>OJHF01000027.1_pt1 | contig 58289 bp, 44 predicted proteins | sample 1594891 | NCBI WGS metagenome assembly OJHF01 (sample SAMN05416737, study PRJEB24817) | seawater metagenome | isolation source: Sea water | place: Canada:Atlantic | collected 2013-07 | reverse complement strand
GGGCTCGGAGATGTGTATAAGAGACAGATGTTAGAGACGCTGCCGCCCTTGGTTCGGCCTTGCTGGCGTTACCAATCTGTTAGATTCGGGGGATGTTACTTTTGCTCTCAAGGTGTGAACCTCATTAGACCATTGTTTTTCGGAGAAGGATCAATAGGCATAAAACCTAGCTATCTTCCTCCTCATCAGAACCGTAGCTACCATAGGACCCTGATCCATAGCCACCGCCATACTGGCCGTAGCCACCGTAGCCACCGTAGCCACCGTAGCCACCGTAGCCGTATTTGGCGAGGAAGCCTGATTTTTCTTCGTAGCCATTAACGACGATCCCGGCAGGTTCTGCGCCGTCGTCGTCCAAGAGGTCGATGGCCTTGCGGATGGCCCCTTTTGGGGTTGATTCGGCGCGGACCACGAGGCAGAAATTATCGACGAGGGGGATGAGGAGGCGGGTGTCGGGGACGGCAAGAAGGGGGGCCGAGTCAATGACAATGACATCGAACTCCTCCCTCAGCTCAGCGAAGAGTTGCGAGATCACTTGGGAGTCGAGGAGCTCACCTGGATTGGGAGCTTTGACCCCAGAGAAAATGCAGGAAAGGTTTTCCTGGCCGGTTTCCTCGGTGAGGGCTTCCTGCCAATTCACTTTCCCGGCAAGGACCTCGGTCGAACCCGCTTTGAGTTCGCTGCGCTTGAGTCCAAAGGCCTTCTGCACAGCCGGTTTGCGCAAATCGAGATCGACCAGGACGGTCTTCTTCCCCTGGCTGGCGGAGGCGATGGCAAAGTTGGTAGACATTAAGGTCTTGCCTTCGCCCGGGACGGCACTGCTGAAGAGGGTGATCTTACGCTTTTTCTCATCCCCCAGCAAGGTGATGGAAGCCCGCAGAATGCGGAACATTTCGGTATAGATGGATTCGGTGAGCCCGTGACGGAAGACGATGCGAGGATCCCACTTCTGGGCGGCCGGTGACACTGGGCTCTTGGGTTTCCCCTTATCGGCGATAATCTCCGCAAGGATCTTGGGTTGGACGTCCCGGATGGTGGCCAGAACCGGAAGTTTGGTGAGAAGCTCAGCCTGGATGACGGTGTGGATCTTATTGTCGAGCTTGACCAGAAGGAAGGCGAGGCCAACGCCGAGGCCAACGCCAAAAAGAGTCGACCCCGCGAGCACGATCATTGTTTTGGGAGAGGCGGGCTTCTCGGGGAATTCTGAAAGGCTGCTGAGTTCCACCTCCGCTTCTTTCGCCTTTTGATCAATCTCAGTCTCTTGCATTTTGGTGAGGACAGTATTGAAGACCTCGTTCTGGCTCTCAATTTCGCTCTTAAGAACGGTGGCGCGGGCGGTGAGGAGACGTCGGGCGATCTGAAGACGGCTGGTGACATCAAGATCCGTCTGATCCCACTCGGCCCGGTTGCTTTCCCAGTAATCTTTGTCGGCAGTGGCTTTCCTAACGAGATCAAACTCGGACAGAAAGCGCTTCTGATACTCATCCAAGGTCGCTTTGGCAGCCATGTGCTTGGGATGGAGAGGCAAGTAACGCCGATCTAGATCACTAAAGACGACTTCTTTGACCTCAAGGTCCTTGAGGGTCTCGAGGATCTGTTGGTAATTCGCCTGAGCGTTCTGAGCGGTTTGAAGCTTCAAGCGGGCTGCTTCTGATTGAGTCTTCAAGATCGCCGACGAGGAATTCCGGCCGTCGGACCGGTCTCCGCTGAGTTCAGCAATGTATTCACGGGCAAGGGTATCGGCCAATTTCTGGGCGATTTCCGGTGAGGGGTGCGCGATGGTGAGATCAAGAAGGCGGGTCTTTCGGCGCACCGCGACTTCCAGCCACTCCCCTATCTCTCGACCCAGTTCAGCGGAAGTCTCCGGCTTTTTATTCGAGGGATCATCGCCCCCTCCAAGCCATCCTTCGGACCATTCGGGAAACCAATTGGTGGTATCGGGGACCAGTCCCTCAGTCTGCTGGATCTCAGGAAGATCGGCCAGCCGGGTGAGGAGCTCCAGGCGTTCGACCCTCTGCGCGACGGTATTGAGGCCGTCAGCCGAGCGGAGGTCCATATCCTCCACCTGATCACTGGAAATCACGGAGGACGCCCCCTGCTTGACGAGGAGAGTGGAAGTGGCCTGGTAGATTTTGGGAGCCTTCGAGAGGTAGTAGAGCCCACCTAAGACTCCGAGGATGAGGCCCAAAGCGATCCAATACCAACGCCCGAGAAGGTCCATGACCAATTGACGGACGCGTTCGCGGGAGGAAGCGGAGCCTGAGTCATAATCTTCTTGGTCCTCGAAGGGATCAAGTTCGATTTCTTGGAGGCGAGATTTCTTAGCGCGGGCCATCGGTGAGGGGGAATTAGGCTTGAAAAAGGGATTTTTGCAATAGAAATTACTTCACGTCGTATTCCGGATGGGTCCGATCGAATCGCAAAGCGCTGAGGGGTAATCGAAAAATCAATTTCCCCATTTTTGATAAACTTTGACGCTAAAACAGGAAAGGGTTCATTGAGCACCAACTTCCCCGACATCTGGGTTCCTCGCGGCGCAGGCAAGGTGGGCAATGAAGAGGATCTTGCTAAGCTATTTGCGGCGATCAGCGCCTTCTTCGTTGCTTGGATGAAGGACCGATCCTAAAACCACCTCTCGGCGATACTGATGACATCATTGGGTTGCAGCTTAATGGCGGCGCTCCCTTTCTCGGCGAGTTTATTGAGATCATAGACCGTCTTATTCTGACCACGGGTCACGCTGACCTTTTTTTGATTGGCCACCTCGGTGAAGCCACCAGCCATCGCGATGGCCGTCAAGAGATCAAAGTCACCACTGAGCGGAAAGGCGATGGCGCCTGAATTTTTAACTTGGCCCAAGATCGTGACGGTCGTGTTCACGAACGGACTCTTGGGGACCACGACGCGATCTCCCCCTTTCAGAGGAAGGCGGCCGGCGGACCCGAACTGGATGTCCTTGTAGCTGAAGCTACTCGCAACACCATTAGAGGTGACACTGATTTTTAAAATATCAGCTTCCGGTCCAAGCCCCCCTGCGGTGGCGAGGGCCGAGGCCAGATCCATTTTTCCCGACTTGGGGATGGGATAGGTGTCAGGATTCTTGACGAAACCGATCACCGAAACCGAGCTCCGGGCAAAAAGATTCTCGTTCACGATGAGCTTGTCACCGGACTTCATGACAATGCGCCCGGCCGCTCCTTGAATCGAGTCATGCGAGAGGATTTGGACCTTCCCGCTTGCCTTGATGAGCTGAATATTGCTGGGGTCCGCCATCTCGGTGATCCCGCCAACGGACGCCAAAGCCGATCCGACATCAAGGTCACCCGCCTGCGGGATGGGAACCTGGCCAGGCTTCGTCACTTGTCCAATGACAGAAGCAAACTCGGTGGCATATTTCGAGACGGTGAGGGTGATCTTGGGATAGCGAATATACTTGGCATACCGTCCCAGAATTTCCGCGGAAGCCTCGGTCAGACTGAGTCCCCCGATTGTCACTGAATCGATGAGGGGAAAGACGGCTTCTCCGCTCTTCAGAATGGTCACGTCAGAATCAAGTTCAAGCTCTTCGTAAACCGAAAGCTTAACGATATCATTCGCACGTAAAATATAGGATTCCCGCAGATCTGGTTGAGCTTCCGCTTCCTCTTGCGCTGGAAGAAGGTGGGGAACGATTAAGGATCCTAACAAGAGGGGGAAATAAGAGATCTTTTTTATGAGTTTCATCGTTGAGGTATTTTTCTTAGAAATCCGTTAGAAGACAACGGTCGAGATGGGATCAAAAACGCCATTGGATCCCAAGGCCTGATTGCAGTCCGTCCCAGGACAAGTTTCCAGCGGTAGTTGAGAGGTCTCTCCAAGCCACGCTGAGAGTGAGGTCCGCCTGGTCCTGATAAACCGGGAAGGTCAGGGCGGCAGAGAGTGCTAAATATTTTGAATCCCGGACACCGACCAGGGTGGGTTGGGAATCCGTGGGATTGCGATCCTCGAAGGAGACTCCTAATTGCGCGCGCGCCGTGCGGATTTTCCTCCAATAATTGAAACGATAAGAAGTGACCTCATCGAAACCACCTCCCTGTGCTAAACTCGCTTGGGAATCACGGATCATTTCCAAATCAAAGCCCCAAAGACTGGAGGCTCGATAGGTGAGAGCTGCCGACCAGTTCAGGAGGGTGTCTTCCCCGCTGAAGGGAGAATCGGCAGTATCAATGCCAAAGGAAGAACGCAGCTTGACCTTGCTGGCAAGTTGGTAGTCGAGCCTCAGAGTTGGGCCCATCACCGTGAATTCCTCATCACCCACTCCGGTCCTCGTTCCGTGTCGAAATCCCGGACCGACAGTTAGCAGAGGGGACATTCTCCAGAGGGCGGAAAGACCGGTGGTGACTGAAGAAGTGTCACCAAAACCGCGGGTTTGGCTCTCGGTCGTCCGCTGGTTCCAAGAAGCAAAGAGAGAAGTCTTACCAGTGAAATGATAGCTCGCAAGAAGACCGCTACCATAAGAAAACTGCTCGATGAAGCTACTGGTCAGGCGATTGAACCCGGAGGTCGATGAGATTCCGGAGGTGAAAGAGGCCACGACCTTCTGAGAGCGGTATCCCCCGTAGGCGCGAAGAGAGTAGTTGGTCGCGCTGAAGTCATCACGCTTCTGATAGAAGTCATGCTCAAGGCCTGCGCGCGCGCCAAGCTTCCAGCGGCTGTTTACAAGTTCATAAGAAGCTTGGACCGCAGGGGTAATGAGCCAGTCAGATTCAGGGTCAAGCGTCTGCTGGGCGACGTTTGAATCGTAGAGGGTATTCAGCCTCAAGGTGAAATCGAGCCCCGCGAGGCCTCTCTCCTTGGCACTCGAGGCGGCCCTGGCGTTTGCAAAACCCCGTGGCAAGGATGGTATCTCACCTGCGACATCCCTCCCAAAACCACTGAGAGCGGAGAGCCCGAATAGCAACAGGCCTGCGCTATTCGGGAACAATCGAGTCATGGGACCGGGGGCCACCAATACTAGATTGGGGCGCTTCGTCAACTAGGAACGACGACGACCAAAAAGGAAGGCGGAACCAAGAATCAAAAGAGCGGCACTGGACGGCTCGGGAATGGAAACGGCAATATTATCGAAGATAAGCGAGTGGGCAGATGTCCCTTCAGCGCCCAACGGGTTATGGGTCATCGCGATCGTTCCAAGGTCACTCAAGCCAACTCCACCAAGAGTCGCAAATGGCACATTTGGCAGTGCTCCGCCAGATGCTCCATAGGAGAAATCAGTCGCCCCTGCCGAAAAATCTACTTTAAAGATATAACCGGAGGACGCATTGACGGTAGCTGAGGTAGCTGAAGGAACAGCGTTACCAATTCCCACCGCGACGTCCCAGACCTCATTATCGCCCACCGTCGGAGTGAGGACAATCTGAGCAATATTTGCGTTTGCACTATCCCTGAGCGCGACACTGAATCCATCGCGGCCCAAGAAAGCATCAGCAGAGTTATCCTCAATCCCAAGATTAAAGCTTACTCCTACCCCTCTAAGTGGGAGTGGTGTTCCCGATACGTTGAGCGCGCCTGAAACGGTTGTAGAAATATTTGGTGAAGTGTTGCCAAATTGGGTCCCGAGGAAGCCGGCGTTCGAAGCACCAGCCCCAAAATCCTTAATTCCTATGTATGCGAGGGGGGAAGTGCTCCCAAAGGCAGATGGATTGGCATTATCTTGAGTCCAACCGGTGACATCTCCTGTAAAGAGGTCGCCATCAATTTCCGATTCAAAGTCGTAAGAGAAGGTTGTTGCACCCTGGGCGGAAAGGCCAAGCAAAACCGAAAGTCCGATGGACGGTGCGACGAATGTTGAAATTTTCATGAATTTATTAGTATTTTAAATGTTAAGAGTGCGAACGATCTGAAATTAAGGTTGGCTAACGTTAATTGGTGCATCAAGTTCCACGTCAGCCGGGGTGAACTCAGTCGATACCGGAAGATTGAGGTTTAACACACTCACGCCCGTTTGGAAGCTAGGTGGGGAATTAGTGGTTACAGGCGCCCCAGTTGGTGCTTTAGAAGCGTCCAAAGCAGTCACCACAAGAGCCGAATTCAACACAACCGTATAAGTGCCTCCGGATAGGATGGCTAATGTAGTTTCCTGCGTCTCCGACTTGGTGAATCCCCCTGCACCATCTGGAACAATTACTTCCGTCTGACGCTTTGCGGTGATGTTACCAGCTGCATCAGTCGAGACAGTCGATCTTACAGCTTGGGTGGCGATTAAGCCATTTACAACGACTTGCGAGTAGACAGTTTTAATATTTGAACCAGAAATGAACTGTGCTGCGCTAGGGGAAAGCGAGCCGAACATCAAGATTAGAGACGATACGAAAGTTGGGGTTAACTTCATGAGGTTGTTTTTTAGTTCTCAATTGAGAATAAGTCAATTTTTTTATGACTCTTGAAATATTTTTTGGGGCATCAGATTAAAGGATTTAAAAAATGCCCGCGATTCCCGTCTTATGAACGCAAAACGAATAACATGTTAATTCAGAGTGTTTTTGAATGGGTTTAACGCGTCACCCCCATCTCCAAACCCAAGCCAACATCGGTGATTTTTATCACCGAAATTATTTTCACTTATAATCCTAAGGATGCCTTAACCTTTTGCGGTTTTCCTCTATCCGGACCATCCCAGAACTTCCAACTCGGTCCGCTGATCTCCCTCCCCTACAAATCAGCCGTCAGCATTCCAAGCGCGGCGATGCTATTATGAAGAGCGTGCATCGCAACAGGAACCCAGAGGTTGCCCGTTTTCTCACGAGCAATGCCAAGGGCAATGCCGAAGACGAAGATGAAGGCAAGGAGGATGGGCTCGTATTGCAGGTGCAGAGCAGCCCAAAGGGCGGAGGTGACAATAATGGTGACCCAGAGACTGCGCTGGGTTTCTCCCCGCCAGCCGCGCCAGAGGATCCCGCGGAAGACGAATTCTTCCACAAGCGGAGCGCCGACCGCGAGGCCGAGGAAGAGGAGGATGGGAAAGTCGGTGGAGGCCGCCATTTGCACCATCGATTCGTGCATTTCATCGAGGCCCAGTGAGGGTCCCAGAAGCCCCATCCCAAGACCGAGAAGATAGGTGACGGCAAGCCAGAAGGGCCATTTCCACCAGCGGACAGCGGCACTCCCAAGGTATTCCCAGCCCCCCCAGGGTTTCTTCACTTTTCCGAGGAACCAAGCCACGGGACAAACGGCAAAGATGGTCATAAAAGAAAGGAGCCCAATGAGATCACCATCCATCAGACGGACCATCAGCTCGTCCGTATCGAGCGGCTCGTTACTCTTCGCGATCTCGCCGAAGAGGCCCTCCTTCAGCATGTAGATGACGAGGCCGATTCCCTGAACGGTTTGCCAAATCATCAAGAGGATCACGCCCCACAGGAGGGTGAAGCAAATGTTCCAGGGAGTTTTTTCGACTTCCGGAAGCGGCGGCGGCTGTGCCTCAGCATGCGGAGGGTGGTAGGGATTCTCCATGAGGTGGAATGTTCAGCGCTACTTCCGGCCGGTCATCATGGTCCAGTGCTTTCCATGAGGACCGATGCCGATGAGGTTGGGGCGATCGCTGAACATGATGAAACGGTGACCATCGGAACCAAACCAGGCATTGTAGGCGGAGGTGTGCGAAGAGGATCCCATGAAGATGTTTTCGCCGGTCCAGCGATGCTGGAACTTGGCGATACGGGCCCGGTCACCGGGAGACTTCTTCCCTTTCACGGGAGACTCATGGGCGAAAAATCCGATGGTGGCCATATCGACCGAGTGTCCCGTAGCGGCCTCTGAAAGGCGTTCTTCCATGAGAAGGGGCGTGATCCCGAAGAGGGAGCGATTCTCGTTCAGGTATTTCGAGAAATCTTTCTGAGAGGTATTGGCCCACCCGCAGGCGGCGTTCGTGGCGTTCACCTTCTTGAGGGCGGCGACTTCTCTTTGCACGGCAGCAATCTGGGATTTCGTTTTGAGATAAACTTCTCCATCGAAAGATTCCTTGAGCGCGCCTTGTTGGTCGAGTTCTTCGCTCGCGAGCTCTTCTCCCTGGGCCAGCAAAATTTCCCGCTGCACCTCGGCGAGGGCGGTGGAAATGGCGGAGACGGAGGCGTCGAAGCTACCAGAGTCAGCAGAGGCGAGCATACGGAGCTGGCGGTTGAGCTTGGTGAGGGATTCCATTTCACCCTGCAGCATGCGGATCTTACCGGGGTCCTTTTTGTAGTTGGTATGGATGAGAGGGAAAATACGGGCGCGCTCGGTCAGAAGCTTTTCGGTGAGGAGATCGCTGCCGAAGTAGGGATTGGCGCTCTTGTCGTTGAGAAGTCGGCCGAGGCGTTTCTCGTGGGCGGCGAACGCTTTTTCCAAAGTGCGTTGATAGACCTCCCTTGCGGATTCCCCATAGAGTTGGAAGGTGCGGTAGGCAGCCTGACGTTTGCCGGGATCTTTATCCTGCATCCACTGGAGAGCCTTCCGCACCGCCATGGCCGGGATCACTGGCTCGGTATCCTGCGCACCAAGAGGGGCTGCCAGCAGGACCGCACAGAGGAGGGTCGAAAATCGTATCATCGAGCTGAGAGGGTAGAACCGGTGGTCATTTTTTCAACGATGGAGTTTTTCATCACTTGACCTGGAAGGCGCTTCGTCCTTTCGTGACGAGATGCAGCGCATTCAATTGAAGTCCAAACTCCACCGGGCAATCATCAAACAGGCCGACATCGACTACGAGGGAAGCATTGAAATTCCCGGGGATCTCATGGAGGCCGCCGGACTTTGGGAAGGTGAGCGAGTGCTCGTGACGTCCATGACTGCCGGAGGGCGCCTGGAAACCTACGCACAAACCGGAGAGCCTGGCACCGGAAATATCATCATCAATGGCGGAGCGGCTCACTTGATAAAAAAGGGCGAGCGAGTCACGATCATGGCATTTGGCATTTCCGATAGTCAGATCATCCCACGCCGCCACGTCCTCAACGATCACAATAAGATCATCAAATCCTCAGGGATTTAGACGTTTGACGGAAAATCGATTCCGGACAATTGATGAAGTAAACGACGGAACTCACTTGTGGGGGAAATTTGCGAATCCGATTCGCACGGCTCTCGACCGCACCTTTTGCTCCCTGAGCCACTCCGGGGTAGTCCATATGCGGGAAAAATTCAGGCCCCGGTCCCGGCATCTGCTGGTCGAGCATCCCAAAGTGAAACCCGCAGAGAGGACAGGAAATCGCCTAGCTCTCAAAGCGGGTCCGGCAGATTGGGACAATCTGCAAGGCTCGCCAAGCGCCAAAGAGAATGAGCAAAACTCCGTCTTTACAACTGCAGATGATTCCCTACCTTCTCGCGGCCCATGACTCTCGCATTTCTCGATATCGGCATTTGGATCAAGCTGGTAATTATCGCCCACGTAGTGGTGAGCGCTTTACTCATCCTCGTAATCCTTATGCAGCGGCCCAAGCAAGAAGGCCTCGGCGCAGCTTTTGGCTCCGGTGCTACTGATGCCGTCTGGGGTGCCCGCACCACCGACGTCCTCCAACGCGCGACCGTTTACCTCGGAACTCTCTTCTTCGTCTTCTCGCTCGTTCTCGCCATCCTCGTGGGGAAGAACAACGATATTAAGAGCAAGCGCGCTGACGTTGATGGAGCCGAGAAGGTGATCGAGAAGGAAGAGGAAGTAGTCCCTGTGCTCGATCCTCCGACGATCGACGAAACAGAAGAATTTAAAAAGCAGCTCGAAGCAGCCGCGGCTCCTGCACCCACCGGCGAACCGTCCGTAGTGTCCGAGCCTGTCGTCGTTCCCCCGCTTCCGGTTGTTCCTGTGGAAGGCACTGAGACACCCACGCCGGCACCTGTTGAGGTTCCCAAGACTCCGGTGACGCCTCCCGCAGGCGAGTAATTTCAACCTCACCCAGTCATGAGCGACCCCGCTTTACCAGCTTGGGCTCGCGAAGATGCTTTCCCGCTCAAGCCGGAAGACTCAAAATATGGCTTCCGCGATCAAGCCGGAAAGCTCACCTCTTTTGAGTCTCTCAAAGAGCTCAGGAAATATCTCGCAGCCGGGAAAGGCAAACTCGCTTGGGTCTGGGTGCCCGAGCACGACCGCTTCATCGCGCCCGAAGAAGTTCCCGGCCTCGCCACCTCGCTGAAGAAACGGCGGGCCCTTTTATCGAGTGACGACCTGGAAGCGGGACGCAAGGGAATCGTCATCTTCACCTTGGCCATTCTTTACTTCGGCTACACGGCCTATTCCATGGGCGGATTCGAGGCCCTCAAATCCTCACAGAGCGTTGGGATTGGCGCCATTCTCCTCCTCCTCTTCGGAGCCCGCCCTCTCTGGGGAGGCTACAAGGGCATGCAGGAAATGAAGTCCACTTCGGCCGAGACCCTTAACGAAGAAATCCCGGAAGCCCGCTTCGATCTCTGGCTCATCAGTCAGCCCTCCCGCCTCGCCATCCTCTTCTGTGGTCTCCTCTGTGCGGTGTTCGTGGTGCAGCTCTTCACCGATGGCATCGCCGCCGCCGGCATCGTGAAGCCCGCCTACAAGGCCGGCGAAACCTGGCGCCTCTTCACCGGAGCCTTCCTCCACGGAAACATCCTCCACCTGGGGATGAACCTTTCGGCCCTCTGGTATCTCGGCCGACGCGTCGAAATCCTCGCCCGCTGGCCCCACCTCGCCAGCGTCTTTTTCCTCTCCATCGTCGGAGGCGGATGGGCCACTACCGCATGGGTCACCACCAATTCCGTGGGCATCTCCGGAGCGGTCTGCGGACTCCTCGGATTTCTCCTCGTTTTCGAAACCCTTCATCGCCCGCTCGTCCCCTCTCCCGCGCGCCGCCGCATGTTCGGAATCCTCGTTTCCCTCATCGTCATCGGATTCGTGGGCTTCCGCTTCATCGATAACGCTGCCCACTGCGGAGGCCTCCTCACTGGCGCCGCCTATGCCGCCATCGTGTTTCCCAAGTCGGCCGCCCTCTCCCGCCCGCACATCCTCAAGCAGGACCGCCTCATGGGAGGAGCTTCCGTCGCCTTAGCGGTCTTCTGCGGGCTTGCCGCAATGGTGATCATGCTGACACACTAGCCTCTCGTCGCGATGCTCCCTGACCTCCATACCGCCATTCCCGGACCCGAGTCTCTCCGACTCGCAGACGACCTGCGCGCGCATGAGAGCAGAAATGTCACCTACCTCGACGACTCATGGCCCGTCTTTTGGGAACGCGCCGAGGGCACCAATGTCTGGGACGCAGATGGCAATCGCTTCCTCGATCTCACCTCCGCCTTCGGAGTCGCGGGCCTCGGGCATCGCCATCCCGAAATTGTCGCAGCCCTTCACACGCAAGCCGACACCCTTCTCCACGGAATGGGCGACGTCCACCCCACCGCCCTTAAGGGCCAACTCTGCCAGGCCCTTTCCGACCTCACCTATGGCCGATGGAACGGCACCACGGGGAAAGTCGTCCTGTCAAATTCCGGCTTCGAAGCCATCGAAACCGCCCTCAAAACTGCCCGCCTCGCCACGGGTAAGAAAGGCCTCGTCGCTTTCCAAAACGGCTACCACGGCCTCGGCTACGGCAGCCTCCTTGGCACCGACCTCCCCAAATTCCACGGTCCCTTCGACGACCAACTCGCCCCCATTACCACCCGCCTCCCCTTCGGCGGAAATGAGATCGACTCCCTCGATGGCTCGGACATCGGCGCGGTCCTCGTGGAACCCATCCAAGGACGCGGCGGAAAAATCATCCCCCCACCCGATTTTCTTCCCCGCCTCCGCGATTGGTGCGATCAAAATGACGCCCTCCTCATCTTCGATGAAATCTACACGGGCTTCCATCGTAGCGGAAAAACCTTCGCTTGCGAATGGGACGGCGTCATCCCCGACCTCATCTGCCTCGGCAAAGCCCTCAGCGGCGGCTTTCCCATCTCCGCCTGCGTCGGCAAGGCCGAAGTCATGGACGCCTGGCCCGAGTCCACCGGCGAAGCGCTTCACACCAGCACCTTCCTCGGCCACCCGGTCGGCTGCGCGATGGCCCTCAAATCGCTCGAGATCCTCGAGCGCCCCGGGACCGCCGAAATGGTGACCCTAAAAGGAACCTACCTCGCCGAAAAACTCCGCGCCCTTTCGAGCCCAAACATCATCGAAGCCCGCGGCCGCGGCCTCATGTGGGGCCTCGAACTCAAGCAAAACGCCGGCTCCCTCCTCGGCTCCCTTTTACAAAAAGGCCTCCTCATCCTCGCCGACGGCCCCGAAGGAAAGGTCCTCTCCTTCACCCCTCCCTTCACCATCAGTGAAGAGGAAATCGACTTCGCGATTCAAGAGGTTGAGCAGCTGATTTAGGGAAAGTGGCTTACTGCTTGGCGCTCCGCTGTCAAAGCAGCCGATTGGAAAAGCATCCAAGATTTACGCAAATCCTACCCCTCAGACGCCCTTTGCCGGATTAGAAGAGCAAATGACTCCTGATCAAAACGACTACTTCGATCTTCTTTGCGACCTCATTGAAAAATACGATCGAGAATCACTTCCTCCTCTCAAGGTCTCCGCTGTGGCACTCCTCCGGCACTTCGGACTTCGGACTTCGAGCCGACGCGTTCATTTCCTGAAAAGGAAATCTTAAAATGCCCCCGTCCGCAGCAGGACCAACGTGCACGCTTCTTCGCATTCGATCCCCGCTTTTTCAAAAGCTGCCATCGGGTCGGCGGATTCCGTCCCCGGATTAAAAATCACCCTCCTCGGCTTCGCTAAAATAATCTCCTCAACCAGCGGCCCAAGACGATCCGGCCCGAGATAAAGCGTCAATGTCTCAATTTCCTCCGTGATCTCGCTCACCGACGAGTAACCCGCGACTCCCAGAATCTCTGCACCCGTCGGGCTCACCGGAAAGACCTCATGCTCGTGCTCCATCAAGAGGGCTTGAGCGATATGCGCATAGCGCTCCGGTTTCGCACTGGCTCCTAAGATGGCGACGTTCATGGCCCTAGCTATAGCGAAACTCTCCGTTTTCAACGACTCCATTTCCCGGAGGAATCTCGACAAATCCCTGAGCCGATAGCGGCGTCACGAAGTCACCCGAGTTCTGTGGACGGAGCACGCGCAGCTTTCCCTCTTCATTGAGCAGGGCGGGCAAATAAAGCGTCAGTCGCTCATGCTGCTTCATCAGCGATTCGAGCGGCAGCAAAATCGGCTGCTCCTGCGGCAAGCCCACCAGCGCACGCAGCGCGGGGACCAAGTAGCGGTGAAACGTCGTGAGCGTAGAATTAGGATTCCCCGGGAGCGCCGCGACACCGTAGCAGAGGCTCTTAGCCTCTGATTCTGAATCCCCACCCCAAAAGGCCAGGGGCTTCCCTGGCTTCTGCGCCACTCCGTGGAAAAGGGGCGGACCAATGAGCGCTTCGAGAGCGGGCCGGACGTAGTCCTTTTTCCCCTTCGAAATCCCACCCGAAAGAATCACCAAATCACTCGACTCCATCGCCTCTTTGATACCCGACTTCGTCGCCTCCAAATCATCCGCCAAATGCCCCAAGGTCACTTCCGCCGCCCCCCAGTCCTCCACCGCCGCCTTCAAGGTGAGGCCATTCGACTGCCGCAGCTGGTGAGATGCCGGCTCCTCCTCCGGCGACACCAACTCATCCCCCGTCCCCAGCACCGTGATCCGCGGAAGCCGTGTCACCTCCAGTTGAGTCGCGCCCACCGAAGCCGCCAAACCAATCTGCCCCGGCCCGATCCGCGTTCCCACGGGCACCAGAAGATCACCCGTCGAAGCATCCGATCCCAACCGATGAATGAACTGCCCCGCCACTCCTTCTCCCGTGACATGCGCATGAATCTCATCAATCTCCACCTCCTCATAAGGCACCACGGTATCGCAGTCAGGCGGTAGCGAAGCCCCCGTCATGATCTGCCAACACGCCCCGGGCGGGAGAATATCGGGCGTCGGATCTCCCGCTGCGTGAAGCCCGTGAAGCTTCAACGAGCCATGGGTCAGTTCATCTTTTCGAAAAGCAATCCCATCCATCGTGACCCGATCAAAAGGAGGAAACGCCCGATCCGCCACGATCGGCTCCCGCAGCACTCTTCCCAGCGCCCGATAAAGACTCATGATCTCCGGAGGCAGCGGGGTCAGCGTGGGCAGGATGAAAGCCTCGGCCTCAGCAGGTGAAATGAGCGACATACCCTCAAGATGCACATTTTTTATTTTTTACCGAAGGATTTTGTATTCTTCGGCGGGTTTCCCTTCGATGAAAGCAACATTCCTAAGCCTCTTACTCCTCAACCTTCTTGGCCCAAGGGTCACCAAGATGCACTGGCATTTCAAAATTGAGAAGCTAGCTTGGCGCGAGTGAAAAGCTTGTTGACCGCCCTCCTCATATCGCCACTCCTCGCGGGAACTCAAATCCGCGTTGCCACTTACAACACATCGCTAGCGCTAAACACAAAGGGCCAGCTCTCCGCTTCCCTGCGGACCGGGACCTTCAGTCAGGCTAAAAGAGTCGCCGAACTCATCCAACTCATCGAACCCGACATTCTCCTCTTGAATGAATTCGACTACGACGCCGGCTCCTCAGCCCTCACCCGCTTCCACGATAAGTTCCTCAATGTCAGTCAAAATGGCCGGCCCGCGCAAAACTTCCCCTATCGCTACACTGCTCCGTCAAACACCGGAACCCCCTCGGGCTTCGATCTCGATAACAATGGCACCATCGACACCAGCCCGGGTGATCAGACCTACGGAAATGATTCCTTCGGCTTCGGCGAGTTCGAAGGAAAATACGGCATGGCGGTCCTCTCAAAGTATCCCATCAACACCAACGCCATCCGCACTTTCCAGCTCCTCAAGTGGACCGAGATGCCCGGCAACGTCATCCCTTCCGGCTACTACGCAGCCGATGAATTGGCCGCCCTCCGCCTTTCCTCGAAGAGCCACTGGGACATCCCCATTCAAATCGGCGGACAACGACTCCACTTCCTCGTCAGCCATCCCACCCCTCCCGTCTTCGATGGACCCGAAGATAAAAATGGCCGCCGGAATCACGATGAAATCCGCCTCTGGGCCGACTACCTTTCTCAGGAATCGCACAACTACCTGAGCGATGACTTGGGCACTGCGGGCGGCCTGAGTAGTGAGCGTTTCGTCATCGCAGGCGATCAAAATGCCGATCCCAACGCGGGCGATAGTTTTAACAACGCCATCAACCAACTTCTCCTCCACCCCAAAGTCGACTCCTCGATCACCCCGGAGAGAACCGGCAGCTCTACGACCTCCAATCGTTTCCACACCGCTACCTTTAGTCTCCGCGCCGACTACGTTCTCCCCTCGAAGGCGGGATTCAACAACCTCGGCGGAGCCGTTTTCTGGCCCACCGGAGGATCACCAGGAGCCAATCGCCTCAGCGCCTCAGACCATCGTCCGGTTTACATGGATCTCGAGCTTACCCCTCTCCCCGAAGAAGCCATCCAAGATCTAAATCTCTCTCTCGAGGACGACATCGTCACCCTCACTTGGGCCGGTGTGGAAGGTGCCAACTATCAAATCGAAGACAGCACAGACCTCCTCACTTGGGATTCTCTCGATGTGACCAATTCGTTTGAGAACGGCCAATGGTCATCCTCGTTTCCTTCTTTACAAACACAGCGCTTCCTCAGAATCACTCTTCCTTAAGCCTCCCACTCTCTCCGCCCTGCTTGTAGGAGATCCCGCATTGCGCTACTCTCTGCGCCAACATGAGAGTTCCCCTCGCCCTTGCCCTCATTGGTAGCGCTATCATTGCCGCTTGTTCCTCCGGACCACGCTGGAAAGGACGTGATCCCGTCTTCTCCAAACTTCCTGTTTCCAGAAATCCGCGTTACGCGAAGGCCAACCTTATTGAGATCAGCCAAGTCGATTCCTCGATCTCAATCGACCTCCGCTACACCCGGGGCTCCACCATTTTAAAAAGCCCCCTCTACGAAATGGGCATGCCCGCCCTGCTACGACCCGAAACCGCCGTGCGACTTCGCCGCGCCAATGAGGTCGTCAAAAAACACGGCTACCGTATCCAAATTTGGGATGCCTACCGCCCGCCCAGCGCTCAGTTGAAGTTGTGGTACGCCTCGGGAGAAGACGTCCGCTTTGTCGCAGATCCCTTTTCCAAACCTTCGCAGCATTCCTGTGGCACGGCCGTCGATGTCACCCTCGTCACCTCATCGGGGAAAGCAGTGCAAATGCCCACCGGCTTCGATGTCTTCTCACCCAAAGCCGCCGCCCGCTACGAGCACCCGGACCCCGAGGTCATGAAGCGAAAGCTCCTCCTCCAGCGCGCGATGTATGAAGCCGGCTTCTTCCCCCTTCCTAACGAGTGGTGGCATTTCACCGATAAGAATTTTAAAAAATATCCTGATACCATCGCCCTCAAAGATATCCGCCCATGAAGATTCTCCTGCTCCTCTTGCTCAACGCCCTTACGGCAAGCGCCCAGATCATACCGCACATCAGCACCTACCTCGGCGATGGGCAGCGCAACTACTACGGAAACGTCGCCCCCTCACGGCTCAACGTGAAGTGGAAAACCCACCTCGGCAGTGGCAAGACTGAGCTCGGACGCGGGGATATCCGCACCTGGAAGGGCGCAGGCTGGACCGGACAACCGCTCGTCATTCAAGAGGGATCTGAGATCTACCTCATCCAAGGAACTCTCAGCCACCACGTAAAAAAAATCCGCGCGCGTGATGGCAAAGTGATCTGGAGCACCAGCGTGGGTGACGTCATCAAAGGCACCCCCACCTTCACCGATACCAAAAGCGGCAGCGCGGAAGAGCGCCACGTTCTCATCGTCGGAAGCCGCCGTGGATTTGGTCAGGATGTCGTCCATGGCACCGCCCATTCCCTTCACGGCATCTCCTTTGCCACCGGCAAAAAACTCTGGCGTCACAACAGCCGCCGCACCGCTTCGAACAGCCGGGACTGCGATGCCTCCGCCCTAATGATCGGCAGCAAAGCCTGCGTCCCCCTCGAGAACGGCTACTTCACCGTCTTCTCCCCTCGGGCCAGGGATACCCGCACCGTCAACGGCTTCCCCGCACCCAAGATCTACAAACAATATCTCCTCTACCGCGAAGCCGATCGTAAAATCTACCGCTCCGAGCTCTGCTGTGAATCCTCTCCCACCCTCATCGGAAGCAAGGCATACGTCGCGGCCGGATGTGGCCGTCTTTACGCCTGTGGTATCGGGATTTTTGGCGGCGCCGGCTGGGGACTCGATATCGGTGGCGACCTCAACGGCACCATGCCCCTCACCAATGACAAACACCTCCTCGTGGGCATCGAAAAGGAATTCATCCCCGGCCAGGGAGGCGTCATGAAAGTGAAGCCTGGCGGTGGCGTGAAATGGTTCTACCCCACCCCCGCCCCAAAGAAAAAATTCTTCACGTGGGACGGAGGCCTCGTCGGCTCACCCACCGTCAATCATCGCAGCACTTCGAATATTTCAAAAGACCTCGCCTGCTTCGTCGATATCGGAGCCCGCCTCACCCTTATCAACCACAAGAAGCTCCAACCCAGAGTGACCGTCCCCGGGCCGCTCTTGAAAAAGCGGTTCCCCGTTCCTCTCGTCCTCGACCAGGTGACGCTCCCCACCGGCTCCATCTCCACGCCCCTCTTTGTTGGAAACAAGATTGTCATCGGCTACGACACCGGGATGGACCTCTACGAAGTCACCCCCGCCAACAAGCTCAAGCGCCTCGCCCGCCTCAAAGGCCCCATGTTCGACGCCACCCCCATCGTCTGGAACGGCCTGATTTACGCCGGCTCAAAAAACGGCTCCCTCTACTGCCTCGGCAACTAAACCAAAGGAGCCGGGGCGTCTCGCCCCGTCCCTCACCTTTTTGCCGCATCCTCAGGAAACAACCACTTTAAGTGGGAACTCCTCCTCTCACCTTCGAGAGCATAGTCAGCCATATCCAAACTCACCCCCATCAGCGCCGCTCGCTCCTTCGCATTCAGCCAGTTTTCAAAAGCCCTCCCTCCCAGGATAACGATCACAAAAGTCACCACGATCCTCAAAAACCGCCGTAGCAACCTCTTCTTCACCAAGGCTGCAAAACGAACCCGCCATGAAAAAAAACCTAAACCGTAGAAGCCCCCTACTTCTGCCGCACGAAGCGCTCCTTCAGTAAAAGAGTGATCTTCTGCAGCTTCGAAAGACGGTATCGTTTCTCAAAGACCCTGAAGCCATCGTCCCGCATCCGATGAAGGAGCGTATAGTAGATCTGGTGCATCACCCGCGGTGCGAGGAGGGATTTAAAATCCTCTTTCGGGAGAAGCTCCGCCGCCTCTGCATAGAGACCCTCCACCCGTTCCTCCTGAAATGCCATGAACTTCAAGAAGCGTTCATCACGGGTCTTATCGATAAGATCCTTCTCGCTGAGGCCGAAGTCTGAAAGCTCCTCCATCGGAAGATAGATCCGGTTCCCGTTCTCAAGGTCCTCGTCGATATCTCGCAAAATATTGGTGAGCTGCAGCGCATATCCTAGCGCGACCGCGTAGTCCTTCGCGCGCTCGCCATCGGCACCAAACAGCGGAAGACAAACGAGGCCTACCGAGGAAGCGACCCGGTAGCAATATCCCTGCAGTTCCTCCCAAGTCTGAAAGCGCTGGGGATGTAAATCCATCTCACAGCCCTCGATAACATTGACGAAATACTCACTCGGAATGGCATAACGATCACGCACTGCCAGGATTTCCTCCTGTAAGCCCACGAGCCCCAGCGAAGGATCCACCTCGCTCGACTCAAAGATCTTTTTCCACCCTGTCAGCCCCGCCGTTTTTTCTTTTAATGGCAAGTCGAGGTCGTCGGCTAAATCATCAATGACCCGGCAGTAGGCATAAAAGGAAACCAAATGCTCACGCCGCTCCTTGGGAACACACTGGAGTGCGAAAGCAAGATTCGACTTCGCTTTTCGGGTGATTTCAGCAGAGGTCGGATCGGCTGACATTTACTCGATGATCCCCCAGTGACCGCTCGTGAAGGGCCAGAGAGCAAAGAGGGCCGGGCCCACAAGATTGTATTGTTTGACCGTTCCCCAATAGCGGGAATCGAGGCTCTCATCCGAGTTATCTCCCATCGCAAAGAACTCACGGTAGTTACGATTCTCCACTTCCTCGTCTTTCAAAGTCTGACTGAACTTCGCGTCCATAAAGCGAGCGCCATAACGACTCTGGCTCCCTGCACTTAAGAAAGTATATCCGCCATAGCCATTCTCCCGATCAGTTCCGTTGGCTACCCGTTGTATAGTCTCTTCCCTGGCAATGCTTCCATTCACCCAGAGTTGAGGCTCATCAACCTGAAGAGTATCGCCCGGCACTCCCACCAAGCGTTTGATGTAGTGAGTCCCGCCCTGCTGGCTCGACATCAGTGCCCCTTTAGCATCGGTATCGATGCCCCGAGTATTGAAGACAAACGACTCTCCTCGCTTGGGCTGTCGGAAATGGTACGACACCTTGTCCACTAAGACGAGATCACCTGAGGTGAGGCTTCCTTTAAAAATGGTCTCTCCTTTTCGAAAATGAGGCCCCGGCCTAAGCCGCCTAGTGCGATCAAAGTGCCTCCCAATGGTAGGAATTTGCATCGCCTCGTTTTCAGGCGATCCAATCGTGACGTAGCTTCCGTCGGTGAAGGTAACGCGGGTGCGGGAGAATAGGAAGAAGCTCTTATCCTCGATGGACCTGATCGTGAGATCTTTCTCCGCGACCTCGTCCGTATAGGTTTTTCCTTTCAGCACGAAATCAAAGGCCCTGGCTCCAAACCATGGCTTTTCCCAGCCTTCCTCATCGGCCTTGGATTCTGCGATGATGCCATTGAGAGACGGTTGCATCGATCCCGTAGGAATACGGAAGGGTTGAATAAAATAAGCGCGCACTCCCAGGGCGACCACAATCGCGACCCAGAAGACTTCGATGTTCTCCTCAATCCAGCTCGGCGGACGATAGTGAGCGAGCGATTTCTCGCAGACCTTGCGGACCTGCTTCGAGCTCTCCTTTACGGCCTCAAGATCCTTGTTCTTAATCGCAGCCTTCAGATCCGCTCGACGCGATTCGATCTCATCGATTTTCGAGGGCTCAAGTAGATCGCGCTTATAGTGGACAAACTTATTGGCCCCTTTGTAGAGCAAGAGAGCTTCCTTTTTCCAGCGGGGAGTAAACACGTCGGAAGAATGCGAGTCTTCGCTCCATCTTTCAAGGGCGAAGTGGGGCCCTACGGGCCAGTTCTCAGTTCTCGGTTTTAGCTCTCAGCGGGAGGAGGAAAATCCTGTGTCCCGGTTCTTGCTGAAAACTGAAAGCCCGGAACTGAAAACTTCAGCGCAGCTGCCTGACTTCCAGCTTCCGGTAGGAAACTGGATCGCTGTGATCCTGGAGCATGATCCGACCTTTAGGATTCTTCGCGAAGTCCGGCTTCCCCTTGAACTTAGACTTGGCGTGCAATTCCTTCCATTGATCCGATCCCACCGTGATTTCGATCACTTTTTCCCCGTTGAGGAAATGTTGCAGGTGGAGACCTTTGACAACGATGCGAGAGGAATTCCACTTTCCAACCGGCTTAAGCTTCTTCTTATCAGGATCCGCTTCCAGAAAATCGTAAAGCGAGGCAGACTGGCGAATCCCGCCATTCTTCCCATCGGGATGGTTCGCATCATCAAGAACCTGATATTCTGGTCCCAGGAGCTGATTTCCATACTTCGTAACACGGTATTTCACGCCGCTGTTTCCCGCTTTAGAGATCTTCCACTCGAAGCGGAACTCGAAGTCGCCATACTCCTTTTCAGTGTATATGCTTCCGCCCTTTCCTGCGAGAGCCAAGACCCCCTTCTCGGCAGTCCATCCGCCTTCCTCCAAAGCCTTCCCGGCGCCGTTGGTCCAACCCTTGAGGGTCTCCCCATCAAAGATGGGAACCCATTCGTCAGCGATGGAGGGAATGATGAGACAGAGAGAAAAAAGAAGCGACTTCATGAATGTAAATACGAAGTCCATCGCTCCATGTATCAGTTGTTTTCGAGAACCCGCGCACCGAAGAAATTCTTAGGAACAAGATTCCTCTCAATCTGATGAATCACCTCATACCACTCCGCATCTCAAAAGAGAGGAAAGAGCGCTGCGCCTTGGAGTCAAGAGCCGGGCGCTTTCTCGAAATGGCAGCGTTGATCCTCCGTGGTGGTGCACCCAAGGGTATTTCACCCGAACCACGCCTTCGTCCCGCCTTGCCCTTTCAAGAAGTCACTCCGGCATTCGTCTCTTTTGAAACACTCCTTGGCATTATAACCCCAAATGCCTCCCAATATCAGAGGGAGTCAGGGAAAGTTCACTACGCCCGGCCAGCAAAGCCACTTCGGCAGCTCGTCCGGTCAACCAAGCTCCTGCCCGCGCAGCATCGATCAAAGTCAATCCACCCGCCACCAAAGATCCAAGAACGCCGGACAAGGTATCTCCCTGCCCACCCGTCGCCATTCCGGGGTTTCCTGTCGTGTTATAGAAAAGGGGCTCATCCGCTTGCGTCACAATCGTCCGTGCTCCCTTAAAAAGCAGCGTGGCCGGACAACGATCTGTGAATTGAAGCGCCCGCTCGGCGCGAGTTCCCTCGGCCGGGACCAACCGTTGGAGCTCTCCAGGATGAGGGGTGACGAGAACGTCTTCTTTTAAAAGATCCAGTCGCCGGGCATCGGCAATCATGTTGAGCCCATCGGCATCGAGAATCGTGGGCAGCGCTGCCGCCTCCAGATACTCAATCAAACGAAAGGCAATCTGGGAATCTCTTCCAAGACCTGGACCGATCACGATCGCGTCCGCCTTGATTTCACGCCAATCATCGGGACGCGCTTTCACCATGATTTCCGGCGGCACAAGCCGAAGCATCTTTTCGATGTCGCATTCTTCCACCAGCAAAGTGATTAATCCGCCACCCGCCCGAAGCGCCCCTTGCGCACAAAGGACCGCCGCTCCCACGAGTCCCGGAGATCCCGCAATGATCGTGACACGCCCCGCCTGCCCCTTGTGAAAGGAAAATGGACGGGGCGGTAACAGCGAACGAACCGTCGAGGCAGTCGTAAGGGCATCACCCGTTTCTGAAACAGGGAGTTCTTCGACTTCGATGAGTTCCAGCCGACCCACAAAATTGGTGGCAGAATCCGCCACCAGTCCCTTTTTGGGGATCCCCACCGTGAACGTCCAATCCGCCACCACGACGCCCGCCTCACCCGTGTCGGCATCGAGCCCCGATGGAAGATCCATCGCAACCGTGCGCGCTCCGGCAGTTCTCCGGAGCGCATTCATTTCCTGCGCCAGACCCGCGAGAGGTTCGCGAAGAACCCCGGAAGCCCCAATGCCCAAAAGTCCATCGAGCAACAAAAACGCACCCCGACGAAAGCCCGAAACCTCCTCTCCCAACTCCTCCCATTTTTTCCGAGTCAATGGCGCCATTTCCTCAGGAGAAAGACGCGTCCGCACCTCGACCGCCCACCCTGCATCCTTGAGATGACGTGCCACCACGAGCGCGTCACCGGCATTATGCCCTTTTCCTAAAAAGGCGATGACCCTCCCGGGCTCGACGTGGTCCCGCAAGATTACCGAAGCCATACGCCGCCCCACTTTTTCCATGAGCGCCTCCGCCGAAGCACCCCGCGCGAAGGCGGCCGCTTCCACCTCCTGCATTTCCACACACGTAATCATCACTCTATTGTTTCACGATGGAATAAAAGGCCTCGCAGTGAGGATAAGAAAATGATGCCCCAAGAACGCATGGGCTAGGATAGACAGCTCTCACTAGGGATGAAGAGCCGAATTTTCAGCGACTATCTCCCTGAAGCGACAATAAGATCACGCAACTCGGCCGCGGGACCGATCAGATCCTCCCGTTTTGACATTTCCTCAACCGTGAACGGCATGCGAATCCGCCAATTCTTGCCGCCCAGAGTGCCCGGGATATTGAACCTCTCACTCATCCCGTAAATATCGGTGATCATGAGGGCCGCATAGCGCGAGTTGGTTTCAACAAGCGCCTTGAGAAGCGCCGTCTTCACCTCGTCATCGTAGGCCCGATAGCTCACGTGATCGTCCGGAAGGTCCAGCCCCGAAAACTCACTCAAGATTCTCAAATTCCACAGGGCACCGACTCGTTCGCCTTCATCGTTGCTTGAGATATTTGCCCGAAACTCTTCCCACATCGCCGCGATTGGCGGGTGGTCATGCGTGGCATAAGTCGCGAAGGAACAACGGAGATAATCCTTCCCGGGGATCGGATGCTCGAGACCATCTTCTCCGTGGAATGCTTCCCAGTGACAAACCTTGAAGCCGGCAATCCCCACTTTTTCCAAATGCGGCCTCACATAATGAGGCACCGCACCAAGATCTTCGCCCACCACTTCGCCATCGCCCGCTGCTTCCTGCACCGCCTTCAAATACTTGTCTCCACACGCCAAGTTGAACGCGCAATGCTCCTCGCTGTCATCGGGGTATGGCTTGAAGCCCGGAAGTAAGCCGCCCGTCCGCGCCGCCGCTTCTTCATGCGTCAGAGGAAGAAACTCCCCATTCCGCTGCGGTCGCCAAGGGAAGGAGTAAATACGATAGAACCCGAGAATGTGATCGATGCGGAAGATGTGAAAAACATCAGTGAGCTTATCGACGCGCCTGCGCCACCAAGCAAAGTTATCCTGCTCCATCAGGTCCCAGCGATAGGCCGGAATCCCCCAGTTCTGACCCCACTTCTGGGTGAAGGCGTCATCCTTAAAAACAGTCTCCGGTGGGGCGCCTCCACACCAACTCAGATCAAATCCTTCACGCTCAAAAAAAACGTCCGCGCTGTAGTAAGAAATTCCAATCGGAATATCCCCCATCAACTTCACCCCGCAAGCTCCCGATTCCTCACGAAGAGTTCGCCACTGCGTGAAGGCAACCCACTGCACCCAAGCATAGTAGCGCAGACGTTCCTCCGACCCTTTTCTCTTCGCAATGAAATCGTGGGCTAATTCAGGATCACGATAGTTGATGCTCCAGAGATCCCAGGTCTCGCGCCCCCCCTCCTGGTCCATCAAAAAACGGAATTTGGTGTAATTCTCCAACCATTCTTTTTCCGTTTCGCAAAAGGCCTCGAATTTCTCGCTTCCTTCGAATTGCGCAAAACCTTCTTCAAGCAAATCCCGCTTCAGACGTTTCGCCTCCTCGTAGTGAACCAGATCGCCTTCAAGAAATTCCTCGCTCAGGCCCGCCCTCACTTCATTGACGCGGGCCTCTCCAATCTCCGGAACCGACGACAAATCAATCAAGCTGGGCTCAAGCGCCACCGAACTGATGGCATTGTAAGGTGAATCATCCGCACCGGTTTCATTGATCGGAAGAAGTTGGAGAAACTTCACCTCATGATCGACCGCCCAACCCACCAGCTTGCGCAAGCCTCCGACATCACCAATGCCGAGGTCGCCTTTATGTCGTAGACTGGTCACCGGCGCGAGAACGCCCGCTACTTGATCGCTCGAATCGCTCATGTTCAACTTGGTAAGGCAGGCAAACTGCATCCGGTTTTCAAAGGCTTACAAGCCGTCGCTCCATACTTAAATCAGCCCATGGTGCTCCTGCAGCGAGGTCACCGTGAACTCCTTCTCCTGAAGGGAGCGGATCGCTTTCACGCTCGCTTCTGCGGCCGAAAGATTCGTGCAGTGGCTGACCTTGTGCTGGACGGCGCCGGAGCGAATCTTGACTTCATCAGCTCTCGCTTCGTGACCGGAGGGAGTGTTGATGATAAGATTAAGATCGCCGTTCTTCATCATGTCGATGACGGTCGGGCGCTTGCCTTCGCTGAGTTTATAGAGGCGGCTGACTTCGATCCCCTCGTCCTTAAGGCGCTTGTAGGTGCCTCCGGTTGAGAAAATCTTGAAGCCTAGATTGGCGAGATCGCGCGCGATGGGCATCGCGCGGTCCTTGTCCCGATCACTGACGGAGAAGAAGACGTTGCCTTCCTTGGGAAGTGGGTTGAAGGCGCTGATCTGCGCTTTGGCATAGGCCATGCCGAGGTCGATATCGGCTCCCATGACTTCTCCGGTAGATTTCATTTCCGGTCCGAGGACAATGTCGATGCCCGGGAAACGGCTCCAAGGGAAGACGGCTTCCTTCACGCAGAAACAAGGAGGCATCACTTCTTCGGTGAAGCCGAGATCAACGAGTTTCTTACCAACCATGACCTTAGCAGCGAGCTTCGCGAGAGGGATTCCGATCGACTTGGAAACGAAGGGCACGGTGCGGGAGGCACGCGGGTTGACCTCGATGACGTAAAGCTCGTCGTCCTTCACTGCGAACTGAATGTTCATCAGCCCGATGACTTCAAGTTCCTTGGCGAGGGACTTTGCCCCGATCATGATTTCCTCTTTGATCTTATCGCTGAGGGAGAAAGAAGGTAAGACACAGGCGGAGTCACCGGAGTGAATACCAGCCTGCTCGATGTGCTCCATGATGGCACCGACGACGCTGGTCTCACCATCGGAGATGCAATCGACATCAATCTCAGTCGCGTTCTCAAGGAAGCGGTCAACAAGGATGGGGCGATCGGGAGCTATATCGGTGGCGTTATTGATGTAAGTTCTCAGCTCATCGTCATCATAGACGATCATCATGCCACGTCCGCCGAGGACGAAGCTCGGACGGACAAGAACCGGAAAGCCAATGCGGGCGGCGATCGCGACAGCTTCATCTTCCGAAACGGCGGTGCCCGCTTCGGCTTGCTTGAGGCCGATCTTATCAAGGAGGGCCGAGAAAAATTTACGGTCCTCGGCAAGCTCGATGGACTTGGGAGAGGTTCCGATGATGGGAACGCCATGACGCTCGAGATCGGCCGCTAGGTTAAGCGGAGTCTGGCCGCCGAACTGCACGATGACGCCATCAGGCTTCTCTTGATCGCAGATATTAAGAACATCCTCAAGAGTGAGGGGCTCGAAATAAAGTTTGTCCGAAGTGTCGTAGTCGGTGGAGACGGTCTCGGGGTTGGAGTTCACCATCACTGACTCATAACCAAGCTCGCGAAGAGCGAAGCTGGCGTGAACGCAGCAGTAGTCGAACTCGATTCCCTGGCCGATTCGGTTCGGGCCGCCACCGAGGATAACGATCTTCTTTTTGTCCGTCTCGCGGGCTTCGTTTTCGTCGCCGTAAGTCGAATAATAATAAGGAGTGGCCGCTTCAAATTCCGCCGCGCAGGTATCGACAAGGCGATAAGTCGGGATGATGCCCTTTTCTTTCCGCTCAGCGCGGACCTCGTCCTGCGTGATGCCGCGAGAATGGGCAATCTGGATATCGGAGAAGCCGAGCTTCTTAGCGCGACGGAGGTCGAGGTTCGCGAGGTCTTTCCCCTCTTCGACGATCACGCGCATGTTCTCAAGAAACCATGGATCGATCTGAGTGGTGTCGAAAATCTCCTCGATGGTCCAGCCTTGTTGAAGGGCGACACTGAGCCAGAAAATACGCTCGGCATTGGGAACCTGAAGCTTCCGCTCGATCTGCTCGCGAGTGGCCTCCGGGTCTTTACCATCGAAGCCAAAACCGAAGCGGCCGGTCTCAAGTGAACGGAGGGCTTTTTGAAGGGACTCTTTAAAGGTGCGTCCGATGGCCATCACCTCGCCCACCGCCTTCATCGAAGTGGTGAGAACGGGATCGGCAGTCGGAAATTTCTCGAAAGTGAAGCGAGGAATCTTAGTGACCACGTAGTCGATGGTCGGCTCGAAGCTCGCAGGAGTTTCCTTGGTGATATCGTTCGGCAGTTCGTCGAGGGTGTAACCGACGGCGAGCTTTGCCGCGATCTTGGCAATCGGGTAGCCGGTCGCCTTGGAAGCTAGGGCGGATGAGCGGCTCACCCGCGGGTTCATCTCAATGATAATACAACGACCGGTCTTGGGATCGACGGAGAACTGGATGTTCGACCCACCCGTCTCGACCCCGATCTCGCGGATGACGGCGAAGGACGCGTCCCGCATGATTTGATACTCGCGATCAGAAAGCGTCTGGGCCGGAGCTACCGTGATGGAATCACCGGTGTGGACTCCCATTGGGTCGAAGTTTTCAATCGAGCAAATGACGACGCAGTTATCCGCGTGGTCGCGCATAACTTCCATTTCGTATTCTTTCCAACCGAGGAGGCACTCTTCAACGAGGACCTCGGTGGTTGGGGAAAGATCGAGACCGCTCGTGACGATTGTTTCAAATTCTTCCTTGTTGTAAGCGATCCCACCACCGGTTCCACCGAGGGTGAACGCAGGACGAATGACAAGCGGCATCATCCCGATCTCTTTCGCGATCTTCTTCGCCTCCTCCATCGAGTGCGCCACTCCCGAGATGGGGAGGTCAAGGCCGATCTTAATCATCGCGTCTTTGAAACGTTGACGATTTTCGCCCTTATCGATGGCGTCAGCATTGGCGCCGATCATGCGGACCCCATACTTATCGAGGGTTCCGGCATCGAAAAGCTCGATGGAGACGTTCAGCGCAGTCTGACCTCCGAGGGTCGGCAGGAGCGCATCGGGCCTTTCTTTGATGATGATCCTCTCAATCGACTCCGGAGTGATCGGCTCGATATAGGTCCGCTCCGCAAATTGCGGGTCGGTCATAATCGTTGCCGGATTGGAATTCACGAGAACGACCTCGTAACCTTCCTCGCGCAGCGCCTTGCAAGCTTGGGTCCCGGAGTAATCAAACTCACAACCTTGTCCAATGACGATGGGGCCGGCTCCGACCACGAGGATTTTTTTGATGCTGGTGTCCTTCGGCATAGGGTCTGTCTAAAACTTCGTCTATCTGACAAGACCGCCCGATTTTGTAAAGCGCCATCGGACTTTCTCGCAAATCCTTCGCTCTCCTTAAGCGAATCTCCTCGTTTCCCCTAAAATCTCCAGCCAATTCCCAGCCCTGCGAGATGGTTCGAAAAGCCCGCCGGATCCCCAGCGGCCTGAGAATAGGAATACTGCGCCTTCACCTGGGGCTCCTCCGATGTCGTCGGCACCGCCGCCCTTGAGGAAGATACCACCAATTTTAACAACACCCCTTGCCAAGCCGTCGGCGATTCACGCTTCATCCAGGTCGAAATCATCTACGACCAAAGCAGCATCCCCCAGTAGTAAAGGCTCTTAACTTCCGACCTCCGAACAACCGCTCTCCTCGCCCTGCAGGCAATCCGAAAAAAGCCCACGTCATTTCGATAACGTGGACCTTTTTCTACCCCAGCGGCACCGCCTCCGCGGCCGCAATCACTTCGTCATCAAGATAAGCCTCCTCGATAGTTTGCTGACACCAAGGAGTCGTCTTTCCGAGATATTGTAAGAACCGCACCACCATCAGCTGCTGGATTGGCAACTCCGTCCAAATCAGCTCGCCCAGATGACGCCATTCGTCCGCCTTAAGTAGACTTGGTTTCTCAAGCGCTTCGATCACCTCATCACTGAGCATCAGACAGCGATCCAGCTCCGGTGTTTTTGACACGGGAGGAACTTCATAAATGCGGAGAGGCACTCCTGAGTTCAAGCTGAGCTCGCAGGTCGATTTTGCCCGACGCGCGAGATCCTTCCCCAACAACGAAAGAGCCGAGAGCCGCGCCTGATTTTCTTCATATCCTTTTCCCATAGAGAAATGGTGCCTTCCTTGACGAGGGCGATCAAGCTCTCCGATGCCGTCTACCTCTCGCCGCCGATTCCTGCGCACGGAACCTGTGGCACCATAGGCTTCGGCTCCATGATCAACGTCCTCACCCAACTTCGACAAGCCCCACCGATCCCCAAATCGACACCAGTTCCACCAATCACCTAACTCCCGGGAAGACCTAAGCCTCACCGACGAAGAAAATAAATCTCCTGATTAGAACCATCGGTGCGCAAGCATTTGGAGTCCGGAAAAATGGCGTAGTTATTGTCGGTTGAGAATGTAGATGGGGTCACCGAGTCGATCACGTTGATAGATTTTGACCGAACCCCGGCTAATGAGGCTCCGGAGGTTGGCGTTTGGACGGGCGGTGGGGTCAAATCTCCCGGCTGATTTTTTGAGATATGAGATGAGTTTGTGGGCTTCGTCGATCTCGGGAACGGAGCAACCCGCGGTGCACGGAATGCGCCCGATCATTCTTTGAGCTCGGCGTTGGTATAGCATTTCACTGGCGTCAGGATTGTAGGAATGGATCACTACTCCATTAGGAACATAGCCTCGCAGCGTGGGATCGGGATGGGTCGGAGGATAAAGGATCTCCGCGTAAATGCCGCTGACGCCTTTCTTGGAATCTCCGGTTTGGATCGCAGAATCGGCGTTTTTCGCGATGCGGACACCGCCCATCGTAAAAAATCCGGGAGGAGTTTGCGCATGCCCAAAGCCGAGACCTCGTTTTCCGGTCCCGCAACGAAGAGTCTCGCGAATCTTACCGGTTTTGAGGGAAATAACGTGCATCCGTTGGGCGGCTGGGTCGACGAGGTAAAGCCACTCCGGGTTGTAATTGGGATGACCGGCCCGACGTTGATCCTCGATAAAGGATTGAACCGCGCCCCAATTCGAGCCGGCGACTTTCTTCGTAGAACTACTGGTGGAGCAGGACTGCAGGGAAAGGAAGGCGAGAAAGAAAATGATCTTTCGGACACTCATCGACATGGGTGTATTCTGGCATAAAAAAGCTAGAACTGGAAGCCTCACTAATCGCTCCACCTGGTCGACTTCACCGAACGACGACTCGCCGAAGGCAGGTCTCACCAATCTAAACCTAAGCCAGCAGAGGCCACTGCACCGCACGGGACTAATGATTGGCGTAGCAAATTGACCCTTTTAGCAGATCGTGGTGTCAGACCTCTCGGAAAACCCTCGGATGAACTGATCAGTTGAAACCCTTCTCTCTTTCTCACAGGATTCCTAAAAAGGAACCCGATTTCATCCTTTCCGAAATGATCCTTGATGAAGTGATTTCACCGACGACAATTAAAAATTCCCGAATTAACTGATGCGCTCACTTCTCATTCTCTTTATTTCCGCCTCCTTCCTCCAAGTTTCCCCTGCCCAGACGGAATTCACATTTAAGGATACGCAATCAGCCCGCCCCAACATCGTCATGATCATGGCCGATGACCTCGGCTTCTCCGACATCGGCTGCTACGGCTCGGAAATCCCGACTCCCAACTTGGACCAACTCGCCCAGGGCGGACTCCGCTTCACCCAGTTCTACAATACCGCCAAGTGCCACTCCTCCCGCGTCTCGCTCCTCACGGGCCTCTACTGTGATCAAGCCGGCGGAGCGACCCTCTCCCGTGGAGCCACCTTCGCCGAGCATCTCGGGGATCAGTATCACAGCATGATGGTCGGGAAATGGCACCTCGATCAACAACCCACCGACTTCGGCTTCGATCGCTACTGGGGCCACCTTTCCGGAGCCACCAACTTCTTCACGGGAGACAACAGCTTCCGCTTAGATGGTCAGCCTTGGAACGTCCCTACCTCCCACAAAGAAAAACCTTTCTACACCACGAACGTCATCACTGACTTCGCCATCGACTTTCTCTCGGAGCATCAGACTAAAAACTTAAAACTAAAAACTTCCAACTCCCCAAAACCCTTCCTCCTCTACTGCGCCTACAACGCCCCCCACTACCCTCTCCAAGCCCCCGAAGCCGCCGTCAAAAAACACGACGGCAAATATAGCGAAGGCTGGGACGTCCTCCGGAAACGTCGCCACGAAAAACAAATCGCGACCGGCCTCCTCCCCGCCAAATGGAAGCTCTCCCCCCGCGCCGCCCACGTCCCCGCCTGGGACTCTCTCACTCCCGAAGAGAAACAATGGGAAGAAGACCGCATGGAAGTCTACGCCGCCATGATCGACGTCCTTGATCAAAACATCGGCCGCCTCATCGCCCATCTTAAAGCAACGGGCCTCTACCAAAACACCGCCATCTTCTTCTGCTCCGACAACGGTGCCTGCCCCTTCGACCGCACCCGCGGCAAAGAAAAAAAGCCCTGGGATCCCAAGTCCTACTGGTGCTACGACGTCGGCTGGGCCTCTGTCGGAAACACCCCTTTCCGTCTCTATAAACAGAACCAGCACGAGGGTGGCATCGCCTCCCCCATGATCGCCAAGCTTCCCGGAAACTTCCCTCTTAAAAAGGCCAAGGGAGACCCAACGCGTAAGAAGACCCCCTCGGGAACCATCACCGATCAACCGGCCCATCTCATCGACTTCCTCCCCACCTTCCTCGAATTCTCCGGTGCCCAATATCAACGCAAAGTCGCAGACCGAATCATCGATCCCCTCGAAGGCCAATCCCTCTCCCTCATTCTCCAAGGTTCCCAATCGACACCACACGACCCGCTCTACTTCCACTACGCCACCGACCGTGCCCTCCGCTCCGGCGACTGGAAAATCGCCTCCGCCAAGGGAGGTAAATGGGAACTCTACAACCTCGCCGATGACCGCACCGAACTCAACGACCTCGCTGCCAAAGATCCGGCCAAGGTCGAAAAAATGGCCACGCAATGGTTCGCCATCGCTAAGGACAAAGAACGCCTCAAAGGCAAGCAACTCAAGCCCGTCAAAGCGAAGCTCACGCCGCAAAAATTCGGAGTCCGGCGTGATCCCGGTGCCAAAAAGAAATAGCAGCAATGGAACCTCTATTCTTAGAGATCGTCCCCGCATTCCTCCTCAAGCTACTCTTTCTCGGTGAAACCACCGAGAACTCCACCGGGGTAGGCCGGTTTACCTCCCTAGCCTTCGACCCATCCTTCACCACTGCCCAGCTAGAGTTCTCCTCACTCAAGGCTTCATCAACCTGGGACAGCGCAACCTCCTAATTCTTCAGCCAGGGCTTGCGGGCATTCTTCTCAACTTCCGCATCCAACTCCAACATTCGCTTTTTCAAAACGGCCACCTTTTCAGGCTTCTTCTCAGCGAGATTCGTCTGCTCGCCGAGATCTGAAGTAAGATTAAAAAGAAGCACCTGGGTCTTTGCCTTCGGATTCTTCTTCGGGTTTCGAGGCCCCTTGATGAGGAGCTTGTAATCTCCCTGACGGATTCCCTGAATCGCACCGTGGGAGGTGTAATAGAGGAATTCATCCCGAGGCGAATCGTTGCCTCCTTTGACGAGCGAGGAAATATCAAGACCGTCGATCTTCTGATCGTCTGGAAGGGGAGTCCCGGTCAGTGAGGCAATCGTCGGAAGAAGGTCGATCGTTCCGCAAAGCTGATCGCAAGTCGTTCCCGCCGGAACCCGACCCGGTGCCCACATCACACAAGGAACCCGCTGCCCGCCTTCGAAGGTCGTTCCTTTTCCATCACGCAACGGACCAGCCGACCCGCCGTGATGTTTGAACTGAAGCCAAGGGCCGTTATCCGTCGTGAAGATGAGATAGGTATTCTCCCCCAGCTTTGATTCCCGAAGAAGATCGGCAATGCGACCCACCTGCTGGTCGATGTGCTCAATGACATTGATGTAAGCACGCTTGGGATCGGCATCACGCACCTCATCCGGGACGTAAAGCGGGATGTGCGGCATTGAATGCGGTAAGTAGAGGAAGAAGGGCTTATCCTGATTCGCTTTGATAAATTCGATCGAACGATCGGTATAGCGCCGCGTCACCGTCCGCTGATCCACCGGAAGCTCGACGATTTTTTCATTCTCCATGAGCGGAGTCTTCCACTTTGTCAGAGTGGACTCCGGATCATTCCAAAGCGCATCCATCCCAGCATGTCCACCCTTGGGCTTCCCCTTGTTGTCGGGGTGATTCATGTCATTCGAGTAAGGAATGCCGAAGTAGGTATCGAAGCCATTCTGCTGCGGCAACGTTTCAGGATGATGCCCCAGATGCCACTTTCCGAAGCAAGCCGTCGCATAGCCTTGGGACTTCAGATGATCGGCAATGGTGTGCTCGGTGGGATTCAGGCCTTTTGTCGAAGAAGGAAAGAGAACATGTTGATGCATTCCAATGCGCTTCGGATAACATCCCGTCAAGAGCGCCGCGCGCGAAGGAGTGCACACCGGGGAGGCCACCATGAAGTTGGTAAACTTCCGACCTTCTTTCGCCAGCCGGTCAATATTGGGCGTCTTGATTGTCTTCGAGCCGAAGCACCCTAGGTCCCCGTAGCCCTGATCATCGGTGAAGATGATGATGAAATTGGGCTTATCTTTGGCGAAAACAGAGAACGAAAGAACGAGGAAGAGGGTAAAATATTTAGTCATCGCGGGATCTAAAAGAACGGTTGAGAAACGGGAAATGTTGCAGGCGGGAGGCTTATTTTTTGCGGGTTCGCCCCGTCTTCCGGCGGGGACCTTTATTCTTCAGCTTCGGTTTCTTATGCTGAAGGGGCTTCGAATTCGTTTTATTCGAGCGATCCACCTGACCAACAAGATCTTTCCCTGTTCGCGGCTGATCGTCGTAGGCGAAACCTTCCGCAGTCCGGCGAGGCAATTTTTCGCCGACCAATTCTTCAAGCTTGCCCAATAAATTCAAATCCTTCGGGCTCACAAAGGTCAAAACCTCTCCCCCTGCCTTCTGCACACAATCAACGCGTCGCAGGTAATCTTCGTCCAATTCATGGAACTCAAAGTGAATGACGTTCCGAACTCCCGCGATATCGAGAAGACGCACCACCGCTTCGGTTGCTACCAGCACGCGAATCTTGCCCTCTTTCAACTCCCGCAGACTGCGCTCCCGAAGTTCGATCTTCTTATTTCCGTGCAAAGAACCCACCGGAATCCCGGCCTTATTGAGCGAAGAAGTGAGCGCATGAACGGCGTCCCGGCTCCGTGAGAAAACGATCACGGTATGCAAGTCCTCCTCCGTCTCTAGCAGATGATGAAGGAGATCGGCCTTCTGATGTTCGAAGACTTCGTGGATGAATTGATTCTTGATTGGCATTCCGGCGGCATCTCTGTAACCCAGAGCTAATCATTTGAAGATAAAATAAGATCTCCACTCATACTCTCGCCCCCATGAAACTCCTCCTTCTCTTCTTAACGACCGCTCTCGCCGCCGCCGACCTCCACTTGGCCACCTTCAACATCCGCTACGCTGGCGGAGATAAAGGCGAGCGCAGCTGGGGCAATCGCCGTGAACTGGTCGCTGCCACCATTCAGAAAATGGACCCGCAGATCTTAGGCCTGCAGGAAGCACTTTGGGAACAAATCGCCTTTCTCGAGAAAGCCCTCCCAAACTACAACCGGGTCGGAGTGGGGAGAGCCGATGGCAAAAAGAAAGGGGAATTCTCGCCCATCTTCTACCGCAAAGATCAGTTCGAAGCGCTCAAGCACGGCACCTTCTGGCTCTCCGACACCCCTGAGGTTGCAGGTTCGATGACTTGGGACAATGTCTGCGAACGGGTCTGCACTTGGGCGATCCTCAAGCGGAAGAAAGATGAAAAAATCATCACCGTCTTCAACACCCACTGGGATCACCGGGGCCAGGAATCGCGAATCAAATCCGTCGATCTCATTCTCGAGCGCCTTAAACCTCATCTCGAGACCCAAGTCATTCTCATGGGCGACTTCAATGCCACCGAGACCAACCCCGCACTCAAGAAGCTGACGGCTGCAAAATGGACCAATGCCTTTCTCTCACAATATGAAGAGGGCACCAACCGCGGCACCTTCCACTCATGGAATGGCAAAAGCTCCGCCACCGGCACCATCGACCATATTTTTCTTCTTGGAGACGCCAAGGTTAAAAAAGCATGGATCGAGCGCCATCACAGCGGAACCCAGTGGCCCTCCGATCATTTTCCGGTAGCCGCTATTCTTTCCGAGTAATACCACTCCGCATTTTCTAAAAGAGACGAATGATGTTTCTAAATAGTTAGGAAATAGCGCTGCGCGTTGAAATCAAGAGCCGGACGCTTTCTCGAAATGGCAGCGTGGATCCTCAGTTGTAGTGCCCGAATATTCTGCGCACCCGCGTAGTCTGATTCCGTGAAATCTCTCCTGTTCCTTTCCCAAAGGAAGATCTCCTCAATAATTCGTCCCGCTAGATGGAATGTTCCCGCGGTTTTCTCTACTCTGAAGAATTGAAGTAACCATCGTCGCTTTTTCGCTTCAAAACGGCGCATTCAGATTTGAGCCTAAAATGAATCTCAAGGTTCCTTCTTTTTCACAAGGGCGATTCGCTAGCGCGCCAGCACCCGCAGTCGGGTAAATAGCCGATCACTCAGCGCCGCTTGGTCAGGCGTTTCATAAATGTAAGTCACGATCCCGTTGCCATCATGAGTCTCCTCATCCAGATCCAGCATCTCCCCGGCAGCCGCCCAATCATCCAGGTTGGATGAAACTTCGATCGCGATGATCGCATCGTCAGCGGCAAGATTTCTTGGGAAAGTTAGCTTGAAACGGCCATCGTTTCCAACACTCGCTCGCAGAACGTCTTTTCCTTCTCCGGCATCCGAGTCACTCGTCCCCAGCGCATACTCCGCAAAGGCCGTCACCCCATCGCCATCGAGGTCCGCGTTGGGATCGCCCACAAAGGCAATCGCGTCGCCCGCTCCCGCACTTCCGGAAGCGCTCACGCTGGGCCGCCAGTTCCCTGCCAATCCTTCATCAGGATCTGATCCCGGTGCCACCAGAACCAGACTGGGACCAGCCCCATCCGAAGATTCAGGCCAAGGAAACTTATTGTTATAGGTGAGATCACTAATGACGCCAAATTGTCCACTCAGCTCAAGCTGTTCCCCATTTCCCGAAAGCCCGGTGTCATTGGCAAACTCTCCCGCGATCAGATTAGCGAGGCCTGCGCCATAGCGAGAAAGGAAGGCCGCTTGATTCCGAACCACCAAGACCCGCTCCCCCGGCCCAAGCACCGTGACCGCCGAACCCGTAAAATCGAAATCCAATCCATCCGTGAATAACACCGCGGTCAGATCGATCTGCGAATTGGAAATATTGAGCAGCTCAATGTATTCAAAAAAGGAATCGTCGTCATACCCCGCCGCGATCTCACCCTGGGTCGGCCCCTTGGGATCATACATGATTTCGGAAATCACAAGATTCGTGCTGTCGGCAATTTCTGCCCCGATGACAAAAGTCGCCAAGGCGGGCGCTCCCCACTCCTGACCGTCATAGGCCCGGGCCATCACGGTGGTCGTCCCGGTGAGCGTGGCCATCGATCCTTGCACCGCCGAAGCAGAAGGACTTCCCCCGGCCGCCCGAGGATCGCTTCCATCAAGGGTGTAGTAAACATTCCCCTGTCCGGCGCTCATCGAGAGTTGGTAGTTCTCCGCAACCATTCCCCCGTTTTGACTCAAAGTTGGTGGGCCGAAAAATTGTGAATCGATCCACTCAGCCCGCACTTCCAGCCAGCCCCGGAGATGGGAAACTTCTTTCGCCCAGCCACTCGTTCCACCCGCTGAGAAGTAAGGACCCGAAGAGACGCCCGGCCGAAGAGACGTCCAACGCGTGAAATTTCGTGCCTGGGCCTCAGTCAGCTCCGTCGACATTCCATCAATGATCGAGTTGATATTACTCAAAGAAAACTCATCCAATCGTAGCGAATACCAGCGATCAATGATCTTTTGAAAAATATCCGGACGCTCCGTAATGAGCTGGGGATTGGCCATGTTTTTGGTATTGTCCTGCGACGTATTGAACCCAAAAAGTAAACCAAACCACTGATGCTGATTATCAAACCAAGTGGAACTCGTGTCATTCGTATTCGCTTCCCAACGGAGAGGATTGTTATCCCGCCCATCCGTCGATCCCATCGTCCGATCATAATCCCAGATTGGACCGGCAATCATTTTTCCCTCTTTGTCCTTATGGAAAAACTGACTAAGGCGCCCCCAATCCGGATCCATCACGAGAATATTGAGCCAGAAGTGATCGACGAAGGAATCGACATCAAGATACTCTGAAAAATGCTTCCCGGTCGTCGGATGAATCCCATTGCTGTCCCGAAGCGCAACCGTGATTTCATTGCTATAATCGCTAATGTAAGACTTCTGCTCTGTGGAGATCTCCCCCGCACCAGGATCCACATTCACCAATCGTTGATTGAACCCACTCACCGTAAAGGTCGATTCGTCTGAGTTCGAGCGATCATGCTTAAGAATATAGCCTCCCGTGATATCGGGATCATTGTTCTCCCAAAGGTTGAGCTTCGAGATATCGACACGATCATCGCCCTGCTTGATCTTCTCCATGAAGGTGTAGACTCCAAAGTAATCGCCCGCGACAACCTCTCCCCCATTGGCATCATTGAAAAGCTCCACAAAGCGGGTTTTGCTAGCCCATTGACCCACTTCGTTACTCAACTGGTAGATGAAAGGATTCCTCATCAACGACAGATCGAAGGTATAACGCGCATTCAAAATCCAGTCCGCCTCCTTCGCAAAATCGAGTGGTTGAACATCCTTGTCCTCATTGAAATCATCCCAGCTTTCGAAGGACATGCCGTACTTCGGAAAGTTCGCAGAACTAGATCCTCGCTTCTTATAACCACCCCGCGTTGAGAGGGTCGGCTCCGAATTAAAGGTCGTTCGACCACTCACCGGGTCCGGCTCGTAAATCAGCATGAAGACATCCCTTCGAAGCGAAGAGCTCGAGGAAAACGGCGCGCCCCCTCCAAAGGTCGACAGCAAAACCACAGGAAGATCGGAAGAAAAATTCTCCTCGGACGCGGCCATCTTCATGTAGCCCTCACTTCTTCCCTGACCCGGTAGAGCCCCCTGACGAAAGGCCCGAGATCGCACAAGAGTCGAGCCATCGATCGTGATGGGGCCTGAGTATTCCGGAGAAATATTAGCAAGATCGTTGGTCGGCAAAGTACCATCCAAGGTATAATAAATCGTCGCCTCAGGCTCATCAACACTCAGTGTTAGCTCAAATGTTTCCATAAAAGCACGACTCGTCACACTCACTTGGACCTCTCCCGGAGGAGCGGCACTTGGGGAACCATTAACCATCCCGGGCGTAGTCACTTCGAAGTAGCCCAACTCCGCAGGAGCATTGGAATCCTGGGTCTCGCCCAGAAGTTCTGGGATAATGATGAAATCCGAACTCCCCGCTGAGCTGTTCATCGCCTGAATCGCGAGCATGTTTTCGCCGCTCACTAGATTTCCAGCAAAGTTGACTGAATGATTTTCGAAGGGATCACCAACCCTTACTTCTTCTCCCGAACTTGCCCTCGAATCAAAAAGAAGCGGATTGCGATCATTCTTGGCTCCGATCTGAACTCCGTTGAGCCAGACCACATAACCGTCATCGACCTTGGCCCGAAAAAACATTGAGGCAATCTGCGCCGGGTCATCGATCTGAAAAGGCATCCTCATAAACACCGAAGCATTCACTCCCTTCATCACGCCCTCCAAGTCTCCATCCGCAGCAATTTCATCTCCCACGGACGTGCTATATCCCCAACCCATCGCGGAATGAGCCGGTGTCCAGGTTTGGTCATCGAAATTGGCCATCTTCCACGAATCTCCGATTTCCTCCGTCGGAATCAAATAGTTCAAGGGGGCTCCCACCGGAACAAAGACCGCCGCAACCCGCGATCCGCCTACTCCCAGTCCATAAGAAATATCAGGATACTGCTGGGGATACTCCGGACTGAATGAGTCCTCAATGGAACTCCCGTCAGGCTCAATCAGGGCGAGATACTCACCATCGATATCGAGCGAAAAGTTCGTGTGCAGCTCGGACCCGGCAACCGCCCGATCTTTTCTCGAAGCGAAGACCAAAATCGCCCCGCCTCCTGGAACCGTCACATCAGGAAAAGTCCACTTCGTCGGATTCAGAGGGGCATCGGTGAGCGAATAGCCATTCAGCGACTCTGCCGTCGTCCCGGTATTTCGAATCTCGATCCAGTCCGCCGGAAAGCCATCTTCATCGGTCACAGAAATCCCGGAATTCTCGGCAAGAAACTCGCCAATAATGAACTCTCCTTGCGAAAAACTAGTGAGGAGAAGACCGAAAAGGACAGCGAGACCGGAGGAAAAAGAGAAGTGCTTCATGATTTTCAAAGAAGGTAAGTTAGCCCCCGAAAAACCATCTTGCCATCACTATTTCCTGACCCTGATCCGAGCGAACAGCGAGGTGAAGGAATCAACATATCCCCACTCTAGCGAGAAATTTTAAGTCTCCACGCCAGAAGTGGCCCACTTCGAGCGCTGAAGCCGAACTGCTCGGCGATGAATTCCTCCACCTTGTAGAGGGGACTCCGTCCCGACCGGGTGTGACAGACCATGCCGGTGACAAGGTTTCCCAGGTCAACGTCGGTGTTGCACGGGATACTCTCGTTGATGATCTTATGGCCGGAAGAAGGAAGATTCATGCGCCATAGCGGATCTAGTGATCCTCGGCGCCATTCAGCTTTGCCATCTTCTTGTCGTTCGTGAGCGTCGTGAGATTTTGGGAGCTGTATTCTTAGGCGATGAGCCAGTCGAGGAGGCCACTGGTGAGATTATCCCAGAGAATGGCCTCTTCTGTGAGCCTTTCCGATAAATCAACACAAAACAAGGGGTGCTAATTTGTGACCTTTTGGAGGGATAAGCGGACGAAAAGGCGGTCAGCTGTGGCAGGATTCACGGAGGTGAATGTTCTTAGAATACGGCCAGCGCTGAGTGTTGATTGAGTGAGGACGGCTTCCGTATTTGTGACGGGATCCCACGAAGTCAGATTCGTTGAAATTTGGACGGTGGCGGTGACATCGGTGGCGGTGAGGGCTTGAGGAAAAATGAATTCCCAGTGGCCTGCCTCGTTAATGAGGAAAGTAGTGAGCCCGCTGGCGTCTCCGGCGATGGAGTCATCGGTGCCGAGGACATACTCGGTGAAGGCGGTGAATTGATCACCATCGAGGTCGGCCTCCGCGGCGCCGGAGAAGGGGATGGAGTCGTCAGTTCCGGGACTACCGCCGACCGTCAGGCTGGGTCGCCAGCTGGCGGGGTTGGCGAGGTCAGTGGGATCGCTGAGGACGAGGCTGCGTCCGGTGCCATCAGCTTCTTGCGGCCAGGGAGCTGCGCCATCGTAGGTGACGCTGAAGAGGGCGGTGATGCCATCGGGTGCCATGAGAGTGAGGTTTTCTCCACCGTTATTAAGGTTGTCACGGTAGACGCCGATGACGGGAAGGCCGCGGCCGTAGGCTTCATCAATTCCAAATTGACTGTCGACGAGGAGGACACGGGCGTCGGGGGCCAGAGGGATGTCGCGATTGTCGGGGAAGGTGAAGTCGATGCCTGCGGAAAAGAAGCAACCACGAAGATTGAGGGCGTGGCCGGAGCGGTTGTGGAGTTCGATGAATTCCGAGTCGTCGGGTCCGGTGGGATTGTAGTGAATTTCGGAGGGGAAGACTTCCGCTGGTTCGACGGGATCGGATGAGGTGACATTAAAGAAGGCTTCATTCAGGGCCGACCAATTGTTGCCATCGAGGGAGCGGGAACGAACGAAGGTGTTTGCGGTCATGACAAGGGTGCTGGCTCCGGCGGCGGGCCGGGTGATCTTGAGTTCGAGGTCGAATTGGAGATCGGAGCTCCCGTCGCTGCTTTGGTGGATTTCGACGGCGATGGTGTTATTGCCATCGAGAAAGAGATTGGTGGGGATGCCCAGCGTGTGGAAGCCATCGCCATCGTCGGCTGCGGTGTTGGCGAGGGTTTGGTAGTCGATTGCACCGGTCGGCATGGAGGTGCGACCCACTTCGGTACCGTTGAGGTAGACGACGGCTCCATCGTCGCGTTTGATCTCGATGGAGCCGCTAAGAATCTCGGCGGTGTTGGCAAGGGTGATTGATTTGCGGAAGTAGGTGGTGCGATGCTTTGTGGAACCTGTCGGGCCGAAGGAAACGGTGGTGACGATGACTGGCTCGCCGTAACCGAGGATGGCGGGGCCGGATGCCCAGCTAGAGTCATCGAAGGCGGTATCTTGCCAGGTCGTTCCCTGGTCGGAGCCCTCGTCGAGGTATTTCCAGTCGGATTTTTGTGGGATGATGATAGAGGTGTTTTGTCCCCCTTGGAATGGAAGAGCGCCGGGATTGATGCCGCCACCTTCGAGGCGGGGGTCGCTACCATCGGTGGTGTAATACATGGTGCCGCTGCCGGCCGCCATGGTGAGGTTGAAGCCGGAGAACACATCGCCGCCGTGCTGACTGAAGACGGGGGCGATGGTAGCGGGATAGAATCCGGCGGAGCGGAATTGGTTGAGGGTACTGTTGCTTCGGCCGGGGAGGATGCTGCTGATGGCGTTGTTTTTGGCAGAGGTCCAGGAGTTGTGGCTGCGGTAGTTCCAGCGCAGGGCTTCGGCGTAAAAGGGGGCGTCCATTTCGTCGCAGCGTTCCTCGAGCCTTGAGATGGTTTTGCCCGGCGTCATGGCACCCTCGTTAAAGTAATGTCTGTGAATACGGTCGGCAAGGAGGGTGCGGAATTCGGGGTTTCCAGCTTTGAAGAGAAGGCTGAAGATCGAGCCGGGGCCGTCGCCCGCGCTGCGGCCGAAGACGCCGGGAGTGTCGCTGGCGAAGCCAGTACGGTTTCCGGCGTTGCGGAGGTAGCCGTCGGCATCGTTGAGGAACCACTTGAAACCGCTTCCAATATCGGCGGGACCGGCGGTGCGGTATTCGGCCTCCGAGTTTCCAAACATAAACATGATCATGTAATCGATGAAATGTTGGGTATCAAGATAGGGCATGAGGTCGTCGAAGTTCTGGGGGGTGCTGGAAAGGGCTAAGATTTTGATGCGCTCCCAGGCCGAGCCGTCGCCATCGTAGGGAGGGGCAACCGAGTCAGCCCAGCCGCCGACGTTCCAGTTGCCGTTGATCGCTTCGTGGGCGTCCTTGGGTCCACCAAGGTAGGAGGTGATGAGGTCAGCACTCCAGCGTTCGCGGAGGTGGAAGACGCCCCAGTATTTTCCATTAAGATACAGGTGCATGAAGCGCCCGTGCGGGTTGATATTGCCCATGTCGAGCATGGTGTCATCGGTAAAGCGGTTCGACATGTAAAAGCCGCGGCGTTCCATGTCATGAGAGCCGGAGCGGATGTTCAGTTGGTCGAAAGTGTCGTTGGCGGAGATGCCGCGGTCGAAGCCCTCGAAGAGGGGATGCTTTAACTTGGAAGCTCCGTATCGGCTTCGGAAATACATGCGGAAGTTTTTTTTGGCGAAGTCGGTGAAGGCTCCGCCGAAATTTTTGACGCCACAGTCTTCCTGGAATCCCGGCGTGCCATCGGGGTTGATAAGCTCGAAAGAGGCAGGAACTTCAGAAGTGCCGTTGATCACTTGAGAGGTGACGATAGAAAGAGTGGGAACCTCCGTGAGAGAGGCCTGCATTTGTGGGGTCACGGCGGTGTTCAATTCCGGGGACGCGATGACGTCATCGACGAAGAGGTAGGTGTTGGTGTCGACGTTTGTGGGAGCGAGGCCGGTCTTGAAGGCCATGGCGCGGAGGACGGTGGTGGTGGTGACGCTGACGGGACCGGAGTAGGTGGTGCCATTGGATACTGAAGGTTCGCTTCCGTTGGTGGTGTAGCGGATGGTGGCGGCCGGGGTATTGCTTGTAATCGTGATCGCTTGAGCGGTTTCGTAGAAGCCTCGGGGGATGTCAAATTTAGTGTCATCGGTGAAGCCAGCGAAGCTGGTGGTGTTGGTTCCTCCTGGAGTGGCGGGAAAGAAAAAACCGGCGGTGGTGCCGTCAATTTCGAGGCCGTAACTTATATCCTGTTTTTCCTCAGGGTAGTTGAAGTCGGTGAGGATGGCGCTGCCATCGCGATCAACGAGAGCGAGGTATTCACCACTTTTTTTGAGGGAGAAGTTGGTGTGAAGCGCTTCAGTAGGATTGGTCAGATTTTCTCCCGAGGCAAAGACGACGAGGAAGCCGTTGGCGGAAATGGAGGAGCCCGCGGGGAAGGTCCACTGAGTGAGATTGTCGGCCTTGTCGGTGAGGTGGTATCCTTCCAGGGAGAGGTTGAAGGAATTGGGATTATAGATCTCAATCCAATCGGGGCTGTTACCGAATTGATCATCCAGAGTGGAGGCATTAGCAGCCATGAACTCGGTGAGAGCGGGCGGGATGACGGGTTCGTCGACTCCTACCGTGACGGATTTTGAGATTGTGCCGGAAGAGTTGGTGGCGGTGAGCGCATAAGTCGCCGAACTAGCGGGCATGATGGTTTGCTGTCCGGTCAGCGCGACTGCTCCAATTCCTTGATCAATGGTGACGCTGTCTACGTTGCTCACAGTCCACGAAAGCTCCGCGCTGGTGGGGAGATTAGGGTCGCCCGTGGCGGTGATGTTTCCTTGATCGACGGTGAAGAAGTTAATGTTTGGCAAAGGGGCTTCAAAGGCCTCAATTTCGGCGATTTGGGGATTGTAAGCGGCGTTGCTGAGATTGACGACGCGGATGTAACGCCCGGACATTGAGTTTGTCGGATCGAGTGAGGCTGAAACGAGGTCGCGCCCGCCTTGGCCGGAGTCGGAACCATCGGTGCGGATATCGGCGCTCCAAGTGACAGCTCCGGCAGAGCCACCATTGTCGGCACGGATTTCGACACGGTAGTTGGAGAGCCGCTCGGGGCAACATCCGCTGCGGTTCACCAATTCGATCGAGCCAAGATTGGTGGGGCTGCCCAAGTCAATCTCGTAGTAGAAGCCGAGAGTCCCGGAATTGGCGAGAGGATGGGACTGATTGGCTTCATTCCCATCAGTGAGATTAGCCGCCACCTGACCTGACCACGTTTGCCCGGAAGCCGAGACCGGCCGGCCGATCGCGATGTTGGTTTGAGCCAGAGAACGGCTACCAACCAAGAACATTCCAAATATGAGAATGGATTTGAAATTCATGGAGGAGAAGGGGGGAAAGTTAACAAATAGCTCATACAAGTAACGCGAAAATGCTCCCGCTTCGAGAAAAAGGGGAATGCATTTTCGCGCTTTAATTTATTCTGCTGCTCAGGGACAAATATCGGCCAATGATTAGTTCCTTCGAACGTGGGGAAGGAGCGTCGCTTATTTATCATCGCCGGATCGTTGAATGACACAGTAGTGGTAGTGACCTTGTCACTTGAAGGGAGCTTGGCCGATTGGTGCAGAAGATGGCTTCCGCGGTGAGCCTTTCCGATGGATCAACACCAAAACAAGGAAGCTTGCCATCGCCCCCCTGAAAAAGGAGGCTACGGGATGTTCAAGACGATTTTCCTCATCGCCGCCCTCAGCACAACGGCCTTCGCCCAGAAAAAAGGAGCGATGGCTCCTATCACAGATATCGAGGGCCTTCCGCGCGTCCTCCTCATCGGTGACTCCATCTCCATCGGCTACACCGTCGATGTTCAGAAAGCCCTCCAAGGTAAAGCCAACGTCCACCGGCCCCTCACCAACTGCGGACCCACCACCAAGGGGCTCAAAGAGCTCGACGCCTGGCTCAATACCGGCGGTAAAGATAAAAAATGGGCCGTTATTCACTTCAATTGGGGCCTCCACGACCTCAAGTATATCAGCGGGAAAGGCGACAAGCTTAGCGCCGTGGATGCTCCAAACAGCCACCAGCAAGTCGTTCCCGACGACTACCAAAAGAACCTCCGCACCCTCGTCCAGCGTCTCAAGAAAACCAAGGCCCACCTCATCTGGCGTAACACCACTCCCGTCCCAGAGGGAGCGAGAGGCCGCGTCGTCGGCGATTCCAATAAATACAACAAGATTGCCGCCAAGATCATGACGGAGGAAGGCGTGGAAATCCACGACCTCTACGCCTTCGCCAAAAAGCACGCCGCCGAGATTCAGAGAAAGGCCGACGTCCACTACACCCCGGCAGGCTCCAGGAAACTCGCTCACGAAGTGGTCAAGGTCCTCAAAATTGAGGCCAAAAAGTAAGCCTGAAAGGGTTCCGCACATCTCCTCGTAAAAAGAGGCCATGATTAAATTCACGGCCTCCCTTCTTACCGCCCTGCTCCTCCCTTCTCTCGCTTCAGCCGATGACACCGGCTTCGTCCCCCTCTTTAACGGAAAAGATTTCTCCGGCTGGTCCATCAAGAGCGGCAAGGCCACCTACAAGATCGAAGGTGACGTCATCGTCGGAACCACCGTCAAAGGTTCCCCAAACACCTTCCTCGTCACCGACAAGCAATACAGCGACTTCGAACTCCAGTTCGACACCAAGCTCCACAACAACCTCAACTCAGGTTGCCAGATCCGCTCCCTTCTCAAGAACGTCGATAAGGACAAATTCGGAGGTCGCCTTTACGGCCCCCAGGTTGAATCAGAAGCCTCTGGCGAAAAAGGTGCCGAAGCCGGCTACATCTACGGCGAAGCCACCGGTCGTGGATGGCTCACCCCAAAAGACAAGCTCGTCCCGCACAAGAACTTCAAGGACGGCGAGTGGAACCACTTCCGCATCGTTGCCAAAGGCGCCAACATCAAGACTTGGATCAACGGTGAACTCATCTCCGACCTCAGCGACGAAGAGATCTACAAGACCCACCCCAAAGGCCACTTCGGCTTTCAGGTCCACGGCATCGGCAAAAACCAAGGCCCCTTCACGGCCGCCTGGAAAAACATCAAGATTAAGGAGCTGAAGTAATCCACGTAGGATTACCAAAGCGCCAACTCGAGAGAGAGATCTGTGCTAAGAATCCTCCATCTGGATTCTCTTCGTCACAATTTAGCGCGTTGAACCCACGCGCATCCCGATCCTATCATCCGTGATAAGTTAAGTGCTCTCTTACTTTCCAAGCCTCTTCCTCCACTCACCAAGCTCTTCTTCCAGGAGCTTCTTCGGCCAACCGCCATACCACGCATAGCCATTTCTTCGCTCATCGCCGATGTCCGCTAAGTTCAGTTTAGGCACGCCATCCCGATCGACAAAAATCGCCCGGTTACTTTCGAGATCGTAGAAACGCGCCCACAGTTCGGGAGCCGAAGAGTCCTTCTTCACGACCTTATTAAATCCCTCCGGTCCCTTTTCGTCCCTCACCTTCACCACCCGAATTCCCTCGAGTTTGGCGTTCTCAAACCATCGGGCTGCCGCCTCAATAGAATTCACCACTTCAGGCGAAGGGCCATCGAGACTCATCAGTAAACGAACAATCCCAACCGACTCGCACCCACTCAAGCTCGCCAGTTCATAGCTCCGGGCAATCTTCGGACGAAAATCATTTTTATCGTGCTGGGCACACCAAACCGTCAACTGATCGCCCACCCGAATTTGACATTTTAAAATACAGGCAATACCGCGCTCAAAAGAATCCGCCGCAGCCTCACGACGCGACTTTTTGATAAAGGCATAATCGGAAGAATTCGCCACTTCTCGGACAAACTGAAGCAACCTGACCATGGCATTGTCATTAAAAGTAATGTGCCGGTGGTAGCCCTTTCCTGGAGGATTATATTGCGGCCAGCCCCCGTTGGCATACTGCCCCCCGAGAACATATCCCAAGCCCTCGGAAAAGGCCTCACGATAATCTTCCTCATCGGTCGCTCGGACCATTCGCGCTAGAAATCGCAACTCGTCAGTCGTCGCGCCGTTGTCGTAGGTCGCCTTCAGCTGACTCTGCTTTCCCTCGTATTTTTTACCCGTGGTATCGACATTCTTGGGCCAGCCACCCGACTCGCTTTGAAAAGAAAGAATCGTCGTCGCGATCTCTTTCGCTTCCTCTCCCGAATACCACCCATCCTTCTTCTTGAGATAGTCGCGCGCTTTTCCCTGAGCCAGCTCAGAACAGAAGCTAACAACAAGAAGGAGAGACAAGGGCGTCTTAAAAAAACAACTGAAGCGGGTCACACCCAAGCTTCTATTCAATTCCGCTCACCTTGAGGCGCACAAAATCCTGAGGATCATCTTTTCACACTCCAGGATCGCATCCTAAACCGAGTCCGGCTTTCATGACATTTATGAAAGCAGCCCTCTTCTTCATTCTTTTTACCATCATCGCTCCGGCGGCGGATCGCCCCAACATTCTCTGGCTCTCGGCCGAGGACATCGGGGCCCACTTTGGCTGCTACGGCGACCCCCACGCGATCACTCCCAATCTCGATCAGCTTGCCAAAGAAGGAGTGCGTTACACCCACGCCTTCACCGCCGCCGGCGTGTGCGCGCCCTGCCGCTCCGGAATCATCACGGGAATGTATCAAACATCGATCGGCACCATGCACATGCGCTGCAACGCGGAGATGCCCGACACCATCAAGCCCTTCCCCATTTATCTCCGGAAGGCGGGCTACTACGGCACAAACAATTCGAAGAAAGATTACCAATTCAAAGACCCGAAAGAGACCTGGGATGTCAGTGGAGGAAAAGGCCACTGGAAGAACCGAAAGGACGCAAACCAGCCCTTCTTCTCCGTCTTCAACTTCACCGGCTGCCACGAAAGCGGAATCGCCTCGAAGAGCAAATACGAGAGCGTCACGAAAGGTCTCTCCCCCAGCGAGCGACAAGACCCCGATCAACTCGACACCCTTCCCCCTTACTATCCCGCCACCGCGATCGTGAAGGAGGACTGGAAGCGAAACTACGAGCTCATCACCGCGATGGATGCCTGGGTTGGCGAGCACATCGCCCAGCTCAAAGAGGACGGGCTCTACGAGGACACCATCATCGTTTACTGGTCCGACCACGGCGTGGGCCTACCCCGGGCCAAGCGCTGGCTCTACGACTCGGGAACTCGCGTCCCCCTCATTGTGCGCATTCCCGAAAAGTGGCGTGTCGAGGGCCAAGGGAAACCCAACACCGTCGACGATCAACTGATCAGCTCGCTCGATTTTGGCATCACCGCCTTAAACCTCGCCGGTCTTCCCGCGCCACCGATCACGCAAGGCCGCGCCTTCCTCGGCAAGAACCTCACTCCACCGCGCAACTACGTCTTTGGAGCCCGCGATCGGATGGACGAGCGCTACGATATCATCCGCAGCGTGCGCGACAAAAAATACCGCTACATCCGCAACTACGAACCCCTCAAGCCTTACTACCAATTCATGAACACGCCGGAAGGCGGAGCGACGATGAAAGAGCTACGCCGCATCGCAAAAGAAGGTAACATGCCGCCCGCGATGAAGCTTTTCATGGCCGACCACAAGCCGGTCGAAGAATTCTACGACCTCGAAGCCGACCCTCATGAGGTCAACAATCTCGCCAAGGACCCCGCTCACAATGAACGCCTTGATCGTTTTCGCAAAGTCCACGGCCAGTGGATTCGTGACACCCGCGATCTCGGTCTCATCCCTGAACCGGAAATCGAGCTCCGCGAAAAAGCCGCCGGTTCCCGCTTTGGAATTCTGGCCAAAGGCCATGACCCCACCCTTCCTGCCCGCCTTGGCACCATCGCCGCGCAAGCATCCGATGGCATCCGCGCCCTCCCGGACCTCCTTGAAGGACTCAAGGACAAGGACGCCGCCGTGCGCTACTGGGCCGCCACCGGCGTGGGAAACATCGGAGTGCCCGCAAAAGAAAAGTCAGCGACCACCATTCAGGACACTCTCAAAAATGATTCCTCCACTGTGGTCCGTATCGCCGCCGCCCGCGCCCTCCTCAGGATGTCCACCAATGAAGCCGACGCTCTCACCGGACTCTCCAAGGCCCTCGAAAGCCCCGAGCAATGGTCGCGCCTCCACGCCGCCATTGCCCTTGATGAAGCCGACGAACAGGCCCGCTCCGCCATTCCCGCGTTGAAAAAGGCCCTCAAGAAACAGCCCAACAAATACATCGTCCGCGTCGCCAACAAAGCGCTCAATGATCTCCTGGGCACGGCAAACAAGGTGAAGTGATCCCTCTTACCCCAGAGAATATTTTCTTTGCGCAAATTCCACCCCAAGACACCTTTCCCTTTCCATAAAGTTTCTTCTCCCCCTCTTTCTCGCCAGCAACTTGCTCCAGGCTGCGGAAAAGCCGAACATCCTCCCTTTTTTAGGAACTCGGAGGTTTATACTGAGGTGAAGGAGCGCTACCGCGCCTACGAGGATCTCTACGGCTCGGTCCGCGAAGCCGATTGGAAGCTCCTCACTTATCGCAGCGGAACCTTAAAGCTCTACGACATCGCAAAAGACATCGGAGAGAAAAACGACGTCGCAAAAGACCACCTCGAGAAGGTCGCCGAACTAAAGAAAAAGTTCATCGCCTGGGAAAAGGAGATGGCCCTCGAAAAATATTCCAGAGTGCAGTAGCTCCCTTCTTTTTTGAGATATTCTCCCCTGGAAAGCCGTAGTGATGAGCCATGACCGCTTGGATCTCTTTCTTCCTCTCCCTCGTTTCCGCGACTGCGCTCGCAGCCCCCGACCGCGAATCCTTTGCGAAAGAGGATCGCCCCATCGAAGGAGTCCCCGTCGAGGCCTTCGATCTCACCAATCCCAATCTTCAAATCGAGGTCTGGGCCCAGTCTCCGCTCATCTACTCGCCCGTCGCGATGGATACCGATGCCCAAGGCCGCCTTTGGCTCACCGAGGGGCTCGACTACAGCGTTGGCCGACGCGTCGATACCGGCCAATCAATCATCGTTCTCGAGGACACCAACAACGATGGCAAAGCGGATTCCTCCCACGTCTTCGTCTCTGAAAAAGGCCTCCGCCATGCCCCCCTCGGCATCGCCGTTTTCGATAACAAGATCGTCCTTTCCGCCACGCCCTCGATCATCATTTACACCGACGTCGATCGAAACGCCGTCTTCGATCCCGCGATCGACAAGCGCGAGGTCTTCCTCACCGGCTTCCAGGGCGGCGGTCACGACCACACCCTCCACGCCGTCGTGGGTGCCCCATCCGGCCAATGGCACTTCTCCTTCGGAAATTCCGGAGCCGACGTCAAAACAAAGGACGGCCGCCACTTCATCTCCGGTTGCTATTACGGCCACCCGCAGGGCATTGGAAAAAAGAGCTCCGATGGCCACGTCTACCCTGGCGGGCTCACCATGCGGGTCAATCCCGATGGCACCGGACTCACGCCCACCGCGAGCAACATGCGCAATCCTCACGACATGGCGGTGACCGCTTTTGGGGATATTTTCCAAAGCGACAATGACGACCCGGCCCACTGCCGCTCCTCCTGGGTCATGGAACATGGCAACTTCGGCTACTCCGCCCTCCGCGATGGCTCACGCTCTTGGGAGGAAGTGGCCAAGTCCTGGGAAGAACCCTCCGGCTGGTCGCAAGACCTTCGCTTCTCCCGTTCCCACTGGCGCGAAAACTACCCCGGCGCCACTCCTCCAGGGTCCGTGTATGGTGCTGGATCACCCACCGGAAATGTCTTCATCGAGGACGACATCCTCGGTCTCAAAGGCACCTACCTGGTCGCTTGCATGGTCCGCAAACAAATCATGGCCTGCCTTCCCAAACTCACCGATGGCCGTATTGAGATGGGCAAACATCAGGATTTCATTCAGCTCAAGGAGGGAGAAAAAGGACAATTCTTCCTCCCCACCGATCTTCTCATTGGCACCGATGGCTCTCTCTTCCTGAGTGACTTCTACAACGACACTTCCCGCCGCACCAACCAGGTGAGCGGTACGATCTACCGCATCACTCGAAAAGATGCCGCGCCCCTCAAGCGGGCCTCCATCGACTTCTCCACCACCGCGGGCCTCCTCGCCGCTCTTGATAACCCAGCGATCAACGTCCGCTCCCATGCCGCTCATCTCCTCGTCAAGGGTGGTGATTTTTCATCCCTCTATGCATCGTTAATGAAAACAGGCTCGCCCGAGTCCATCGCGCGACGTCTCTGGATTCTGGCTCAATTAAAAGCCGACGAACGCGCTTCCGTTGTTCCCTACCTCACCAATGACAACCCAAACCTTCAAATCACAGCCTACCGTGCGTTGACGTATGCCGACCCCGGTAATCTGATCGCTTACGCGACGAGTTCCATCACCGAGGCGCAATCCAACCTTTCACTGGCACGGGAGATCGCGGTCTCATTAAGGGGCCAATCCTTCGAGAGCATCAAACATCTTCTACCAAGTCTTATCGAACTCTACCATGGTCGCAACCGCACCTACCTCGAAGCCCTTGGCATCGCCTTCACTGGAATGGAAAAGGAAGTCTACCTCAAGCTCATCCGCCCCATCTTTGGCGATCCAACCTCGTGGAGCAAAACCGCCCGCAATCTCGCGTGGCGACTCCACACGCCCGAAGCCATCGCCGATCTCGACAAAACGATCCGCGCCCAAAAACCACCCGTCGATGAATTCCGCCACCTTGCCATGGCCTTCGCCTCTTTCCGAAATGACGCCGAGCGCAACGACCGAATCAAGCGCCTCAGCGATCTCGCCAAACTCCCCGCCTTCGCGGCCGAGGAATATCAAATCACAGTGCAAGAAATCATCGCAAAGGATCTCAACGACCTCGAAGCCCTCGCCTTGAAGAGCGACTACAAAGTCCCCGAATCCTTCGGCGTCATCAGCAAGGTCTCGGACTCGGTCACTGTCGCGAAGCTCAAGGGCGACGCCACCCGCGGCAAAGCCCTCGCGGCACGCTGTTCCGTCTGCCACAAGATCAATGGGAACGGCATCAACTTTGGACCAGACCTCAGCCACTGGGGCCAGGAACGCACCATCGAAAAGATCGCCCATGAAATCATCAACCCCGATGAGCACCTCGCGCATGGCTACGAGAAATCCGTCCGCCTCATGGGCAACGGCCACACCGCCGAAGGCCTCCTCTCCAACTTCTCGTGGCACGCCGGCAGCCTCAAAATTAAAGTGATGGGCGGCACTACCTTGAAGGTTCCCTTCCGCCGAACCGGCACCAAGGTGGAAAACCTCAAAGAATCATGGATGCCCGGCGCCGCCGAGATGGGCTTCAGCGATCAAGACGTCCGCGACATCGCCGAATATCTCCACACCCTCGAACGCCCCGTCATTGAAAAGAAGTCCGACGGCGCGCCCGGAGACACCCAGGCCAGCGGATGGCAGGTTCTTGAAGGAGAAGATTTTCTCAACGTGAACTGCCATGACGACACCTGGACCTGGAAGGGCGGCCACGCCTTCTGCAATGGAAAGCCCACCGGAGTAATCCGCTACCACGAGCCGCTCAAGAATTTCGAATTCACCTGCGAATGGATGCACAAAAAGAAAGGCGGGAACTCCGGCGTCTTCGTCTGGGCCACCCCCGATTCCATCAATCGCCTCGCCGCCGGACAGGGCCGGCTCCCACAGGGAATCGAAGTCCAAGTCCTCGATCTCGGCTACGCCGAAGTCTACAAAAAACAGTATAACAAACCCGCTGATTGGTTCACTTCCCACGGCGACGTTTTCCCCGTCGGTCCGATCAAGATGACCCCGTTCCCACCTGTCGCCCCGAATGGCCGCCGCAGTTTCCCCTCGAAAGAAACGACCAAGGGAATCAACGAGTGGAACCACTACTTCATCCGGGCGATCGATGGCGAAGTCCGCCTTTGGGTAAATGGCGAAGAAGTCTCTGGCGGCAATAACATCTCACCCGCCTCCGGCTTCCTCTGCCTCGAGTCCGAAGGAGCCCCGATCGAGTTCAAAAACATCCGCCTCCGCAAGATCACCCCTCCTGCTGAAATCCCCTCGGTCAAAATGGAGAAGCTTAAAAAAGTAGATCTCACCGGCCACACCCTCCTCGGCACCTGGCACTACGGCAGCCACAGCCGCGAGATCACCACCGATGGATTCTGCATCCTCCGCCAGGGAAAAGAAGTCATCTGGAAACGCACCGCCACCGCCCAAACAAAAAACTCGCTCACCTTCGAAGGCGACCTTTCCCACACTCTCAAAGGCGACATCCTCCACATCGAAGGCCGCTACCAAGCAACGCGGAAGTAGGAGCGCGAAGGCAAAAGCCCCCGGGCCCAACGGAGCTAGAGATTAACCGTGATTCATGCCAGCGGAATTGTTTTAGAGGATGATTTCCCGCAACTCCAACACTCTGAAAAATTCGAAGGACTCTCCTCTCCACATTGACATGTCCACATTGAAGAGTCTGCCAGAAGCTCGTTAAGTTCCGGAATATCGAGATTTTTCATTAGATCATCGAATTGCTCCCGAGAGGCCTCACCAGCCAATAAGATTTGATATGCCTTGGCCAATCCTCTCCAGATCTCGGATTTCCCATTGTCGACATACTTCTTAAATTGGCACTGGCTACATGTGAGAATATGCTCGACCCCGAATTTCATTCCGAACCTTTGATACGCTTTACGAACCATTCTAAACTCAGCCACTGCAGAACAATGTGGGCACTTCGCAGAGAACACTGCGAACTCGGCCGCTGAATTAGGATGGTCGTTCATTTTCTTGAGCTCGGCAGATGATGTCCTCAACCGGGAGCTCTTCCCAATAAATTCTGCGGTCCCTCAAATTTGCCCCCTGAGCATCCGCTTCAGTGTAATCGATAGATCAAATCAGCTTCATCGAGAATCTCCGAGAGGTCTTGTGATTTGGAATCCGTGATGATCGAAACAAATTTCTTCACGTCGCAATTGAAATCAGGATAGCTTAGTTCATCCACATAGCCCAGTGCCCACAGCATCACCCATAGGTATTCGTAGCGCCAAACAAACTGAACTCGACGATGCTAGTCAGGGGCCTCGTTCGCAGTGAAAGATGGTGCGGCCCCGAACTTCTCTACCAGGGATTCAACAGTTTCATGTTCCAGTCCTTCCCCCTTCACGGAAACGATGGCTAGGGCAATAATCCATACCAGTCGGAGCTCAGCTCAGGTTACTTCTTGATCAGCATGTCCAATTTCGCGTTCAGTTTTTTCACCACCTTGGGTCTCTTCGCGGCCACGTTCACGGTCTCAGCGGAGTCCTTTTTGTGATCGTAGAGTTCGGTGAAAATCGCGGGCTTGGAGAGGTCGCGGTAGTCGCGCCACTCGATAAGTCGGTAGCGCTCGGTGCGGAGCGAGTAGCCCATAAGGTGGTTTTCGAAGAGATCACGGTCCCATTTTTCACCCATCTGCTTAATGATTCCGGCTTCCACTTCTTTGATAAGCGGGCCGAAGAAGGTTTCGCGCATCGCGGGGGCGAGCGGGTTGGCGGCCCATTCGCGGAGGGCGGGGTTAGGATACTGGCTGAGGGCGAAATCTTTTACCTGGCCCTTGGGGTTTTCTAAAAGAGGTGTGAGGGAGGTGCCTTCGAGATGCTTGGGAATGGGAAGTCCGGCGAGGTCGCAGAGGGTGGGATACATATCGACGAGTTCGACGAGGGCCTCGGTCTTCTTCCCGGCGGCATTCTTCATATCCGGGGTGTGCAGAATCATCGGGACGCGGGTCGCGATTTCATAGTTCGTCGCTTTTCCCCAGACGCCCATGTCACCGAGGTGCCAACCGTGATCGCCCCAAAGGATGACAATGGTGTTGTCGCGCTGACCCGATTTATCGAGAGCATCCAGAACGAGGCCAACCTGGGCATCAACATAAGAAGCGCATGCGAGATAGGCATGCATAAGGGTGTTCGAAAGCTCGGGCCCCATATCGCCGGTTTTGGGAATGCCGTGGCGGACCCGCAGCTCAAAGCTCGCGTGGAGACCAGTGGCCGCGCCGCCCTTAGGTGGATTCTGATGCTTGGCGGCGGGAATTTCTTTAGGATCGTAGAGGTCCCAGTATTTCTTGGGTGCGATAAAATGGAGGTGCGGTTTGGAGAAACCGAGACCAATAAAGAGGGGCTTCTCCGGCTTGGTCTCAAGATGCTGGTTGAGAGTGGCAACCGCGAGAAGGGCTGAGTGTCCATCGATAAAGGAGTGATCCGGGACGTCTGCGGCTTCGTAAGCTGGGCCATTTGAGGTCAGCCCCCCAACTTTATCTTTTCCGTATTTGTCGATGACCGCCTGGCGGTTATCACGACGGATCTTTTGGTTTGCAGGCAAGCCGTATCCGCCGGGGATGGGCCGGGTTTTAACAAGATTACTTGCGGGCTTGCGTGACCATGATTTTTCGAGATCGTTGAATTTCCCGTGGTAAATTTTTCCCATATTTACCGTCTCGTAACCATGCGTGCGGAAGTGCTGTGGCAGAGTGACGATGTCGGGATTGGCGTCACGGAAGTAGGTATAGTTTTCGATGACGCCATTGGTGTCCGGCCGAGTACCGGTCATGATCGAGGCACGCGAGGGCGAGCAAATCGCTTGCTGGCAGTAGGCTCGATTAAAAAGGAGCCCTTGCGTGGCAAGTTTGTCGATGTTCGGGGTAATCGCAATGGGCGAGCCATAGCACCCGAACTCGGGACGCATGTCATCGATTGCAATGAAGAGAATGTTGGGCCTTTTTGAACTCTGATCAGCGAACAGTGAGCACGAACATTGAACGAGGAGAAGGGAAAGGAAGAGACGGATCATGGGAGAGGTTTGTTTGGATTCGCGAAGTTCGAGGTGATCGGGGTCCCCTGCTGCTTCGATGTTGCGAAAGCAGTTGACGTTGAAGAGGGCGGAAAAGCGAGGATTGTCCCACTTCCGGCGGGCTTCTTTGTATCAACACTCCTTTTTTGGCAAAAATCTAACGATGGATGCCTAATTTGGGCAGCACGCCCGGAATAGGGCAATTGTGGCCCAGAAGGTCGAAGTGAATTTTTACACTGAAAAGTGCTTAGGATTGTCGTTAGATTATCGTCCATTCGGAAGTGATGGGCCAAAGAGCTGTGATCTGCTCTTCCGAGGCAACTTTTCCAATATTATGATCGAGTGTATCCGAACCTACCGCCTGCAGCACAAGTTAGATGAGCCGTTTGGATTTTCGCAGTGGCACTATGATGTGCGGAACGCCTTGTTGGTAGAGGTGGTTGATTGCTCGGGAGCGAGTGGTTGGGGCGAGCCCTACTGGCCGAGTGAGGTTACGCAGTGCGGGATTAACTCCTTTTATGCGCCGCTACTGATGGGCTGGAACCCTTTGAAAAATGAAGCGGCGGTTTATATGGATCAGGGATTTGGGGCGCTGAAGATCAAGGTGGGGAAGAAATTTTGCATTCAAGAAACAGAAAAAAGCGCATGAAGAGTTACGCAATGTTAATCGACGGTAAGGCTGGCATTCAGGATTCACTCAAGGCGGCTGATAAGGGATTTAAGGTGTGGTCGCTGATTGATTCTGCGCAAGCGGATGGGGCGAAGCTCGCTCATGGCGGTAACGCGGTGGATGGAAAAGGATTCTTCATGGAGCCCACGATCATGCGCGATGTCACCTCCGGGATGGCTTTGGCGAAGGATGAAATTGCTCTGGCAAACGACACGATTTACGTCTTCACTTCGAATCTTAAGAACGGCCTTCGGGCCGCGCGTAATATTAAGGCGGGCAGCGTGTGCATCAACAAGCCGCATTACTCGGTGCAGTTGCCGCACGGCGGACTGAAGCAGAGTGGCGTGGGCAAGGACTGCTCGCGTTATAGCCTCGAAGAATATCTCACGCTGAAGCGCGTGACGATCGCAGTTGACTAACTTTTTTATGATGAGTGCATTTCCAGAAGAACTTCTAAGTCACCTTGAAAAACGCGGCGTGGTCGCGGGATTTTCGGTAGAGAAAATCGAGCACGCCGTGCCTTTGGCGAAAGCGTTATTGGCGGGTGGGATCGATGTTATTGAACTGACCTTGCGGACGCCGATTGGCTTGGACGCGGTGAAGTTGATTGCCAACGAAGTGCCTGAGATGGTGGTTGGGGTCGGGACGATTTTGACTCCTGAGACTGCGGTAGCGGTGAAGAAAGCAGGCGCTCATTTCGGAGTGGCTCCGGGGATGAATCCCAGGGTCGTGAAGGCCGCCCGGGAGGCTGGTCTTCCTTTTGCACCTGGGATTTGCACGCCGTCTGATTTGGAAGCGGCGATCGAGCTCGGTTGTCGCTTTGTGAAATTTTTCCCGGCTGAGGCTGCAGGTGGGGTGACCTACTTGAAGAGCATGGCTGCTCCCTACAATCACCTCGGGATTCGCTACTTCCCGCTAGGTGGAGTGAACTCGGAGAACATGTTGGATTACCTCGCTGAGGACAATGTTCCGACTGTCGGCGGCACTTGGATCGTCGCGAAGAATTTGGTTCAAAATGAGGACTGGGCCGGGATCACCGCGGCTGCGCAAAAAGTCGTTAACACCTTAAAAACATCATGAGTAATATCGTCGTTTCTTTTGGAGAAATCATGGGCCGGATGGCCGCACAGGATAATTTACGTTTGCGTCAGTCGCATTTGTTCGACGTCACCTATGCGGGTGCGGAGGCCAGTGTCGCAGCATCGATCTGCAACTTTGGCGGGAAGGCTCGTTATATCACGGCGTTGCCGAAACATGCGCTCGCGGAAGCGACGATGGACGCGGTTCGCAGGGTGGGGATCGATACGAACTTCGTGCTGCGCACTGACACCGGACGTCTGGGACTCTACTTCCTCGAGACGGGTGCGAATCAGCGACCGAGCAACGTTATTTACGATCGTGAGGATTCAGCGATCGCGATTACGCCAGCCGATCAATACGATTGGGATGGAATTTTTGAGGGAGCTTCATGGCTTCACCTTTCCGGGATTACTCCGGCACTTTCGAAGAATGCCGCGGATGCCACTTTGGTCGCTGCGCAAAAGGCGAAGGCTGCGAGTGCAACCGTTTCGATTGATCTGAATTTCCGAGGGAAGCTTTGGAAGTGGCATGAATCGAAATCGGGACGCGAATTGGCTCAGGAAGTGATGCGCGGGATTTTACCTTTCGTGGATGTTGTCATCGCGAACGAGGAAGATTGCCACGACGTGCTCGGCATTCGTGCGGGTGAGACTGACGTTCATTCCGGTGAACTCGATGTTTCGCGCTATCCCGATGTCGCCCGTCAGGTGGTGGCGCAATTTCCGAATCTCAGCAAGGTGGCGATCACCCTGCGTGAAAGCATTTCTGCAACTCATAACAACTGGGGCGCGATGCTTTATGATGCGGGTTCAAAGTCGGCCTCGTTTTCACCGCTTGATGCGGAGGGGAACTATCGTCCGAATGAGATTCGCAATATTGTGGATCGCGTCGGCGGCGGAGATTCCTTTGCGGGCGGGCTTATTTTTTCGCTGACCACTCCGGACCTCAGTGAGCCGCAGACTGCCGTGAACTTCGCGGTGGCGGCTTCGACGCTGAAGCACTCGATCAAGGGTGACTTTAACTTTTCAACTCGTGGCGAAGTGGAATCCCTCATGGGCGGTTCGGCTTCGGGTCGGGTTGTTCGATAATTTTCTTATTTTTAAATGAAACGATTTTTTTACATCGTTTGGGGTGACCACGGTTGGCATCTTGGTGAGATGGGCGTCTGGGGAAAGGCGACAAATTACGAGATCGCGACGCGGTTGCCCATGATGAATTGGACGCCGAACATGCCGCAGGGCAGCAGGGAGAGAAGTGGGATCGCGATCTCTTTGAGAGCAAGTTGATGGGCTACACGATACGGACGGCTCGTGGTTTGAAAAGATATGAGCAAGCCGGTTGTTGAAAGGGCTGTCTCTTATACACATCT
>OJHF01000025.1_pt1 | contig 59075 bp, 53 predicted proteins | sample 1594891 | NCBI WGS metagenome assembly OJHF01 (sample SAMN05416737, study PRJEB24817) | seawater metagenome | isolation source: Sea water | place: Canada:Atlantic | collected 2013-07 | reverse complement strand
CCCAAGCATCTTCCCGCCCTCATAAAAAGCACAAATTTGCCCCGGCGTGAGCGCCCGCTGCGGCCTCGAAAACTCCACTTCAAACTTCCCATCCTCCAGCTCCGTCACCTTCACCGGCTCACTCTTCGCACGATACCTCGGCTGAGCATCTAATCTCCCACCTCGAATCGGATCATTTGTCGATGACACCGATCCCACGACACACTTCGTGGCATAAAGCTGGTGACCACCCATCTCATCCCATCCGACGACAAGCTGGTTCGCCTCCCTATTTTTCCCCACAACAACATAGGCCATCCCTTCGCGCGGCGACGCCACCCCATGCCCCTTCCGCTGACCTAAAGTATAAAAGTGAAGTCCATCGTGCTTCCCCATCACCTTGCCATCGAGATCAACAATCTCACCCGGTGAATCCGGAACGTAGTGACGTAAAAAATCACTCATCTTGATATTACCAATAAAGCAAATCCCCTGGCTATCCTTCTTCTCCGCATTCGGAAGGTCAAATCGTCGCGCCACCTCACGTACCTCCGGCTTCAGCATCTCACCCGCCGGAAAAAGCCCATGCTTCACCTGATGCTGCGTCGTCATCGCCAGAAAATACGACTGATCCTTATTTGGATCCGCCCCACGCAATAAATCTGCCGAGCCATCCGCCCGCACCCTTCGACGCACATAGTGCCCCGTCGCCACCGACTCAAACTTCTGGTCCAGCGCGTAGTCCAAGAAGACGCCAAACTTCATCTCCCTGTTGCACATCACATCAGGATTTGGAGTCACCCCGCTACGATAACCCTCCAAAAGGTAATCCACGATCCGCTCGCGATACTGATCGATCAAATCCACCACGCGCAACTCAATCCCCAATTTTTTAGCCACCGCATACGCGTCATCCAGATCGCTTTCCCATGGACAATCACCCGGGAGGCCATCCTCGTTGATCCAGTTCTTCATGTAGCCACCCACCACCTCATGCCCTTGCTCAATAAGCAAAGCCGCCGCCGCCGCCGAGTCCACCCCACCGGAAAGTCCTACCAAAATTCGTGCCACTCAAAAAACCTAATCCCCCTTCGCAAAAAATCCAGCCCAACCACCTGTCAATGCCATCTCATCCAACATAGCCCGAAGGGCATAGAGTGAAATTTCCTCCTTTCTGTGATTCGCCCGTATCCCTGTCCATCAAAGTTCGTAGAACGAAGGAACAAGCCCATTCAAAACTCAAATCTCATCTTGCAACCAATCAGCGTAATCTGCGGATAACCTTCCCAACCAATCCCATTCATCCTCGTACATTTTCTCAGCAACCACCTCTACTTCGTTCCGGTTGCGGTTTTCTCCTCTTTATCAACCATCTCAATTCAGAATTCCCAATTCTTATTTCTCCCATTATCATCTTCCCGTGACCGACTCAAAAGATTCTCCCGATCAGAACCAACCACCGCGCTCAGCCTTCGCCGGATGCCTCATTCTGATCACCATGGCCGTGGTTGTCATGATCCTCATTGCCTCCGCCGCTTGGGCCCTGAAAAAGCAATCAACCTCTCTTGCCTCCTTCACCGATCTCGACGCCCTGCCGACTCCCATCGCTTCCGCCGTCGATCACCAAGCCGGGTTCAATTCCCTCGTCAGCCGCCTTGAGGCTTTCAAACACGAAGTTGAAAACGGCCGCGCCATTGAACTCGCCCTCACCCCCACAGACCTCAATCTGGCAATCTCCCAATATGATTCCTTAAAGAGCTTCCGCGGAATGCTCTCGGCCGATTCCATTTCCGAATCGACCCTCAGTGGCCGTATCCATCTCCCCCTCAACTCCACCGAAAAGCTTCCCTCGGTTGTCTGTTCTATCCTCAAGATCGAGCAACGTCCCAATAACCTCAACGGCACCTACAATGCCAAACCGACCCTCACCGACGGAAAGCTCATCCTCACGCTGAAGTCGCTCACTCCCACCCAGGGCGAAATCCCCGATCCCTTCCTTCAGGGGATCTCCCGAATTCTCGTCTCTGGCGATCTCGAAGAAGATGCACCTCTTCAAACCCTCCTCTCAAAGCTCACCTCGGCCGAACTCCGCGACGGGAAATTCGTCCTCGGATTTAACCCCGCTGCCGAAGCTCCCAGCGCCAAGGAAGAAGCAGATGAAATGGCCAACAAAGCCAAGCAGTTCGCCGCCTTGGGAGCGGTGATCCTCATCCTCACGATGATCCTCCTCTTCATCGTCATCAGTAGGTGGAGGAAGAGTCGAATTACCCAATAATAGCGGAATTTGAGCCCGCTTGCAGAAATTTCAAAATTATTGAAGTTTGCTCCGCTTTAGGGTGTAATCATCCCCATGCTGAAGTACACCCTTACAATTGCAGTGAGTCTCATCCTTCCACTGTCCTCTTTCGGTCAATCCCCTGCGACTCCCCCTGAAGCAACCACCATCAAGGCCGTCGAGAAATCGGCCCAGGCCGCCAAAGCAGAAGAAGCAAAAGCTTCTCCAGCCAGCGCCGACACAAAGGAACTCGAGCGCCTCACTCTCGCCAACAGCCTCGCTGCCGAGAAGCACAAGGACGAGACCAACCAGATCAAGGAAGAAATCGCCAAGCTAAAGCTCGAAAAGGAACTCTTTGTTGAAAAACTCGCTTCTGCCTCTCTCAAGAAGAGCGCAAAACACATGGAAGAGCTCGTCGAACACGAAGCTCAAAAGGAAAAGCTTACTCGCGAAGCCACCGTCGCAAAACTGGAACTCGAAACCATCAGCGCCCGCCTAAAAACGGTCCAAACGAAAGCCTCTCTCGAAACCACCGAAATCGAAGGAGAGATCCGCGAGATCGAGACCCGCAAAAAGCGCGATGCCTATGCCGACGCCGCCCCACAGTATCTCGACAATCCCCTTAAGGAAGACGGCACTCTCGTCATTTCCGACCGTCGCATCCCCTTCAATGGCCCCGTAACCTCCGGTCTCGCCAATGCCGTCACCACGAAGATCAATTACTACAACAACAAGGACCCGAAGAATCCCATCTTCATCGTCATTGACGACTCCCCGGGCGGTTCTGTCATGGCTGGCTATCGCATCCTAAAGGCCATGGAAGGCTCCCAAGCTCCTGTCTATGTTGTCGTGAAATCATTCGCCGCCTCCATGGCAGCCTGCATCACCACTCTGGCCGAGAGATCCTTTGCCTACCCAAATGCCGTCATCCTGCACCACCAGATTTCCTCGTCCTATATGTTCACCAGCATGAACCTCACGGATCACAAAGAAGCCTACGACGACATGAAACGCTGGTGGCACCGCCTCGCCGACCCCATTTCCGCAAAGATGGGCATCACCTCCGACGAGTTCATCGAGCAAATGTATGAAAAAACCAAGTCAGGCGATTGGAGCGAATTCGGCGACGAAGCCAAAAAGCTGAAGTGGGTCGACACCATCGTTTCCCGCATTCACGAAACCTCACTTCTGGTCAACCCCGATGCCAAACGTCCCTCTATCACCGAGCGCAAAACGTCTGAACTCAATTCGGACCTCACTCCCGGTTTAGATGAAAAAGGACATCCCGTCATGTTCCTCCCACGTCGCAATCCCAAGGACGTCTACTTTATGCACAACCCAGACGGTTACTACCGCTTCCGCTAAGCCCGCATAAAAAGGATCAAAACAATCAGCCCGTCGCTCCCCAAAAGAGCCCGGGCTTTTTCGTCCCCCTATACCACTCCGCATTTTGCTGTCATTCAAATCGTCAAAAATTCCCCCAATTCACAGTTCACCTTATCTCCATTCCATTCTATTTTCCATCCGAAGGGGGTGAGAAATCTTCAACCGTTCCAGACACCCCTTCGACAAACCCTCTCGCGCTTCCAAAAACTCACGTAATTGCCAAATATGAGCCTCTATCAAGACTACCTTCAAGAGATCGCAGATCGTAAAGAAAACTGCCTGCACCCCAAGCCCATTGACGGCGCCGAGCTCACATCTGAGATCATCGCTCAGATCAAAGATCTCGACCACGAACACCGGAAAGGCTCTCTCGATTTCTTGATCTACAACACCCTCCCCGGCACCACCAGCGCCGCCGGAGAAAAGGCTCACTTCCTCAAGGAAATCATCAAAGGAAGCACCGTCGTCAAGGAGATTAGCCCCACCTTCGCCTTCGAGCTCCTCTCCCACATGAAAGGCGGCTCATCAATCGGAGTCCTCCTCGACCTCGCCCTCAGTAGCGACCTCGAAGTTGCCCTAGAAGCAGCCAAGGTCCTCAAAACCCAGGTCTTCCTCTACGAAGCCGACATGGAACAACTCAAGACCGCCTACGAAAGCGGAAACTCCATCGCCAAAGACCTTCTCGAAAGCTACGCCAAAGCCGAATTCTTCACCGCACTCCCGGAGGCCCCAGAAGAAATCAAAGTAGTCACCTACATCGCCGGAGAAGGAGATATCTCCACCGACCTCCTTTCGCCCGGTAATCAAGCCCACTCCCGCGCCGACCGCGAACTCCATGGAAAATGCCTGATCTCCGAAACCGCTCAGAAGGAAATCAAGGCCCTTCAGAAGATCCACCCCGACAAGAGCGTCATGCTCATCGCCGAAAAAGGCACCATGGGCGTCGGCTCCTCACGCATGTCCGGCATTAACAATGTCGCCCTCTGGACCGGAAAACCAGGAAGCCCCTACGTCCCCTTCGTCAATATTTTCCCCATCGTCGCCGGCACCAATGGCATCTCCCCCATCTTCCTCACCACCGTCAGCGTAACCGGCGGGATCGGTATCGACCTCAAAAACTGGGTCAAGAAGAAGGGCGCAGATGGCAAGACCATCCTCAACGACAACGGAGACCCCGTCCTCGAACAAACCTACTCGGTCGAAACAGGCTCCGTCCTCACCATCAACACCAAGGACAAAAAGCTCTACCAAGACGGTAAGGAACTCGTCGACATCTCATCCGCCCTCAGCGCGCAAAAAATCGAATTCATCAAAGCGAAAGGCTCCTATGCCATCGTCTTCGGTAAAAAGCTCCAAAGCTTCGCCGCCACCACCCTAGGCACCGAACTCATCCCCGTCTTCGCTCCTTCCAAAGAAATCTCGCACGAAGGCCAAGGCCTCACCGCCGTCGAAAAGATTTTCAACAAGAACGCCGTCGGCACCACCCCCGGCCTCACCCTCCACGCCGGCTCAGATGTCCGCGTCGAGGTCAACATTGTCGGCTCTCAGGACACCACCGGACTCATGACCTCTCAGGAGCTTGAGGCCATGGCCGCCACCACCATCTCACCCATCGTCGATGGCGCCTACCAATCAGGCTGCCACACCGCCTCCGTCTGGGATCAAAAATCCAAAGCCAATATTCCGAAACTCATGTCCTTCATGAACAACTTCGGCCTCATCACCGCTCGCGATCCCGATGAAAAATACCCCGCCATGACTGATGTCATCCATAAGGTCCTCAACGACCTCACCGTGAACGACTGGGCCATCATCATCGGCGGAGACTCCCACACCCGCATGTCAAAAGGCGTCGCCTTCGGAGCCGATTCCGGAACCGTCGCCCTCGCCCTCGCTACTGGCGAAGCCACCATGCCCATCCCGGAGTCCGTCAAAGTCACCTTCAAGGGCATCCTCAAATCGCACATGGATTTCCGTGACGTCGTCCACGCCACCCAGTCTCAGATGTTGAAAAAATTCGGTGACAACGTCTTCCAAGGACGCGTCATCGAAGTCCACATCGGCACCCTCCCCGCCGACCAGGCCTTCACCTTCACCGACTGGACTGCCGAAATGAAGGCGAAAGCCTCCATCTGCATCTCCCAGGATGACACCTTAATCGAGTCCCTCGAGACCGCCAAGAGCCGTATCCAGATCATGATCAACAAGGGCATGGACAACAAAGGACAAGTCCTCCAAGGCCTCATCGACATCGCCAACCAGCGCATTGCCGAAATTCAATCTGGCAGAAAACCCGCCCTCACCCCAGACGCCAACGCAAAATACAGCGCTGAATTCGTGGTCGACCTCGACATCATCAACGAGCCCATGATCGCCGACCCGGACGTCCACAACGATGACGTCTCAAAGCGCTACACCCACGACGTCATCCGCGCCCTCTCCTACTACGAGGGCAAAAAAGAAATCGACCTCGGATTCGTTGGCTCCTGCATGGTCCACAAAGGCGACTTCAAGATCGTTTCCAAAATGCTCCGCAACCTCGAAGCCCAACAAGCCACCGTCGTCTTCAAAGCCCCCCTCATCGTCGCCGCCCCCACCTACAACATCATCGACGAACTCAAAGCCGAAGGAGACTGGGACATGCTCCAAAAATACTCCGGCTTCGAATTCAACGATACCGACCCAAAAGGCACCGCCCGTACCGAATACCAAAACATGATGTATCTCGAGCGCCCCGGCTGTAACCTCTGCATGGGCAACCAGGAAAAAGCTGCCAAAGGCGACACCGTCATGGCCACCTCCACCCGCCTCTTCCAAGGCCGAGTCGTCGAAGACTCCGACCGCAAAAAAGGAGAATCCCTCCTTTCTTCAACTCCAGTAGTCGTCCTCTCCTCCGTCCTAGGCCGCACCCCAACCATCGACGAATACAAAGCCGCAGTCGCAGGCATCGACCTCACCAAATTTGCACCACCCATCGCCGCGATGACCTCCTAAAAAATCTACGGAGCGTTGGTGGAGATGCCCTTGGGTGCTTCCAACCTAACGTGCACCTCCCCAAACTCATCTCCGGCTAAGTCTCCATTCGGTTAAAAAATCATCATACCTGAAGAAACTTACCCCATTTCAATTGACGAACTGGCGGCACGCTCCTGAAACGAGACACCTAAATCGCCAAGAACTACCTTACGGAAAAGGAACTCCAGTCCGTCATAGGCTCCGCCCTCAACGAGATTCTCGACAACGCGGAAGCGGAATAGGGAGATCGAGTATTCTTGCCCCTCCATCAATCACTCTCAAAACCCCCTTTCCATTCGCATCGGCGTTTTTTGACATTTTGGTGACAAAACAAGATTTCCAATACGTTAACCTCTTAGGTTTCTCCCCTTCACAAACCTATCCTTCTTCGATCATCACCACGAATGCCCACTTTTGCTCCTTTTATTAGTGCTTGTCTCGCGATCCTCTTTCTGGGGGGCTGCAGCACCGGTTTTTACAAAAAACGGGCAGACAAAGGCGTCTACGAAATCTTAAAAAAAGTCGAAAATGACATCTTCGGGGAATCCTCCGGTTTTTCCATCGATACCCCCACTTCCGGGAAGAAGACCAAAGACGTCACCGCACTAAAGCTTCTCAAATCCCGCAATAAGGGCGGGGAAATCACCCTCTCCCTCGATCAGGCCCTCGGCTACGCCATAAAAAACAGCCGAGAGTATCAGTCGGAGAAAGAAAAACTCTACCTCACCGCCCTCAACCTCACGGGCGAGCGGCACAATTTCCGTCCCAGTTTCTTTGGACGCACCCGCGCCGAATCCAATCGCCTCAGCGATGGCGAACGCACCGGCACCGCCTCCACAGACCTGGGAATCAATCAAGCCCTGCGCACCGGCGGCAGCCTCGGCATCAGCATTGCCAATGACCTCCTGAGATATTTCACCGGAGATCCCCGGCGCTCCGCGGCCTCCGTTCTCAATCTAAACGTGACCCAACCACTCCTCCGGGGAGCCGGCAGCAAGATCGCCGCCGAACGACTCACACAAGCCAACCGAAACGTCGTCTACGCCGTGCGTGACTTCTCCCATTTCCAAAACACCTTCTCAGTCGAAATCGTCAACGACTACTTCGATCTCCTCCAGCTTAAGAACGTTATCTTCAACGAATACAACAACTACGAATCCCGCAGAGCCAACAAGGAATACCTCACCGCCCGTGTCGACCGGGAATCACCCGAAGCCCAAGGCGATGCCAAGCAAGATGAACTCCAGGCCAAAAACCGCTACATCAGTTCCATCACGAGCTATCGAAACGCCCTCGATCGATTCAAGATCACCCTCGGCCTCCCACAGACCACCAACCTGCGACTCGACGATAAGGAGATCGATCTCATCCGCGCCGCCGGAGCCAAGTCACTCTACCTTGGAAGCCAAGAAGGCTTCCTCGTCGCCCTCGACAACCGCCTTCCCCTCTTCAACCAAATCGACCGCTTCGAAGACAACAAGCGCCAAGTCGCCATCGCTGCCAACCAACTCAAGGCCGACCTCAACATCATCGGCAGCAGCTCCCTGAACAGCGACGGCGGACCCACCGACTACGCAGACTTCGACTTCAAAAACGTCCGCACCTCCGTCGGTCTTCAGCTCAATCTCCCCCTCGATCGTCTTCGCGAACGCAACGACTACCGCGCCACCCTCATTAACTTCGAATCCGCCACCCGCACTCTCGGACAAAACTTCGATGAGCTCCGCAATCTCCTCGACCGACGCATCCGTGAACTCGAGCAATTCCGACAGTCCTACCAAATCCAGCAAAACGCCGTCGTCCTTGCCAAAAATCGAGTCGAAGGCAACCAACTCCGACTCAAAGCCGGCACCGTCATCTTCCGTCGACTAAGCGAATCCCAGGACGCCCTCATCTCTACTCAAAATGCCGAAACCCGGGCTCTTGTCGATTACCTCGGAGCCCGCCTCAATCTCCTTATTGATCTCGGTGTCCTTCAATCCGACCAAAAGCGCTACTGGCTCAAGGAGAACCCATCCAACATTAAGTTCAAAAAAGCGCCCCCTTCCCTTGAAAAAAGTCTCCCTCTTGAAGTGGGCGGCACTGTCATCTCCCCCAGCCGATTGTTCCAATGAAAGCTCTCCTTCAAAAACGAATTCTCATCCCCCTTGCCGCAGTCATCCTGATCATTGCCCTGATCATCGGTAACGGTAACGGCGATGCTGACACCGCCCTCAATCATACCGTAAAGCGGGGCGACTTCGTCATCTCCATTGTCGAAGGAGGAACCCTGGAAGCCGTCAACGAGGTCGTCGTCAAAAATACCATCGATGGCGATTCACGCATCATCTGGCTCATCCCCGAAGGAACATACGTCAAAAAGGACGAGCTCCTTGTTGAATTCGACACCGGCGAAGCCGAAAAAAATGTCGAAGAACAACGCGTCGAGTTTGAGTCCCGCCAGGCCGCCCTAGTCAAGGCCGAGAACGATCTTATCATCACCAGGAGCACCTCGGAAAGTGACATCAGTGAAGCTAAACTGGCTGTCGATTTCGCCACCATGGACCTCGAAAAATTTGAGAAACTTGAGCGCACCCACAAGGTCCGTGAGGCAGAACTCAAAATCGATACTGCCGAAGAATCCCTCAAACTCGCCCAGCAGCGCTACGAATGGTCAATCAAACTCTCCGACAAAGGACACGAAACCAAAAGCACGGTCGACAAAGACAAGCTGGAAGTCAGCAATAGATCGAAAGAATTCGAAACGGCCAAAAGCACCCATCAGATGCTTCAAACCTTCGACCTGCAAAAGGAATACGCCGAATTCGTCTCAAATAAGAAGGAAACAAGCGCCAGCCTCGACCGCGTGATCAAGCAAGGTGAAAGTAAAATCGCCCAGGACGAAGCCGCTGTGAACTCCGCCAAGATCACTCTCAAGCTCACCGAGAACAGTTTGGCCAAACGCATCGAGCAACTCAAGGCCACCAAGGTCAAAGCCCCGCAGGACGGGCTCGTCATCTACGCAAAACCCCGCAGCCGCTGGGGCGATGATGCCCAAATCGCCGAGGGCTCAACCGTCCGAAACCGAGCTACCCTGATCTCCATTCCTGATGTCTCCTCGATGAAGGTTTCGGTCAAGATTCACGAATCTATGATCAGCCAGATCAAGAAGGGCCAAAAAGCCTATATCGTTCTGGATTCCCTCCCCGACCAACGCTTCGACGGAGAAGTCACCAAGGTCGCAATCCTCCCCGACAGCGACCGAAACTGGTCCAATCCAGACCTCAAGGTCTACGCCACCGAAATCACCATCGCCGGCACCATCGAGGGCGTGAAACCCGGCATTTCCGCCAAGGTCGAAATCGTGATCGAGGAACTCACCAACGTCCTCACCGTCCCCATCCAGGCCGTCACCACCGTCGATGGCAAACAGCTCTGCTACCTTAACAACGGAGGGGACCTCGAACCCCTCGAAGTGGAGGTCGGCAAGTTCAACACCAAATACATCGAGATCAGATCCGGCCTCGAAGAAGATCAGCAAATCATCCTCAACCCGCCTCTCGACAACCGGATCAACCTCACCGGAGAAACCACCGATGACAAATCTCCGGAGTAACGCACATGTCCGATTCCGACCCAGCAATTGAGACGACCGAAGTCATTCGCATCCGGAACGTCGAAAAGATTTTTCAGGTCGGCGAAGTCCAGGTCCACGCTCTTCGCGGCATCAACCTCACGATTCAACAAGGCGAATTCGTGGCCATCATGGGACCCTCCGGCTCCGGGAAATCAACCCTTCTCAATATCCTCGGCTGCCTCGACCGCCCCACCACCGGTGAGTATCACCTCGGAGGCGAGGATGTCGCACAAATGGATGACGACACCCTTTCTGCAGCCCGGGGAAAGCGACTCGGTTTCATCTTCCAGTCCTACAATCTCATCGCCCAACTCACCGTTCTCGAAAACATCCAAGTCCCTCTCATCTACCAACAGGAGGATCTCGAAAAACACAAGGAACGCTGCATCGAACTCGGAAACCTCGTCGGCCTCAACGATCGCCTCGACCACCGGCCCAACCAACTCTCAGGGGGACAACAACAACGAGTCGCCATCGCCCGCTCACTCGTCAACGAACCCCTCATGATTCTCGCCGACGAACCGACCGGCAATCTCGATTCACAAACCGAAATCGAAGTCCTCAACATCATCGATGACCTCAATAAGCAGGGCCGCACCATCGTCCTCGTCACACACGACGACAGCGTTTCCCACCATGCCCACCGCGTCATCCACATGAAGGACGGTGCGATCGCGCGTGAGGTTATCAACCAAAATCCGTGATCTCCTCCCACTTCCTCAACACCGTCCAGCTCGGCATCAAAAGCCTCCTGCTGCACAAGCTCCGCTCGGGGCTCACCATGCTGGGCATCATCTTTGGCGTCTGCTCCGTCATCGCCATGCTCGCGATTGGCGAAGGCGCCTCCTACGAAGCCCAGGAACGGATCAAACGACTCGGCAGCGAGAACATCATCGTCAACAGCATCAAGCCACCCGAGGACAACCAACAAAACTCCGGCGGCCGATCCTTCTCGGTCGAATACGGCATCACCTACAAGGACGTCACCCGCATTCAAGACACCATTCCAGGCGTCGAGCGCGTCGTCCCCATGCGCATCATCCGCGAGAACATCCGCTTCGACCGAAGCCAGGAATCAGGACAAGTCATTGGCACCCTTCCCGCCTATGCCCTCGTGCAGAATGTCGACCTCGTGGCCGGCCGCTTTCTCACCCCCACCGATGAACGATTCCAACGCAACGTCTGCGTCATCACCGAGGATCTCGTCCGCAAACTCTTCCCCTATCAAGACCCGCTCAAATCCGCCGTCCGCGTGAAAGAAAGCTACTACAATATCGTCGGAATCGTGGATGAAATCGGCACCTCCAAACAACGTCCCCAAATGGGCGATAGCCAGGGGGAAGCCGTCGACAACAACATCTACATTCCCCTCTCCACCGCCCGCTCCCGCTTCGGCGAGACACTTGTCAAGCGAAGCTCCGGCAGCATAAGCGCGGAGCGTGTCGAGCTCCACCGCCTCATCGTCCGAATGACCGATCCCAAGGCCGTCATCTCGGGTGAGCAACAGATCCAGCACCTCTTAAATCACTTCCACGAAAAAAAGGACTTCGAACTCATCGTCCCCCTTCAGCTCCTCCGCGAAGCCGAGGCCACCAAGCGCATGTTCAACATTGTTCTCGGCTCCATCGCCGCCATCTCGCTTCTCGTCGGCGGTATCGGCATCATGAACATCATGCTCGCCACTGTCACCGAACGCACCCGCGAGATCGGCGTCCGCCGTGCTCTCGGCGCAAAGCGCAAGGACATCATCGTTCAGTTCCTTATCGAAACAATCGTCCTCTCCGTCGGCGGCGGAATCATCGGAGTCCTCCTCGGAATCCTTGTACCCTTGTGCGTCTCCTACTTTACCGAAATGAAGACTATCATCACCACCTGGTCCGTCTTCCTCGCCTTCGGTATCTCAGGACTGACCGGCATCATCTTCGGCATCTACCCCGCCTCCCAAGCCGCCAAGCTCGACCCCATCGACGCCCTCCGCCAAGAGTAAGAAAGAAGACCTCTCACTTCAGATTCCCCGTCATTGCCAAACCCTCCACCCCGGCACCGCCCCTTTCAAGGAAAGGACCCTGAAAGGCGAAGGAGGAAACCTTCAATGTTGAACGTTCGACATTGAAAGTTGAACGTTTAATCCCTCCCCTCAAGCAGGAAACCCGTTCAAATCTCAACGTCTTCTCAACCAATACAATGGGTCGTGAACTCGAAAGCCATCCCTGCTAAGAGAGAATATTTATAAAGAATCCAGCCATCAGAACATTAAAGCTCTTCGACGATATAAAACCGCCGACTCTCGGCTGAGGTATCAGTAAATGTCGTTTCCACTCCCTCGCTGACTAATCCATCTTCCAGGTCCGGCCAACTCTGGAGAGCTCCGCTAAGGTCATCGGAGGCACGGATCACATAAATTTTCCCAGGCTTGGAGTTCCAGGTTAACTCCACTTCGCCATTCTCGGGGTTGCGCTCAATCTTCGTAATTACCAGACCACGGACACTTGAGGCATTTCCCTGCTCGAGCTTAAAACCATTCAAGCCAACGAATTCGCCATGCACTGCCGACCCCTTGGATAGTGCAGCAATCCGCAAGACCAATTCTTCGCCATCAAGCGAATCAAACGAGAAAACCTGGGTTGAACTTAATTCCAGTGGGTCACCACCTTCCAAATTGGGAGCAGTGCCAGAGAGCACTTCATTCCCGACAGGATTCCCGCCGGAGAGACTGTTGGTCATACGCCCCAAGATTGGCTCTCCAAAAGTAGTCCCTCCATCCGACGAAACCTCGATCGTAAAATCTGAATTCATGTGTTCCACATCATGAAAAAAGGCCGTCATCTCGTAGCTGGCCTGAGGTAACCCCGCGAAACGAAGTTGAAAATAAGTCGGAGTTCCAGTCGTTCCGTCCCAAGCTCCATTGCCACTCTGGGCCCTGCGGGTATCCGCACCGATCCAGTCACGGAGAAGATTGACATTGTTCCCAATCCAGGTGGCTGCTTGCCCGGCAGCCCTGCCGATCGATTGCTGCACGCTGGCTGCATCCGTATTTGGCCATTCAGGCGTCATCGTCACTGTGGTCATTCCAGTCTCGGAAAAATCCACCTCGTAACTGGCTGTTATTTGAGTCGTCGGATCCTCGTGCGCGGCATGGTAACACATGAAGCCGGATTCCTGATAAAGAGCATTCGTGGGATCAGCCGGATCATCCAGAACAGGCGATCCACCACCCCCTTGGGTGCTATTAAAATCCACCCAAAACTGGGCAGATAAAACCGATTGGCTAGCAATGAAAACAGCAAGAGCAGAAGTTTTTGTGCGCATACATGATGCTTTTAAAACATCCCACCCCCAGTCAACAAGCTCGTTTAATCCAGCCAACACGGCTCCAAAGACGATACAATATTCACCGATCCCGCTCGCAAAAATCACCGCAACCAAACAATCCCCAGCGCCTCTGCGTGAGCCCCCTCCCGCCAACCAAGCCCCTTTCACTGCGCTGCCCCGCGTGAGACATCCCCAAACAATCGCGTGGGGCGAAGCCCTTTACGGGACCAAGCATTCAAAAGTCAAAACCCGGAGCCCCACTTCGGTAAAACCCGAAACCCAAACGGAGTAACCCGCCTCAACACCCCCAGCCGCTCCCTAATTTTCTCGGGAACCGTTTCAATCGGAAGAAAATCCACCACCTTCCCCAACATCCAGACCCGCCGTGGATACTGCGGCCTGAGCACCGCCGAGGCCACCTCCGCACCCAGCGGATTACTGCCCAGAAGATCACCCGACAGCATCTCCTCATAAAGGTCGACAAACTCCGCGTAATTCGCCGGACCCACCTCTTCCTTCAGCCCAAAGTAAATCCTGAAGCGACAAAAAAACTCGTGAAACTGGTCCCTCCGCTCCCGCCCCAATGGCTCCCAGACCAACTCATATCCCTTGATCGAAGCATCAATCAAAGTCGCCAAAACCCACATCAATAAATCTGGCTCAAAGGCCGAGTATTTCCGGGGCACAGATCGACAGAGATTTTCGGATACTCATGGAGGAAGATTTGAAAATTCGCCTGAATATTTCAAGTCCTCAACAGACACCGATACAATTCAAGTGAATTGAATGATCAGTCAATCGAGTCTGTCACTACTTTCTTTCACACCCTTTCATCAGTGTAATAGCCTACTGCCCTCCGGCTCGTTGGATCAAAGCGGTATTACTTGCTGGACCGAGCTCCTGAAAGGTAAGTCCACTGGTATCAGAACCAGTCGACTCGCTTATCCGTCGTCCCATCGAGCGACCATCGGCTGATCGTCCAAAACGCAGACACAAAAAACCGGGCGGGGATTGCTCCCCGACCGGTTGTGATTTTTGTTAGTCCGCGGACTACTCGGAGGGGCTCCACTCCTCGGATTCGTCGTTGGAGGTCGATGCAAGGTTGAATGCCTGCTCGAGCCCAACGAGATCGCTGGATGGACGAAGCGTCTCGAAGCTTGCGGACTCCTTCTTGAGCTCCTCTTCGGTGTAGGCAACGGCCTTGATGGAGAGACCAATGCGGCGCTCGATCTTGTCGACCTTGATGACGCGGGCATCGACATCGTCGCCCACCTTGATGACATCCTTGACCTTCTCCACGTGCTCCTCGCTAAGCTGCGAGATGTGGATGAGTCCGTCGATGTCGCCATCGAGACTGACGAATGCTCCGAAGGAGGCAATCTTGGCAACCGTTCCTTTGACGAGATCGCCAACCTTGAACTTACCGTCGATGTCTGACCATGGATCGTTATCAAGCTGCTTGACACCGAGAGAAACCCGCTGGTTTTCCTTGTCGATCGAGAGCACCACTGCTTCCACTTCTTCGTTCTTCTTAAGAATCTCGGATGGGTGGTTGATCTTGCGGGTCCAGGAAAGGTCGGAGACGTGGATCATACCATCGATACCCTCTTCGAGGCCAACGAAGGCACCGTAAGCGGTGAGGTTGCGCACCTCGCCTTTGATTTCCTTACCGATTGGGTAACGCGCTTCGATGGCGTCCCATGGATTTTCTTCGAGCTGGCGAACGCCAAGGGAGATTTTCTGCTCCTCGATGCTGATGCCAAGAACGACAGCCTTGATCTCTTGATCGAGTTCGAGCACGTCGGATGGGCGCGTGATGCGCTTGACCCAAGAAAGCTCGGAAACGTGGACGAGACCTTCGACACCCTTCTCGATTTCGATAAAGGCTCCGTATGGAAGAAGCTTGGTGACTTTTCCAGCGACCTCGGCCCCGATTGGGAAACGAGCTTCGATGTCCGCCCATGGGTTGTCGGTCATCTGCTTGAAGCCAAGCGAGACGCGCTCTTTCTCGCGGTCCACATCGAGGATCTGCACTTCGACCATCTGGCCGATGCGGAGCATCTCGGATGGGTGAGAGATACGACCCCAGCTCATGTCAGTGATGTGGAGGAGTCCGTCCATGCCCTGAAGATCGACGAAAGCACCGAAATCGGTGATATTCTTGACCTGACCTTCGACCTTATCACCAACAGTGACGGTGCGGAGGAATTCCTGACGGAGTTCGGCCCGCTCGGCTTCGATCACTTCACGGCGGCTGAGAACGAGGTTCTTGCGGTCGTCGTTGACCTTGACGATTTTAAATTCGTAAACGTTACCAACATATTCCTGAAGGTCGCGTGGTGGGATAATATCCACTTGTGAGCCTGGGAGGAAAGCTTCCACACCGACGTTGACCATGAGGCCACCTTTGACGGCTGATTTGACTTTTCCTTTGACGAGACCACCGGCTTCGTAGACGGCCATGATCTTGTCCCAGTTCTGCTTGTGAGCTGCTTTCTCTTTAGAGAGGACAATCAGTCCTTCATCATCTTCGAGACGCTCGAGGAGAACTTCGACTTCGTCACCGACTTCGATGTCTTCGTCTTCGAACTCGGAAACTGGTATCGCTCCTTCGGATTTGTATCCGATATCCACCACAACAACTTGTGGGCGGATGTCTAGGATCGTGCCATTGACAATCGATCCTTCATTAAATTCGCGGAAGTGCTCATCGATGAGGGCTGAAAGCTCTTCATTAATTGGCGCCGCAACGGCAGGGTTACTCATAACTATAGGTTAAGGTTAGGTTGGTTTGGTTAATCGTCCAGACGACAAGTTGCCCCACTGGATTAAACAAACATTGCGGGGCGCTGACCTGCTTGCTTTTCCGCTGACCTGCCCTTGATCGATCAATGACTAGCCCTAACCCAAAGAAGCCTTGTAGGGCTTCCCAAGGTGAGAATGGCACACTCGAAGGGAGTCGAACCCCTAACCTCCTGATTCGTAGTCAGGCGCTCTATCCAATTGAGCTACGAGTGCTTTATTCGCGGACCGGCACTCTAGTGATCGCGCCCCAGCTGTCAAGACTCCGGAGGAATATTTTGGAGAAAGTTAAATCGCTCTGAAACCGCCCTCTCCAGGGCATCGAGGTGGGTTATGCGAACTGCATCATCGCATCCAACGACCCTAACACCGATGTCGTGATCGCTGAGTAGCAGCAAAATGCCACAGGAACGGGCACTGGAGCACATTAGCCTCCAGATCTCACAAAAAGTTTGTTTTCCGGCAGTTTTTATGGAATAAATCCGATTCATTTAGACTTTATTGATCAGATGCATCGCCAATTTTCAGCCTCCATCTTCTTACTGGGAATGGTGCTGCTTGTCCTCCTGAAGCAACCACTACTGGCTTACTGTCCCTGTTCGGAGAGCTTTTTCGTCGAAGAATGTGACTGCGCTGAAGTCGAGCAAGAAGTCTGCCCCTGTCAACAGACAGAAAAGGCCCCCTGCGATGACTGCGGAAAAGTCATCTTGCTCGATCTCGATGAGCTTTTCTGGTCCTCAATCGAGGTTCCCAATGGCTCGGAGGTAAAAGTGAGCGCGACCGCTCAGGGCAAAACGCCGGGAAAGGCTCAGGCCATTTCCTCCCGAACCTTTTCTTACGTTCTGCCCGAGACCCGGCCACCGCCCCTCGCCGACCTCCCTCTCTATCTTTCTCTCTGCGTGCTTAGACTGTGATTTCTCGCGTGATCCTTTGATCTCGTTCCAACCAATTTCACATTTCTGCTTCTAGCCAACTTCGGCCGAAGCGCGCGTGAAGCCTCTCATGGCTTCACTTTTTCTTAAAACCTCAGCGGACAAAATGTCGCCAAAGGCCATTTCATCCGCCCTTTCTCTTCTCTAATCATGAAAAAAATTACTTCTGTCTTCTTCGCTCTCCCTCTCGCCGCCTTCGGATGAGACGGTTGAAAACTCACCACCCCGCCAGTTGGCGGATCAGACCAACTCGAATCCACCGGACTCAGCCTCTCTCTCGATTACACGTATCGAAAAAGCGACGAAATCTACCAAGGCTCAAACGAAGTCGCGAACCCGAACCACGTCGCGACGATCTTCGACCGCATTAATCTCAGTGCGGCCTATCGAATCAGCGATCAAGTGATCTTGCGCGCGTCCCTGCCTTATACCCACGCCACGCGCGAGGAGCTGGGGCTTGCCGACAAGACGATCGAAGGCCTCGCTGATATCACCCTTTCCGCCCTCTGGCATCCCTGGATCGGCGAGACAAATGCGTTGCGGGGTCTCGGATTCTCAGCCGGGCTCATTCTCCCTAGTGGTGACTCCAGTGACACTCCGAATGTCGGCGTCACCATCCCATCCGTCTTTCAACTCGGAACAGGCGCTTACCAAGGGACAATGGGAGTTCGCTATTCGAAGTCGATCGATGATTGGACCCTCGCAACCTCGGCCGATATTATCGCTCCACTCGATGACTCCTCCATAGGCTTCCGCCCCGCCACGACCTACTTCTGGTCCGGCAGCGCGGCCCACCCGCTTAGCGAATCATTCACTGGAAAAATGACCCTCTCCCTCAGCCATGGAACTCGGGACGAGTTCCATGGTGTCGCTTATGCCAATACCGGCTCGACGACCTTCGCCATCTCGCCATCTTTGATCTGGAATATTGGTGAGAGCTACTCCGCCTCCGCCTCGGTCTTCATCCCTCTTCGCCGAGATGTCAATGCCACCGCGATCGCCGCCGGCCCCTTTTTCCGGATCGGGGTGAGCCGGAGCTTCTAGATGAAAAGATTCTACCGCTGCTGAATTCGAAAATACTTCGGTCCAGCGGTTGGGCCTTCTGCGTGTGGAACATGGTGAAGTCTTCATTTTATCAGTATCCCTCAAATCCAGAGAAAGGGTTGCCTACGAATTTTGAGAGAACCCTAATTTCCACCACCGAACACAGCTAGATTCTTTCCTTCTAACGAAATCTACCAAGTGCTAAATAATTGGTCTTCATGAAGTTGATTCCGACATTCATCATTGCGGGAGTTCTTTCGTCGTGCAGCAAGCTGATCCCGCCAAAGATCAGTCCTAAACCGGCGTCCAAGAAAGTCGAAAAGTCCAGGGTTCTTTCCACGAAATACGGGCTCGCTTCCTGGTATAGTATTAAGTCCAATCACGGACGCAAGACCGCCAGTGGACGCCTCCTTTCCAATGGAGCTCACACCGCTGCCCACAAAAAACTCCCGATGGGATCCCGAGTGCGTGTCACTTGTCTCTTTAATGGAAAATCAGAGATTCTTCATATTACCGATCGCGGGCCTTATAGCAAAGGCCGCATCATCGATGTCACCATCGGCAGCGCCCAACGCCTCGGCTTCTACTCTCGCGGAATCACCAAGGTGAAGGTCGAGGTTCTCAGCAGAGGAAACTGGAAATACAAGCACCCGTGACCTTCCCATTCCTCGAATCGTTCAAACGAGCGTTGCTTGCACGGCATCTGAAATGAACGCGCTTTCGGTCGCTTCATCGACCGCAAGACGCATCTGAAACTTAAGAGTCTCGACCGGGATCGGCGGACGACTCGACTCGAAGACATGAAGGAGGGCTCCCGCCGGTTTATGGCTCCCAGTTTTCACCAAGCGGACTGCTTTGACAGCGAGTGCTTCCGCTCCGCCAGCCGTGACCAACTCGGGAAAGAGAGGCACTAACTTCTGCCATTCTTCGGCACTCATTTTGATTCCGCGCTTACCACAAAGAGCTTTGAAAAGGCCCAACGCTTCGTCCGACTCGACTGCGGGGAAAATTGGGATTTTCACATCGATCCTTCCGGGACGTTTTAGATCGACCTCGATGAGGTCAGGGCGGCTCGACGCGAGAATCCAGACAATGTGACCACGATTACGCGGGTTCGACATTTCTTTGGCCATCATGGAATAAACACGACTAGAGACGCCCGAATCACCCGAGCCTCCCGCGCGCTTTCCGAGGGCTTGGTCGGCTTCATCGACAAAGACCATACAGCGGCCCAAGGCATGCAGGAGGGAAAAGATCTTTTCAAGATTGGCCTCGGTGCTTCCCACCCAGCGATCCCGGAAATTTTTAAGAACAACCACCGGAACCCCCGCGGATCCAGCGAGACACTCGGCAAGGTAGGTCTTTCCCGTGCCGATCGGACCGCAGAAAAGGTAGCCCATGGGCATGGCGGAGAGTTCGTCACGACGCCAGAGTTCAAGATCTTGCTTGAGCCAAGCTTTGACACCATCGAGTCCAATCACATCATCAAGTGAGCGATCCGGTTCGACAAATTCGATGAGGCCGCCGCAGTCGCGCTCGACGAGTTCTTTTTTTAGACGACCAAAGTCGGATTCGCTAATCGGCTTGTTGTCGTAGTGCCTCCGGCGAAGAAGTTCTTCGACCGCACTCACCGTCGCGCCGCGCAGTCGACTGGCAGCCCAAGCAGGGCGATCACCAAGCTCGGTAAGCGCAACCGAACAGCTTTTGGCGAGACAGGAAATGACACCCGTAAGATGAGTTTGATCAGGCAGAGGCACTTCGATCTCAGCCACCGCTGGATGATTCGCAACAAGGGGGTGGAGATCATTCAAACTCTCGGAAAGGAGAAAGACCGCTTCATTATGTGCCGGAAGATCGACCTCGGAAGCCCAGGCTCGCCAGATGTTGGCAAGGGCGTGGAGGTCGTAGTTCAGCGCATTGGGAAGAGAGGGACAAACCAGATGAGCGCCCTTGATGATGACCGCGACCTTGGGCGAGGCCGCACCAATCGCCTGGAGGTTTCGAACGTAGATGAGGTAGCTATTGAGGAAACGAATCGCGGCAAGTGGCGCGAGCGGGTAGTCACCATCGCTCCACTTCGCGAATTCTTCGCGACCCCGCTCAACCCGGATTCCAGCTCCCAGGTCGTAACTCAGAACGACATTAAAACGGGGCACGAGCACTTCGCTGAGATAGTCCCCCAGCGTCCCAAGCCGCGCTTCCTTGAGATCTAGGAGCATGCGGTCATTCACGTTTCCATGAAGGACAAAGCAGCCGGCCGAGCCGCTGCTATAGCGATCGACAACTTCCTTGGACCAAGCTGGGAGGCGGGAGCTCATTCCGTCGGGATTTCGTCAGGGAGACCGTCAGGATCTAACGGGACTTCGATTCCCTCCATCAAGTTCTCAATACCCGGATCCTCAAGATGTTCGACTTCTGGAGTGACAATGGCACTTGAAATGATCGGGGCGAAAAAGGCCCAGAGCGGAAGAACAAAGACGCTAATAAGAATTAGAAAAATACCCTGCGCGGTGCCACCTCGAGTTAGGATGATAATCGCCAGGATCAGTACGATCAGCACGATGGGCCAGACAAGAAACCAGCTGAGAAACCCGAGGAAGGGAATGACGGCAAAAATGAGGAAGGCGACGACAAGGACCCAGCTGGTCCAGGCGAGTCCGCGGTAGGATTGCTTTTCGGCGGACATCTTTTAGACGGATTCGCTTTCGGGCCCCATCGATGACTTGGTCGTCTCACTGGGCTCACTCGTTTCTGCTTCAGCTGAAGGTGCCTTTTCCAACTCGATTCCTTCTGCGGCGGCAAACTCCGCCAAAGCCATGTCGGCAAGAGCATCCTGCTCGGATTCCTTGGCATGAATTTCGGTCATATCAACCTGATCACGAGCGACCCGGGCACGTCCAGCGGCCTTGGTGCGCTCTTCTTCGACAATATCCTCGAGGCGATTCAAGGTATCCCCTGCTCCTCCGATACTGGTGACCATGCCGGAAGCCATCTCGTTGAGATCAGCCATCGCTTTGGTCACTTTCATTTCGTCAAGATTGCGCACAAGGCTCTCGATACGTTCCTTGGCCGTCTTCACGCTTACGTCGCGAGCCTTGACCAATTCTTTGTAGCGGACATCTGCCTGCTCCATCTGCTCCTTCACCTCGTCATGCTCGGCATCGACGGCTTTGAGCTTAAGAGCAAGTTGACCCGCAAGCTCGCGGTTTCCCGCTTTGAGGTTGGCGGCCGTCTTCGTCCGAAGTTCCGTTTCCTCTTTATCGAGCTTTCTGACCTGTGAGATCAACTTTTCTACCAGTCCAGCGTGGGCCGCGAGGCCTTTGTTGAACTCGGCGATCTGAGCACGGAGGTTTTCCTTTTCCACCTCAAGAAGAGCTTTCGGATTTTTCTTTTCCATTCCGCTCACGAAGAGCCCGAAAAAACCCCTCACTAAATTACTTAATCTTTTGAACATGTTTTTAAATTTACCTCCGCAGTGTGGGGAAGGAGCATCGCTGGCGCAAGTATAAGACCTCGCTTGTTTTATAAAGCATCGGGTCGGTCCCAAGGGACGCGATGCCCGGCTCCGGGGACAATTTCGAGGCGTCCCTGCGGAATCAGATCGATGACCTCACGTGCAAGATCGAGAAACTTCAGATCGTGTTCACCCACGAGCCAGCGAACGGGACAAGAGATTTGCGAAAGGCGCGGGCGCAGGTCGTCTTGAGCGCCGAGGGACCAGAGACGGAAACTCTTGCCGACCTCAGAAGCTCGAGGCGCCAGTTGAGAACGATCGCCCCATTGAGGAGGCTTCCCCTCCAGGACGGGTTGAGAATTCCACTTTTCGAGAAACAAAGGCCAGTCGGATTCCGCGAGCCGGGCCCATCTCTCATCGGCAACAAGACGCTCTTCACGCCCCGCAGAGAGGCCCGGATGAGCGGAAATGATGACGGCCTCACCGAAATCGCACGCCCCACTGAGCAGAGCATGAAGCGCAAGCCGCCCTCCCATCGAGTAGCCCACCAGGGTGTCTCCGGGGAGAGAATCCTGCGCCATTTTTTGACCCGCTTCTTCCAGCGTGAGGTCGTCCTTTTCCAAATAGCACCAGAGATCGACACCATGATAATGAGGACCAAAGCGCGCCCAGTCATCCGCCATCCCCGCGGCCCCATGAAGACAGCGAATCATGGCTTCCAGATTCCAAAGAGTTGCAACGCGCAGCCCCAGCCGAAGGCGAGACGGTTCTCCCAGGGTTTCGCAGGCTCCAGGAGACGCCATCCACGATCAGCGCCTTCCGCTTTGATCGAGGGCAGCGGATTGACGAGCGTCCGCTTCAGACAGAGTTCCAGAAGCGGGACGTCTGCGCGGGAGTCGCTGTAGCCTTCGACGCCCTCTGTGATTCCAAGGTCGGCGAGTCGGACAACTTTGGCCCCCCCTTTGTGATTCTCCCCGATCAGATCCGGAAAAAACTCCACCTGATCGCCCCACTCAAAAAGGGTTCCAAGACTGAGATCAAAACCAAGGGCTTTTCCAATGTGCTGAACCCAAAGCTCCGGGCTCGCGGAGGAGAGAACGAGTCGTCGCCCAGCCGCACGATGTTCCTCAATTTCGGAAATGATTTCGGGATAGGTGAGCCGCGGAAGCCATTCTTTCACAAATTGAGCGGCCAGCTCTTCGAGTCTTTCCCGCTTCATCCCCCAGAGATAACAGTGGAAAACTCGCTTCATTCCTCCGGCTCCCAACAGCTTATTGAGAGGAAGAAACAGGAGAAACACGAGAGTCAAAACTCGTCTCCATCCCTCCTCTTGAAGGACATAGCTCCGGAAGACCAGTTGGGTATCCCAAGGGACGATGGTTTGATCGAGATCAAAAAGGACGGTCTCCGGCACGTTGCTCACGGTATTCTGGGTAGCGGATTGGCAAAAAAATGGAATTTCAATCTCTTCCAGCTTCTGCGCAGAGTGAAGTTATGAAATTCCTCACCGGATTGATGCTCTGCGCCGCCCCCCTGCAGGCACAAATCTATGCTGATGTTTCCACGACAATGGGGGGATTCACGGTAGAGCTCTATCACGAGGACTCCCCCATGACGGTTGCCAATTTTATTGGCCTCGCGGAAGGCTCCAAAAATTGGATCGATTCTACCACGGGAGAGGTCAAAAAAAACCAGCCCTATTACAATGGCATTATCTTTCACCGGGTCATTGCCGGCTTCATGAACCAAGTGGGTTCACCAAAGGGCGATGGCACCGACGGTCCCGGTTACACTTTTCCTGATGAAGTTTCAAACGGCGTCCTCCACGATAAAGCCTACCTTCTCTCCTCTGCCAATTCAGGACCAAACACCAACGGGTCGCAGATGTTCATCACGGTGGACGCGACTCCTTGGCTCGATGGAGTTCATACTGTTTTTGGGAAAGTCACCGTCGGCACTGACATCATTGATTCTATCAATCAGGTAGCAGTTTCAGGCAACACACCCGTCACCGAGGTGTCGATCACAGACGTCCAGGTTCGCAGAGTTGGTCCCGAGGCAAATGCCTTCGACGTTTCTACCCAAGGTGTCCCTGAAGTGAGCGAAGCATCCATTCAAATTGAACTTTCGAGCGAGGGAACGCCCCAGATTTCCTTTGATCAACAACCAGGGACCTCTCTCAACTTCTTAAGCAGCCCCGATCTGATCTCTTGGGACTCGTCCTCTCGCTACCTTTCGGAACAAAACCTCAGCATCAGTGAACATCCGCTTGAGAATTTAAGCACTCGTGCATTTTTCCATCAGCCCTCGATCATCACTTGGGGATCGAAAGCCACCTTTCCGAGTGCGCTTGAAAATTTCATCATTACGATCAATTCAAATTTAGGGAGCTTCATCATCGATCTCGGAGATCCTGCAACGATCAAAGTTGCCGATGGCGAACCTAGCCTCATCGATCTGAGCCGGACCACCATCACAACAGATGGATTCGGAGCATCCTTTCTCATCTTCTCAGAGGGACTTGTTCCAATTCAACTCCGCCTTGGGGCTGATCTTCCAATCACTTCCGAACCCGCGGGCCGTATGACCGGCACCGCCTTCATACCTCTGAATACGCGTTCTTTGACAGGGACATTTTTATTCACCCAAAAGCCATGAAACTCTTTCTTCTATGCTTCCTCTTAAGTGTCTGCGCCGCCTCCGCACAGATCGACGCTTTATTTAAAACCAGCGTCGGTGATTTCACCGTCCGTCTCGACCAGCACAACGCCCCTCTGGCAACGGCCAACTTTATGCTTCTCGCCGGCATTCCCGACGACAGCTGGGAAGAGCAATCCGCTCTCGCCTTTCCGGCGGATCCAGAATTACTTTACGCCGAAGGTCGACTCGGGATCCCATACCGTCGGCTTGGACGCCTCAAACTGAATGTTCTCCACCAAGAATCACAAGGACCAGGAGGCGTCGCTACCTATGTCGTTCGCCAAGGGCAATCAATTCTTGGTCGCACCAAGGACACCGCCAATGCGCAGGGAATCTTCGAGGATGTCTCAGGCAAAGGGATCGTCGAAATTCATCAAGAGCCCCTAACAGATAATTTCAGCATCCACATTAAACACCAACGAAAGTGGTTGGATAACCGCCCGGGCTTTCGAGTCCTGAGAGATGCTCCCATGTATTTGAACATCCCGGTGACTCAGATCGACAATGGCCGACGCTTCTTTGCCGGAACGGTCACCAACGATCCTAACGAAACGGTGGGCTATCGTTTCCCCGATGAAATTGCTAAGAACCACCCCACCATTCCGCCTTGGGGTAACAACTTCAGCCAAGGGTGGGTCCTCGCGATGGACAACCATCTGCGAAACGCCAACGGAAGCCGCTTTTTCATCACCGGCCTTCCCCTGCCAGGCGACTTCCTGCTCATGAAAGAGTGGAACAAGCGCTACACCGCATTCGGGCTGGTTCTAACGACTGGAGGGGGACGCAGTGTCATCAATACCATCTTGGGACTCGGTGAACCGGACGGCACTCCGAGAACAGACGTCAACATTCAGTCCATCGAAATTAAGAGACTCTCTGACGGAGACCTGGGATTCTTTCCCCACCTGATCCAGGAACACCTTCCCGGTGAAACCAATTCCCTGCCACTTAGAATTGAGAAGACCGAGTCAACTTTCGAGCTGGTCACTCTGCCGACTCCGAAATCCCAGCGTATTTTCCTGACCTCCTCCGACTTGCAATCAGATCGGACGGTCTTTTTCTCTTCCATCTCTCCCTTCGACTTTGAAGAAAACAGCCTAGATCTTCTTCCCTTTGTCGAGGGGCAACCAAAGAGCTTTTTTGAAGCCTACTGGACCGAAATTCCAGAATGGCCTTCCAAGGAGTTTTCAGCCTCGGGAGCCCGCATTCAATGTCACAACCTTAACGAAAATGGATTAGCTAGCGGCTCAGTAGAACTGACCTTTAACACCGTCCCTCAACCCAACCCGAACGAAATTCTCCCCTTCACCTCGGGAACCTTCCGCGTCATTCTCCCGGCTAAGACAATCCAGTTTCCCGACGGAAGCTCTACTTCCTTCCCTCAGATGAACAGCCTCGGCACCTTCACCTCGACTTATGATGCCGACACAGACCCTTTTCGCGGAGTTGTCTCGATTGTAGTTAGTCAGACAACCGCAGGCAGCCCGGCCACCTTCCCCTTCGAATTCTTTAATTTGAATTTTGATTACCGTCGCGGCACCGTCCGCGATCAAAGAATCAGTCGCTTTACCGCCGCAAGCGACACCACCGGCTACCAAATCGACGGAGTGTGGCAAAAAACGAACTAACAATGGAACCCCCTCAAACGTTCACCCGCCCGCAGGAACCCAACGAGCTCATCCCGGAGGATTACTTTTGCGAACTCCCTCTCGCTGATCACTTTTCACAGGATGCGCCCTTAGAAATTGATTTGGGCTGCGGCGATGGTTCATTCCTTCTCGCAATGGCTGAAAAACACCCCGAAAGGAACTTCATCGGAGTCGAGCGCCTTCTTGGACGAGTAAGAAAAGTGTGCCGAAAAGGAGACCGCATGGGACTCACCAACTTACGAGTTCTCCGTCTTGAGAGCCTTTACACCCTTGAGTGGCTTCTTCCACCTGAGTCCGTGAGTCGACTTCACCTTCTCTGCCCGGACCCTTGGCCAAAGGCGAAGCACCATCGCAGACGCCTCTTTCAGGAACCCTTCCTCAAAGCAGTCATGCGAGTTCTTATTCCGGACGGTGAACTTCTCTTTAAAACAGATCACACGGAATACTTCGAGTGGTCCGAAGAGCAGCTCGATAACTTCCCGGCCCTGGAAAAAATGGCCTGGCCTGAAGATGCCTTCTTTTACCCAAAAACAGACTTCCAGCTCCAATGGGAAGGCGAGGGCAAAACCTTGCAGGGACTGAGGGCAAGGAAGCCATCCTAACTCGAATACGTTTCCAATTCTTCGTAAGATTCGGGAGCCACGAGACCCGCAGAAAGCACCATCTTCCCTGCCTCCTCCAGAGTCATATCGCTATTGAAGACCTTGTCATCATCGATCAAAATCACGAATCCAGTCATGGGATTGGGCGAAGTGGGAATGAATACCGAAGTGATGTCCTTCTTCGTTTGGGGATCACGAAAGTGTCCTGTGATGAATCCAATCATGCGGCAGCCCGGGCTAGGATACTCGACGTAGGCCACGCCCTTAAACCTTTTAGGTCCACCCAAGTTCTTCACGGCATCCACGAACTGCTTGATGGTAGAGTATATGAACCCAAAAAGAGGAACGCGGGTCATCGCGCCATCGATCCAGGCCACCATTCTTTTTCCCGGACGGTTCATTACCGTCAGACCCATCAGAAAGAGAAGAACCAAGGGAATGAGCAGAGGTAAGAATGCATCCCCTGGAAAATATTCCACCTTCCAGGAATCAGGGGATGTATCGCCCACTCCTCTGAGAAAATTAAGCCCCTTCAGGACAAGATCGATAATCGCGAGGCCGATCCGATGAAGGAGCTTGAAGACCATCAAGATGATCCAACCCGTCGCCAGAATTGGAATCACCGTCGCCATTCCAGCAAGGAATGGTTTCAGGACCTGACGGACGCGCGGGTGTTTCGACTCAACGGTTTCTCCAGTGACGGACTCTTTTGACATCAGGAAAATAGAACGCCGGGAATCCCTTCCTGACAATCTTCTCTTTTCATTTCTCTTCCTTGTGAATCGGCATGGATCTTGTTAACCTAATGCCCTACTCTTTTTTATCGTGCCCCCTAACTCTAGAAAGCCCCGCATTCTTGTTGTCACCCCGGAAATCACTTACCTTCCGGATGGCATGGGGAACTTGGCCCAGCGCCTTTCTGCAAAAGCCGGGGGAATGGCCGACGTCTCCGCTTCGCTCGTCAATGCCCTCCATGCACAAGGAGCGGATGTCCATGTAGCCCTTCCTAATTTTCGCCGGATGTTCAATTTAGGGAGCCAAAGTGTCTTCAAGACGGAGTATGAAAAAGTGGACCGGAATCTGCCGGAACAACATATTCACCTGGCCCAGGATCGTATTTTCTTCCACCGCAACAGAGTCTACAGCGCGAAAGACAACCACAATATTGCCCTCGCCTTTCAACGCGAAGTCATCAACCACACGATCCCTCAGGTCCGGCCGGACCTCATTCACTGCAATGACTGGATGACAGGCCTCATTCCTGCGGTTGCAAAGCGATACAATATCAAATCGCTTTTCACCCTTCACAACATCCACACCGAGAGAATCTCTCTTGCTAAAATTGAAGACCGGGGAATTGACGCCGCAGACTTCTGGAAGGAGTGCTACTATCTTCGCCCCCCTCACCACTACGAAGAGACCCGTGATCACAATCCTGTTGATCTCCTTACCACCGGCATCTTTGCCTCGGATCACGTGAACTCGGTGAGCCCGACATTCCTCTCGGAGATCGTCGACGGCAAACATTCGTTTGTCCCCAGCCACATCAATCACGAGCTTTGGCAAAAGTGTAATTCAGGGAATGCGAGCGGGATTCTAAACGCCCCAGATGCGAGCTTCAATCCACAGACAGACCCTCATCTGGAGCACCACTTCTCAGCAAAAGACCATCCCGAGGGAAAGGCCAAGAATAAGGCCGCCCTGCAGCACGCACTTGGGTTAAAGATCGACCCAAATGCACCCGTTTTACTTTGGCCCTCCCGACTTGATCCAGTGCAGAAGGGAACCGAAATCTTCAGCCACATCATTCAACGTCTTACTAAGGAGCATTCAGATCTTCAGATCGCCATCGTGGCCAGCGGTGAATTCAAGAAAGACTTCCTCGAGATCATCGAAATGTATCAACTCCAAGGCCGCGTCGCGCTAGTCGACTTCACCGAACCCCTCTCACGCCTTGGCTACGCGGGATCTGATTTCATGATCATGCCATCCCGCTTCGAGCCTTGTGGCCTCCCGCAAATGGTCAGTCCCATGTATGGCACCCTCCCGGTCGCACACGATACGGGTGGTATTCATGATACCGTGGATCCGTTCAACTATGACCTCAATTCTGGAAACGGTTTCCTCTTTGGGCACTACACTTCTGATGGACTTCACTGGGCTATCACCGAAGCGCTCAACTTCCACCGCCAGCCTGCTGAGGTCAAAGCACATCACATTCGCCGTATCATGATTGATTCGATCAGCCGTTTCAATCACAAGAATACCGCGCGCGATTACATCAAGCTTTACGAACAGATCCTCGGATGCCCAGTGACCGACTAAGCCGTCTATTTTTAAAAATGACGGGCTCAGAGAATCATAAAACAATATCCATGTCTCATCTATGACTCGAATTTTGCCACTCGCTCTACCCCTTTTATCTCTGTGGTTTTTCTGGTGCAGCGATCAACGAGGTATTTCAGAGACGCAGCTCCAAGTTGAGAAATCCACGTTCTCCGCTCGATCTAAAAAGACGGATCCCACTCCGCCAACCTTAGCCAACGGAAATTACTTTAACGAGAGCCTGCGACCTTCGCTGCCGTTTTCTATTTCAGCTCGTCCCCTCATAGACCATTTCTCGCCCCTCCCGTCGTTGGAAACTTTCCCATGCCCCTCCCTATCCGGTCGAGCGCAAAAAATTTGGCAAAGCCTCCCTCCGGAAACGTTTAGCGAACTCAGCAAACCTCAGCTTAAATCGTTAGCAGATCTCATTGAAACGCGCTTGATAGAAAGCGATGAAGGAGCGCTACCCTGGATTTGCCGGGATCAAACTACTCCCCGCGCAATGGCGACGGCCTTTCATCAGATCGAACAAGCCATCGCCCAAAATTCGGTGGGAATTCTTGCAACTCAATTTATGGGTTCGGGGAAATGGACGCGCGTCGCGAGCGAAACTCCAAAGGCCAACAAACAGGGAAACCCGGTCACAGTCACATGGAGTATCGTTCCCGATGGCACCTCAGCTCCGGGCTTGGGGACGACCCCCTCCGCACCTTCCGATTTCCGAGCTTGGCTGAGCGGAATCTACGGTGACAATCCCTCCGGCATCCCCTCGGAACAATCCTGGTTCCAGTTGGTGAGTCGCGTTTTCGAAGCGATGGAAGAGAACTCCGGGCTCAGCTTCGTTTACGAAGAAAACGACGACGGAGCACCCATCATCGAGAAAAATCAAGGTCAACTGGGACTCCGCGGTGACATCCGAATTTCTGCACGCACCATCGATGGAAGCGGAAACCCCGACGACCAAAGCAATACTCTTGGATTCGCCTATGCTCCGAATTTTGGCGATATCATTCTCGATTCCGCCGATCCTTTTTACGACGACACCATTCTCAATTCAATTGGTCTTTTCAATGCGCTCACTCATGAGTTGGGACACGCCTTGGGTCTTTCCCACGTCTGTCCTCTGAACGAGACCAAACTGATGGAGCCCCTGATCTCGAGAGCTTTCAGAGGCCCACAATATGACGAATTCTATTCGCTGCAACGTCAATACGGCGATGAGTTGGAAGGAGTATCTGATGGGAATGACAACGATGCATCGACGCGTGCAACCGCTCTTACTCTCGACACTGAAGGTTTTCTGGAGCGCACCTGGCTCAGTATCGACGATAACAACGACATCGACTACTATTCCTTCTCGGCAAAACGTTTGGATCAAATCCAAGCCGCCGTGAATCCAGGATCGGAGAACTACGCCGAGGGCCCTGCAACGCAAAATTGCAACACCAGCGCAACCTTCAACGCTTCGTCCCAGCAGAACCTCATAATTGACCTGTTAGATGTGAATGGTCGCACCATCCTGGCCTCCGCCGTTGCGGCAGAGATCGGAGAAATCGAAATCCTTTCGGGATACCAATTTGAAGCTGATGGCACCTACTTTCTTCGGGTCAACGGTGGGAACACGAACTCGTCGCAAATCTACACCCTTTTTCTGAATGTTTCCGGCGCCCCCCTCTTCCCGGAGATCAATTTGATCCGTCAGGACATCGTTGCCGAATCTGGAATTATCAAAAACTCCCGTCTCGACTCCGGAGAAACGATCAAAGTTCAACTTGAGTTTTCCAACACCGGTGAGGTGGCGACCACAAATCTCACCGCTAACCTTTCTGGCCCGGATGGCGTCACCTTTTTTCCATCTCAAATCGACCTGGAAGATATTCCTCTCAACGAAGCCCGCAATGCCGAGATCATCTTTGCCGTCGAGGGGGCTTGCGGCTTTGAAATTCCTATCACGGTAGAACTTCTCGATGAGAAGGGCTATCGCAAGACCTTCACCCTCGATTACTTCGTGGGAGAATCACTTGAATCAACACTTCTCGCTGAAGGGTTCAAAGCATCAAACAACCTGCCTACGGGCTGGTCCACTGGCACCACCGGTGGCGCTATCGCGTGGCGCTCTTCGTCCGACGAGAGTCAGTCTGGAACCCATTCGATCTTTGCTGAAGGAACTCCCTCAAGATCAACGTCCACTCTGACAAGCTCCCCGTTTACCCTCGGAAACTTTGGTTCTACTCTCAGCTTCTTCCACCGCCACGACAGCGAAGAACGCTGGGACGGAGGAGTTTTGGAAGCTTCGCTCGACAGCGGCCCTTGGTTTGATCTTCCCGAACACAACGCCGTCTCCGTGGTCAGCGGCGACTACTCCGCCACAATGCGCAGATCCGCCAACAACGATATCGCAGGCCGGCGCGCCTGGACGGGCGATTCGGGAGGATTCATCGAGTCAATCTTTGAGCTTCCTGCAGCGTGGAGCGGCCAGAGTATCCGTTTCCGCTGGATCCTTGCGCACGATGCTTCCAGTTCAAACGGAGGCTGGTTTGTCGACGATGTGACGCTCACAACAATTCAAATTACTTGTGAACCCCACCGTCCAGAGCTCGAAATCTTGCTATCTGAAACGAAACTCAGTGAAATGAGTCCAACTCTTGGCCTCTCCCTGCGACTCACCAGCGCCCTTCCTCTGCTGAACGAGGTGACCATAAATCTCTCTCTCAGTGGGACCGGGGAAGCCGCTGATCTAGTCGGGCTTGCTCCTTTGACGCTTCCTCCCGGAGAGATCGGTATTCTCGCCATCCTTAAGCCAGTTGATGATTCACTGCCCGAGGGAGAAGAATCCATTACCCTAACGATTCCAAATGACGTCGCGGAATTTGCTCCAGGGACTCAATCCACTGCGACCTTAATCATTTCAGATCAGGAAACTTACCAGAGATGGGCTAATCACTTTTTCCCCACGACCCGCCCGCCAAATGAAGATAGCGATGGTGATGGGTGGAGCAATTTGGCAGAATATCTTTTAGCAACCGACCCTGCTAATCCAGCGATCGCTCCTTCGCTCGATATCTCCGTAACTGATGAGTCGACAACTCTTTCCCACAACCCCGCTCCCGATCGAAGCGATGCGGCACTGGGACTGGAACAATCTCCCGACCTTCAAAACTGGTCTCCGGTCGGCTTCAGGAGAACAATTCACGGCCTCAAGCTCCCTAGGGAATCTGTCGAAAATTTTCTCCGTCTCACTTTCTCTCTGAACCCGTGAGCGTTCCGCCTTTCTTCTTGAGGAGATTCCGCTAGATACTCCTCCCATGACCACTGCCGATCTCGCCAGATCCGCCCAAACCGATGATTCCCCACCTGCAGGAATCACATCGGCCCAAAAAGCTCTTTGGCTCGTCAAAGCCGGACGCTGGCACGATTCTCATGAACTTTGTAACGACATCCCCGGAACTGCCGGTTCATGGATCCACGCCTACCTCCATCGGGAAGAAGGCGACCTTGGCAATGCCTCATACTGGTATCACCGTGCCGAAAAAGATGTCCCCTCGCAGAACCTCTCCCTCGAAGACGAATGGGCTCAAATCACCTCTGCTCTTTCCTGATGAACAAACCTGATAAAAATGTGCGCCGTGCCGCCGTCTCAGCCCTACGCGCCTGGTCCAAGGGGCACGTCTACGCCGACTCCCTCATTGAACGGCACTCCGAACGTAATCACCTCTCATCAAAGGACCGTGCTTTTCTCCAAGCCATCCTCATGGCAGTCCTAAGACACCGAAGCCTTCTCGATCACTGGATCGGACGATTCAGAAAGGGCAAACTCGACTCCGAGGTCCGGGATATTCTGCGCGTCGGGTTTTGTCAGCTCCTCATTCTCCACATTCCTGACCACGCTGCGATCAATGAGACAGTGAACTGCGCCCGCAAGCCGGTCCGCGGCCTCATTAATGCCGTCCTCCGCAAAGCAGCAACATCTCGGGCGCGCCTCTTGCGAGAAATGGGCGAGCTTGATCCGGTCACCCTTTATTCTCATCCCGGTTGGCTATTCAAACGATGGAAAAAAACCTACGGCAAGGATATGGCCATCGCTCTCATGGACTGGAACAACCAGCCAGCCGAGACCTTTTATCGCCCGAACCTCCTCTCACCGCCTCCGGAAGGTGCTCCCGAACCAGAGAATACCCGCGAAGCAATTTCATCGAGTTACTACTACATCACCGACCCCTCCACCGCTCGTGCCCCGGAGATGCTCGCTCCAAAACCCGGAGAGACTGTCCTCGACGCTTGCGCCGCTCCCGGAGGAAAGGCGATCCATATGGCGGGCTTGATGGAAAACAAAGGGCTCCTTGTTTGCACCGACTCGAACGAAAAACGGCTCCCTCGGCTAGAAGAAAATCTCACTCGTTGCCAGGTCGAGATTGCCGAAATGCACACCCATGACTGGTTGGAGAAAGCTCCCCCTGAGTGGCTCAATCATTTTGATGCCATTCTTCTAGATGTCCCCTGCTCAAACACGGGCGTTTTGCGGCGCCGGGTCGATGCCCGTTGGCGGATCCAGCTCTCGGACATCACTGATCTCGTCGAGCTCCAGAGCAAGATTCTCAAAAATGCCATCCCGTGCCTCAAACCCGGCGGACGTCTTGTTTACTCCACCTGCTCGATCGATGCGGAAGAAAACAGCAAGCTTGTTCAACGTGTTGCGCAGGCCCATCCCCATCTCCTTCTCTCAGAAACTCATCAAAATCTCCCCTTTGTGGATCAGAGCGATGGAGCCTTCGCGGCCCTCCTTCTTGACCAACGGGAGATGTAAATTAGTGTCAGTTTCATGAAAGCACTCCTCCCGCTTCCCTTGGCCGCTATCTTCCTTAGTTCCTGCGGTTCCGTCGCCCCAGATACCGGTCCCCCTGGAAGTGGCTACCTCGCCGCCTTCAGAGCAACCGCTCCTCCAAAAGACGAAGATCCCCTGCACACCCGAGGTTACTGGGATGGCGATGGCGTCAAAGGAGCTTCCTCCATCACCATCATGAGGGATGAGCAAAAAGCATACTTTTACAAAGGAAATCATCTTGTCGGAATGAGCCCGATCGCCACCGGAAAGACCACTCACACCACTCCAGCGGGCAATTTTAAAATCACTCAAAAAAACATAGACCACAAATCTTCGCTCTACGGAGTCATTCGGGACACCGCTACGGGCGAAGTAATCAACGATGATGCAGACACCCGCAAGCACCGCACCGGTCCCGGACAGGTCTTCGAAAATGCCCCCATGCCCTACTTCATGCGCTTCAATAACGGTATCGGCATGCATGTCGGCCATCTCCCGGGTTATGCCGCTTCCCATGGATGTGTGCGGATGCCTGAACCGATGGCGACAAAGTTCTTCGAAAACGTCATTCTCGGAACTCCCGTCATCGTTCAGTAAATCATGCTCCGCTCCCTCATCCTCACTCTTGTCGGATCGGATCGCCCCGGTTTGGTAGAATCCCTTGCCCAAGTCGTCGACCGAAACGGAGGAAGCTGGCAGGAGAGCAAAATGGCTCGACTTTCTGGTCAGTTTGCGGGAATTCTCCGAATCGAATGTCCTCCTGATTCTATCGATGCTCTCGAAGCAGAACTCAATCAAATCAACGACCTTCATCTCACGGTTATCCCCGAGGAAGCGGCCAGCGCTTCTGCGGGAAAAGTAATCTCATTGGAAATCGTCGGCCACGATCAACCCGGGATTGTCAAGCGCATCGCTTCCACCCTTTCCGCACACGGAGCCAATGTCGAAGAACTCGAGACCTCGCTCGAATCAGCCCCCATGGCCGGGCACCTCCTTTTCCGGACCCGCGGCTCGGTCCGTATTTCTTTAGAAGCCAACTCCTCGGCCTTGATCGATGCCCTTGAAAAATTGGGTCCTGATCTGACTGTGGACCTTCACTCCTAAGTCATGCGCATCGACATTCTCACCCTCTTCCCGGAAATCGCCCTCGCGCCACTCGGAGAAAGCATGATGAAACGCGCTCAAGCAGCTGGTATCGTGACCATCGCGGCGCACAACCTGCGAGACTGGGCCACCGACAAACATCGAAAGACCGATGACTCCCTTTGCGGCGGCGGCCAAGGAATGCTTCTCAAGCCCAACCCTATTTTCGCTGCCATCGAAGACCTGCGCACCGATGACTCCCAAGTGATTCTCCTCACCCCTCAGGGAAGCGTCTTCAAGCAGGCCACCGCTCAAGAACTTTCCCGCTTCGGGCATCTCATCTTCATTTGTGGTCACTACGAAGGAGTCGATCATCGCGTGATCGAAAATCTTGTCGACCTTGAACTCTCCATCGGAGATTATATCCTTACCAATGGGGCCATCGCGTCCGCCGTCGTAACCGATGCCATTGTCCGACTTCTTCCGGGAGCTCTCGGCGATGCACGTTCATCCGAAGAAGAATCCTTTTCTAATCCCAACCTCCTCGAAGCACCAGCCTATACCAAGCCAAACGAATTTCGTGGCCTCAAGGTTCCTGAAATTCTCCTTTCCGGGCACCATCTTAATATTGAGAAGTGGAAAAAAGAGAAAGCCTTGGAGCGCACTCGGGCAAATCGTCCGGACCTCCTCTCGCCGAATCACTGAGAAATCCCAACGAGGACCTGACGCCAGATCTTCCTGAAATCTTCACTTGCCCCGGCAAGCTCCTCAGCTTCCTGTTCGGCTTGATCTTCAAAGCCCGCTAACCAGGCAAAGGCAATCTCCTGCTCGCGCATCTCCAGTCGGGCCGTGACATTCTCTTTCGAATCACGAAGCTCCTTGTGCACCGCAAGCAATGAACTTGTCTTGAGTTCGGTCCACTCCAGTTGAGCACCGCTCGCAAGCTTTACCCCTTCTTGATTTGCACTTACACATTTCACCACCTCACCCCTCGTGCTCTCAACCTCCCACTCTGGGAGTATCGCAAATTCATTGAAAAATCCCTGCCCTTGTTCCAGCAGATACTTCCATGCAACTACCGCAGCGGGCTTGCGATCAATATCCTTGGGATCGATCAACTCCGCGGCGAGATCAAAGCGACGCTCACCCGCACGTTCCCGAATCTTCTCGAGGCGTTCCGCCCAAGTATTTTTAGAGCTGGATTCCGGTCGGAGTTCGAATCCTTTGCGCAAGCGCGTTAGATAAATTTGCTTCGCTCGAATATTGAAGTGCATCCTTCCTTTTGTCTCCAGGAGGCTCATTCGCTCGTTCAGATTATCCAGCTGATACCGCGCTTCCTCTTCGCTTGTCGGCAGTGGCATGGCATCCGCCTTGGTCATTAAGGCCGCATCCTTGAGATACTTCTCTGCCTGTTTTTGATAAACAGAATACCATTCAAAATCTCTATTAATGGAAGAGTCGCGCACTTTCTCCAGCCAAGGAATAGCCTCCACAATCAGTCCTTGTTCCCATAACTTCAGCGCCAGAGCAGTCACCCCCATCCAATCGATAATCCCTTTTGGATTCTCTGGAAAGTCTGATTCAGACGGAGGCCTCGTCTTACTCAAAGCGAGAGCCAGTTCTTCAAGAGTTTCAGTTGCCTGATTCTTCTTTCCCAAATTTTTCAAGTGGCCATAGATCTCTCCTGCTCTCTCCCGCGCCTCACCCGCTCTACCATCGAGACAGGCAATAATTCCCGCCTCGATCCTCGCGAACGAACTCGTCGGCTCACGGAGCACCTCATCTCCGCCCAGTTCCAGCAACTTAGTTTCGGCTCTTTTAAATTCGTCTTTTCCAACCAAGCCTCTCGCAAACGACCACGACTCAGTGAGATTCCGATTGGCATCAAAAGATTGCTCCACAGGAACCATCTCGATCGGAGTTGGCTCGATCACCTGACGATCCTCTTTCTCACCCCTGTTCTCCCAGGGCTTCCAAACAAAAGACACAACCCCCACTCCTCCTGCAAGAGCCAGACCTACCGCCGCGGGGAGCACCCAACGATTTTCTTTCGATCGCCGCATCGCGCGTCCGCCATCAAATTTAAGCCCGCAGGCACTAGTCGCACCACTCCGTGCCCGTTGTAAAACCTCAAGCACTTCGTCATAGGAACCCCACCGATGCTTGGGTTGATAGGCCATCATTCCATCAATCGCATCACAGGTGGCGTCCGTAAGCCACGGGGCCACTTTCCCCAAGCGAGGAATCGTTTGCTTGGCCCTCCGAAGAACCTTCATCCCGTTAGACGTCGATTCAAAAGGCGGCTTCCCCGTCAAGCCATGGTAGAGAGTCGCTCCGAAGGCATAAAGATCACTTCGAAAATCCTCGATCCCCTTCTCAAGAGCCTCAGGCGGCACATAATAAGGAGTCGCCCAAATTTCCTCCGCCTTGGTTGAACCAGCTTGGGTGATTAAGGCCAATCCAAAATCGACCAATTTGGCTTGGCCATTCTCATTCAAGAGAATGTTTCCAGGCTTCACATCACGATGAAGAACGCTGGATTCATTGGCCGCGCGCAGTCCCTTGGTGACTTGCAGCGCGATCTCCAGCACTTCATCCTCCGGAAGAGCACCCCGCTCTGCCATCAGAGCTTCGAAGCTATGTCCCCTCAAGAGTTCCATCACAAGGTAGAAACGACCGTAAGCCCGTCCCACGGTGTAAACCTGAACCACGTTCGAGTGATTGACTGCCGCAGTCAATTGCGCCTCTTGCTCAAAGGCCGCAACGCGAACTTCATCCACGCTGCACTGCTCGTTGAGAACCTTAATTGCAACTTCACGGTTTAGAGTCTCATCCGTGGCGAGATAAACCACGCTCATTCCTCCCGTGGCATAGCGCCGCTCAAGAAAATACTTCCCCAATTGCCGTTTCACCCGGGTCTCGACCCCACACATGGGACAGATGACCTCGGCAAAGGGTTCAAAGGTGGTGACATCAAGCTCCTCTTGACATCCTGAACAAACTTCGAGGACCAATGGGGGAAGATCGGAATCACTCACTGCTAGATTTAAGAGATGTCTCTTTTAACGGCCTTCATTCATTCCTTGGAACGCCCCTTGGCTCGATCCTTTACCAGGAACATTCCATGGCATGTTGGAATCATCGGACCCCGGGGGTGGGACGGCCTTACGTTCGTCCACTTTATTGCTGGCACAGGAAAAAAGGGCGAGAGAAAGGAAAGAAAGGAAAGTCTTCATTGCTAGAAAACCTACATCAGGAAGAATATTTGAAAAGACTACAATTTCACAGAACTCCGATTAAGACTACCTCTTCCAGCAAAAAGAACGTTCGTCCCTCTTTGAAATCACTGAAATTCACCGCCGGTCCATTCCCAATCCTCCCTGATAAGCATTTTCTCCCGGGACGATTCCACGGCATCTGATTATCCAATATTTTCGGGCCCAAACACCCGGGGTGCTAAACCGCAGGAACTAACAATCAAAGTGACGAGGAGCAGGAGTTTTCCCATTTCAATTCACTCTATCTGGTAAAGCGCTCTCCATCCAGCACCGGATCGCCACCAAAACAGACTGCCACCCAAATCCGTAACACAAAAAAAGACGGCTCGTTAGGAGCCGCCTTTTGAAAATTATTGAAGCAGAACTTAGTTCGCCGCGGTGTCAGCGAGGATCACAGAATCACCTGGCTGAACGCGCACTCCGACAGCCATGCTGTCAGGAACAATTTCAGCAATCGCTTGGTTTGCTTCGAGAGAGGAAATAAGAACATTGCCCAAATGACGTCCATCACGGACGAGGAGAAGTTGGGAGTCTCCCGCAAGTCCCGATTTTTCACCGGCGGCAATCACAAGGAAGCCCCACTCATTGTTCACCGATGTGACAGTAGCGCTGAATGTATTGCCACGAACCCGGGCCTTGCTCTCGTCGATCTTGGTCGTGACACGAGCAATTTCTGCTTTGGACTTCGCGACACTCTTTTGGAGATTTTCACGAACAAGCTCCAGTTCCGCAAGCTGCTTATCCTTGCTCTTCTTCTGCTCCTCGAGATCTTTAACGATTCCAGGAATGTCTTCGAGTTTCACATCTGAGCCCGCGCTTTTCTTGATCTCATCGATCAGCTTGTCGACACTAGCGATACGACCTTGTTGCTCCTCGAGACGAGCAGTCTCTACAGCGAGAGTCTTTTGAAGTTCACCCTGCTTGCCGACTTCGGTCTCCAGCGAGGCAACGGCTTCATCCTTTGCCGAACGAGCTTCTTTGTTAGAAGCTGTAGAATCATTTTTTTCACCTTCTTTGTCGGTAATAGTCTTGCTGAGATTAGACGTTTCTCTTTTGAGAGTGTCGAGATCAGTCAACTGAACTTCGGTCTTATCTTTGACCTGCCAGCCAAAGATGGCTCCTGCTCCGATGGCGACAACAGCGAGAATGTAGAGAATATTTTTCATAGTAAAGTAGTGATCGTAGGTTGGTGTGTTTCAGAGTCGCTTACTTAGCTTCTCCTGTGAGAGGAACAACTTTGTCTCCAGGAGAGACAGTCACGTCACCTTTCACGCTGCTGGGAATGATATTTGCTGCTGAAGTGTTGGCTTCCACTCCAGTAACGATGAGCTGAGCGATTTCCTCCCCATCGCGAAGAACGGACAATTTGGATTTTTTAACAACTCCAATGTTGTCGCCTCCGGCCAAAGTGACGAAGCCCCACTGACGAAAAATTGAGCGAACGCTAGTGCTTTCGAAGTAAGAAGAACCACTAACGCGGTCCCCCAGTTTCTTAGCAAGATTCTTGGCGATATCTAAGGTGGTGCTCTCGGTTCCTGTCAGGCGATCAACTTGAGCCGAATTGATAGAGATCTCATCTTCAAGATCTCTCACTGCAGCACGCAGAGCTTTCATTCTTGGAACTAAGGTAACAACATCTCCTAGTTCTTTCAGAGTTTCATCAGCGGCATCCGCTTTAGCCTGAGCTGAATCAGCAGCGCCTTTCTTGGAGTCGATACTATCTTGGGTTTTCTTGTTGCCAGCGACCTGCTCGTCGAGCTTCTCCTGAGTCTCATCACGAAAGGTGTTGAATTGCTTGCTCTCCGTATCAAGCGCCGTGATGTCACTGGTAAGAGAGTTGAATTTGTTTGTGAGCGTTGTTTTTTTGCTCTCCTCCGACTGAGTGTCGGCGATAGTATCTTCAAGAAAGCCCTTATTTTTATGGGCGACGAATGCCCCGATAAGGAGGGCGACAGCTGCTAGGATTCCAAAGGTGTTTGCCATTGTATTAAAGGATCGTTCCGGTGTGGTTTTTAATAAGCTACCGATTGTCGGAGAGGTCCGGCAATCCTAAAGTTCACCGAATCTGCTCTTTTCCTATATTTTCGACAAGAATAAGGGACCTTGCCGCTTGCATCCTGTTTGACTACGGGCAAGTTGGGCCTGTGAAGAGCGTTTTGCGGGTTCTTGCTTATTTACGCCGATATCCCGGATTAGGGGCGGCTCAACTGCTGTGTGCCACCATCATGGCACTTTCGGTCATCATTTTCCCATGGATTACTGGCTATGTTGTCGATAAAATCATTCCGAATCCGGAACGCCACGGCGAGTTTTTCTTCTGGGTAGCGGCGGCGCTGGGAGGATTTTTCGCCAAAGATGGTCTCAATTGCGCTCGCATCATCCTCAATAATCACTTTGAACAAAAAGTAATCTTCGATATCCGCTCGGATCTTTATCAAAAGATTCAGCGACTTCCCCTCCGCTGGTTCGATACCCGGCGCACCGGCGATATTATGACTCGCGTAGTCGAGGATGTCACCGCAATGGAGCGAGTTCTCATTGACGGCATCGAACTCGGCCTCGTTTCCTTCTTCCAGATAGGAATTGTGGCAACTTGGATGTATTTCACCAATTGGGAGGTCGCTCTCTGGGCCACCTTGCCTGTTCCCTTTCTCGTTATCGGTGCCTATTTCTACACCAAGGACGCTCGTTCGAGATACCGCGATCAACGGGAATCTTCCTCGGACCTCAACGCATTCTTGCACGACAACATCGCCGGCATCCGCCAGATTAAAGCCTACGCCGCCGAGAAAGAAGAGCATCGCAATTTCAACAAGCTCTCGAAGAAGCTCCAAAACGCGACCTTGAAGCTCATGAAATACTGGGCCTTCTACTCACCTGGAATGTCCTTCATCGGCATGATCGGCTACGTCCTTGTTCTCGGATCCGGTGGTTTGGCCGTAATGAATGGCTCTATGGCACTCGGTGAATTTCTTTCCTATTTCCTCATGCTTTCACTCTTTTATGAGCCTGTTGGTAAACTACACCAGCTCAATCAAATGGCGCTCTCGTCCCGTGCTGCCGCCGACCGCGTCTTCGAAGTCCTCGATTCGGAAGACGAGCCCGACGCCGCGAGCGGATCCCCCCTTCCACGGCCTGTCAAAGGAGCTGTCTCCTTTGAAAACGTGAGCTTCGCTTACGATGACGACCAACCGACGCTCCACAGTATCACCATCAAGGCCGCTCCCGGCGAAACGATCGCCCTCGCCGGTACTACGGGCGCGGGGAAATCCACCATCGTCAATCTCCTCTGCCGTTTCTACGAATATGACTCTGGCAGTCTCAGCATTGATGGCCACGAATTAAATTCCCTCTCAAAAACCTCTCTCCGAGAAGCCATCGGTTACGTTACCCAGGAAGCCTTCCTTTTCAATGGCTCCGTCCGTGAAAATCTCATCCTCGCCAAACGAAGTGCGACTGATGAAGAAATCTGGCGGGCCCTCGACGCCGCCAAGGCCGACTTCGTCAAGGAACTCCCCGAAAAACTCGAAACCAATGTCGGTGAACGCGGCGTGAAACTTTCAGGAGGAGAAAAACAGCGCCTCTCCATCGCGCGCGCCCTTCTTAAAGACCCACCTATCCTTCTCCTTGATGAAGCCACCGCTTCGGTCGACAACAAGACCGAGCTTTCCATCCAGCAAGCCCTCGATGAACTGATGAAAAATCGCACCAGCATCGTCATCGCCCACCGCCTCTCCACCATCCAAAATGCCGACCGCATTTACGTCATGGAAAAAGGCCGCGTAGTTGAAGAAGGAAATTACACTGAGTTGATTCAGCGAGACGGCAAGTTCGCCGAACTCGCCAGCACCATTCAGGAGTAAAAGGAGCCCTTTTAGAATTCTAAATCATCCTTTGCCTTGTGCTCCGGAATGCGGTAACCGCTCGGCAGCGCAATAACTGCCCGTATCTCTATGCTCGATATCAAACTCATTCGCGAAACTCCCGATCTCGTCAAGGAACGTCTAGCCACCCGGCACGATGATTCCGCATCCATGATCGATGAAGTTCTTTCCTGCGATGAAACCCGACGCAAGGCCGAGACCGACAAGCAGCAACTCCAGTCGCAGCGCAAAAGCACCTCAAAGGAAATCGGCAAGCTCCGCGCCAACGGCGAAGACTCCTCTGGCATCGAGACCGAGGTCAAGAAACTCGGCGATCAAATCAAAGCCCTCGACGAAGTTGGAAGTAAGGCCGGAGCCCGCCAAAGCGAACTCCTCCTCACCATCCCCAATCTCCCTCACGAAAGCGCCCCCATCGGTGCTGACGAAGACGCGAATCCAGTCCTCCGCAGCTGGGGGGAAAAGCCCGCTCTCCTGAAGGCCCGTGACCATCTCAATCTCGCCGAGAAACACCGCATCATCAGCTTCGAAGACGGCGCCCGCCTTTCGGGCTCCGGCTTCGCCGTCTATCGAGGCAAAGGGGCCCGCCTCCAGCGCGCCCTTATCCAATTTCTCCTCGACCTGCAGACCCAGGAACACGGCTACGAGGAAGTCAACGTTCCCCACCTCATCCAACGTCAATGCATGGAAGGCACCGGACAGCTTCCTAAGTTTGAAGACGACATGTATGGCACCAGTGACGGCGAATTTTTCCTCGCTCCCACCGCCGAAGTCCCTGTCACCAACCTTTACCGCGAACAGCTTCTCGCTGACGCCGATCTCCCAATCAAAATGACCGCCCACACGCCCTGCTTTCGTCGTGAAGCCGGGAGCGCCGGTCGTGACAACCGCGGCATCATCCGCATGCACCAGTTTGACAAAGTCGAACTCGTCCAAATCGCCCGTCCCGAAGAATCACTCGCACTTCTGGAAGAACTCACCGGCCATGCCGAGGCCGTTCTCCAGAAACTCGGCCTCCACTACCAGGTCATCGAACTCTGCACTGGCGACATCGGCTTCAGCTCCTGCAAGACCTATGACCTCGAAGTATGGTCACCTGGTCAGGACAAATTCCTGGAAGTCTCCAGCTGCTCAAACTTCGGCGACTACCAGGCCCGACGCATGAAGCTCCGCTATAAGGACGCCGAAGGAAACAACACCTTCTGCCACACCATAAATGGTTCCGGCACCGCGCTACCGCGCCTCCTCGTCGCTCTTCTCGAGCAGTATCAGACCCCCGAAGGCGACGTCAAAATCCCCCAAGCCCTCGTCCCCTACTACGGCTCCGAGATGCTCTAAAAGGCCCAACCTCCCAAGCTCAAAGAAAGGAGTCGCGGCGCCCCGCCGCTTAGCTTCGCAGGCGTGCCCCAAAGGACCGGCTTAAGCTAACCTCGTGCCGCAACTCAAAGAGCGAAGGCTGACCGCCTCAGGTCTAGCCCTCCGGTCCGGCGCGTAGGCTTCAGGGAACACCTCAAGACTACCTCGACCAAGCCGCGTGAACATGCCTTGAGTGGCCGCTATCTCCTGGTCCCTTTGTTTCAGTCGCACCAAGCTCGCGACAGCGATTGAGAAATTTTCGCCAATAAGGACTGCCATAACCCACTTTGATTCCATTGATGCGATCAACATCAAAGGCGAGCCCCGCGTAGTGTCGTGAACCCCGACTGTGCGATGCTCCGGCAATCGATGTGACATGGAAACTGTATCCTTGCTTCGCGAGGATCTTCATCGCCCGGAGCATCCGGGGATTGAGGTTCGTGTATCCGCCGGGAGCATTACCATACCAACTGCGCCTAGCGCTTCCGCCACGGGCAGTCGCTTCGATGTTATCCCAAGACGATGCTCCGTCGTAGTGCCCACTCACCTGTCGGCGCATGAGCGAGATTTTGGGACACTTTTTAATCCAGGTGGCATGAGATTTTCGCGCAGCCGCAAGCGCAGCAGGGCTGGAGGAATTGAATCCACAACTCACAAGGCCAACTGCGAACACGAAACATAAGAGGGGCAGAGAAAGAACAAGACGGCGGTTCATGAAAGGGAATGATGGCAAAACCCTCACCCTTGGCAAGGCCATCATCTTCGCCATAGTCTCTCTCATGTCAGTGATTCACGAAGAACTTGAACGCTCCTTCGACCATACAGAGTTCCGGGACGGGCAGGAAGTGGTGATCCTGTCTCTTTTAGCGGAGCGCTCGGCTCTCGCGATCTTTCCTACCGGAGGAGGAAAATCACTTTGCTATCAGCTCCCTGCTCTCCTCCTCGAGGGGCTCACTCTCGTGATCTCGCCTCTCATCGCCCTCATGAAGGATCAGGTGGATTCCCTTCAGCGAAAAGGAATCGCCGCCGCTCGACTCGATTCGACACTCTCCATAGACGAGGCAATGGCCGTCTATCAGGACCTCGAAAACGGCCACTTAAAACTTCTCTACGTCGCTCCCGAGCGCCTCGCGAATGAAAAATTCCGCGCCCGCCTCAAGAACATCACGATCTCCCTCCTCGCCATCGATGAAGCTCATTGCATCTCCGAATGGGGTCACAATTTTCGCCCCGATTACCTCAAGCTCACACAGTTCGCAAAAGAACTCCATATTGAGCGCGTTCTTGGTCTAACCGCGACCGCCACTCCGGCAGTCGCAGCAGACATTTGTCGCCATTTTCAAATCGCCAAGGAAGACCATCACCAGCTCACTTTCTACCGGCCCAATTTGAACCTCTCAATCGCTCCTCTCCCGGGAGGAGAAAGGCGCGCCCACCTACTAAAAAAGCTCCAAGAAGGTCCCGTCGAGCCCACCATTATATACACTACCCTTCAGCACACCGCCGAATCACTGGCCTCTTTTTTTAAACAAAACGGCTTCAACGCCCGACCCTACCACGCAGGACTCCGACCAGAGGCGCGCTCGGAAATTCAGGATCAATTTATGGCGGGAGAGATCCCCATCATTTGCGCTACCATCGCCTTCGGCATGGGAATCGATAAATCGAATATCCGGAACATTTTCCACTATAACCTTCCAAAATCTCTCGAAAACTACACCCAGGAAATCGGACGGGCCGGGCGCGATGGAGAACCAGCTACCTGTGAACTCCTCGCCTGCCAAGATGACATCCGCACCTTGGCAAACTTCACTTACGGCGACACTCCACAACCTGATGGACTGCGCGCCATTCTCCGTATCCTTCTCGATCAACCCGGTGAATTCGACATTTCAACATACGAACTCTCACGCTCTCACGACATCCGCCCCTTGGTCATCAACACCCTCCTGACCTACTTGGAGCTCGAGGGATTTCTCAAGGCGACCTCCCCCTTTTATTCCACCTACAAGGTTAAGTTCGTGCGCTCATTGGAGCACCTGCTCAATGGATTCGATTCCGATCGCAAAGAATTCCTCACCAAGCTCTTCGACACAGGAAAGGCCGGTTATCAGTGGCACGAAATCAATCCCAGCGATGCCGCCGAAAGAATCGGCGAATCAAAAGATAAAATCACCGAAGCAATCGGCGAGCTCGAAGACCTCGGCGACCTCATCGTCAAGCCCTCCCGCATCCGGCAAGGATATCGACCGCTTAAAAAGCCCGAAGACCTGACAGCCTTAACCCAACGGCTCGTTGAGCTATTTCATCGTCGGGAAAAGTCCGACCTTGAGCGACTTCAGCAAGTGGTCGACCACGCCCTTACGCCCGATTGCCTCTACCAATCGCTTCTCAGCCACTTCGGGGAAGAAATGGCGCCCTGCGGTCATTGCTGTCGCTGTCTGGGCGACCAACCACCATCTATACTTCCCGGCAATCCTCCATCCGCGATCGGAAGCACCGAAACGAAAATCCTTCAAGGCCTCATCAACCAAAAACACTCCGGACTGCGCACACCGCGACAACTTGCTCGTTTTCTCTGTGGCATGACCTCACCCGCCACCTCCTACTCTTGGTTTCTTCCGGAAGGAGCTCGGCGTAAGGTCCGACTCACCAGCCACGACGGCTACTCCATGCTCGAAGAACATAATTTCGAAGAGGTCTTCGATCTCTGCAGCGAGCAGCTAATCCACTAGCGCTTCCGACCAAGGAACCCAAGCAAGGCAGGTCCACCATGCAAAGCCGTCAATGAGATAATGAAAAAACACGAGGCCTTTCTAGCCGTTGAGCTTGGCGAGATTCTTGGCGAGAAACTTGCCATTCTTACGGATGAGCTTGTCGTCGAAGAAGATTTCTCCGCCCCCATAATCCGGGCGCTGAATCGTCACCATGTCCCAGTGGACCCCTGAACGATTGCCATTGTCAGCCTCCTCATAAGCCTGTCCCGGCGTGAAGTGGAAGCTGCCCGCAATCTTCTCATCAAAAAGAATATCGCGCATCGGCTCCCGAATGATCGGATTAAATCCAAGGGCAAACTCACCGACGTAGCGCGCGCCAGCATCGGTATCGAGAATCTTGTTCAGTTCTTTCGTTTTCCCACCTGCGGCCTCAGCCTTGACGATCTTCCCTTTTTCAAAAATGAGTTTGATCCCATCGAAGGCGATGCCCCGGTAAATGGTCGGCGCATTGTGCGTGATCACTCCTTCAACCGAATTCTTAATTGGAGCAGTAAAGACCTCACCGTCGGGGATGTTGTAATTTCCACCACACACAATCGCGGGGATGTCCTTGATCGAGAAACGAAGATCGGTGCCCTTGTTCTTGATGTGAACCTTCTCAGTCTTCTCCATCAGATTCTTGAGATGGTTCATCGCCGGGAGGAAGCTCTTGTAGTCGAGTAAGCAAACGTCGAAGTAGAAATCCTCAAAGGCCTCCGTGCTCATCCCTGCCTGCTGGGCCATCGCAGGATGCGGCCAGCGGAGAACACACCATTTCGTTTTTTTGACCCGATGATCGAGGACCTTGCGGATGTGCTTCATAGCAGTCGCCATCTTGTCTGCTGCGACATCGCTCGTTTCGGTAATGTTGTGGGATCCGCGGATCGCAATGTATGCGTCCATGTCTTTCATCTCCGTGAGAAGATGTTTCCCTGTCAGCTTATACTGCTCATCGGTCGCTCCGAGAAGAAGCTCACGACTAATCCGGTTTGTCCCAAGACGCACAAAGGGAATCCCTTTACGCGAGCGCACCTCACGGACAAGTGCGATGGCCATGTCCTCGGGAGTGTCGACGAGATCAATGAGAATTTTTTCGCCCTTCTTGAGAGAAGTCGAATAACGAACGAGTTGTCTAGCGAGTCCAGTAAAACGCGGGTCCATGGGTGGACACTAAAGCTGAATCGCTTCGGGCTAAACTCTAAAGTCTTGGCTGATCCAGATTACTCCTTTTCGCGCCAATGCTCATAGGATTCCGATCCAGGTGTCTTGGGATCGTCCAAGGGAGCATTGGCATCCAGTTGTCGAGCGAGATGCGAATCACTGAACGCTGCGCCCCCTGCCTCTCGGCTATTGGTAGACTCGCAGGAGACAAGACCAGCAGTTATTAAGCTCAGAGCAGCGAGGATAGTGAAAAACTTCATACCAAAATTATGGCGTGGCCGATGGAACCCGGCAAGCATGGACTTTACTCGAACCAATCAATTTCGGTCCCGTCGGTCATGACCTCTCCCAAGATAGGGACAGGGCAGATTTCGTCGAGGATCGCCCGATTAGTCACGGCCGCGACATCGCGCTCGGCCTCAAGATGATTCAGAATCACCCCAAGACACTCCAATCCGCTCGCTTGAACCGCCTTCACCGTTAGAAGAGTGTGATTGATCGCGCCCAACCAATTGGCGGCCACGACAAGAACGGGAAACTTCAGCTCTCGAGCCAACTCCGGAATGCCAAATCCTTTTCCAAGCGGAACTTCCCAGCCCCCTGCACCTTCGACCAAAGCAAAATCAAAACCCTCGCGCGCCGAATGAACCCGCACCACCATTTCCTCCACCAAAAGAGCAGGACCCTCGATCTGGCCCGCAGTGTAGGGCGCGACTGGCGTATTGTAGTGAACGGGATTCAAAACATCCAAGTCCACCGCCCCGCCAGAAGCCTCCCAAAGTCGATGGGCATCCTCCCGGCTTCCACTCGAAACCGGCTTGAGCCCCACCGCCGAAACACCCCCTTTCCGCAGCTCCTCAATAATGAGTGCCGAGACGTAGGTTTTTCCAATATGAGTATCCGTTCCTGTGACAAAAATACCCTCGCATCCACCGAAGATCATTGCTCCTCCTCGGTTTGATCCGAAGAAAAGTCAACTCCTCCGTCGAGGTTGAGATTAATCAGATACCATATCGCGATCGCCAGAGCCAATGCGGCGAGCTTCGCTGTCCAATTCTTGTTGATCGACTTTTTCATGGGGAGTTCCTGGAGATAAAAAAAGTTCTTCTAGTCGTTTCCGAAAATCAGCCTCACTGAGTCGCTTCTCGATTTCGCCATCGACACAGATGGAAATGGAACCGGTCTCCTCGCTCACCACAATGCCAACGGCATCTGTTTCCTCACTGATTCCAAGACCCGCCCGATGCCGAAGTCCAAGCGAACGATCGCTGAGTTCTCTCTGGCTCAAAGGGAAAACACACCCAGCCGCGCCCACCCGCTCCGAGCCGATCGTCATCCCGCCGTCATGCAGCGCAGTCTTGGGATGGAAGATTGTCACCGCGAGTTCCTTCGAAAGCGCCCCATCGATGGAAATTCCCGTTTCAGCATGGTTCTCAAGAGAAATGGAGCGCTCGATCGCAAACAAGGCCCCAAACCGCTTATTGGAAAGCTGCACCACAGCATCCGCCAAGGTATCGAGAAATTCCTTTTGCTCGGAAGTCGTGAAGGAAAAGAAGCCGGTACTTCCGAGTCGGGCCAAACCATTCCGCAGCTCAGGTTGAAAAATGATCAACAGAGCAAAGGCGAGGACGGTCGCCGCACTTTTAATGATCCACCCGATAACCGTAAGTTTGAGAAGAATCGAAGCAATTGTCAGCGCGATGACAATCATCGCAAGGCCCACGAGAATTCGAATTCCCCGGGTCGCCCGAAAAACACGGTAAATCTGGTAGAAAAGGACCCAGAGGAGAATGATCTCCACGCCCATCCGCCAATATTCGTCGATTAATGCCAACATCACTTGTTTTCCTGGGGGTGAAACTAACCCTTTCCATCACAACAAGCAATCGGTCACTTCGATTTCCCGAAGTGCTTCTCAATCACCTCATGGCGAAAATCAAAAATCGTCCTGAGCTTCTCTTTCACGAAAAGTTCATGGGCAATGAATCCAAAAGGCCAGATCGCCACCGAATAGTGCACCAAATCAGTCATTAGTGTCCCTCCATCCTTTGACTCGAAATGATGCCGATGATGCCAAAAACGATAGGGCCCCGCACGTTGCTCGTCGATGAAGGCCTCATTCTCGATCATCGACTTAATCTCCGTCACCCAGGGAATCCACACCCCCGGGAGGAGCTTCACCTTGTAAGTGATAATTTCGCCCTCATACATTTCTTCGGAAGGAAGGGATTGAATTTTAAAACCCAATTCCGGAGGAGTGATCCGATCCAAGTTCCGGGGTGTCGAAAAAAATGCCCACGCTTCCTCGACCGGAATCGGGAGCCATTGTTCGCGTTTTAAAGGGTAAACTTTCATATCTTCCTAAGTTACTCGCCTTTAGGAATTTTACGAACAGGGCGCCCAAAAATATCAAAGATCGTATCAATGACATCCTCCGTCGCTTTTTTCCCAGTCTCAATCGCTTGATCGGTTGCATCTTTCACCGCTCCCTGAACCACCCCCGATCCCTTTTCAAAAAGCGCATTTGCCACTCCTAGAACGACGCCATTTTTCGCGAGAAGATTCTTCGTCGATTCACCGACAATTTGATTGGTATTCTTAACGACCCATTCACCGGTGGCCGGAATCATTTCAAACATGCGCTTTCCCGCTGCTTGAATCAGTCGATCGCTCAGATCCTCCTTGGGTGCGTCGAGTGTTCCCGTAACTCGAAGTGGAGCCCAGAGAAGCCCCAACTTTCCAGACTCAAACACCGCAGTCTCCGCTCCCGGAATGTGCGCGAGAGTCCCTGGCGTGATGCCCACTTGAAATCGCCCTTCCTTAATCACATTCCCATCCAAGGTCAGGCGCCCCTCAACCCTCACCAAGCCTTCACTTGCCAAAAGAATCTTGCTGAACTCCAAGCGCTCCCCCTCTTTTCGGAAATCCATACTGGCCTCACTTAGGGCCAGATGACGAAACCTTACCGCTCCGGTATAAGCGGCAATTTTATCCAAGATTGGCAAGGCCGTCAAAATCCCTCGATTGAGACTCAGCGAACCATCGATCACGCTGTCGCGATTCTCACCACCTTTAATCTTAAAGTCCGCCTCAACGGATCCGATCAAACGTTGCTTCCAATCCTCCGAGACAAGCTCTTCAGCACGCGCCCCCTTCAACGTGCCTTGACCAAACCAAGAATTAGCCACCATGTCATATTCTCCGGTCGCGGAAAGACTTGCTCGTTCCAAAGCGTCAAATTGGGAAGACAAAAGATAAAAACGGTTCGCCGAATACCGGCCACGCAACTCCCGTAACTTGAGTTCCTTAACCAAAGAAATCGGAGCTTCGATTTTGCCGTTCATGAACGCCAGATCGTAAACATCCTCCCCCGCGCCCGGTCGCACCACTGCTGAAATGTCGTCGAAAATCCAATCCCCATCATCGGTGATCGCCTTCCCGGAAACCTTGGCGACATCGACGCCCGTGAGTTCTAGCTTGGTCGGAATAAAGCGATCCCAGAACCCAAGCTTCCCCGAAGTTTGTGATGGAAGGAACTCAGTCGTGTCACCTTGAATCACTTCCTCACTCTCGCGAAGGTCGACAAGGATCTCCACTTCCTGCACCACTACATTTTCAATGCGATAGACACCATCCCAGACCGCGCCGATGTCAACGCCCGCCCGGATCGTCGATACCTCGAGACGACTCACCGCCTCATTCCCCGTCATCTGAAACTCGTCCGTCTTGACGGACCAACCGTCCCAGCGAAAAGGTTGAAATATCGCGGAACCACCCAGAGCCTCACTCGCTTTCCCTTCGAGCATGACCCGGAAGTCATCACTTCGGAGATACTCTCGCACCGCGCGATAACCAAACACCACCCCTACAATCACCAAGATCACAAAGGCCAGAAATCCCCCAGCCAACCATTTGAAGAGGCGGGAACCTGAGGACTGGCGAGAGGAAGACTTCTTGCGACTTCTGCGGGACATGGGCCTACCTTAAAGCAACTGCAGTTCGGTTCAATGATGCAGATTCTTAGAGTTTTATAAGAGACCACTCCAAACTCAGTCGCACCGATGATCAGGACAACATCCGCCGAGGTGGAATAGAACTACAGAGCGGTTTTAAAAACCTCGAGGATTCGCCATTTCAATAAATCTCACATCCCGGAGGAATGCCATAAAACGAGTCACTTTACAGGCTCCTCAGCCCAATCTCCGCTCAATCAAGATTCATGGAACCTTTTCGCCATCCCAAAACTCTATGAATCCGCCTAAAATCGTCCGTTTCGAAGCAGACCCACCATCACTCCCTGCACCACCAACTCGCGGGCGGGGATAATATCCGAAAAGCTCTCGTTCTCCGCGTGAAGAAAGGGTCGCCCGTTATCCATCACAAAACGCTTCAAGGTCGTCTCCCCATCGATCAAGGCTGCCACGATATCTCCCTGACGTGGTTCACGAAATTCCAAGATCACCGTATCCCCATCGCAGATGTGCGCGTCGATCATCGATTCACCTCGAACGCGAAGAGCAAAGGTCCGGGCATTTCTTGGGATCCCCAAAGAGGCAATATCGATTGAAATACACCCTTCTTTTTCGGCCTCTATCGATTCCGCCATTCCCGCGGCGATACTTCCATAAACAGGAATATCCACGATTTGCTCCCTCTCGAGTTCATCTGGAAACACTACGGCCCGTGCTTTACCAGGCAACCGCAAGATCACGTTCTTGCGCTCAAGGGCCCTAAGATGGCTCATCGCCGCCGTCTGACTTGCAAAACCAAAGTGCGCCTGAATTTCGCGCGTCGACGGCATCACGCCGAATTGACTCTGGTGTGCTTTGAGAAAGTCGAGAAGCTCTTGTTGCCGTTTGGTAAGTCCTTTTGCCATATTTTTTGAACAGTGATTTGATGAACAGTATTCAAGATCACAGCAGTCGTCGAGAGAAAATTACTCTCATGCTTGAATATCCACCCTCCCGAAGGCATCATGATGCCATGGTGATTGCCCGGACCTTTGCTGCCTTTTTCGTTCTCGGACTTTATTCGGCCTGCAGCTCGGCTGCCCCACCCGCGGACCAGGCAGTCCTGGTCACGCCGCAAGTAGTTCGCCCCGCCCTTCCGAAAACCGGTGCACCCTCTATCACGGCGAAAAGCGCCATGGTCATCGACGCCGTCACCGGCCGCATCCTTTTTCAAAAGAACGCCTACAGCGAACGCGCAGTCGCCAGCACTCAGAAGCTCCTCACCGGGCTCATCGTCATGCGCTCCGGTCCCCTCGCCGACGAAGTGATCGTGGAAAGATCCGACACCCTCGTAGAACCCTCCAAACTCTACCTTCAAGAGGGAGAAAGATATACCCGCCAAGACCTCCTCAAGGCCCTCATCGTCAAAAGCGGAAATGATGTCGCGATGGCCCTCGGCCGCGACGTTGCAGGCTCCAAAGAGCTGTTCGCCACTCTCATGAATCAAACCGCTCGTTCCCTCGGAATGACGCAATCCAATTTCCTCAACCCCCACGGCCTCACCGAACCCAACCAATATTCCACCGCCTGCGACATGGCTATTCTGGCCCGGGCCGTTTACCGGATCCCCTTCCTCCGCGAGTGCATGCGCATCCGCAGCTACAACTTCACCTACCCCGATGGTCGCACCCGCCTGCTCAAGAATACCAACAGGCTCCTCAAAAATGTCCCATACTGCGACGGCATGAAAACAGGCACGACAAATGCCTCCGGACGTTGCCTCATTTGCTCCGGACAGCTCAATGGCCGCGCTGCCATCGCCGTCGTCCTCGGATCCACTTCCCCGCAAGTCTGGAACGACTCCGAAAAGCTTCTCCGTTGGTCCTTGGAGTGAGTCCCTCTCACTCGAACTTCGAGCTTAATTCCCTTCGAGCGCCAAGCTGCTGCGATATCCCCCTCTAGCTCCTTCCAACTGCGTCCATCAAGAAGCACCTTGAGCAAGTCCGCTCCCTTCTTGCCCGCTCGCATTCCTTTAAGAAAAGCCGTGCGCTTATTTCGAGTTCCTCGGTAAAACAACCTCTCGCTCCATGAAAAAAGGACCGCCTGCTTTGATGCCGGCGTCCCGTGTTTAAAAAGAGAAATCTTCATCCGCTTTCCTTCCTCAAAGTGGATCGCCTTGGTGAAGTTCATCGGCAACTTCTCCATCACCTTAGAGGTCGCCTCGAACATCTTGGAGAACGCGCTCAACCGAAGAATAAAGCCCTTGAATCAGACTCGCACGACTCCAGACTCTGCCCCGGAATGAACGAACTCGACGCGCTTAAAAGACAGGGACTCCTTCGTTCCCTGCGCCCAGTCTCTCGTCCCGCGCCCCCCTTGATCGAGATCGACGGAAAAACGCTCATCAACTTCTCCTCAAACGATTATCTAGGTTTCTCACAACACCCTGCTCTCGTTCAAGCAGCCACCGAAGCCTTAAATAATTACGGCACCGGCTCCACCGCATCCCGGCTCGTTTGCGGTTCCCTCGATCTCTTCCACGAATTCGAAGAAACGATCGCACGGCTCAAAAAAACTGAAGCCTCCCTCACCTTCGCAAATGGCTACGCCACCGCTATGGGCACGATCCCGGCACTCGTCGGAAAAGGCGACACGATCATCCTCGATAAGCTCTCCCACGCATGCCTTATCGATGCAGCCAAACTCTCCGGCGCCACCCTCCGTGTTTTCCCGCACAACGATCTCTCCAAACTCGAACGCCTCCTCACCACCTCATCCGGCCGCACCCTCATCGTGACCGAGTCTGTCTTTTCGATGGATGGCGATCTCGCCCCGCTTGCAGCAATCGTCTCTTTAAAAGAACGCTTCGGAGCGCTCCTCCTCCTCGATGAAGCCCACGCCATCGGAGTCCTCGGACCCACCGGCCAGGGACTCGCCGAGGGACTAGGCCTGCAGGATCAGATTGATTTTCAAATGGGCACCCTCGGCAAAGCCCTCGGCTCCGCAGGCGGCTACCTCGCTTCCTCCCGGGAGTGGATCGACCTCCTCATTAACAAAGCCCGCTCCTTCATCTACTCCACCGCGCCGCCGCCCTCACAAGCCGCCGCCTCCCTCGCCGCCCTCAATCTCCTCCAGACCGAAGAAGGCCAGGCCATCAGAGCGAAGCTCAAAAAGAATATTTCAACCTTCAACGTTGGACGTTCGATCTTGGACGCTCCCTCTCCCATCGTCCCCCACCTCATCGGCGACAACGAAGCCGCTCTCGCCGCCTCCAAAAAACTCCTCGATGCCGGTTTCCTCGTCCCCGCCATCCGCTTCCCCACCGTTCCACGCGGAACTGCCCGACTAAGAATCACCCTCAGCGCCGCCCACTCCAGCGAGCAAATCGAGAACTTGAGCGATGTCCTTTACTCAATCCAAAATCCACTCACTTCCTCCTTGGCCCCTCGAAAAGCGCAATTATAGTGCCGCCACCATGAGTATCCAAGTTGGCGATAAAGCCCCTGATTTCTCCCTCGTCGGCCTCGGCGAAGGCGGCCCTGAAATAGTCAAACTTTCCGAGCAAATCGGTGAGAAAAACATCCTCCTCCTCTTCGTCCCGATGGCCTACACAGGCGTGTGCACGACTGAGTTCTGCCAGATCTCTGCGGGCCTCGGTGCCTACTCTGACCTCAACTGCACGGTTCTCGGAATCTCCGGCGACAATCCCTTTGCACAAGCCGCGTGGGCTGAGAAAGAGGGCATCACCCTCAAGCTTCTCTCCGACTACGATCACAAAGCCACCGAAGCTTACGGCATCGCTTACGATCAGTTCCTCCCCGAGAAGAACCTCATTATGGGAGGCGTCCCCAAGCGCTCCGCCTTCCTCGTCGATAGAAATGGCGTCGTCCAGTACGCCCAAGTCAACGACTCCCCCGGCGATCTACCCGACTTTAGCGCGATCAAGGCCAAGCTTGCTGAGCTTTCCTAAACATCCATTCCACTCCCTGAAGCCTGCCCTCATCCCGAGCGGCGGGCTTTTTTATTGGTAGCTAACTCAAATCCACCCCAAAGAAATCCTTCATCACCGCCTCGTAAACTTCTCGTTTAAAAGCGGGTAGCCAAGCGAGCTTGAATTCTTCCGGGTGGATCCAGCGCGACCGGGAAAATTCGCGGGGCTCCCGCATTAGATTGAGCTCCGGGTGATCTTTTTGCACACGGCACAAGAAATAGGTCTGCTCCTGCCCCACGAACTTGTTTTTGTGGCTCGGCTTTCCTTTACGGATGTTATCGGGATAAACGTAACGATATCCCCCTTTCGACTGAGACACCTCGTAAGCCTCAGGCCCCAGTCCAATTTCTTCTTCGATCTCGCGCACGAGCGCACGCTCAATCTCCTCTCCTTCATCTACTCCTCCTTGCGGAAACTGCCAGGATCCAGGGATTTTGAAACGCTCACAGACCAAAATCTGCCCACTAGGATTCACCACAAGAGCGGCAACATTGGATCGATAAAGGGCCATCGCGGGACGCTAAACCTCATTCCTCGCTTTCGCCACTGAAATGAGTCTTTGACGTCAGCCCTTCTCTTGCCGATATTTTCCTTCAGTATGAAAACTTACTTCATTGCCATGTTACTCCTCTTGGGAGCCATTCCTCTCAGTGCTCAAAACCCCCAGCCAAAGGACAACGAGAAGGAGGAAGAGGCCGAAGCGCCCAAAAATACCGAGGACGAGGAAAACCAAAAACGGCGGTGGATCGCCAACCTTCCCAGCGGAAAGTATGCTGTGAACCTCGGAAACATCACTTCAATCAGCGAACACTCATACCTTCTTAATGGAAACCTCATGGTCACCGAAGTCACCGTCGACACCACCGGAGCTTCTCTCGTTCGCTTCTACTACCTCGAGCCTATTACTGATTCATCCACCCTCAACATCGTTGACCGAATCAAGAATCGCAGCTCGGGTCTCAAGGATCGCACCAGGGATCGCACCGGTATTTCCGTCGATGAAATGGTGCAGAAAACCTATCCCGACACCACCCACGCCAGGACGGTGGAATTCCGACTCCTTTCCCGCGGAGAACTCAAGGCCCTCTATGGTTCCGTTTACACCGCATGGGATACGGGCAAGGGCCGCACCTTTAACGTGAAATAGTTAAAATATCATAAATCAAATTTCGTGTAGATTCTCACTTGCGCCAGTCGCGCAACTGAACAAGATTCCCACAACATGAAAACGATCACATTGGTCACCCTCTCACTCTTCGCCAGCCTCAGCCTTGCAAACGCCCAGGAAAAGGTTGCCGCCATCGCCCACGGAAAATCCAAGTTCATGGTGTGTGCGGCCTGCCACGGGATGGACGGAAAAGGCCTCAAGCTGGGACCGACCATGATGATGGCTCCCGGTTATAAAGGATCAAAAGTCGTCGAAGGCGACCCCGAGATCTTCGCCCTCGTATTGCTGAAGGGTATCAAAAAAGAAGGTGCCGAATATATGGGCATGATGGCCCCTCTCGGAGCTGCCCTAAATGACAAGGACCTCGCGGGTATCATGACCTACATTCGTAATGATTTCTCCGAGAAAAAGGACCTCATCACGGAAGAACAATTCAAAGGGTGGCGCGCCAAGTATAAAGACCGTAACGAAATGGTAACACGTGCGGAAATTGCAGCGCTTCTCGCGAAATCAGACGCCGTCACGAAAGACGCAGGTGCCAAGGCTCCTGAAAAGTCTGAGTAAACACAGAACTCCAATTCCCTCTCAAAAAGCGCAGGTCGAGGTCGGCCCGCGCTTTTTCGTTTTACCTCCCATAAATTCAAAGAAGATTTCTCAGGTCCTATTCTTCCTGCGCAGTGGTAAAGCGCTCATAGCCGTCCTGTCCCATATATTTTCTCAGAAGACGGGCCGGTGCCTGCTTAAGATCTACCAAAACCATGGCATCGAGACAGTTCATAAAGCTTGGATCGAATGCGAAGTCCAAGAGGGTCGCATTCATTTTAAAATACTGACGCAGTAACACCGGAATCCCTTTGCCATCCGGCTCGTTGCCCGCGATACAGGCGGATACTTCTTCGATGCTCTTAAAACTCTGGCTCAACTCCTCGGGTTTGTCCTGGAAAGGAAGAAGAGCCCTGACCCGATCTCCCCAAGTCTCGTCCACCTTCGTTCGGCGCAAGTAGCGCACGATGAGGTTCTGCGAAATAAAAGAGTAATCGTCGCTGATACTGACCGCACCAAACAACTTGTGATAGCGAGGATACCGGGCCACAAACTGTCCAATCCCCTGCCACAGACCGAGTAAGGCGTGAATCGAACGTTGGTAATCAGGCACCACCCAAGATCGGCCCAACTCGAGCGCAGGATTGAGATAATCAAGTAATGGCTCTTCGAACTCGCACAGCCATGAGCTGTAGAGTCCCTCAAAACCAAACTCTGCCAATATTAGATCCGTTCTCCCCAGACGATAGGCCCCCGCAATCTGCTGCGCGTCGCGGTCCCAAAGAAAAAGGTGATAATAATATTCGTCGAAGCGATCAAGATCGCGCGCCTTTCCCGTTCCCTCACCCACCGCACGGAAGGTGACCTCGCGAAGGCGACCGATCTCCAGCTTGATGTTTGGGATGGCATCTGCCGCCGCGAGATAGACATCGAGATTGGCTTGCTGCGCAACCTTCGCCCGCGCACCTAGTGCCTTGATTTCTCTAAACTGATCCTCTACCGGAATGGCAGGAGCGATGTCTTGTTGGAGGATTTCGTTCATCACGATTCTTTTCAAGTGACTTCAATATAAATCTCTAGAGAACAATCAGGCACATCGAAAAATGAGGTGGAATAATCGATTCAATCGATACAGGCCCTCTCTCGATGCCGTGAAGTAGACGGGGCGACTCCGAAGCCATCCTCCATTTCAACTCCAAGACATCCGCACATTCCACCGATCATCGCAAAATGATGAACGGTATGGCTGACCAAAAATTGAAGCTCTCGCCCGAGAGTCGAAGCCTGCCAATCTTCACCTTCCCCTCCGTAATCCATCTTAACGAGCAGACCCACCGGAAACTCTCGATCCAGCAAACCAGTCAGTGATGCACGCACGCACCCAACTTCCTCCAAGGCGGAACCCGTAGACAACTCGATCTCCCGTTGTCGGGACCTAGAGTCATAATCAACCTTCGCACAATCAAGCCCCGTGAGAAGAGATGAATAATGATCAAGGCAATGACGGAAATGCTGCCCCAAGGTGGAGCCATAAAACGATTCCACCGCACAACCGTAGTCCTGGTCCATAACCTGAATCAAAAGCCGCTCTGCCTGATCAAGGAAGTGAATGTTTGCACGAATCAGTTGCTCCATTTCTTTGTGTGTTAGATCATGGGTGAAGAAGGGTCCACTCAATTCCCTAAATCTCGCAGCGACTCCAAATGCTTGCGAAGCCAGCCAATCTCTTCGATTTTGAGACGCTCGGAAGGGAACGCTTTGCCCACTCTCCCTTCCATGACGCGCCCACGCATCGAAATCAATCCCCGGGGAATGAGCGCCGTCCGCACAAAACCCGAAAGCTTCGAGAGAATCTGCATCCACGGGGGCACCCCGCCAAAAAACCAAAGCGGTACCACCGTGGCGTTCATTCGCGAAACCAGTTTCACCACATGATCATTCCAGGGCCTGTCTCTTATACACATCTGACGCTGCCGACGATCTACTCTGTGTAGA
>OJHF01000024.1_pt1 | contig 62974 bp, 33 predicted proteins | sample 1594891 | NCBI WGS metagenome assembly OJHF01 (sample SAMN05416737, study PRJEB24817) | seawater metagenome | isolation source: Sea water | place: Canada:Atlantic | collected 2013-07 | reverse complement strand
ATCAGGCCGCTTGCTATCACGTCATGAGAGAGGGCCCTCTCTTTGTCTCCCCCTAGGCTAAACTGCGATCATCCAAAAAATATGCCAGCATAGCAACCATACAGAGAATCCTCAAAACACCGGCATTAGAAGGGTTTAGCGCTCTTCAATTCGCCTCAGATTCGAGGCAGATTTTGGAGGAATCTGCGTCCTGCTCACTCAGAATTTAAACTCAAGGAACCCTTCCCGGATCACGCACCGAAGGGTTAAATTTCTGTTAGAACAGCCGGCTCGTTGGGCCGTCGACCAGCATCCAAATTCCAAGATGCTCATCGCGCAATAATCGCTCGCCGATCCCTTAGACGGTGCCCTCAAGCTCCCAACCCCGAAAGAAAATTCCTAGCAGTGCTGCCCTTGGGCCGGGATTGGAAGGGGTCAATGCCCTTGTCGAGGGGACGGATTCGGCGATACTTTGAGCCGTGAAGCCCTACATTCAATTGGACAAAACCAGTCTTCCCGATGGAACCCTGCTCTCCCTGCATAAGCAAGACGGGGAATTTGTCATGCAATATAACGGGTTGGAGTTGATGAGCACAAACCTGACATGGTCCGAACAGATGCTTGCGGATTTGGGCTGTGTCGATCTGTTGGAAGGGGCGCCAACCCGGCCGGAGCACCCCCGGGTGCTTATTGGCGGGTTGGGCATGGGATTCACCCTCAAGCGGGTTCTCGAATTGGTGGGCTCGCCGGCCACCATCGATGTCGCAGAATTGATGAGTCGGGTCATCGAATGGAACCGCACCTACCTAGTTGAGCACAATGGCCCCTTGCTCGAAGACCCGAGAACGAACGTGATTCTGGCCGATCTCTTCGACTGCCTCGGAGAAGGTGACCACTACGATGCGATCCTAATCGATATCGACGACACGCCCGACGCGCTGATCACCGTGGACAATGTAAAGCTCTACACGCCAAGTTTTCTGTCACTGCTGCGGGAATCGCTCAATCCGGGCGGCTGTCTGGCCTACTGGATGGCGATGCCATCGCCGAAACTCGAGAAAGCGCTGAAGAAAGCCGGCTTCAATTTGGAGGCACATCCGGCGAAACCCCATGAGCAATCAGAACGGGCGATACACCGGATCTATGTCGCCCGCCTGATTTTATAGTCGTAAGGGAAACGCTAATTAAATCAGCGAACCGCTGCGCCGCTCGGGAGCTATAGTGCCACGAATAACTGGCAACCGAAGCGACCTCGATGGACTTTCCCAAATCTACCAAAACCAATCCACCATTGCTCCCCTGCGCAAAAAAGAAATTACGGGAAGGATCATCCTCTCCGCGCGGAATGAAACCATCATTCAAAACCGTAAGAGAGCCAGCCGCCCGGTCCGCGGTTCCTCCTACCACTCGAAAAGTCGCCTGACCCGCCGCATCATTCGTCGCCGGAACCGGGATCTTCTCGAGCTGGAAATGGGAACCATCATTCCAAGGACTTTCTATTGCTTTTTAGTGATAAAACTAAATCCTTTGAGGATTTGACGGGTTTACATCAATCGTGTCAACTTTGTGGATGCGAGTCACTCCCATCTTCGCCTTCCTCCTATTTTCACTTTCGTGCCACGGCCAGGTCCGCATTAACGAATTAATGGCTTCAAACGTGCGGTCGTTCCCGGACGTCGCCGACTTCGACGATTACCCCGATTGGATCGAACTCCACAACACGTCTCCGGAGACCCAGTCGCTCACCGACTACTACCTCAGCGACGACCCCGACACTCCCACCAAATGGCAGTTTCCCTACGGTTCCAACATCGCAGCGGATGAATATCTCGCCGTCTTCGCCGACGGTTTTGACGTCAGCAAAGGCGAATCGTATCAGCGCGAATATTGGCCGCGTTCCAGTTACACCACCATCAGACATCACACCAATTTCAAACTCTCGTCCTCAGGAGAAACCCTCTTTCTCCACCGGACGGTTCGCGACTATCAGCTCCGCCTCCCACTCGCCTCAACCTGGAGATACTACGATGCCGCAACACCGCCGACAGAGACATGGAAAACCCCGGGATTCGATGACAGCTCTTGGTCTTCCGATACCGCACGCTTCGGATACCTCGCGCCCGCTCTACCGGACCTCGTCACGCAAATCGACTTCGGCGACGACCCCGCAAGTAAACCCATCACGACCTATTTCCGAAAAAAATTCACTATCCCGGAAAACCTCTTCAGTTTTGGCGATCACAGTATCACTTTCCGCTACAACGACGGAGCGATCATTTACCTCAACGGCCAGGAACTGGACCGTCTCAATCTTGGAAACAGTGTTTCCCACGGAAGCAGTGCACAAGAGGAGGTCGGATCCTACGGCGCAATCGCCGAGAAGACCATCGAACTCCCGAATGACCTCGTCATTCGCGGTGAAAACATCTTCGCTGTTGAGCTCCACCAAGCCTCCGCCCAAAGCGAGGATCTCTTTTTTGAGTTCACCTCAACCATCACAGGATTTTCCGGATTCAGACAGAGGGATTACGGAACCGAAACCCAGGGCAAGAACTGGTCATACCTCGACGACAACGGCGAGCCTGATTCCACTTGGGCTGACTACGACTTTGATGATTCCGCCTGGTCCACTGGAAACAGCCCCATGGGCTACTTCAATGGAGCTTTTAATACTGACCCCACGCTCACCCTCATCGACTTCGGAGGCGACTCCTCAAACAAGACAATCACGAGCTATTTCCGTTCTAATTTCGATATCGCTGACCCGGCGAGCGTCGCCGGTCTCCGCCTTACTCTCGATTCCGACGACGGAGCCGTGATCTACATTAACGGCGTGGAAGTCGCACGGGAAAATCTCCCCTCGGATGCCCTCGATTCGACCACACTCGCCACCGATGAGACCTCCGGTTTAGGCCGGGCTACTCGAAGAATATTTCTAATCGCCGACAATATCAACCTCGTCGCCGGAGACAACTCCATCGCGGTCGAGGTCCACCAATCAAGTGCCCGCTCCCCGGCCATGCTCTTCGACCTTTCTGTTGAAACTTACACCTTTCAAGCCCTCGAGTTAGTCGATGAAATCCCTTTCGCAACCCAAGTCAGTGACGTCTCGATCGGCCGAAATCCGGCAAACCCGGATCAATGGGTCAACTATGCTTCACCCACCCCGGAAGCTCCTAATTCCGGCCCTACCGTCACCTCCCTCCGGGAGGAAAGCACCTCCGCTGACATTTCACCCGCCGCCGGCCTCTCCCCGGACTCCGTCAGCGTGTCAATCTCCGCTGCCGCCGGTGACATTTATTTCACGCTCGATGGCTCAAATCCCAACGTTGAATCTTCACTCTACACCGCACCATTCGAGCTGACAGAAAGTACCGTGGTCCGTGCACGCGTCTTTGAACCAGGAAAAGTTGCTGGTGAAATTGTCACCAGCACCTACCTGATCGGAGAATCTTTTGCCAGCGGCCTTCCCGTCCTCTCCCTCTCCGCGCCGCCGGAAACTCTCTTTGGAAGCCAGATTGGTATCTACGGAGCCAGAAATGCATCTGGAGGAAACGTCCACAAGAGAGTCGACGCTCCTGGCCACCTCGAGTTCTTCCCTGTCGATGGCAGTGAAGGCTTCGCCGTAAACGGAGGATTTCGTCTCGGCGGTGAAAACAACTGGGCCTCCCACGCCCAGAAAGCGTTCAACTTCGCCACTCGCGGAAAGTATGGCGATGATGCAATCACCTACGACCTCTTCCCCGGTTCCGGCATCCCGCAATTCACCGCCCTCACCATTCGCGAGGGAGGCGACGATTGGTCGCAAGCTCGACTCACCGATGGAATTTTTGAACCCCTCACCAAGGAAACAATGGAGGTCGAAGCCAACCGCATTCGCTCCGCCGTCCTCTTCGTCAATGGCGAATACTGGGGACACTACAACATCCGTGACCGCTGGGATGATAATTGGTTCTTCCAAGAATACGGCACCAACGATGGCGCGTATGATCGAATCATCGCCGGCCAAAGTGGCGCCGACAACGGCACCCGCGATGATTGGGACACCCTCTACTCATTCATTTCTTCAAACGATGTGAACGACCCACAAATATGGGCCATTATCGAATCCCGCATTGAGATCGACAGCCTCATTGATTTCGTGATCGCGGAAAGTTACGGGAGAAATTCCAGTTGGGGCGGCAACCGCGAATGGTGGCGCGACCACCGCCCGGGCTCCAAGTGGCGCTGGTTCATCCCGGACATGGACCGGACATTTGGCAATACCTCGAACTCTGCTCGGTTCGCCGATCTGATCGACAGAGAAACCACGACCCAGCATCTCGCCAACAATCCTCTTTTTCGGGCAAGACTAGCCCAACGCAGTGCCGCTCTGATGGCTTCCACTTTCTCGCAAAACCGCGTCCACGGACTGATCGAGACCCTCGGCGGAGCCACCGCCCCCGAAATCCAACGTCAACTCGACCGCTGGGGCCGTCCCCGGATTGATGACTATCAGGACTCCCTCGACCGTATGAAGAATTTCGCCAGCGATCGCTCGAATGGTTTCCTTGATGAAGTTGCCAACGAGTTCAACCTCGATGACGCCATCTCCTCCAATCTCAACAAAACCGGAGAAGGTTCGTTCCGCGTCGCCGGTATTCCCGTCGCAGCACAAACCCTGGCTCTCTTCCCAAACATCGAAGCGACAATCGAAGCGCTCCCCGCTCCGGGCTATCGTTTCGACCACTGGACCGGAATCAGCGGCGATGCCAAAACCACTTTCGTCCTTCCCGCCGATCAAACAATCACGGCGCATTTTGTTCCCGATTCCTCCACCGCGACCTCCGGAACCCTTAGCTCGAACACCACCTTCTCCGCAGCCAATTCACCTTACGTCGTCACCAGCGATCTCATCGTCCCGGCAGGCGTCACCCTCACCCTCGAACCCGGCGTCGTCCTCAAGTTCCAGCAAGGCGTGAATCTCAGAGTCATCGGCACCCTCCTCGTCAGAGGAACTGCCGCCTCAAAAATCACCTTCCAGGGCCACCACGGAAGCACTTGGGGAGGCGCCTCATTCGAGCAACCCACCACCCAATCCATCATCACCCACCTCGTCCTTCGCGACGCCTCCCGTGGAGTCGATGCCACCATCTACCCCTCCGCTATTTCCGGACTCGATGCAGATGTCGTGATCGACTTCCTCGACATCGGAGCCTCCCGTGGCCCCCTCTTTTTCCGGGGGGGATCACTCCTTCTCAGCGATTCAATCATCGCCATCCCTCTCACCGGTGACGGTCTCAACGTCAAACAAGGAAGCGCCGAAACCCTCCGCTGCACCTTCACCGGAAACACCTCCCCTGACACCGATGCCATCGACTACGATGGCGTGATCGACGGTATCATCAAAGACTGCCGCATCTACAATTTCCAGGGCTTCAACAGCGACGGCATCGACACTGGCGAGCAGTGCGTCAATTGCCTCATCGAAGGAAACACCATCTTTTACAACTCCGACAAAGGCATCTCGGTAGGCCAGGGCTCGACCGTCATCCTTCGTAACAACCTCATCGTTGGCTGCGCTCAGGGCGTGGGCGTCAAGGACGCGGGATCCACCATCCTCATCGACCAGAACACCTTCGTCGATTGCGCCGAGGCCGTCGCTGTCTTCGAGAAAAATTTCGGTTCCGGTGGTGGCATTGCTACCGTTACCAACTGCATCTTCGCCGGCTGCGATCAACCTGCCACCGTAGACTCACTCTCCACTCTCACCGTCTCCTACAGCTTCAGCAACACCCTCCCGCTAGGGGGCCCTAACAACCTCTTCAGCGACCCGCTCTTCGTCGACGCCCAGGCCCTTAACTTCGAACTTCAAGCCATCTCTCCGGCCATCAATTCCGGTGACCCCGCTCACTTACCCGACCCTGACGGCTCCCGCGCCGACATGGGAGCACGCTACACCTATTCGCCCGACGACTACCCCTTCATCACCACTGGCTCTGTGGTCATCAACGAAGTCCTCGCCAATTCCGGAGATCTCACCGATTGGATCGAACTCCATAACCGTACTAATGAGGACATCGACATCAGCGGCTGGTTCCTCAGCGATGACGGATCAGAGTTAAAAAAATACCGCCTCCCCGGCGGCACCGTCATTGCCGCCAACAGTTTCCTGACCTTCTACGAGGATTCCAACTTTGGCGCCACCAGCCCCGATCCCAATCGTCTCGAAGGCTTCGCCCTCAGCGACACTGGAGAAACCGTCCATCTCACCTCAGCCGCCAACGACCAACTCACGCAGTACCGCTTCAAAGAAAACTTTGGCCCCTCTCTTGAAGGCCAAACAATCGGCTACCATTATAAAGCGAGTAGTGACAGTTACAACTTCGTTGCGCAACAAACTCCCACTCAGTCCGCCCAAAATTCCTCTCCAAAAAGCGGCCCGATTGTCATCTCCGAAATCATGTATGCCCCTGCCGGAAACTCCGCGGCGGAATACTTCGAACTCCTCAACATTAGCAGTGCTCCGATTAACTTCTACGACACCGCCCGCAATGCCGGATGGCGAATCGCCGATGGCGTCGTCTTTGAGTTTCCGTCCTCCTCCCCAGTCACGCTTGCCCCGGGAGCGAGACTCATTCTCACACAGAACGTCGCTGCCTTTAACTCGAAATTTACCCCTCAACCCGGCACCCTAGTCATACAATGGACCTCCGGGAAACTCTCGAACGGCGGTGAAACCCTCCAACTCGACCGCCCTGGGCCCCTCGATTCCTCCGGCGAACTCACCTACGTCCGCGTCGACCGGGTCAACTACGACGACGATCTCCCCTGGGACATCGGAGCGAATGGCACCGGTCTCGCTCTCTCAAAAATCGTCGAGATCGATTACGGAAACGACTTCATCAATTGGGCCGCCACCGCTGCCAGCCCCGGTTCATTTCTTTCCGGCGGAAATTACAACAGCTGGGCGGCTAGTTTTAACATCACAGACCCCTACGGAGATGACGATGGCGACCAACTAGGCAACCTCCTCGAATACGCCCTCGATACAGACCCCACCATCCCTAGCTTCGTCCAGCCCCTCTCCGTGGCTCACAATGGAAACACTGCCATCCTCAGCTACCCCGGCTCTCTTCACCGGGACGATCTCGACGTCGCACTCGAAACATCGCTAGACCTCACCAACTGGACCGTTATCTCGACCTTCTCCGTCGATGGCTTCCGCAAAACCACCCGCAGCCAAAACGCCACCGAATTCCACCGTATCAGCGTCAGTCTCAAGCCCTAGATTACCCGTTTTACGGCACCCTCAACCCAGAATCTCTACTACACCCATGCCATCGTTAACTACCTATCTTCTGATCGCATCTTCAAGCTGGGTATCGGAACAAGACCGCATCAACGAATTCATGGCGTCAAATGAAAATAAGCAGGGCACATCGCGTGAGAGTTGATCTCTGCTCTAGAGTTTGACAGAGATGATCCATCTGAAGCGGCAATCTTTGAAAGGGAGGGGAAATCAATGAGCAATCGGCCCGCAGTTTGGACAGGGTGAGGTCCATTCAACTTCGCCAGTAGTGTAGCTTTCTTGCTTCCAGATGGGGACACGGGCTTTGATGGAATCGATGAGAAATCGATTCGCATCGAAGGCTGCTTCGCGATGGGGCGAGGTGGTAAGGGTCACAACCGCGCAATCGCCGATGTCCAGGGTCCCGATGCGATGGACGGCGACCGCTTTGGTGATTGGAAATCTTTCCATGGTCTCGGCAAGAATACGCTCCCCCTCTTTCTGTGCGAGGATCAGGTGATGGGTGTAGCGGAGTTCGGTGACGTTGCGACCTTCGTGGTGATTGCGAACGAGGCCCTCGAAGACCACGAGGGCTCCGCAGGCGGGGTCGGCCATGTCGGCACGGAGGGCAGAGAGGTCGAGGGGGGTGTCTTGGATCGAGAACATGAAATTTGCGAATGAGTGGAAAGACTTTAGACCTCCGCCATGTTAACCACCAGCGAAGGGGGGCATGAAGGCGATAATTTGTTCATTGGCGAGGGGAGTGTCCCACGAGGCGAACTCATTGTTGAGGGCGGGCTTGACGTGAGGGAGGTCGAGGGTGAAGTGGTGCTTTAAGCGAACCTCGTCCCAAAGGCCAGCAAGGGTGGCCGCAGAAGTACGAAGATCCTCGGATTCGGTTCCCGCTTCTTGGCTGAGCTTGGCAAAGTACTCCACCCTAATCGTTTTTTCGACTGCTCCGTATTGGTCGAGATGTTCCAATTCAGCGAGTTGTTCCGGACGGTTCATGTTGAGAAAGGCTTGAGGATCAGAGGGAGTGAGCTCGATGCGGTCGAGAGAGGTCAGAAAACGGCGGGCACAGCGTTGGTTGACGGCGATGACTTTATCCAGTTTCGCTGACGCACTTGGCGAATAGATTGCGCAGAGGGGCTCGGGCTGATTGTCGAGCGGATTAAGAAAACAGGTGACGTCTTTTTGGGAATCATGGTGATCCATTAGCTCTTTCAAATCCCTTTGTCCAAGCCGGGGGAGGTCACAGGCGATGAGGAGCCAGGGTGAACGGGGGTCATCATTGAAAGCGGCTTGCAGTCCGCCGAGTGGACCGGGGGATGGTTCGAGGTCAGCGAGAGGGCGAAGATCGTGCGCAGAACGCTGAATATCGCAGCCTGATTGATTCAGGGAGGGATGAGCTATCGAGAGGTAGATTTTCTGGGTAAGAGGGCGGATCAGGGACAGGATACGATCGAGCTGGGTGACGCCACCAATCTTGAGAGAAGCTTTATCGGTTCCCATACGGGAAGATTTTCCGCCGGTGAGGATGATAGCTTTCATGCCTAAAAATCGGAGTTGCCACCGGTCTTTTCCACCAGTTTGAGATCAGGGGTGACGATAGCGGGGTTGGCGTCATCGAAATGGGAAAGGTCGGCCATGGACAAAAGAGTGATCGTTCACCTACCCGAAGTCAACCGACGGCCAAACTAGAATCGACGGCCAAACGGTGTAGTAATCTTACTAGTTCACTCGTGATCCATAAAAGAAAAGGGCAAGGAGCATAGAGCGCCAGCGAGGTCTTATTGGCTGGCGCGCCATGTGGTGAAATTACCACACAGATCTCCCAAAGCGCACCCCACAGATTTGAAGAGAGTGATCTCTTCTTCATTGATCCGCGCGGGAACTGACTCGCGGCAAAGGTCGGAGAGCTCACCAATGACTTGATCGGTGGAAAAGGCGCCTTCGCTGACCGGAACGGGGATTTCTCCAGCCTCCTTAAAGCAGTTCGCCTTGTTATCTACATAGACACGGGAGCGAGGGCAGATACGCCGGCTGTTCGCCAACCGGTGATGCTAATTCCATGGATCAGCGCAAGAGAAGTGCCCACCTTGCGATCGAAAATCATGATTTGTGAATAAAGGCTACTGTGGGGTGGTGAGTTGCCGGGAACGTAGGTAAATGCCTTGAGTGCGATCACTTCATCGTTCCAAGAAGGCAGCATCGCAAATGCATCATGGTTGTCTGGCTTTTCATCGAGCTGAAGCACCTGGCGCGGTGGCATGGTGTAATTACCCGCGAAGGCATCATTCAGTGAAGCGTGAACTTGTTCGACTGAAATGATCTTCATGCTCTGCTGGTTTACATGGCAAGGTTACTCCATCACGGCTTTTGCCCGGATAAACTGTCTTTGCTGGCTGCTAAATGGCGTTGCACTGCGGAAGCGAAGGGTCTCTGAGCCGTCGCCATTGGCGAAGGATTGCATGAAGATTGGAGTCTCTAACCAATTGCCTAAATCATCGCTGATCTCAGCCCCGACAGACACGTCATCAGCTCCGGAGCGGCGGCGGATATCGATGACCAAATAATCATCAAGGACCGTTGCAACTTCAACTGGCATTACTTCACCGATTGGTAAAATGCCGCCTGACGGCGCATTCGGGTCGCCGCCGAGGACATATTCGAGAATCGCTTTGATGCCGTCCATGTCGTCGTCGGAGTCATCAGATGGCACGCCATTAGCTGCTTTCCAGGCGACGTAACTTATGGCATCGGTCGATCCCGGATTACCGCCGACCTGCGAGCTATTGCGCCAGCTCAACGCATTTGCCGGATCAGGATTACTGGCTGGCTTGATCAACACGAGGCTGTAGCCATCGCCGTCCGGGCTGTCAGGCCATGGTGGCGTGTCGTTATAGAAGAAGTCATGCACGGTTACCGAATTGGCATCGAGCAGAATAACTTGCTCGCCGTCGTTGCTAAAGCTGCCACCAAAAACCCCCGCTACCGAGAATCCCATACCGTAGCGGAATTCAAAAGCGGCCTGGTTATTGACTAAAAGAACACGCTCGCCAGGAGCAACAACCCGGAACGGATTATCTTCGGTAAAGGTAAACACCACCCCGAGCGAAAACTGCACATTGGCGAGGTCGATGTGGCTCGCACCGATATTTGTCAGCTCGACGTATTCGAACTCGCTGCGCTGAAGGAAACCCGCGTTGATTTCAGCAGCGCTTGGCGATGCCGGGCGGTAGTGGATTTCCGAAACGACGAGATTTGAAGCAGAAGCTGGCGCGGTATCAACGATGAAGGTTGCCTTGGTCAGGGCACTCCACTCGCCATTGTCCAAAACCCGGGCTTCGATGGTATTGATTCCCGGTTGAGTGAGTAAAAGTGGATTTGGTGTCGATACCATCTCACCCGTCAATCTCAGATCGAAGCTGATGTCGCTGGAGCCTGCATTTGCCTGATGAATTTCGACAGCCAGCGTGTTGTTCCCTTCGACCAGAGCTGTGGTGGGAATCGAAAAGGTAAAGAAAGTTGTTTCATCAGCTCCACCAGCGGTTTGGTTCGCATAGGTTTGGTTAGTAATAGTGCCGGCAGGCATCGCTGTCCGGGCAATCTCACTTCCATTCAAATAGATGACCGCTCCGTCATCGCGCAGCACTTCAAGATTCAGACCGGTGAATCCAGAAGCACCCGTGACGGTGAAGTCTTTCCGGAAGTAGGTGGTGGGATACTTGTTGCCACTGTCCGGGCCAAAGCTGAGCTCGGGGTTTTGTCCGTTGCCATAGCCGAGAACTGCTGTGCCGGTAGACCATCCGTTGTCGTTGAAAGAAGGCTGACGCCAAGCAGTTCCCTGATTACTACCATTGTCGAGATACTTCCAGGTTGATCCCGCCGTAACCAGCGACTGCAAGCTGGAATTTCCTTGGAACATTTGCGAGCCGGACGTGATTGCTCCGCCCTGCTGACGAGGGTCGTCGCCATTGACGCGATAGTAAATCGCTCCCGGCCCACCACTAATCAAGATCTGCTGGCTACTGGAAATGTAACCGCCGTGTTGACTGTATGCTGGCGGATTCATCGAAGGATACCAGTCGACTGCGCGAAGCTGACTGATCATTGTTGGAACGCGTCCGGTGATAAAATTCTCGATGTTTTGGATCGCGCTCAGCCAGTTGTTTCGGTTGCGCGTGCCGGAGTCTCCCCAACGTGCGGAGTGCGCGATCACTGCGCGATCGATTTGGTCAACGCGATGCTGTAGACGAGCCAAACCATTGGGGTCGGTCATCAAACCATCATTGTAACAAAGCTCCGCGATACGATCTGAGAATTCCAGCATGTATTCGAGATTTTCATCCGCGAGTGTCTGGTGAAGAACGTGCGGATTGAAGTCAGAGAAATTGGTGGTAGAGCGTTTGTAAGGCGTGACCATATTGTTATCGCCCGTTCCCAGGGAGTGCTCGGAGTCGTGCTCGAAGAACTTAAATCCATCTGGATTCACGCGATCATAGATGCCGAAGTAGTTGTTTGGCCTTGTCCCAGTGTAACGAGAACCCGGGCCATCACGATCGCCCGTGTAGTAGGTCATGATCATGTAATCGATGAGATTCTCCGCATCAAGAAGGCGCTCGTAAGAAGGATTGATTGATCCGTCGCTGTTCTTTCCCTGAGCTTCAAAGTAGGAACTTGTGGTGGTAAATCCAGCGAGCCATTTATCGAACAATCGCTCGTATGCCTGACTGTTTCCGTCGGTGACATCCCCGAAGGATTTGACGACATCGTAATCCTGTTCTGTTCCGCCAAAATAGGTCTCAGCGTAATTCGCCTCCGCTCTTTCATCGGTCTGGGTCATGCCCCAGTAGACGCCGTTTAGGTAAAGATGATACCAGCGGCCGCGAGTATACTGGTGGCCCATCTCGCCCTGCAGATCACGAGACCATGTATCGCGCGCAAATGAGTTCTGCCCCTGTCCGCCCCACGCCCATGAATAGTTTTGCGGGCCGCGCAGGTCGAATTTGTCAAAGTTGTCCGCGCCCTCATCACCGAACATTTTGTAATTGAGACGACCGTTGCCATAGTCGCCTCGGAAGAAAATTCGGAACGAGTGTTTCGGATTGCTGGTGCTCCGTGAAAAACCACCGCGAATACGCAATCCGCAAGGCGACTGGAAACCGGTCGCGTTTCCGTCAGGATCGACCCATCCCGGAGGATGGATCAACTCGATAGATGCTTCCCTTTCCCAGGCAAGACCGCGGCTTCCCGGGTTCGAATAAATTCCGCTGCTTCCTGTCAGTCCGTCCTGATTCAACGAAATCGAAATCGTCGGGATCGATTGCAACGCTTCCTTTGTACTAGCAACGCCACCGAGATCCGGATTGCTATGATTGACCACGCCGGAGTCCATATTATAGCGGTTGTATACCTGATTATTCACCGACCCAGTTGGCCAACCGGAAGGCGCTGTCGCAGACTGTTGGATGACATCGTCGACGTAGAGATAGGTGTGCGAGTCGACATCGGTCTGATCAAAGCCGAACTTAAAAGCAGCAGCGCGCAGGACGGTCGTCGTCGTCACACTGATCGGCGCAGAATAAACTGTGCCGTTTGTTTCCGTCGGCTTCGAGCCATCGGCGGTGTAGCGAATTTCCGCGCCGACGGTTGTCGTGGTGATCGCAACTGACTGAGGCGTTGTGTAAAACCCGCGAGTCGGCGTAAAAATGGTATCCCCGACTTTTCCCTGACTGGATGGAATGCTGTTAATTCCCTCCGGTGTGGGATCGTCAAAATAGAACGGGGCGCCCGCCTGCAGTCCCCCACCGGTGAGTTCCGGGAGAACGAGGAAGGAGTCGTCCGCCGCAGAAATATTCAACCCGTGGATGGCCAGAACGTTACTGGATCCATTGATCAAAAGTCCGGTGTTTGAGGTCAGGTTAAATGATTGTGGAATCAGCGCGTCGGAGGTCGAGGCCCGGGCTGCCGTCGCCGATGCGTCCCACGCAGGTGTGCCCGTGATGGCATTTGCGGATGCCACGCGTGTTCCATTCAAATAGGCGACAAAGCCGTCATTATAACGCATGCTCAATGAAAGTGATTCCAGCGCATTGATATCATTGACGGTAAATGGAATACGGACGTAAGCGCTGGATCGAATCCCAAGCATCGATGGGCTAATATCAGTGTCGATCACTCCTCCTCCAGCCGAGCCATCCGGAGTTGTCAGAACTTGAAGACCACCGGCTGCCGTATCTCCGATCAATCGCATGCTGGAATCGAACGAGCCGAAGTTGCCAGGAGCCGCGAACACTTCCATTTCAGCACCTCCACCGGCCTCCCAGTAGAGTGCCTCGATCGCGTGGGCGCCTGCCGGCAAAGAAATCGTCCCAATACTCGTCAGAGCTCCGTGATTCGTATCATCCACCATGACATCCACCCCGGCGACACGAATGCGTCCACCGTCGTCCGAGTTCATGCCGAAGGTCCACGTTCCAGCCGTCGGAATAATGATCGTTCCCGTTGCCAGAACCGCGTAGTTGTCTCCACCACCTCCGGGAAAAACCTGATTACCTGTGGTGAATTGTCCATCACCACCCGTGTCGAGAAAGTTAAGAATCTGCGTGATGACCGTCGTATCAGAAACAATGCCGCTTCCAGCCAGGAGCGATTCTGAGGTCGCGATGCTATTGATCGTACCGCTGCTGTGGACATCGCGAACCGTGAAGCCCGGCACTTCCAGGCCGAACCCCAGCCCGGTGTTTCCGGTGCTCCAGCCCGTGGGCGTGAAACCCGCCTGGGTCCATGATGTCCCTAAAGTTCCGTTCGAAGGAATCAGATAAGTCGATGAGACGCCTTCTGAGATCAGAGGAACGCCGCTGAATGCCAGTCCAAAGGAACGGTCAGGATCTTGCGCAGAATATTCTGGTGAGAACTCGTTGGCGATTGTGGTTCCGCCAGGCTCCACCAACGCCAGGTATTCGCCACCGGCCGAAAGCGAAAAACTCGTGTGTAATTCGTTTTCAGGAACTTGTCGGTTTTTTCCAGAAGCAAAAACAACGAGGAATCCACCAGGAGCGATTGTCGCTGGCGGAAAGGTCCACTTTGTCAGGTTGGTCGCATTGTCTGTCAGCGTCCAGCCATCCAAATCGACAGCAGCGGCATCAGGATTGTGAATCTCTATCCAGTCCGGAAAATCGCCATCTTCATCGGCGAGGGTTTCTGTGTTGTCCGCCATAAACTCCGTAATAAGAGGCGTGGCATTTGCAGAAAGAAAGGAGAAGCCGACGATAAATGCCATCAAGAGATGGAGGAAGTATTTAGGAGGCATAGGTCTTATAATCGCACAAAAACAACGAATTTAAAAATTGAAAAATCAGCCCACACGCACCCTCAAAGGATTAAGATCTGCTGTTAGCTGCTGCTTGGCCTTGGTCCACCAACAATCAGCATACTTTCCATCCCTCTCGTAGATCGCAAGCGTGATCAAACAGCCCGACCAACGCGAAGCTGCGCTTCATTTTTCCTCCACCGGAGATTCCGCAAGCCGCTTGCGATATTCCTTTCTTGCGTGGGCGAATGCGGCCCGGGTATCAGCCAATTCGGCTCTGGCAATAAATCGCTCCTTTTGGCTCCAACATTGGTCGACCGAATCAAGACACCATTGTGCGCTGCGCTTCGAGGTCCGGACCTCTTTGCCATCCACCACGACCCACACCGAATTGATATGCGAACTCCCGAGCACCCGCATCACCACCCAACTGCTCCGCTCAATCGGCACCTCGAAGCTTACCTCGCTCACTTCGCCATCGGTCACGACATTCTTACGTGCCACAAACGGTTGCAAAAAAGCGGAGAATTTGTAGTCGGAAGATTGCTGTTTTCGCCTACCTTCCAAATCAATGAAAAGCCCTCTAGCCCTGCCAACCGATCATCGCCGGGGTCAGCTTGTTAAGGCTTTGAAAGATAATCTCGCGCTCCTTTTTGGGGTGGTCGCGCTTGCCTGGGGGCTTGAGGTTCTTGACACTATTCTTCTTGGATTTCTTGATCGTTTCGGGATTCAGCCGCGCTCGTTCGCCGGATTGCCTGGAGTGGTGACCTCTCCCTTTCTCCACCTGGGATTCGGTCACCTCATCTCCAACACCATTCCTTTTTTAATACTCGGCGGCATCGTTCTCATCGGAGGACGGAGAGTCTTTCTCATGGCAACGCTCTTCATCATTGCGGTGGGGGGCATGGCTCTCTGGACCCTCGGTCCAGGTGCGACGAACCATCTCGGTACCAGTGGTCTCATCTTCGGCTACCTCGGGTTTCTTCTCGCTCGCGGAATCGTCGAAAAGTCGAGCTTTTGGATCGTCGTTTCAGTCGTTACCCTCCTGCTCTACGGCGGCATGTTGAATGCCGTTTTCCCCGGTCAGCCCGGTATTTCGTGGCAGGGACACCTCTTCGGGCTCGTTGCCGGAATTCTAGCCGCGCGGGTCATGTTTACCCGCGAGAAGCCGCTGCGATTGGCGAACTAGGAATTTGACTTGCGGATCGCAGCGAGAAACGATTCAGGATACCCTTCAACCTTGACCTGAGCGGTGCCCCGAATTCGGAGGAATTCGTCTCCCCAGTCGTTGGTTGAAGTCGGATGAAAAAACCACAATCCCCTTTCGGAGATTGTGGCATCAGTTAAAATCCAACCCTGTTCCTTTATTCGTTCTCCACCACCCGGAAGAAGCGGCGAACGTCAATCGGATTAGAGAGAGCAAAGGTGAAACTGGTGAGATCTCCTCCCGAGGGAATACTGTCATCGACGTCCTCTGAGAACCCGGTCATGTCACTCGAGGTGAAAACCGAATAGGTCCTGTTATCACGGGAATTCCAAGTCAAGGTGACTTCGTTGGTCGCAGAATTGACGTCAATCGAAGAAATTTGCAGAGGAGCGACAGGCCCAGTTTCACCGAAGTATTCGATTTCGGAGATCGCGTGGACACCAATCCCGGTCCGGGTCACTGCGTAGCGGATATACTCGTAGGCATCCGAAGGAGACGGAAGATCGATTTGGGCGGTCAAATTACGGGTACCACCCCAGATCGACTCGTCGTCTGCTCTGGCATAGATCGTTTCGAAGACTGTCCCGTCATTTGATCCCTGGATTTCAAAATCGAGTGGATCGCGACCCGGAGTGTCATTGCTCGATGTCAAGGTGATGTGAGTGAGCGAGACTGCTACCTCAAATTGTACCGTGATCTCGACAGGTTCACCACCGCAGCACAATTTATTTTGCCCGCCGCCGATTTGGTTGTCGAAGACATCGAAGGATCCTTCGCTGCCGCCGAAGTTGCCGAAGTATTCCTCGGCGTTTGCGGTAATAGAGATCCAGTTGAAGTTCTCACCAGCAGTTTGAGGATTATCTCCGTCTGCGAAAATCGTTTCGCCATCGACTCCATCATCTTCAGGGTCCGTAAGATCGCCTCCGAGGAGGCCATCGATGAGGGTAATCGTCGGCACAGCGGACTTGCTATTGGGGTCATTGGGGTCGGTCGATCTATTGACTTCAAAACCATCTTTTTGCTTGTCCCCGTCGGTGTCGGCTTTGTTTGGATCGGTGCCTGTCTGGGTGGCGCTCACAAAAGTTCCGCCACCATCTTCGACTCCATCTGCCAGTCCATCTTCATCGGTGTCGGCCACAAGAGGGTCGGTTCCCGTTTCGGTCGCACTGACAAAGGTGCCTCCTCCATCTTCATTCCCATCCAATACGCCATCATCGTCGGTGTCATCGTTATTGGGATCGGTTCCTCGGATATATTCTTCCAGATTCGTCGAGTTGTCTGAATCCAGATCACCTGCCGAATCGTCGACATTCCTATCAAGAGAATTGGCATCTTCGTAGGCGTCATCCATCCCGTCATTGTCGGCATCAGTAAGAGTTTCGACTTTGACCGAATCAATCTCCCAGTTTGGATTACCCGGTCCCTTTGCGCCTTCGTCGAAGGCACCTACAAAACGGACCTGAATGCTGGATCCAGCGTCTATAACACCTACTTTTGCGATACTCGTGATAAAAGTTCCGTCTCCATATCCAGCGGAATCCGTACTAAAACCATCAAGACCAATCAAAACATGATTACCGATCAAAGGGAGCGGGTTGGTATACCCATTCTGCGTGAAGGCTGAGGATGGAACATTTGTAAATGCGCCTCCATCAATCGAAATCTGCAGACCGGCTCCATCCCAATTACCTCCCTCAATACTGTATCGATGATCAAAGCTCACCTGAATCTCGTGAGTCGTAGGAACTGCAATTGGAAGACTGGTAATGGTATTGGTGGCCGGACCGCTATCATCACCTTCCATCGACCAGGTTCCGCTTCCAGAATTGTAGATGGATGGAATCGGCGTGTTTCCAGTTGCTTCTTGAACAAATCCACCGTCATTGGCGGAAAAATCTTCATCAAGTAGGTCGACGGCTCCAGCAGAGGAGACCATCGCGACCGCCAAAAATAGGGCCACGTGCAGGTTAGAGGATAAATACTTTGACATAATCATTCATTATTTATGAGGCTACTCATTAAAAAATGAGACGCCCCCAGTCAAGAACTTTCTGTTTAATCAAAGGGAAATTAAACATTTCCGATGATTTGAATAGTCATCAAGATTTCTGCTGGAGTCGGTTGGCTGCACGATAGTGAGCGGGTAATTTAGGAAGCGGTGCCTCGGTTAAATCCTATCTTGGAGAATGGAACTGGGTTCCCGAATTTACGCAGATGACAGCGAAGGAAACTGGGGAGGCTATTGGGAAAACCTACTTGACTTTGATCATTTTGGATTCGTTGTCGAAGATATCGCGGCAACGAATTTCGAAGCTCAGAGAGGAAGCGGGAATTCCCTTTGGGAATTCCAGAGTGACGCTTCGAGTGTGGGGAGAGGTAATGAGCTTTTCGAGGACGGCCGTGCCGGCTTTGTTTTTGCCGGCAATTTCGATGCTGAATTGAGGCGCCGATTTCGGATCGAGTTTCCACTCGATGTTCACCGTGTTCCCTTCTGCCGATTTTACGCTGGCAGAAAGAATTTTTGCCGGAGCGTATCCGGGCTTGGTTTCGCTTCGTTTAATCGAATGGCTCGAGGGGTTTGTCGCGGTGGCTTGAGTGTCTGCTCCGCCACTGGTCATGAAGTAGAATTCGCCCGTCTTGTCCTTGGCGACTCCGCCATTCCAATTGGTCTTAAAGTTGAAGGAGCGTTTTCCTTCGACTAAATCCCACGAATTCACGGAATAGCGTGCTTTGCCAAAGGCGTGCCATTCGCCGGTGGGTTTGCGTTTCCATCCGTTGCGGATGTGGGTGGTGCGTGCCTTCTTTCCCGTCTCCAGCCAGTCCTCGATGAAGGAATCGTTTCCGCCTTTGAAATAGGCTCCCTTGGTGGCGACATCCATCGTGACCATGTGCGTCCATTCGTTGCTCTTGGAGGACCGAACCCAGTATCCGTAGAGGGTGTGATCATCGACCGGCCAGCAGCGGGAAACGAGCGTGTACCAAACATCGGTGTCCCAGCCCAATTCGAAGTTCCATGACTTTAGCCCGGTTCCTTCGCCGCCGAAGTTTTCCGTCAGGGTTCCAGGTCCATGATAGACGGCCTTGATTGGGGCGGTGTGTTCCTTGTGATCCCAGATTGAGAAAATATAGTTGTGGGCCTTTGGATGAGCTTGGATCCCTGCGTAGCCTCCGGCCCTGCCGCCCCAACCGAGAGCTTCGTAGTAGGTATACATCGCCTCGCCATTCTTCGGGACACGAACTTCGTTGATCAGGATGTCGCCGTCGAAACTGGCATCGTTGTAGACCATGTGAGATGAGGGCGCAGCGTTCTCTCCGGCAAACGCGGAGAGCGTAAAGAGCGAGAAGGTGACAGTCGTCAGGAGAGGCTTAAGCATAACTTTGGAAGGATTGGTGAATCGCTAATTTTGTCGAGCGCTTACTGAAAAGGGAGCCTTCGACATCGCAGGAATTTTCTTTTGGGGGGGAGAGCCCTGAACCCGCCTTTGGACCGAAGCGGAGGGCGAGGTGATCTCCCAAATTTTGCCCCATTAAACGATGGGACAGAACGCGGGCGGCAAAGCCCGGATCCAAGCGGATGATCACTAAAAGTTAAAAAACAATCAGGCTTTAGGGATTTCAAATCCGGGGGCCCAGGCAGGAGCGACAAGAGCGTTGGCCTCTGCAACTTCCGACCCAGCACCGGTGAACTGACATTTCGCGGCATCCCACCCGAATTTTTTATTGGGCCAGCGGTTGATGACGATGCCCAATAGAACAGCCTCGGTGAGTGGTCCACTGAAACTGAAGGGAGTGCTCGTCGCTTCCTTGCGTCCGGTGGCCGCGTCAATCCATTCATGGAAGTGGTTCACCGCTTTCTCTTCTGCCGGTAAAACCGCAAGCGGGGTGCCGTCGGGTTGATACACTTGAGGAACGCCAATATGAGGGAGAACAAGCGTCCCTTTCTCACCAATGAAGACCGAACCTTGGCTCGGTAGTTTAATAGATTTCGGTAATCCCTCGAGGGTTTTTGGACTCAGTGATCCATTATACCAAGTAAACTCAGGTTTACCGATCGTGAATGGAGTTCCTTTAAATTCATACTCAACCTTACTAATCAGGGCAAAGTTCCGGGAAAATGGTTTGGGGCCTCGAGAGATGACCGAAAGAGGCTCTTTGAAATCGAGTGCTCCAAAGACGGGATCGACGATGTGACATCCCATGTCGCCTTGGGTGCCTGAGCCAAAAGAGAACCACTTGCGCCAATTACCCCGGTGATACCAGCCGTCGACAAATGGGACTTTCCCGGTAACACCACAGTAGAGGTCCCAGTCCAAGGCATCAGGGATCGCGCTCACATCCTTGGGCTTATACTCACCGCCCCATCCCTTGCCTGACCAGGAATGAACTTTCTCAACTTTGCCAATCACACCGTTACGGATCCACTGAACGGCGCTACGGTAGGCGGGATGGCCATGGATTTGGATACCCATCTGGGTTGCGAGGTGCGGTTTCTTCGCGGCTGCTTGAGCGAGAAGGCGGCACTCGCCAATGTCTTGAGCAAGGGGTTTTTGCAGGTAAACATGTTTGTTGTGATGCAGTGCCAGAAGCGCGATCGGAGCATGCATGTGGTCGGGAGTGGCAATCAGCACCCCATCGAATTTGTCGGCCATCTTGGCGAACATTTCCTGGTAGTCTTGGAACTGAGCTGCGCCGGGGTAACGATCCTTGTTGTTTTTACCTTTGAAAAATCGTGAATCAACATCGCAAACGGCGGTTAATTCATAGAGCGGGTGGCTGCGCAATTGTCCCAAGTCAGCACCTCCACGTCCACCGATCCCGACTGCCGCTATGCGGAACTTCCTCGGCTCGGCCGCAAAGGCCGAATAGGGCTGAAGTGCTGCTGCCGCTGCGGTGAGAGAAAGGCCTTTGAGATAACTACGGCGATTGATCATATGAGGCGCTATACGAAATTTTCTGGCTGACCCTTTCATCGATTAAAATCGTCAGACATTTTACAGAGACTCTGAAATTCATGCGCGATACAGCGCTCTCATGCACTCGCTCCGCTCACGCTTTACGTCTTGGAATTTTTTCCTCCAAAAATCGGTTGTTGTTAGCTTCCTGAAAAGGCAGCAGGTATTTCTACAGGTATAACCGGAAAAATGAAAGGAGGGGCGAGCGTTTGAAAAAAGCAAAAATATCTCGAGGAGAGAAACACGAAGACCACCGATTAGCTGACCCATAAAAAAACAATAATCACGGGTTGGGAATAAAGCTAATCTGAGTCTACTCTGAGGGAGATGAAAAATTCATGCCTCAGCTTTCTCCGGTGGAGCCTTGTCATAATTGGCACGATCTTCAGCGCGCAGGCGGAAAAAATCACCTTCCCGGCTGCCGATGGTCTGGAAGTCGCGCCGCGCTTGGTGGGAATGGGGTTTCACTGTCTCGCGGTCGAGCAACGTTCGGGGAAGGCCACCTTTGGGGTTACCAATGAGGCGGTAACTGGTAATTTACGGTAGATAATTGAATCATGAAACGACGTAACTTCATCCAGTCAACCTCAACGGCCTCGTTGTCAGCACCGCTCGGCTGCGCGATCACTGGGGCTAAGGCCGCAGACACCCCCTCTGAAAACCTATCGAGCCGCAGCTCTTTCGCGGTGGATGCGAACCGCGTGAGGTTTTACTCTCCTGCGGTGAAGGAATCCATTAAGGTGTTAGTTGTCGCTGACACGCACCTTTTCAAGGATGACGATCGTGGTGAACCGTTTCAGCAATTCAGCGGGCGGATGGCGAAGGCCTACAATCGGACAATTCATTTCCAATCAGGTGCAACGACGACTCCGGAAGAGAGTTTTGCGGAGGCGCTGATGCATGGTAAGCAGTCTGAAGTGGATCTATTGGCGCTCGTCGGAGACATCTTCAGCTTCCCTTCTGAGGCCGCGATCGATTGGGTGAGCGGACAGCTCAAGCAGGCTGGGCTGCCTTACCTCTACACCGCCGGAAACCACGACTGGCACTATGAGGGAATGAAAGGATCGCTTGAAACACTCCGGAACACATGGATTGAAAAACGGCTTAAATTGCTCTACCAAGGCAATCATCCACTGATGGCGGCGTATGAAGTCAAGGGCATCACTTTTCTCGCTATCGACAACTCGCACTACCAAATCCTGCCAGAGCAACTCGACTTCTTCCGCGAACATGTGAGCCACGGTAAGCCCATCGTGCTGATGGTTCATATTCCGCTTTTCGCTCCGGGGCGCCCCACCGGCTACGGCTGTGGACATCCAGACTGGAGCGCCAAGACCGATCGCAACCATGAATTGGAACGGCGTCCTAAATGGCCCGAGTCTGGTCATACCGCAGTGACCATGGATTTTCATCGTGAAGTGTTCGCCGCGACGAATTTATTGGGTGTCTTCGCTGGGCATATTCATCGGCAATCGATTGACGTAATGAATGGGATTCCACAGTTCGTCACCAACGCGAACGCGACGGGAGCATTCATGGATGTCGAATTTCTGCCTGCCCCATAAAACAGCACAAGTGTTGGCGTTTCGTATACAGATCAGATCAGGTATTCGAAAATAATACGCCCTCAAAATGTGCTAGGGCGCAGCCCATCAGGAGCAGGCAATCTCCCTCCCTCTGCCCGAGATGGAGACCCCCGATGCGCGCCTGAATGATCTCGGAAGTGGCATCAGGGGAGAGCAGGCAGCTGTATATTGCGGCGTTCTCTGTGGCATCATCAATTCGCGCCAAGTAGACGATCTGCCTCCTACCGTCTCCCCACGGGAAAAATCACTGACCTGCTGCCAAGTCAGAGCGCCATTATAAACATGGTAGGTGTGGCCCCCGTGTTCAACCACCGCAAGCAAAGCCGCGCTTGCCCAGCCTGAAACTAGCGAACAATTACCCCTTTTCCAACTCGCGTATTTCAGAGCTAGCTTCCTCCGGACCATCTCGCCAATACCACCTCCAGGCCCGCTTCAAATCCTCTAATATCAGGAAATTGACCGGTACCAGGAAGAGGGTGATGAGAGTCGAAAAGAGAATGCCATAACCAAGCGAAATTGCCATCGGGATGAGGAACTGCGCCTGTAAACTGGTCTCAAACATCATCGGCATCAGTCCCGCGAAGGTGGTCACCGAGGTCAGCATGATCGCCCGAAAACGCGCTCCGCCCGCCGAGATTACCGCGTCGTGCAGCCCCATTCCTACGGCGCGTCTTCCATTGATATAATCTACCATGACGAGGCTGTCATTGACAACCACTCCGGCCAGAGCCATTAAGCCGAATAGGCTGATAATACTGAGCGGATGCCCCATGATCATGTGGCCCAAAATCGCTCCAGCGAGGCCGAAGGGAATGGCTGACATTACGATGAAGGGCTGAATATATGACTTCAATGGGATCGCTAACAAGGTGTAAATAAGAAAGGCCACGAAGGCCGCACCGATAGAAAGACTGCGGAAGGCATCGGCCTGCTCCCGCGCTTCTCCCTCGAAGGAATGATGCATTCCAGGATACTTCGCGACGATCCCGGGAAGGTCTTTTTCCAAGGCTCTCGTCACCACTCCCATGTTCACCTCATCTTTGTTGGCATCCGCCGTGATGTCGATGGTGCGATTGCGGTCAATGCGGCGGATCGAGGTGAACCCCGGTCCAATCTCAGCATTCGCGACCGCTGAAAAAGGAACCTCGGCCCCATCCGGCGTGCGGATGCGCATGCGCTGAAGCTGGCTGATCGAAGAGCGATTTTTTTTCGGATAGCGCACCATGACGCGGACATCTTCGCGACCGCGTTGGATTCGCTGGGCCTCAGCCCCGAAGAAGGCCTCACGCGTTTGCCGGGCAAGATCATTGGTGGTCAGGCCGAGCGCTTCGGCTTCGGGTTTGATGCTGAGTTTCACCTCTTCTTTGCCTGCATCATAGCTATCGCTGATGTCGGAAAGATGGGGCATTGTTACCAGCAGCTCCTTGACCTCTTCCGCCGCTTTCGCCAATTCGTCAAAATTCGGTCCGGTCAACCGCACCTGCACCGGCGAGCCGCCGCCATTGCCCTTGGCCTCGCCGGAATAGCGAATCTCTTCGACTCCCGGCAGGTTGCCAACCTTCTCCCGCCATTGCCGTTCCAGCTCCTTCACCGTAACAATGTCATTCCGCTCCTGCCCCGGCAAAAGCGCCATCATGACCTTCCCGCGCGACTCGCCCTCGGTGTAGGCAATGATTCCGCTAATGACACTATTGCCGCGCCCGGCATCAAAATATTCTTCCTGCAAAGCCACCGCGCCCGCGCTGATTTGTTCCAGATACCCAATCGTCGTTTCGGCGGAAGTTCCATCCGGCATCGTGAGAGAAACCTGCACCATGTCGCCCTCAACCGTGGGCATGAAAACGAAGCGCATCCGATTACTCGCGACCGTCGCGCTTAGGATGATAAGCGTCGCTAAAAACAAGGCACTTGTGAGATAGCGATGACGAGCGGCCACCGCCAAGGCTGGCTGGTAAACCTTGACCGCAAACTTGACCAAGCCATCGGAAAAAATCCGGCGGAAACGCTCGAAACGGTTCACTTTATCGGTAGGCCGGTCGAGCCTGCGGAGGTGCTTTAGATGGGCGGGAAGGATGAGCTTCGACTCAATCAAGGAGAAAATCAGAACCGGAATGACGACTAAGGGAATTGGCTCGAACATCTTCCCCGCAACACCCTCCACCATGAGCATGGGCGCGAAGGCGGCGATGGTGGTGAGAACCCCGAAGATCACCGGCACCGCCACTTCACGTGCCCCGACAATCGCCGCCGTCTCGGTATCAGGTTGAATCGAAAAGTTGTGATAAATATTTTCGCCGGTCACGATGGCGTCATCCACGACAATCCCCAGCACGAGGATAAAACCGAAGAGGCTGATCAAATTAATGGTCACGCCAAGGTAAGGCATGAGCCCAATCGCCCCCATCAAGGAGACGGGAATCCCCATCGCGATCCAGAAAGCAAGCGAAGGACGGAGAAAAAGGGTGAGCACAAAAAGCACGAGCACGAAGCCGAAGATGGCACTGCTTTTCAGCGTATCCAAACGGTCCGCAACGATTACCGAAGTGTCTCCCCAATAGTGAATCTCTGCGCCTTCTGGGATGAGCCGATCGCCAGCGCCAGCGAAGAAAGTCTTGATCGTTTCGGCAATCCGCACCGAGTCTTGCTCTCCAACCCGCGAGACCTGCACCATGACACAAGGCTTGCCATCGAAGCGAACCATCGAGGGTGTTTCATCAAAGCCATCCGTGATCTTGGCGATTTCGCTCAGCTTGACTCGCGAGCCGTCGGGATTGGTCAGCACCACGATATCGCGAAAATCCTCACCCACGTATGCCTGTCCTTCGGTGCGAAGAAGGATGTTTCCGTGGCGGGCTTTAATCGCTCCGGCGGGCAAATCAATCGACGAGCGCGAGATCGCTTGGCTGATCTGGCTCATGGTCAAGCCATACCGCTCCAGAGTTTCCTCCGTCACCTCGATGGCAATTTCATACGGTCTCACCCCCAGAAGTTGCGTTTGTGAAATGCCGGGAAGATTGGTCACTTCATCGCGCACGATTTCCCCCAACCGGCGCAAGCCCCGTTCGGGCATCTCGGCCGCAATCACCACCATCAGGACCGGAATTCTAATTTGTGGTATGCTAATAATGGGCTTTTCAGTCTCCGCTGGGAAGGTGCTGATCGAATCAATACGCGCCTTCACATCGTCTAACAAAATCCGTTTATCATAGCCGGTATCGATTTGGATCGTGACAGATCCCGCCCCGGGCGAAGCCACCGAATTGATATGCTTGATTCCTTCCAAATCATGGATCGCTTCCTCCACGCGCAAGATCACGCCTTCTTCCGACTCCACCGGCGTCGATCCTCGATACGGCACCGTGATGGTGATGAGGTCAAGTTGCGCGTCCGGGAGAATATCGGTGGCGAGCGGCTTCAGCAAAGCCTTCATCCCCAACGCCATGATTGTAATCATGAGCAAGTTAGCAGCGACACCATTTCGGGTGAACCATGCGATGGGTCCCTTCATTTCGATTCCTCCGGCGTAATTCGTTCTCTTGGTTCGACCAAGCTACCATCAATCGCGAAGGGCAAAGCGGTCAGGCAAACCCTCTCTCCTTCTTCCAATCCACCACTCACGACAAGGTTGGGAAGATCGTTGAAAATTACCTTCACTTCGCGGAGACGAATACGATCTTCATCATCGATAATTTTTATCTGATTCCCAAATCGCACCGCCTGCTCCGGGATGACAAAAACATCCTCAAGAGTTTTGCCTTCAATCTCCGCGCTCACAAACTGCCCCACTTTCAAAGGCGGACGCTCCCCATCGTTGAGAGCGTAGGGATCATCGACTTGCGCAATCACGAAAAGCTTGCGCGAGCGCGGATCAAACTCCCCCTCGGCACGAACCAGACGCCCCTCCCAAGGAGCATTGGGGATATTGGAATCTCGCAACAGGACCTTCGGTTCTTTTGCCCCCACGATCACACTACGACGGTATCGCTTTGGGAGATCGATGAATTCGAGATCACGCGGATCAATCGGCAAGCGCACCTCGACGTAATCGATCGCAAAGATCTCCGCGATCGGAGTTCCCGGACTAATCACCTGCCCAAGATCGACGCTCTTATCGCGGACATAGCCAGGATAGGGCGCGGAAATTTTAGTGCGCTTTAGATCACGCTTGGCCCGCTCCAACCCGGCCGCCGCCGCTACCGAAGCGGCACGCGCCTCGGCTAACTGAGGCTTTCGCATTGTGAGATCGCTAGGATCGCCTCCTCTTCCGAGATCACGCCAAGCTTCGACGGCTTGCTCTGCACGCGCCACTTCAAGTGCCAGCGCTGCCGTTGACTGGGCCAAGGTCGCTTCGCTTTCCGTCACCGCCGCGCGGTAATCAGCCTCGTCGAGTTCAATCAAAACCTCTCCTGCCTCAAAAAATCCGCCATTCCGAAAACCAGGGGAAACACGAATCACTTCACCCGAAACCTGCGGAATTAAAGTGCTCTTGGTGTGCGGCAAAACTTCTCCACTGGAAACGAGGGTGACTTGATGACTTCCCTTGCGAGCAATGACAAACTCCGCCCGCCTCACCTCTTCCGGTGCTTCCACCGGTTCCACCTCAACACGTTTTTTCATCATCCACGAAGCCACCCCGCCGGCTGTAGCAAGAACCACGAGCGCCGGAACGAATGCCTTCAGGATTTTTTTGAATGTCATAGAAGAAATATTTTTAGCGACCGGGGAGTGATTGAAAATCTCCACCGAGAGCGAGGTGAAGATCGATGCGATTTTGAAGACGGAGGTTCTTGAGCTGCAAGAGACCACTATTGGCATTGAAAGAGCGTCGCTGAGCTTCCAACCAAGTCAACCCATCGATCAAGCCGCCCGCATATTGATCCCAGGCCAACTCCTCGGCTTTCGTCGATTCCACCGCCGCCTGTTTTTGGAATTGAAGCTGATTTTCCAGAAAAACCTCTGCCGCCAAGGCCGTCTCGACCTCGCCAAAGGCCTGAAGGGCATTTTTCCGAAAGTTTGCCAGAGCTTCGTCATAGCGTCCTTGTGCCGCCTCGATCCCACCCTGAATCCGCCCGCCATCGTAGACCGTTTGGGCGATACTCGCGCCGATCGAACCCGCGAGATAGTCCGGGTTAAGGAACTTCCGAAGCTCGCTACTACTCGTCCCTCCGCCCACTGTCAGACTGAAGCTTGGGAGGATCTGCTTCTTTGCCTCCCCCACCCGCTCGGAGGACGCCGCCAGCCGAAACTCCGAAGCTCGCAAATCGGGGCGACGCTCCAAAAGAGCCGACGGAAGACCCGTCGGCACCCCGACTCCCATATCAGGGAGACTTTGCGAGACTTTCAACTGGCGCGCCGGATAGCGTCCAATCAGGATCTCCAAGGCCCGTGTTGCCCGATCCAGCTGCCGACTCTGGGCCGCCAAATTACTGCGGGCACTGGCAACATTCGTCCGAGTTAACCGGAGATCAAGAGGCTCCGAGGTTCCAAGATCAACCCCCCGCTCCACAAAATTCAAGTTCTTCTCCAAACTTGTCAAGGTCTCACGAGCCAATCGCACCTGCTGTTCAAGCTCAGCGGCATTGAACCAGGAGCGCGCGATATTGGCTGCCAACGAGAGCCGCAAAGCATGGAAATCTGCCGTACTGGCATTCACATCCGCCACCGCAGCACGGGAGCGGTTGCGGATCCGGCCCCAAAGATCGACCTCCCAATTCAAGCTCACCCCGATGTCATGGGATGTCGCATAATTTGAGACCGCTGAGGTCCCGCCGGAACCATTTGGAACCTCAGCCACTCCGCGCCTCCGGGTCGTGCCTCCCGTCGCAGAAATCTGAGGGAACCCAGCCGCCCGCGTGATTCCCGCATTAGCGCGCGCCGCTCGAAGCCGCCCCGCCGACGCCGCTAAATCCTGATTCGATCTCATAGCCTCCGCAACCACGGCATTGAGCCCGGGCTCCGAAAAATCCCCCAACCACCCTGTCGCCGCCCGTCCCGGAATCGCTCCTCCAGCCGTGAAATCCCCCGGAGCAACCACCTCCTCCCCGAATTGCGGCCCCTCAAGATCAGCGCATCCATAAGCCCCCAGCCCAAAGGCCAGAAGGAAAAAACGCGAAGCAGGAAAAATCACAAGAAGTAGATAGGGTGAACTAGCAGGTGGTCGTAGGACTCTGAATTATCCAACCAGAAAATCAAAGCCACCATCCTCAAATCACCCAATTCTACCCACCCTGCTAGAAATTTCGCTTCGGGATAGACCATTTGAGGGCGGCAGTAGGGGGATCGGAGAGGGTCAAAAGGGGAACCACTTTCATACCACTTCTGCCCATCGGAGGCGAGGAGGGTGCGCAGCAGTCACACAGAGCATATTTCATCAGTCTCTCCTACCAAGAGAACCCGCCATGAAATATCACATCGCCACCGCTTTGCTCCACCTCCCGCCCAAGGGCCAACAAACCGTCCGCTACTCCAACAAATCCCGCGGCCAAACCTCCTCCATCCCCAACCGTATAGTCCGGCCAGCCAAACCTGAGCCTCCACCCGAAAAACCGCCGCCCGCCCAGATCATCCTCATCCCCGCGCCGCCCAAAAGCCGATCCCGCGACATGCGCCCCCTCCGGCGCGAGGAAATCGAAAAACGCCGAAGGCCTGTAGGCGTTTTGGACAGGAATCCGCGCAGCGGGTGACGTGCCCCGCAGGGGTGAAGGGCCGTGGGGCGACCCTGAATCAATTCTTTCTCCGCCTCCACGGCCTCTGGGAACCGGAGCGAAGCGGAGGACTATTTACCGAGACGCACCAAGATTTCGTTGCGTCGCATAAAGGGAGGAGTGAAAGGGGGGTCATAGCTGGCTTTCTCCATCACCGACGTTAACGTGAGGTCCTGGTCTTTGGCCCATTTGACGAGTGTTTGGCGTGCTTTCTTGTCCCGGGCTTCGGTCCAGCGGCCACTATATCGATAGACCGCGAAACGTCCTGCTTGTCGTTTACTAACGGCGATATTGTTGTTGTTCGCTTTCGGCGCTCCATCTTTAGCAACCTCCTCGGGCAGCACAAAACTCATCTCCTGAAGATCACCAGCTGTCTTAGAAAAAACCGGCGTTGTCATAGCGATCTTTTGTTCGGCTTCGTTTTTTCCAGAAATGTATCGAAACAAGCTCATGAATCCTGAATTTTGATTGTTGTTGCCGTTTTTCATAGTGGCGGTCGCAACGACAATTTCGGGGTAGTCTCGAACCTCAAAAGCTCCATCAGTTTTTACTGTCTTGTAAGGCGCGGATTCATATCCGGCCCGTCCCAGAGGACCGGTACAGGAAGAAAGCACGGTGAAAAGAAGAGTTCCTCCGATGGCAAGGGCGATAGCAAATTTGGTTTTCATTGAGACAAGGATAAATAAAAAATAAGGCAGGAGGATGACGGTGTGAGCGACTCTATTTTTACCGGAGATATGAATATTTACGTCCAGCCTTTGAGGTTACCACGATAATCGTCAATGGCAACATATCTTCACCGCCCGCTTCGCCGGCAAAGACGGCTAAATCAAATACCCCGCCGTACCGCCGTGCGCTTGGCGTAGCTTTTACTCGAGCCTGCAAAGGTCCAGTCTGGATTGCCGCCGGGATCGGGATTGCTTCCGATACCAAGACCACGCAATTTCATTTTGATTGTGTTACTCGCTTTTTAGAAGCTGGTAAACATGTCTTTGCGGAAAATCCTCTTGGGAGATCTCTCGCTGAAATTCAAACCTGTTTCGCACTTGCGGCTAAGCGAAAAAAGACGTTATTTTCAGGGTTCCAAAGACGGTATGATCGGAATTTCCGCGCCCTTAAATCAAAAATTCAAACCCTAGAGCCAGCAAAAATTATTAAGACAAGCTCAAGAGAGTGGTGAGATAATCGCGGCATCAAGCTCGTCATCTGCTAGCGCCTCTTCAATATCTCCCAACAAAATAAAATCATTGTTTTGAACAATGTCATCCTGTGTCGAGAGATCTGAATCCACGGCATACTTCAACTCAATAGAATCAAGGTTCTTAATCGAAGCTAAATGGAAACGACCAGCTCTTCCGAGCCCCACAATACAAACCTTGGTTCTATTTTTCTTTCTATTTACTCGCGCTTTTAAGTATTATTCTCTTCCCTTAAAATGCAATTGCGTCGGGTAGATACTTGGCAGCGAGGTCCTCATAAAAAGGGCGTAATTCCGCCACATTAGGAGGAGTTGGTGACTTGGAATAGAGATCATAGGGATTAAACCGCTTTACCCATTCAAAGAGTTTATGGTCATGCTCATTCATCAAATGGTCATACGCTCCTTCTTTATGTTGAGCATAAAATGAGTGGTAGCGAATCATATACAAGGCAGGCTCAGGTAAATATTCCTTGAGAACGTGGTATAAATACTCGTCATGGCCCCATGAAAGCTGGACCTTATCGAGACCGCAATTTGGCTCATAAATCCCATATTTAGTGTTGAAATTTTGGTCGTGAAAATCGGAATTTTCCTTGAAGAATTCGGGGTAAACAATGGATTGGGAAAATTGACACCCTACTGGAAAAGTATCTCCCACTACCGCCCATTGAGGCTCCCCAAAGAGGCAGAGAACTTTGCCGAGGTCATGTAAAAATCCGGTAAGGATAAACCAATCGGGATGGCCGTCAGCACGGATCGCTTCTGATGTCTGCAATAAGTGCTGAGTTTGGTCCAAATCGGTATCAGGATCGGAATCATCGACGAGGGTGTTTAAAAATTCAACAGCTTCCCACAAACCCATCTTCCGTTTTTCGAGCTTCGTATATTCCGCTTTTTTTTGAAGCACGAAGTCATAGTTCTGATAGAGATGATTCATGCGGTAAAACTCCCGCACCGTATCTCTTGCCGGATCTGTATAATCGCGAAAATCCTCTTCTCCTTTATCTCCATTTTCAGGGTAGCGACTGCGCAAGTCCTCCTCCCATAGGTCTTCAATATCAGGTGTTTTATCTTTTAGGTTCTTCATGATGGGAGCTATGGAGCTTGAAATACTGACTATGACGCATCAGAAGATTTTGTAATCTTAAGAGTTCGTTTTGCGATCACTCAGGACATACTGGTAAATAGACTCATGGCTCACAAACATCTTTTGCAACGCCATTTTTTCACTAATTTGATCAGGACTGTGTTTTAAGAGCAGCCGGGCTTCGACCTGCTCTCTGACCTCTCCAGTAATCACTTTGGGCCGCGTCTTTTTAAGCTTCTGTCTCGCCCTCGCGAGATCTTGAGCCTGCTTGGATCGATAGCCTTTCTTTGCCCTTATTTCGCGACAGCTCCTTGCTCACCGTCGGTTGCCCAAAGCCAATGAATTCTCCAATCTCAGCCTGGCCAAAACCGGCTTTATTCATGTTGTAAATTACTTTACGATCTTCCGCACAGAGGCGGCGGTATTTTTTGCTTTTAGTCAGCTTTTCGCAAAACCAGCCTAGAAATATCCCCCGCCTTTTTACCTCTAAAATTTATGCGCTAGAATTCTGAAACTGCCGATGAATCGATGCTAGTAATCCACAAAAAAGCCCACCTTGAAGACATTCTTCAATGACGGGCTTTGAAGAAAAAGTGATCTAACGTCGGCGGCGAAGAAATCCGCAGGCTGCGAGACCGAGCAACACGACTGAAGAAGGCTCGGGAATCGGAGCGAGAACTGTGTTGTAGCGTGAAACTGCTCCCAGTTGACCATCGAAATTTGCATAGGAGCTAGGCACGTTCTCGCCGGCAGATCCTCCAGCTGACCCTTGGATATTAAAAAAGCCGGTACCATCAGCGCCGGCCCAGATGGTGCCGGTATAGGCAATAGAATTATTGATGCTCAGGCCAGTCGCGAGATTTGCTGCAGATAGGGTGATCGTATCATTCGCCATATCGATTCCGAGCCGAACGTGAAGCATATCATCTGTGTTAGGGGTGCCCGCATAAATCAAGTTCAGATCCACGTTTGTGTTCACGGCAGTGGCAGCATTCTGGGCAGCCGCAAAGGTCATGATGCTACCGTTCATGTTTAAGCTACTTCCGGCACCATTCCCACCGGTTTCAAAAATTAGCTGGGAGACATCATCGAGCTTGTCTGGGCTAATAAAGAAGTCGATTGTCGTATTACCTGCGTTCCCGCCGCCAAAGGCTTGGAAAGTAGGGCCAATCAACTTACGGGTGGCACCACGAACATTATTCAATCCCTGAGTAATAGAGAGGCCGGCTCCTGCGAGCTGTTCCTGCTGGGTTGTGGTGAGCTCCACGACATCCGTAAAGTCCGTATTAGTTGAGGAGGAAGTGTATTGCACTGGATTTCCACCGATATTGACGACTGGACTGGGGAAAAGCTGGACGGTAGCGGCGCCGGGATCACCCAGATCAGCGGCATTTTGCGAAGCTGTCCAGGTTGTTACAAGAGCAGCAGATGTTGTCGTGGGAATGATCACGACTAGAGAAAGAAGGGAGAATTTGATCATTATTAGTCTGTGTTACTATAGCTATCGACTACTTTGATTTAAAAAAATCTTGGAATCCAGCCCCAAAGACGATTTTCTCATTTTAAGGTAGGTTTGCTCAAAACAGAACTTTCCTGTTCATCTTCGGTTCATCTTGATCATGAAGAAGCTCCTCTCACTTGTCGCCTCATCGTTCGTCGTCTTAGGGGGCCCAGTATTACTCAGTAAGAATGTCCTGCCGGACCTCCTCCGATTGGTGGTTGACTTGTCGAATCACTCGGAGAAATCGCCGGGAAATATCAGACCAAAGGCAAAGCGATCGAAGCTGCCATCCCTGATTTCCTTACCTTCCGCCTCGGCCTCAATGTCGCCTCCGCGGACCAGCGTGTTCACGACCTCGTCGCCGGTCGTGACGATGAGATAAGGTCAGCCCGCAAGACGCTTCCGGCCCTCGGTAATGACGCAGAAATCCTCGGCAAATTCCACTACTATTTTGAGAATGATCCCAAGACTTAGAACGGAGCACTCAGCGGCAATAAATCCGAATCGAAAATCAAGATCATCGTCCCTGACGAATTCGACCAAACGGGGAAAGTCGTGAAGTATCTTCCTCTTAATACCGAAATCGAAGCCCTTCTAGAGGCCAACGAGATAACCCCCTTTCACCCCTTTGCTCCGGTCCAAAGACAGCCTCAAAGCCCTCCCGCCAAAAGCAAATTCCTAGCAGTTCAGTCAGAGTCTACCGGGCAGGAGGTCTTCGAGGCGGTGGCGTGGTTTAAGAATGTCCGGTCTTATTGCCGAGCCGATTTCAACTCCGAAGTGCGCAAGTTGGTCATTCAAGAACGATCTAGTCGAGATAGCAGAATTTGAGATCGACGAGCCGGAGTGCCCCGGCTGACACTTCAAAGTGATCTCATAAACGATATTCTGCCCCGCGTCCTTCTTCGGAATGGGATCACTTGAAGACCAATCACCACTCACTCCATGATAAGCAACCGCCGAAAAACCTCCCTCTTCCGACGCCACGCTCTTCTCGGGACAGTTCTTTGCTGCCTGCTGGCTCTCTGGCTCAATCTGACCGCAGAGGACACCCCAAACATCAAGCCCCAGCTCAAAGCAGGTGCGTTCGTTCAGGATGTCACGCCTCCCTTCGACTCGCTCCTCATCAGCGGTGGATTTTTGGAACGTCGGCGCGGCAAAATGAACCCCGGGGATCTCAAGGCTCGCTGTTTTGTTCTGGAAAGGGGCGACGTGACCATCGCCATCGCGGTGGTGGACAGTTGCATGATTCCGCGTGACGTGTGCGATCAGGCGAAGGCTCTCGCCTCCAAGGCCACCGGCATCCCGCTCGAGCGTATCCTGATCACCGCAACCCACACCCATAGCGCACCCAGCACGATGGACTATTGCCTCGGAACGATGAAGGACCCCGCATACACGAAATTCCTCCCCTCAAAAATCGCAGAGGGCATCGCAAAGGCACACCAAAAAATGGAACCAGCCAAGATTGGCTGGGAGCAGATCAAGGCTTCCGGCTACACCAACTGCCGCCGGTGGATCACTCGACCCGATGAGATGCTGACAGATCCCTTCGGAGAACAATCCGTGCGCGCTATGATGCACCCCGGTTATCGAAACCCCAAATACATCGGACCGTCCGGCCCGGTTGATGACGAACTCTCGCTTCTCTCAATCCAAGCCCTTGACGGAAGTCCCCTCGCCGTGCTTGCCAATTTCTCCATGCACTACCACGGGGGCGGCGGCCCAGCCGACTACTTCGGTCTCTTCGCAGACCGTTTGGCAGAGCAATTGACCGTCGATGGAAAGAGTCCGATTTGCGCCATGACCCAGGGCACGAGCGGCGACCTCTATCGCGTCGATTACAGCGGGGAAAAGAAATCAGATGACCTCTCGCGCTACACCAACGAACTCGTCGAACTCTCAGTAAAAGCGCTCAAAGAGACTACCTATCACCAAGCTCCGTCGCTCGATATGGACCAGGAGATCCTAACTCTGCAACGCCGCCTGCCCGACGAAAAACGTCTGGCTTGGGCTGATGAACTTCTCACTCCAATGAAAGGACGGCGGCCTAAAAACCGCCCGGAAGTCTATGCCGAACAAGCACGATTCATTCACGAAAACCCAAGTGAAAAGTTGGTGCTGCAAACGATACGTATCGGTGATCTCGCCATCACAGCAACCCCCAACGAGGTCTATTCCATCACCGGATTAAAACTCAAAGCACAAAGCCCGTTCTCATCCACCTTCAACATTGAGTTAGCAAACGGAGCCGCCGGATACATTCCTCCTCCCGAGCAACACGCACTTGGCGGCTACACCACCTGGCCCGCCCGTACCGCAGGGCTCGAAGTCGAAGCAGAACCCAAAATTGTCGAAGCGGTTCTCACCTCGCTGGAGAAACTCTCGGGCAGGCCACGCAAACCTCTGGCCGTCCACGAAAGCACCTACGCCAAAACCATCCTCGCAGACAAGCCCCTCGCTTATTGGCAATGTGAGGAGTTCCACGGAGGTAAACTTGCTGATATTTCTGGCCATAATCACAGCGGGATAATCGATGGCATAGTCGCCTACCACCTGCCCGGTCCCGCGAACGAATCCTTCTCAGGGAAGGCGGTGAACAGTTCCCTTCAACTCGTGGGTGGCACCGTTTCGGCCACCGTTCCCGAAGCGCGCAGCCTCTCTTTTTGGTTCTGGAATGGCATGAGTAAATCTCTCCGAAACAACACGGGTGACCTTGTCAAAAACGGAGCATCGCTTCGCCTCCGCATTGGAGGGAAAGCCGACTCTGCCGCAGCTGGTGCCCTGATCATCCAGAGCGGAGATCAAATCTTCAAAAGCTCCACAAAACTCGCTCTCCGCACCTGGCATCACGTCATGGTTTCAAGCGATGGCGACACCATCAACCTCTATCTCGATGGTAATCCGAAAGCCGAAATCTCCACCGCCCTTCCCAAAAAACCATCCAACGAATGGCGCTTCGGTGGCGACCTCTCCTTCGAAGGTCGCCTTGATGAAGTCTCATGGTTTGGCAAGGCTCTCACCGGAAAAGATGCCCAGCGCCACTACACTGCCTCCGGAATGACACCCCCACCGAAGCCCGCACCACCGCGACCAAAATTCGAACGGGGCGCCATGACTGGTTATCAAAAAGCCCTCATTGCTTCCAAACCTGTCGCCCAGTGGCCCTTGCAAGATTCCGCAAAAGATCAAGGCCTGCGAAAACATCATGGATCGTTTGAAAATGACGCCGTTCCCGCCACGCAAAAGCCGCATGGAAACACTTTTAATGGCGGCCGCATGCGCACCGATGTACCTAAGATTGGCGACACCTACAGCGTCGGATTTTGGATTCAAAACACTCTTCCAAACCATAGCCGCCCCGTCACGGCCTACCTCTTTTCACGAGGTGTCGACGGGATGAAGGATGCCGAAGGCGATCACCTCGGTATCGGCGGAACTCACGCGGCGGCCGGACGCCTCATCGTCTACAATGGCAATCAAAGTGGAAATTTACTCGAGGGCAGAACGCAATTGGAGCCGGAAAGTTGGCATCACGTGGTCATGATTCGTGAAGGCGGACGAGTCCGGGTGCATCTCAATGGCAGCCCCACGCCCGAGATCGATGGCAAGCTCCCCCGCACGTATCCCGATCAGCACCCACAGTTTTTTTTTGGAGGCCGCAGCGAGAATTTTGCCAACCTGCAAGGTCAGCTTGACCACATCGCCCTCTATGATCGCATCCTGAGTCCAAAGGAAATTTCCTCCTTCTATCAAACCGTCAAACTGATACCGCCCGGAAAAAAGAAGACCCCAGCCGATCGCGGTCCTCTCTCTCCGAAGGCCGGACTCAAGTCCATTCATGTGCCGGAAGGCTACGAGGTTCAATTGGTGGCAGCCGAACCACTGGTGCAAGATCCGGTCGCAATCGACTGGGCTCCCGATGGCAAACTCTGGGTCGCGGAAATGGCGGACTATCCTTCCGGAGTCGATGGCAAACCCGGTGGTCGCGTTCGCTTTCTTGAGGACCTCGATGGTGACGGAGTCTATGACAAATCCACCCTCTTCCTTGAAGAGGTTAATTTCCCGGCCGGGATCATGAGCTGGCGGAAAGGAGTTATGATCGCAGCCGCTCCCGACATCATTTATGCCGAAGATACCGATGGCGATGGCAGGGCCGACTTCCGCGAAGTACTCTTCACCGGGTTCAAACAGGGCAACCAACAACTCCGCGTCAACGGCTTGAGGTGGGGGCTCGATAATTGGGTCCACGGAGCCAACGGCAGTCATCATTCCAGCTATGCCTCGGGCCTCAAAATTAGTTCTCCGCGATTCAAGAAAACGGTCGAACTCGGCAGCCTCGACTTTCGCATTCGACCCGATGAAGGCCTGATGGAGCCGCTCTCCGGTCCCTCCCAATTCGGCCGCACCCGCGATGACTGGGGGAATTGGTTCGGGGTGCAAAACAGCTTTCCTCTTTGGCACTACGTTCTGGAGCATCGCTACCTCAGTCGTAACCCCGACTTCGCAGCGCCCGATCCCCGACGCCAACTCCGGCCTCAAAATCCGCGTGTCTACCAAGCCACCTCTCCCCAAAAGAGATTCCACAGCTTCAACCAAGCCGGCCGCTTCACGAGTGCTTGTTCTCCCATGATCTATCGTGATCGCGTCCTCTTTGAGGACGACAAAACACATGCCTTCATCTGCGAACCATTTCACAATCTCGTCCAGCACATGATCGTAAAAAAAGAGGGTTGCAGCTTTACCGCAGAGCGGGCGGAAGCAGAGACCGCACTCGATTTCTTCGCCTCGGAAGATCGCTGGTCGCGCCCCGTCATGGCACGCACCGGACCCGATGGCACTCTGTGGGTGGTCGACATGTATCGCTATATGATCGAACACCCCGACTGGCTTCCAGATACCGGCCGGTCCGAAATGCAGCCCCACGAAAGGTTGGGTTCCCAACAAGGCCGCATCTATCGTGTTGTTCCGAAGAAGCGCGCACCACGGTCCATCCCCCGTCTCGACAAAGCCACCTCCGAACAACTGGTAAAGCAACTCGCCACCTCCAACGGCATCGTCCGCGATCTCGCGCACCGGCTCCTTGTGGAAAAGAAGGCGGTCTTCGTCACCGACTCCTTGTCGGAAATGGCCGGGGATCACGATTCACCCAAAGCACGTCTCCATGCTCTTTGTGTTCTCGATGGCATTGATCGCCTCACGCCAAAGCTTCTTGAATCAGCACTCCTCGACCCCCACCCCCAAATCAGACGCCACGCCCTTCGCCTCGCCGAAGCGCGATGGGAAAGCCAGCCAAATCTTCTCACCAAAGCCATCACCCTCACCAGCGATCAAGACGCCGCCGTGCGTCTTCAGGCCGCCTGCTCCTTGGGCACATCGGCAAGTCCGCAGGCCGGACGCGCCTTGGCCCAGCTCGCGGTGGAAGATTATGATGATCCGTTCATTCGGGCTGCCGTATTCAGCTCGGCTCACCTGCACTTCGATCACCTTGCCAAGGCGGCCCTGGAGAAAGGTGAGCTCATTAAAGAACTCCTCAAGCTTGGCGGCAAACAAAGCTCACTGGAAACCTTAGTCTCCCTCCTGGCAACACCTGGTAGGGATAGCTTCACACCCGCCCAACTGAAAGGGCTCGGCCTATGGTTGGATCTCAAACCAAAGGCCTCCAAAAGAATGAGCGAAGTCATTCAAGAAGCCCGAAGAATGATCAGCGATCTCGATGCCCCAATTGATCTCCGAACTGCCGCCGCCGGACTTCTTGGCAGGGAACCAAAGCACCTCATCTCCGATCAGGCTCTGCTCACAAAGCTGCTCTCTCCCCAAACCCCTGGCCCGCTCAAACTCGCAACAATCGAAACCCTAGCCCGCGAAAAATCAGCCGATCTCCCCGCGATTCTTCTTCAAGGTTGGTCCGGCTACCTCCCCAAGGAACGCACCCTGGTCCTCGACACTTTGCTGCAACGACCGCAATGGACAAAGGACTGCCTGATCGCCCTCGAAAAGGGTGAGATCACGCCCGGTGATCTTGATGCCTCACGACGACAGCTCTTACTCACCCATCCTGATCTCGCGATTCGAAAGACCGCCGCACGTGTTTTAGAAACTGGCACCGCCTCCGAACGACTCGAGCAGATCAAACCATTCCGTAGCGCCTTAAAACTAAAAGGAAATAGCGGGAGTGGCGAAAAGATCTTCGCAAAATTGTGCGCCGTCTGCCACCTCCCTCCGGGAGAGCTTCCCATGAACGGACCCGATCTCCGATCCATCACCGATCGAACCAAGGAAGGACTTTTTAATTCCATTCTTAGTCCCAACCAATCGGTCGACCCCTCCTATACCGGTTACACCGTCACTCTGGGAAACGGCACTTCGCTCTTCGGCCGTGTGCTCTCGGAAAACGCCAACCACCTGACCCTTCGCCTTCTCGATGGCACCGACCGACAAATCCCACGCAAGTCCCTCAAGGAATTCAAAAGCACCGGACGCTCCCTCATGCCCGACGGCCTCGAAGCGGCCATGACCCATCAGGATCTCGCTAATCTCATTCACTTTCTCGAAAAGTTTGGACAGACTAGACAGTAGCACGAAATCAATCGCTTGCATCGCGATTACCATTTCTCTACCAAGTTTAGATGAAACTTTTTTTTAGCACCCTCTTAGTCGCCCTACCGCTATCGCTGATGGCAGAGAACAAATTCGAAGGCGGACTGAAGCCCTTCCTCGGCGCTCCTAAGATCGAGAGCCAGCAAGTGTTTGAAGGAAGCCGCTTCCCCAACGTCGCGGTCGCGACCGATGGAACCGTCCTAGCAGTGTTCGCGCAGAACGGGGTAAGCGTACGGCGCAGCGAAGACGGTGGCACGACTTGGGGTGATCCGATTGGCATCGCCAAGGGATTCATGGGCGGCGGGGTCACCGTCGATGAGAACAGCGGCGACATCCTGGCATTCATCGAAGAACACCATCCGCCAGCGCCGCTGACCGTTTACCGCAGCAAGGATCACGGCAAGACCTGGACGGCACAGAAGACCGAGATCAAACCCGACAGTCAAGGGCACGTGCCGTCGATGCACATGAACGATCACGGCATCACCCTGCGCCACGGCGAGAAGAAGGGCCGTCTAGTGCGCCCATCGCGCTGGTATGGCAAGAAAAACGCCCGCGAGGAGTGGCCGAAGCACTACACCAACGCGATCTTCAGCGACGACGGCGGCAAGAGCTGGCAGGCAAGCGAGCCTTTCCCCGAGATGGGCACCGGCGAAGCCTGCATCGTGGAACTCTCCGACGGGACGCTCTACTACAACTCGCGCGTCCACTGGGACAAGCGCCCGAACTTCACCAAGCGCCGCGAGGCACGCAGCAAGGACTCCGGCGCCACCTGGATCGACTTCCGGATCGTCGAGGTCCTGCCCGACGGCCAGCAGAACCGCTCCTACGGCTGTATGGGAGGCCTGACGCGCCTGCCGGTCGCCGGCAAGGACATCCTCCTTTTTAGCAACATCGAAACCCCGAATGCGCGGCGTGAGAACGGCACCGTGTGGGCAAGTTTTGACGGCGGGAAAACGTGGCCGGTTAAGCGCCTAGCCAACCCGGGACCGAGCGGTTACTCATCAATGAACGCAGGTCGCCCGGGCACCCCGAGCGAGGGCTGGATCTACTTTATGCCTGAGGCCAACGGCGCCAAGGTCCTGCGTTTCAATCTCGCGTGGGTGGTCGCGGGCGAAGCAACCGGCGACGGCAAGATCCCGGATTGGGTGAAGTAGGAACTCCCTCTCCCCCTCCCTTCAACGGCGCCCCTCAAGCGATCAACCCAAAAAGCAATTTCCTGGCAGCGCGAAGGAAGCATTTAATGACAGCTGACGGGAGGCTCGCAATGTGTCCGCCCCCTGAAGCGCTACTCTTCGCGAACGCGATGAAAAAGTCGGGTAGTTTCAGCGGTAATCCCCGTGACAGTGAAGGTGGTTTCGATGCCGCCGGATAACACGCTGTCGACCGCTTCCGCCCATGAATCGCTGGTGAGATCTTTCGAGGAGTCGATGGCGTAGGTTCTTCCGGGGGTCGAGTTCCAAGTCAGCGTGACCGACCCTGCCTCTTCGTCGTAAATGGCGGTAGTTATTTGGAACGGAACAGCCGCACCGCCGAACCTCGCTTTTTCGATCTCTTCCAGGGTGAGCGCGTAGTTGTAAATCCTCACATCGTCAATCCAGCCATCCCATTTGCGGCCGGAGTGATCGTCTCCGATCCTGAGGTCGATCCCGTTGGTGCTATCGGTATGAATCACTTCGTCCAGAGAGGCGCTGGGAGTCTCGAGTTGGCCGTCCACATAGAGAAGGATGTCTTCGACATCGGGAGTCCCATCGTCTTCGAAGGTCATCGCCACGTGGTGCCAGGACGCATCCACGATGTTCGTAGTACTGACGATATATCCGCCGTTGACCTCGACTCGCAGCCCCCCGGGAACAGCGCCGTTGTTATTCTCTGCACGAAAGATCCACTTATCTCCAAGCTGATCCTGTCCAAAAGCAAGGATCGCCATGTTTTCAGCGCCATTGGGACTGACTCCGCGCGATTTGACCCATGCCATCAGAGTGCGCGCCGTCGTGCCCGAGAGTTCTGGTGCCTTGTAACCGGTGACGATAATCCTGTCCCCGATGCCATCAAATTCAACTGACGCCGAGGTGCCCGCCAGCAGTGGCGGAACATCTGCTGTATCCCAAGCTGGCCCAGTGCCATCGCTGGGATCAAAATTGCCGACGAGTCCGTTTTCGCTCACCTCAGTGGTTGCCACTCCGGTCCCCTCTTCGAAGTCGAAGTGCGCAAGTAATCCCGGAGGGACGGCGGTCAACGTGACTTGAGCCACACTCGAGCCGGTCGCATTGGTTGCGGTCAGGGTGTAGATGGTCGTTTCGGTCGCACTGACCACCACAGTGGTCTCACCAGTAACATCGCCCGGCACTGGAGCCAGACTCAGAGAGTCAGCGCCGAAGGTGCTCCATTCCAGCGTAGTGCTATCTCCGGTAGTGATGGTATTCGGTCCAGTGATCTCAAAACTGCTAATCTCAGGAAGTTCTCCAACATGGATGGTGAGCGTCAAAGTCTGAGCTTCGCCGCCGAGGGTCGCGGTCAAGGCGTAGGTGGTGGTGTCGACAGGCATCACCTCGATGCTGCCGGATCCGTCCGTCGTGATTGGGGCCACATCCCCGACTCCGTTGTCGATGACAAGTGTATCAAGAGCAGGATCGACCTCCCATGAGAGGGTCACGGTTCCGCCTGGTGGAATAGATTCGTCATCTGCGGTGAACGTGCTGAGGATTACCGGAATCCCGGTCCCGAGTTCCAAGATCTTCTCGGGGCTGAGCACTTCATCGTAGATACGGATGTCGTCAAGCCAGCCATTCCACTCGCGCTGGGAGTGGTCGTCAGAGATCGACAGGTCGATCCCATTCACGGTGTCGGTATGGATCACCTCGTCGAGCGAGATACTGATCGTCTCCAACGCGCCATCGACGTAGAGCAATACATCAGTAACGTCTGGCGTGCCGTCATCCTCCCATGTCATCGCGACGTGGTGCCACTCATTATCGATCACCACCGTGCTGCCGATGATATAGCCACCGTTGACCTCGACCCGGATGTTGCCATCAATTGGGCCATTTTGGTTTTGCGTGCGAAAATTCCACTTGTCTCCTGCCACGTTCGCTCCATAGCCGAAGATACCCAAGTTACTATTCGCTACAGTGACTCCGGGTGCCGACTTAATCCAGGCGGCGAGCGTCCGGGAGCTAGTACCTCCGACCTCATCCGCCTTATAACCGTTCATGAGAACGTGGGCGAGATCGGTGCCATCGAAGGCGATTGAGGCGGTTGATCCCGTGGGCACAGGGGCGAACTCGCTCGTGCTCCATGTCGCGCCCGTTCCGAGCGTCCCAATGTGAGCACCAGCACTTTGATCGACCGTCGTTGGGCCGGACCCCTCCTCAAAGTCCCACCATCCAACAAGCTCGGCATGAGCAAGCAATGCAGATGAAAGCAGAGCCGCGGCGATTAGCGCCGTGATCCGACTTGAATCCCCTGTGGATGAAAATAACATTTCTAAGATTGAGCAATTTCCTGCGGGGCTGGCAAGAATTATATATGGGTAAGGTGATAGTTCTTCAAAAAATCACCAAAAAAGAGGTCGGCATATTACCGACCTCTGGAAAGAGCTTAATGCTCAAAAAAACCACGCGTCATCGATGTTACCCGAACCACAGGGGGCCCGTGTAGAGGCTTCTATCTAGCGGCGGCGCTTCAGGAACAGAGCCCCTAGTCCGAGCAGACCAAGGAGGCCGCTTGACGGTTCCGGGACAGCACCCGCGAGTGTGGCGATCTCATTCGCGCCGAGCACTTCATCGTAGATACGGATGTCGTCAAGCCAGCCATTCCACTCGCGCTGGGAGTGGTCGTCAGAGATCGACAGGTCGATCCCATTCACGGTGTCGGTATGGATCACCTCGTCGAGCGAGATACTGATCGTCTCCAACGCGCCATCGACGTAGAGCAATACATCAGTAACGTCTGGCGTGCCGTCATCCTCCCATGTCATCGCGACGTGGTGCCACTCATTATCGATCACCACCGTGCTGCCGATGATATAGCCACCGTTGACCTCGACCCGGATGTTGCCATCAATTGGGCCATTTTGGTTTTGCGTGCGAAAATTCCACTTGTCTCCTGCCACGTTCGCTCCATAGCCGAAGATACCCAAGTTACTATTCGCTACAGTGACTCCGGGTGCCGACTTAATCCAGGCGGCGAGCGTCCGGGAATTAGTACCGCCAACCTCGTCTGCCTTGTAACCGTTCATGAGAACGTGGGCAAGATCGGTGCCATCGAAGGCAATTGAGGCGGTCGATCCCGAGGGAACCGGGGCAAACTCGGCCGTGCTCCATGTCGCACCAACTCCAAGCGTCCCGGTGTGGGCACCGCCACTCTGATCGGCAGTGGTGGTTCCACTTCCTTCTTCAAAGTCCCAAAAGCCAACAAGGGCGGCTTGGCTGAGGGCGGTCGAATAAAGCAGGGCGGCGGCAGTGGCGGCAGGATGGATCATTGAATTTAATGTTTAAAATTAATTTAAAGGATACCGTTGCGAAAAACCGACGCTGAAGTCAAGGCAATTGTTCTGCTCCTGCATCAGGCATGCTGCCTCATAAGAAAGGACACCACCGTGCCAGCCATGGAATTGAGCGAAAAGGGTGATACTGATTGCAAAGGGGCGCTTCAGGGCTGACCCGATACTTGAACACGGTAAAATCGGTGTCTTGAAAGCTCGGCTGCCGGGGAGGTCGATTGATACTTAACGATCGCAATACCGTCTCCATTGTTCGTGGTCGACAGGTGGACCAGGTTCGCGGCCTCATCCCAGTCCGAAAGATCATCACTGGTTTGAAGAGTGTAGGAAATTCCAACTGCTGCCAGATTAACACTAAATTCGATCGTGAGGTGCTCGTTGCCCCCTCCTGCCATGGCCTCATTTCCGAGTTGTCTCACAGGAATTGAGCTATTGCTGCCGTCGCTCGTGCCCATTGCGTATTCGAGGAAAGCATTGTAACCATCGCCATCCTGATCGGCCGCAGGATCACCGGTGAAGAGCTGGGAATCATCACTCCCCGGAGTGCCGTTGAGATCCACGCTGGATCGCCAGCTCAGGGGATCTGCGTGGTTGGGATTTGCGAGAGGATTATTTAAGACGAGTGAGAATCCGGAGCCATCTCCGGCGGCTTCGGGCCAGGGAAAGATGGCGCCATAGACAAAGTCGCGAATCACCAGCCCTCCGGCATCCATCAGGACGATCTGCTCCCCTTCGTTTCTCAAGGAACCATCATATTGGCCGGCAATTACGGTGCTGCCATGACGGAATTCGAACGCGCCCTGGTTCTTCACCAGGATCACACGTTGACCCGGAGAGAGAACGCGGGCGTTGACGGGAAGGCTGCTGTCGAAACCAGCGAAGGTGATGCCGTTTGAGAATGCGATTCCTTCCAAAGAGATCGCGTTCACGGGATCGATGTTGAGGAGTTCGATGTATTCAAAATCACCCCGGGTGAGAAAACCTTCCGCCTGCTCTGCGGGAGTGGGGTCCGCCGGGCGATAGTGGATTTCGGAGATGACGAGATTATCGCTGGTGGCCGGCACGGTATTGACGACGAAGTTGGCCCGGCTCAGTGGACTCCACTTTGCGCCATCGTAGACTCGGGCGCGGACATCGACCGAGGTTTCAAGGTCGATGTTGGAGGAGTAAATTTGAGCCGAGGGGGAAATGGCGTTGGTGGCACCTTGGCTCGCTTCGAGAAGGCAGGACCACAAGGCGTCGCTGCTTCCCTGACCACGGTTGAGTCCATGAATCGCCAGCATGTTTTGGCCGACTTGAAGATGGTTCGTTCCTGTGCTGACGGGGAAGTTGAGGTAGTTGACTGCGGCACTGTCATCGTGGGTGCCATCGGCTCCCGAGGTGTAGCTCAAGTTGGCCGGGGCGTTGGCTTCGCGAACGATTTCGACTCCGTTGAGGTAGGCCACAAAGCTATCATCGTAGCGCATTCTTAAAGTCAGCTGACCTAGAGCGTCGAGATCAGCCTGAGAAACGATCGTGAAAGGAATACGGATGTAGCAGGTGGAATTGATAGAGGCCATCTCTGCTTCAACATCGATATTGAAGTAAGGATCATAGAGATTATTTGAGCTGAGTTCATAGCCGACTCCCTGGGTGCCGGAGGTCCAGTTGCCGACGTTCGGAGGATCGCCCGGATTAGTCCATTGCGCGACCGTGAGGGTATTGCCGCCATTGGTGGTGGATGGAATAAGAGCTTCGCAGGAAGCATCCTCTCCAATCAAGGTGATGGAAGGGCTTGGCCCCAACCTTGGATCGCTCCCATCGAGAGTGTAGTAAATCTGGGCACCTCCCCAGCTGTTTGGTTCGGCCATGGTAAGATCAAAGCCGGCATTCACATTACCTCCATATTGATTGAAAACAGGAGGGTTTGCCAAACCGCTGGTTCCCCGTGACTGGGTTTCCATCCAAGCCAACCTTTGGGTGAGCCAGTTCTTCATCCAAGAAACTTCCGCTTGGTGGGTGGTCCGGGAACCGGAACCGGAAGCATTTGGCCAGACGTAGCTTCCGAGGATATTCCATTCGTCAAAGTTGCGGGTGACGGCATTCGGGGTTCCGTTGTCGCCATCGAGTTCGGCATCATGCCGGTCAATCGCAGCCATCATGTTCGGGGTGGTGAGGAGGCTCCGTCGAAGCTCCCAAAATCGATCCCAGTATTCCAGATCAAATTCCGTGTCCTGGAACAAGCGTTGATACCAGTAGTAGTTGGGTGAATTAATCAGCGGATAATACCAGCCGGTGGGGTTTTCTCCTTCCAAGTAGTCGGCATTACCGAGTCCAAGATTGAAATCCCAAACCGGAAGGGCACGGATTTTTCCTCCGCGGGATTTTGAATAGTAGGTACTGATCCGGTAGCCATCGATGTCCTTAAAAGTTTCGGTAAAGAGATGGGCATCGACAAATGTATCTGCCTCAATAAATGCCCGATAGCCCGAATCAGGATCAGCGAAGTCTGGGCTGTGCAAAGCCGCCTCCATGTCGTCAACGTATCCTGTCAGGTAGTTGAATTGAGCCGCATTTGGTTTCTCCGGATAGTGCATATCGAGAGGGATGTTCTCGGTCGCGGTGTTCCATGGGCTACTGTAGGGCCCCTTGTCTTTTTTGAAAATGTAGCCGCCGGTGATGAGGGCGGGATCAGTGACGAGGTTGCTGAGCTTTTCGACATCAACCCGCTCCTTATCCCGTTTGATCTTCTCCATCATGACATAGACGCCACGGTAGTCAGCCAGCGAGACGGTGCCTCCGTTTGAATTGAAAAACACTTCCACGTAGCGGGTGCGCACGCCGCCGAAGTTTCCTCGAAGCTCCCGGGCACTCTCGTAAACGAGAGCATTACGCATGAGAGTTTTGTCCGAATAGGGCGCGTAGAGAATCCAATCGGACTCGCTGGGCATTCCCAGAATGGAAACATTCTTGTCGGCGTCTTCGTTCGTCCAGGTTTCCCAGGCGTATTGCTTCTTGGGAAAGCCCGAGGACGATTGTCCGCGCACATGCATCCCACCCCGTCCGGTGAAGTCCGGGAGACCATTGATACGAGCTAATCCGTCCACCGAATCCCGATCAATCACCACGGTATAGACAGGACGGAAGGGTCTTGAGGCTCCGGGGTTGTTCGCGAGATCGATGTTCACGCCCGCCGAGTCCACGATCACGATGGGAAGGTTTGATGTGAAATTCTGCACGTTCGAATTCAGTTCGATCAGAGTGCGGCTTTTGATTTCCCCTGGGAGTCGGCCGGCCTCAAAAACCCGGGCACGAACCGTGGTGGTATTGCTGATATTGAAAGCTGAGGAGTAGACGGGCGAAGTTTCAGTAGGGATCGTGCCGTTGGTGGTGTAACGGACAACGGCGGCAGGCGAGATTGTTGGGAGGATCGCCAGCGTTGTCGAAGTCGAGAAAACACCTCCTGTTTGATCAAACTGAACATCTTCCGCAGGGGGACCAACTGCCTGAACTCCGGAATTGATTTGGTTCGGAGTGGGAGTTTCCAAAAAACCAAGGTTTCGGTTCTGTCCGAGTTCCCCGTAGGCGACATCTCCGGCCTGTGCGGAGTAGCTAAATTCGGTCACCACGGTGACTCCATCCGGTGCCACGAGCGCGAGATATCCCCCCTCCTTGGGAAGAGAGAAGTTGGTGTGAAGGGGAGAATTGATGGCCAATCTGTCTTTTTCGGAGGCGAAGATCGTGAGATATTCATAGGCTTCCATCGTCACCGCCGGGACTCTCCACATCGTCTTTTGTGCGATGTCATTGGTGAGGTAGTAGCCATCGAGATTTTGGCTGGCACTTTGACCATTGTAGATTTCGAGCCAGTCGGGAGTGCCCAAGTCTTCGTCTTCGAGTGATTCATCATTGTCAGCGACGAACTCATTGATCACCGGGCCGCCCGTGAAAATGGGGGTGGCAGTGGTCGTCAAAAAGGAAAGGTCGTCAAGGTAGGTGTTTTGAGTAGCTCCCCCGGTGCGGGCTGAAAAGGCAAAGCGATCTCCTGCTTTTGGAACGAAGCCGGGAGTGGCGAGATTGTTTGCCAAAAGGTTTCCGTTGTAGGTGATATCGAGACCACTACCGTCCCAGTTTAATACCACTGAAATCCATGCGTCGGATGTCGATCCGTAATTGTAGCTATTGTTGTCGATACTCACGCCATCGGCAAAGACCTCAACGGAAGGATTATCACCGCCATTATTATAAGTATCCCAGGCGACCACGAGACCGTCGTCGACGGCGAAACCAGCCTCTCCCCCACCGTCGCCTGAAGCGATCTCTCCGAAGGTCAAGGAAACACCATCGGCCAGCGATCCACTACCGCCAATGAGCAGATCAAAACTCACCTCAAAGGAGTCAATCACTTTCCCAGGATCCAGCTCAGGTAATTTCAGCGATGAGCTGGTTCCACCTGTGCCGTTGTCAGTCATCCGCAGATAGGGATCGCTCGTTCCACGCACTTGAGTGATCCCGGTGTTACTACTGATTTGGGATCCATCACCCAAACTGGTTGTCCCCGATGAAAAGCCGGTGAAACTCTGGCTGTAGCTTCCTGCCAAGACCGGAGAAACACCTGATACTAGGAATACGACTAAAAATAGTTTAGCAAGGGAGTTATTCATTAGGGAAAAGAACGGACCGGCATTTGTCGGAAAACATGCCTTCTTTTGGGAAAAAGGCAAGTTTTCGGCAGCCAAAATTAACACGGATGGAACGTGAATCTGAAGAATTCTGCTTCCCAACAGGCGTCCGTTTGGGCAACCTCCTTTCCCTCTCTTTAATTGAGATCCACAAAAATATGTCCAAAAAGCAATCTTTCCTAGCGACCTTACGTCTGTTGCTGTTTCTCACTATCATCTATCCTTTCAATTCGAATGCTGAATTCCTTATTAGCGAAATCGTTGCTGACAATTCTGGCACGACGCTCAGTGATGAAGACGGATTTCCGGCCGACTGGCTCGAGATTCAAAACCCTGAGCCCTCGACCGCTTCGATTGCGGGCTACTATCTCACGGATGATCCAGCGGTGCTCACCAAATGGCAGCTGCCAGACGTCTCGATCAGTGGCAATGGCTTCCTCGTCGTGTTCGCAACCGGAAAAAACCGCGCGGTTTCTGGATCCGAGTTACACGCGAATTTTAGCCTGGGGGCAGGCGGCGAGTATCTCGCACTGGTTAAGCCCGATGGTGAGACCGTAGTTTCTTCATTCGATCCGGAGTTCCCAGCTCAGCTGCAGGATATTTCCTACGGAACGGGCAGTGGCGGACCAGTAGCTGGGGTTGATTTTTTGCTGGTCGGTGCGGAGGTTGCCTACCTGGTGCCAGATTCAGATATTGGCTCAACTTGGCAAGAGCCCAGCTTCGACGATGCCGCTTGGGCCATATCCCAAACCGCTTTCGGGTGGGGCTACAGTTCCGCAGTCGGTGACGAAATTTCCGCCACCGGTGACATCAGCAATGTGATGCGTGGCACCAATGGCTCTGTTTACATGCGCTTGCCCTTCCAGGTCACCGATCCGGCCGAAATGGTGAGCATGACCTTAAAAGTGAAGGTCGACGACGGGTTCGTCGCATACATCAACGGCACCAAGGTCGCCGAAAAGAACGCACCTAGCCCGCTGAGTTACAATTCGGTAGCCACTGTCAGCGAGGAGGTCGACGTCGGCGAGAATTTCGAGTTCTTCCCGCTCAATTTCGCTGGCGCCCTTGTCCAAGGGGAGAACATTCTCGCCCTGCAGGCGATGAACAGCTCCGCCTCTAGCTCCGACTTCATTATCATCCCGGAACTGGTCGGCGAGATTCAGGATCTCTCAGCTCCGGCGCAGCTCGGATACTTCGAGGAACCGACACCAGGGGCACCGAACGGCATTCTCAGCCTGGCTCCGCCGAACCTAGTGCAGTTCTCGGTGACTGGCCGCGCCTTCACCCAAAACTTCTCGCTGGAGCTCAGCGTGCTCAATCCGGATGCGGTGATCCGCTACACCACAGACGGTAGCATGCCAACCGCAGCCCCGGCTTCGCCGTCGCCGGTCTACAACTCGCCAGTCACGATCAGCGGCTCCACAATGGTACGGGCGAAGGCGTTCCTTTCGGGTGCAATCGAGGGACCCGGCCGCACGGAGGGATACATGAAACTCGATCCCAGCCAGGCGGATTTTTCTTCTGATTTGCCGATCGTCCTACTGCACAAGTTCAGTTCTGGACAGCCCCCAGGTGCCAACGCCAGCTCGCGGGTTCCAGGATTCATGCTAATCTATGAACCTGACCCGGAAACCGGTCGCACCACCCTGACCAGTGAGCCTACCCTCGGGACCCGGTGTGGCTACCGCAAGCGTGGCTCCAGTTCGGGCGGTTTCTCCAAGTATGCCATGGCACTCGAGAGCTGGAACGAATTCAACGAGGATGTCGATATCAAGCCGCTGGGGTTCTCAGCTGAGGGGGACTGGATTCTCAACTCGCGCTTCACATTCGACCAATCGCTGATGCGCAATCCGTTCCTATACGCGCTCAGCAACCAGATCGACCGCTGGGCGGTGAAGACACAGTTCATCGAGATCTTCCACGACGCCACAGGCGGGGATATCACCGCCTCCGACTACTTCGGCGTTTACACCTTCATGGAGAAAATCGAGCCCGACAAAGGTCGCCTCGATATCCCATCGGTGAACGCCTGGGACAACAGCGAACCTGATGTCACCGGCGGCTACGTCTTTAAGAGGGATCGCTCGGGCGTTGGGGAACAGTCACTTAACGCCGCCGGTAGTGGGGGGGCGGTCCCGCTGACGTCACCAAACATTATCTCTACCCCTCAGAGGGATTACATCCAAGGATACCTTGCTGAGATGAACAGTGCGCTGAACGCCCCCAACGGGATCAGCAGCACCGGAAAGCATTTCTCGGAGTACATGGACGTCGGCGCATGGATTGACAATTTTTGGCTCAACATCCTCGCGATGGATCCGGACTGGGGACGCCTCTCTCAGTATTTCTACAAGGAGCGCAATGGTCCGGTGAGTGCCGGTCCGATCTGGGATTACGACCGCACCATGGGCTCGGATGACGGCCGCGATGACAACCCACGCCAATGGGACACCGGTAATCCAACTTGGTATGCCTCCAATTACCCCTGGTTCGGCAAGCTGTTCGGCTTTAAGAGCAACAACCAGCCAACCCCCGCCGCCTCGAGCACCCGTCCGGATGTCATGCAGCAGGTCGTCGATCGCTGGTTTGAACTGCGCGCAGCGGAGTTCGGCCAATCCAACATGGAAACGATCATCAATGGGATGGCTGACGAAATCCGCGAGGCCCAGGCGCGCAGCTTTGCGCGCTGGAGGAACCCCGCACCTGGCAGCATCAGTGGGCAGAATTTCTCCGAGGCCGGGACGACTGGCTGGGAACGCGACGTTTCGCACCTCAAGGGCTGGTTGAAGGCGCGCTCAGAGTGGATCGATCAGCAGTTCTTCCTCCCGCCGACCTTCAACAAGAATGGTGGTGTCGTGGAGGAAGGCTTCCAACTGACTATGAATTCGAACGACGCAACGGTTTACTACATGACCGATGGTTCCGATCCGCGCGCACCCGGTGGCGGGACCGCCATCGGCGCCATCCCATTCGATGGCGGTCCGATCGATGAGGTTTTGCTCGCCGAAGATTCCAGCTGTCAGTACTTCGTCCCCTTGGACGCCAGCCTGCAGACGACTTGGTTCCTCCCAGAATTTGAAGATACTGACTGGTTCTCCGGAACGTCTGGTCTCGGGTTCGAAAGCCTGAACGGTGTCCTCAATTCAGAGATCACAACCAACATCAAAAGCACCATGCAGCCGTCTGCCAACGGATCGAGAAACGCCAGTGCTTACTTCCGCTTCAAATTCGATTTTGACAATGCGGACAGCATTAACCGCTTGCTACTCGAGATCAAATACGACGATTCCTTCGTTGCCTACCTCAACGGTACTGAGATCGCCCGCAGCAACTCGGCGCCAGCATCGATCGCTTGGAATTCGTCTGGCTCATCCGGGCCTTCGGACTCCACGCTCGTCAATTACTCGTTCAACGGCATCGCTGACAACTCGGCATTAGACTACGATATCACGGCGAACAAAGCCCTAATCATTAATGGCACCAACGTGCTCGCGCTCCAAGTGATGAACTCGTCGTCCGGCGGTTCCGATTTTCTCGTCAAACCGCGCATCAGCGCAAACCATACCGTGATCGCCACCCCGATCGTGGTCAACAGTTCCTCAACGATCGTCGCGCGAGCTTACGATGGGCAACAGTGGGGCGGTCCGACTTCCGCGACCTTCGTCGTCGGCTCGGAACTGGCCGACGCCACCAACCTGGTCGTCTCGGAAGTTATGTACAATCCAATTGGCGCGACCGCCGCAGAGATCAACGCTGGTTTCTTGGACGGTGACTTATTCGAATATGTGGAATTGCTCAACATCTCTGCCAGCCCAATCGATCTCAGTGAGGTCTCGTTCAGCAACGGGATCGACTTCGATTTCCTCGGCGCAGCCATCACTGAACTTGATCCAGATGCAAGGCTTCTGGTAGTGCGCAATCAGGCCGCATTTGAGCAGCGATACGGGGTCGGATTCAGCAACCTCATTGCAGGCGAGTTTGCCAATGACACGAATCTAGCCAATTCCGGCGAGCGTGTTGCGATCGGAGGAGCGAGTGGCGTGATCCGAGATTTCCGCTACGACGACACAGCTCCGTGGCCACTGCTTCCCGATGGATTCGGTCCAAGCCTCGTCCTGCTTGCTCCAAACTCCAATCTGGACCACTCCCTCAGCGAGAGCTGGGCCGCCAGCACCGCTCCACTGGGCAGTCCTGGGGAAGGCGATGGCGGCACGACGTTTAGTGGAGATCCGAATGCCGACATCGATAACGATGGTCTCAGCGCCTTCGCGGAATACGCGTTCGGCACCAGCGACACTGACCCGGCAGCAGGAAAAGGCATCGTCACGACCTCCGTCGATGATGATGGCTTGTTCACGGTCAGCTTTCCCAAGAATTCCAACGCCACCGACGCCCAGATCGGTGTCGAGATCTCTGGCGACTTGATCGACTGGACGCCAGCTGGCGCCATGTTGGCTCTCGACTCCGTTATCTACAACGGCGACGGAACCGCAACCGTCACCTATAAGAGTGCCAATCCCGTGGCGCAGGGAGATAGGCTCTTCGTCCGACTAAGGACTTCAAGCCTCTAGCATCATTCATGAGCCTCCGGCGAAGCCTTGTAAGAAAGCCGGGGCTCACGCGTGAAAGCACTCTCCCCAATCACCACGATATTGCCGAAAGCCTAGAAAATCTCGCGGCGCTCTATCGATCCACTAAGGAACCCCAAAAACAATTTTCTAGCAATCTAGTTGAGAGTGACACGCATCCTGAGAAACAATGGGTTGCCGTCCATCGGCAAAATCGAGCGGTAGAGTAATGTCGCGGTGCCATCTCGGTTGTCGATCTCGTCAACGAGAGCAATCGCATCATCTGCGGCAGTCCAGACTTCAAGATCTGCAGATTGCTCGAGCGTGAAGGTGACGTCTACCGCCAGAGGATTTCGGCGAAACGAGAAGGTCAGGAATTCGCCGAATTCTAATTGGGTGTCGGTGGAATCGGCAATCGTTGGATCTGTGCCCATAGCATACTCCATCAGGGCGGCGTGCCCGTCGGAGTCACTGTCCGATGCGGGTTCAGGGTTGCCGAATGCACTCGCCCAAGTGATGAAGTTTAGCTCATCGCTCGTGCCAGGTGTGCCGCCGAAGGCCGGGCTGAGTTTCCAGTTCGCCGCGAGGGCATGGTCGGGGTTGATTTCAGGAGCCGCCAGCACCAAGCTGAAGCCTCCGGCACTCGCCGCTACCGGCCACGGTGCTTTGTTGTCGTAAGCGAAGTTCCGCAGGACGTCCCCTCCAAACGCCGTGATTAACAGCCGCTCGCCTTCGTTCTTCAGTTTCGTGCCATTTTGAAATTCACCGACAATGCGATCAGAGAGTGCGGTGCCGTAGCGAAATTCAAATGCGGCCCGATTTTTAACGAGCAGCGCGCGTGCGCCAGGTTCGAGCAAGTTGATCAGGCTATTGTTGAAGTCAAACTCAACGCCGTCGGAAAAGTGTATCCCGATGAGTGCAACCGGAGTGTCACTGATGTTTAAAAACTCAAGATACTCAAACTCTTCCCGTCTATCGAACCCTGCGGTGCTCTCTTTCTCATTCGGAAGAGACGGGCGAAACATGATCTCGGAGATCACGAGGTTCGAGCTGTCAGCCAAGTCCTCCGAGATGATGAGAGCGATTTGCTCGGGGGCACTCCATTGTGAGCCGTCGAACGTGCGGGCCGTGATGACTTGCGTGCCGTCGACGGTCGCGGGCGTGGGGGAAACATTGTGATTTATCGAAAGCATTGGGCGCATTAGAAAATCAGATCCACCTATGGAGCTGTTCATACCATGGAGGGCGATGACATTTCCCCCGTCGCGCATCTGGTCTTTGAACGGTGTGAGATCAATAACGATCGGAGCTGTTAAAACAGCAGTGTCCCCTCCCGGGAATCCTCTTCCTCCATGAGTCCTACTGTTCCACAGGAGTGGCGAGGGTTTGAGCAGAGAGCCCACTTCCGTGCCATTGAGATAGGCGACGAATCCATCGTCGGCCCAAACGGTCAACGTGAGCGAATTGATATTTTCGGTGTTGTCAAAATCAAACGGAAGGCGGAGGTAACAGCTGGCATTGATCGACCTCATCTCCGGTTGGATATTGGTCGAAATGAGTTCTGAGATCCCTGCGGAAGATTCAAAGCCCACGCCGTTGATGGCCGTCTTCCAAGTCGAGTCGTCGAAAATATCAGGAGCTTCGGTCCATCTCAGGCCGAGAGCATCGTCCGAGGGGACGAGATACCGGCCTAGGGCATCGACATCGATCAATGTCTCCTCCACCGGGCCGCCAAGGAACGAGATTGTTTCTTCAGTCGGCAAGCCGCCCGACGCACGTGGATCTGATCCATCTGTCGTGTAAAAAACCTGGCCATCAGGCGAGCCCATCACCAGTTGAAATCCTGACGCAATTACCCCGCCAGGAGTGTTAAATACTGGGGGTTTAAGATACTGTGAGTCGAGCCATTCGGTCCGCGCCACGAGCCAGTTTTTCATATGCGAAATTTCCGCCTCCCAGCCACTCAGACCTTGATCGGCAAAGTTGCCACCATTCGGCGGATATTGCCTCCAGCGATCGAAATTGCGCGCTTGAGATTCGCGGATCTCACCTGCCATCGAATCAATAATCGCATGTAGGTTTTCAATCGAGAACTCACCTTTGCGCAGCTCAAACCATCGGTCGGTATGGCGTTGACGGATCTCCGGATAGTTCGCCCCTCTAGGATCCTGGGTTGGTCCCAAGAGATTTCCATACCAAGGGAAACGCGAGTCGTACCACGTCTTACTCGAAACGGTGCCTACCGCATTGACAACGCCCTCCCATGCGCGCGGATTATTGTCGCGCACGTCCTCGCAGCCGAGAGCACGGTCGTAGTCCCACACTGGCCCACAGACGATCTTGCCGTCCCGATCTTTGTGGAAAAATGCGCTGTGACGCCCCCAGTCGATATTCATCACCATGATATTCAACCAATGGTGATCGATCCACGAATCGACATCGATGTAATCGGAAAAATGCAATCCGGTCGCGGTGTTGATCCCTTCCGGATCGTTAATAAGAGCCACGTCGACTTCGTTGAGGTGACCGGTAAGCCATGATCTCTGGTTTCCCGCAATCTCCCCACCATCGGGATCGACAAGGGTAATCTGCCCCATCCCTCTGATGTTGATCGTGGGTTCGCCAGGATCCGGGCGATCGTTTTTGAAAATGTAACCACCGGTAATTTCTGGCTCGGTATTCTCCCAGGGCTTGATGCGCGCGATATCAACGCGGTTAGGATCCATCTCAATTTTCTCGATGAGCGAGTAAACTCCAAAATAGTCATTATCGGAAATTTCAGCACCGCTGGTGTCGACAAAAACTTCGACGAACTGAGTCCGCGGGGCATAGCGGTCGATCTGTCGGCTGACCTCATAGACGAATGGATTGCGCAGGAGCGCCAGGTCCCATTCATAGCGAGCACTCAGGACCCAATCCGCCTCTAGCGGCATTCCCAGAGGTTCAATATTACGATCCTCGTCATCGCCGTCGCGCCAGGTTTCGACTGACAACGACCACTTCGGCCATCCGCCCGAACTGGAACCACGCCGCCGCACCCCAGCCCGTGTCGTAAGCGCAGGGCTTTGCGTCAAGACGGTGCGCCCGGTTAGCGGATCGGGTTCGAAAAAGAACATGAAAGCGGTCTTCCGCGTCGTGGATGACGTTCCCGGAGGCGCTCCCTTACCGAGTGTCGAAAGAATGACCACCGGAAGATTAGAGGAGAATGTCGGAACGTCCCCAGACATTTTCAGGAACGTTTCTGTCGTCATCCCACCATCGAGGGAGCCGTTCTTAAACGCTTGCGTCCGGATCTGAGTGCTCTCCGTGATCTCGATCGGCCCGGTATAGATGGGTGACGGATTGCCAATAGCATTCGTCGGCACACTCAAGTCGGTCGTGTATCGAATCACTGAGTCAGGCGTGGCGGTGCTCAATTCAACCTCAAAGTTCTCAGTGAAAAGCCCGCTGGACACGGAAAAGATAACTTCTTCGGACGGTCCATTCTTGAGCGTGCCATTCGGCGCACCCGGTGTGGGCTCCTCAAAATAGCCATACTGCAAGCCACCGGAGGTGTCCTTCACATCCGCCAGCAGCTCGGCATCGATGACAAAGTCAGAGCCGCCGGCACTGCTGTTCATTCCCTGGAGAGCGAGGACGTTCTCGCCGTCAATCATTGCCGTTCGATAAGCGCTGACATCGATCACGATGGCCTTCTCGATAGTTTGCCGGTCACCACGGCTAGGGCTGCCGGCCGCGGTGGAATTCCACTGCACGTTGGGCGGCTTCCGAAAGCTGCCAATTTCCACGCCATTCAGGTAAGCGACAAATCCGTCATCGATATGAACACTCAACTGCATCAAAATGATTTGTTTACCCTCCGCATCAAACTGAAACGGGAATCGAAAAAAACCACTGGCATTCACTGATTTCATCGCATCGGCAATATTCGTCGCGATGATCGGTTCCAGGGTTCCTCCCACCGATTCAAAGCCCACCCCGGCGACCGCACTGGTCCATCCTGAATCATCAAATTCGGTCGGCGATTTTTTCCAGGCGTCACCAAGCGAATCATCGCTCGGGATGAAATATTTCGCTTCGCCGTCGCGCGCGACGAAGGTTTCCCGTGTGCTGCCCCCGGCGACTCCGATGCCATAAGAGATGCCCTCAAATTGCTCTGGATACACGGGCGTGAATTCGCTCACGGCAGTGGCACCATCAGGCGCGATCAATGCGAGATAGTCCCCACCGCGGTCCAAGGTGAAACCTGCGTGCAGCTCACCCGGTACCGGAGTGGTCGGCGTCTTCCCGGATGCAAAAACCACCAATGATGCTCCTGCGGCAATTTCTACCTCAGGAAATGCCCACCTCCTTAAATCTGTTACGTTGTTGGTCAAAAAGTAACCATCCAGCGAAGCAGTCCCGGCACCGGAGTTGCTAATCTCGATCCAATCGGACGGTGCCCCATCCGCGTCGGAAAAGTTCGGATCAGCTACTGCCATGAACTCGGTGATCTGCAGATCCGCAAATCCCCTCGAAGTAGTTACACCGGTAACACTCACGCAAATCAGGAGAACTTTTGAAAGAAAGAATAAGAAGTAGGAGCGAGGTTTCATGAGCTTTGCTTTGATTCTAATACTGAGGATCCTAAAAAGAAATAAGTGTAAATCTTCGCTCCTCAGGATGGGATGGGAAGCTTCCTTTTCTCTGTCATTCTTATGAAACTTCCAATTCTCCAAGGGTTAAGGCGAATTCGGGCGAAGGAGCTGCGGTAGAAAAATTTCCGGGAAAGAGGTAAGCCTCAAGAGATGGAGTGAGAATGCGCTATGCCTAGCATGCTTCTGTGTCCTTTTGCCCGCTGAGTTTCAAGTGATCTATTCGCCGACGCCTCGACGGTAGGCCGCGATTTCGCGGTCGCCGAGGTAGATGAGCAGAATGGCGCCCTCTGTCGCGATGGCGCTGAAAAGGTCCATCATGAGTTCCTCCTGCCCGGGCCAAGGGTAGACGAAAAAGAGATCGACCTCGGCGGGATCGAGGCCATCATAGTGGGCGATAATATCGATAGATTCGCCGGGCGAAGTAGTGGCGGCGGGTGTGAGGAGGTCCTTGCCACCGACGCCGTCGCATTCCTCGTAGCCTTCGGGGAGGTAGCTGGTGCAGAGAATCTCGACCGGGATGTTGTGGTCGTCGGCGAGTTGGTTGGCGAGGTCGGCGAGTCCGGGTTCGATCTCGATGCCGTAGGCCTCGTAGCCGATGAGGGAGGCCATGCAGGTGGCGACGCCGAATCCACAGCCCCATTCGCAGAAGAGATTGCCGCGGATGTAGCCCGTCTCCTTGAGGCAGACCATGGCGGCGTGAACGATGGCGGGATTGCTGGGGAGGTAGCGGGGGTAGCGCCGGCCCAGGCCGGCCTCAAAGAAGTCATCGCAGCGACGGTCGGCCTCGGCAAGCATAGTAGCGACGTCGCTCGGAACTTCTTCGGGCTTGAGGCGGAGGGTGAATTGTTCGAGGGACACGGCGATAGGTGGATCAGAGCTTTGGGGCTTCTCCCTTTGCTGAATCTGCCAGGAACTGCACCGCATCGGCGATGACATATTTCCCTTCGGTTCCCTCGTTGGAAATGGTCACAGAGCCAGCCTTTCCTTTCTTGAATTCAAACACTCCCAGTGAGCGGAAGAGTTTTCCGTGTTTTGGAACCTTCTGCTGGTTGATCCGGATCGTCGTTTTGCCGGATGCGTGTATAATGGTGACGGGTGTGGTGCTCGAGCGCCTTACATTGTAGCAGTGGGACACACGCACTTCGTATTTCCCGGCTTTCGGAAAAATCGGGGCCCAGGTCACCGATTTTTCCCCCTTGTCCGACTTCTGATCGTGGAGATAGCCAATGCCGAGGTAGGGCGGGGTGTGGGTCGAGTATTGCCACTGGCCCTTAAGAACGGCATCGGTTTCATCGAGAACAATTCCGGGAAGTGTCTTCGGGTCCGCGACGATGAACTTCACGTTGGCCGCGATATCGACCTCGCCCGGCGGGTGGGAGTTGGGCACGGCGTCGGGGTGGGGCTCGATGGAAAAACCAGAACCTATTCCCAAAAGCAGAACGATCGTTAGGAGGCATTTTTTCATACCGATGAACCTAGCAGGGTAGCCGTCTGGGCGCGAAGTCATTATTACCAGCCTTGATGGGCTGTCGTGAAAACTGCCCGGTCTGTAAATCTCTTCCTTGTTTCCAGTGAAGGTCGCCGAGCTCCACGCGGAGGCGCTTGGTTTCGTCCGTTCTTGTTGCCAAGCCTTTTCAAGATAGCCGGGGTGGCTGCGTTTCGGAAGAAACTTTCGCAAGCCCCTCCTACAAACTATCCAGTCGCGACAGCGACAGAGTCAACGGCGGGGCCGATCTCGCATCGCAGAGGTGTGGACCTTGCGGAAACTGTCGCCGTCGCGGAGTCGAAATCATCCCCCCGGATTTTCGCTTTTCTTCCATTACGGATTACGCATGAGCCTATCGAGACCAGAGTGTTTCCCCGGAGGAGGTCGGGATTCGCTTCCTTGGCAAGGAACTAGCCAGTGAGGACGCAACCGTTGTGAGTCGTTTGCGTTCTGCCGGTGCGCTTCTCGATCCCCGCAGGATACGCTGCAGAGAAGCGGATATGGGAACGCCAACGGAACTGATGCGGTATATCGTGTGCGCGAATTCCTGCGACCTGCCTGCGATCTGGTTTCCGGCAGGCTACATTAAGGAAAGGACTCCCGATAGGGATTCAAGCGATCGCGTGACATTGGTGGAAGGATCTCCTCTTACGATTAGCCAATATGGCTGATTAAAAACTTGAGCGAAAAGAACCAGCCGTGTCTCACGGAATTTTTTAGACTGAGCGAGATGTTGATCTCAGCGCCCCCTGCCGCGACTCGGTTTTTTCATGACCAATTCATCACCCGTAATGCTAAGACCGCGCTCATTAACTTGGCGCTCTTCATCAGAACTCAGCAGTCCATAGCCACGCGGATAGGACCACCCGAAGCCCCATCGCCATGGAGTGGGCCACCACGGAGCACCCCCGATTCGTATACCAAAGTACATGCAACGAGCCAGCACAGGATGCCCCTCCGCACGGACACCGCGCACCAACTCACGATCTGCCTCACGGCGTTGCTCACGCGTACCGCCCTGCCAATAGGAAAAATCGTGCTTCACACAATGCGCCTGCCATCGCTGAGGATGACTCAACGTCCCATCCGGAAAGGCTGAACAACCATCAGACTGGAAATTCTTCAGCTCGCTAGGACGCGTCGAACAACTCGCAAAAGCAGCGACACAGATAAGAAGTAGCCATCGCATGGCCTAAGAAGAAGGGAATGAGAGCGCATTGTCCAACCAATCATTCATGGGCAAGACATGACACCGTTCTTTGAACGGCCTAATTATGAACCCGAGCCTGCGCCTTGGTGTGAGGCTCATTCGTTTTTGTCTTTGGGGTCGCTACATTACCAACGGAAATTTCCGTTCGCACACGCTGAATCGAATGGAGCCTTCTTTGATCTCCTCTTTTATAGGCGAAAGAATTTCTCCATCGGCGTCGAGTCTCAGGCCTTGATGAAATTTGACCGTCACTTCGCGGGCTTGTATTTCGATGGCTCCGGGAACTTCGGAGATTCGGCCTTTGTAAATCTTGGAACTACTCGTGACTAAGGGCAGTTTCTTTTTCCCGGAAAGTAAAGTGAGCTCTAACAGGCCGTTGCTCAACTCGGCATTGGGCGCCCATCGCATGCCGCCTCCGTTGCAGCGGCCGTTGCAAACGAACAGCGCGATCAAATCTGTCTCGAACCTCTTTGTGTCGCCGTTTGCGTCAATGCACTCGATTTCGACCTGCTTCGGTTTGTAATAAAATAAGGCCTTCAAGGTGTGATAAAAATAGGCGGCCGCTCCCAATTGGAACGATGAACTCTTCAGGCTTTCCAGCATTTCGCTAGCTAACCCGACTGAGGAGATATTGATAAATTGATGTTTTAGATCTTCGTTGTTGCGGCTGACTTCGCCGTAATCAATCAAAGAAAAGGAATTTGCGTCGATGGCTGAATTGTAGTCATCACTCAGTTCCGTGATCGTTCGGAAAAAGTCGCCACCAGTTCCTAAATCGATTACGCCGAGAGGAATGTCCTGTCGGATAATATCGCCATTTTTATCGAAATATCCGCTGACCGCTTCGCGGATCGTGCCATCGCCTCCTGCAACGATAATTTGCTCATAATTAGTATTTTCGAGTAAGGTTGCTCGAACAATTTCTGTAGCGTGACCGGAAGCGGTCGTTTCGTGCACCTCAATTCCTTCCCCAAACCTTTTTTGAAGGCCGGGGAAAATCTTTGAAAAATCACGAGCGGCTTTGCCGTGTCTACTTTGCGGATTTAGAATAATCAGGCGTTTAATTATTTTCATGGAGTAACCCTTTCTTTCCGTGTGACAAGAGTGTCGCATCCAGCCTCCCAAATGGTTTCACTCTCATCCGCCCAACGGAATACGATATTCTTAGCGCATCGGGAAACGGTTTTCCCGGAGTGAGAACTTGAGCGAGTAAATATTGAGCCACTCATTGACGAACGGTTCTTGAAGAAAGAACCTCGGGAGTTGCTGCTCCCCGACTGGGGACATGTGCCCTCTCCTCAATCGACTGAAAACTTATGAATACCATGCCCACGACAAGCGCATTGACCGGGAGATTCGGCCGAATCCTTGCGCTCCTTTCAATCAACCTCTCTGCATGCCTTGCAAAAGAATCGCAGTGGAAATGGGATCTGCAAAACAGCGGAGTCGAGACGTCGATCCGGGCCTTGTGCGCCGTCGACGAAAAGACCTGCTGGTTCGGAAGCGGGAAAGGCACGATTGGCCGAACGATGGACGGTGGTAAAACCTGGAAGCGCTTTGTCGTGAAGGGCGCGGAGGAGGTGGAGTTCCGCGATGTCGAGGCCTTCGACGCAAAGCGCTGTGTTGCAATGAGCGTAGGTGAAGGCGCGGCGTCGCGGATCTACCGAACGATCAACGGTGGCGAGACCTGGAAGCTCGTATACCAGAACAAAGCGCCCAAAGGATTCTTCGACGGAATCGCCTTCTGGGATGAGAAGAACGGGATTCTCGCCGGTGATCCCGTGGATGGACGCCTAGTCGTTCTGCGAACCGCCGATGGCGGCGTAAGCTGGAGAGCAACCGATTCAACGCCAAAGATGAAGGAGGGAGAGCATGCCTTCGCCGCGAGCGGGACGCATCTGGCCGTGGCACCGGGCGGTCACGTTTGGATTGGATCAGGAGGCAGCGTCGCACGCGTCTTCTATTCCAAAGACTTCGGAAAAAGTTGGTCGATTCTCGATACGCCCATGATTGCGGGAGAGCCTTCGGCCGGAATCTTTTCCCTCGCCTTCAAGGATTCACTCAACGGTTTCGCGGTGGGTGGTGACTACACCAAGGAGGCGAAAGGTGAGCGCAACGCCTTTTCGACATCGGACGGAGGCAAGTCGTGGATCTTGCTCAAGAGTGACGATGGATTGTCCGTCTATTCTTTTCGATCCTGTGTGCACCATCTTCCGGATCCGAAGCGAGTCATTGTCGTGGGCCCGAATGGTTGCAATGTTTCTCGCGACGAAGGGAGGACCTGGGCTTCTTTCGGGGATCAGGGATTCCATACTTTCAGTGTCGGAGGGAGCTTGAAGGCGATTTGGGCGGCGGGAAGCAATGGTCGAATCGCGCGGCTCAAGTGACCGTGATAATTGCCAGCTTGTAGTTGGGAGTTGGAACCTTTGACATCATTCTCGATGTTCTCACGTCGCTGGGTTCCGGTCAGTCCGCTCAGATAATCACGGGCATGGCCGGCGCTATTGTA
>OJHF01000023.1_pt1 | contig 63679 bp, 47 predicted proteins | sample 1594891 | NCBI WGS metagenome assembly OJHF01 (sample SAMN05416737, study PRJEB24817) | seawater metagenome | isolation source: Sea water | place: Canada:Atlantic | collected 2013-07 | reverse complement strand
ACGAGATTGCCTCTTGTCTCGTGGGCTCGGAGATGTGTATAAGAGACAGCCTCATAATGGGACCACTTCCCGGAGAGACCGCGATTGGCCATGTGGTAGCCATTGTCGGCTGAGTAAACGACGATGGTGTTTTCGGAGAGACCGGCTTCATCGAGGGCTTTTAAAAAACGCCCGATGGCATTGTCGATTCCGGTGACCATGCGGTAATAGGCACGCATGTTAGTTTGATATTTTTCGGGAGTGTTCCAACGCCAGAAGTAGCGCTCGCGGGTGATGCTGGTTTGGAGAAAGTCGGGGAGAGCTTCGAAGATCGCGGGATCAGCGAGGCGGGGCGGTCCGATGTAGGTGTCTTCGAAGAGGCCATTGGCGGATTGGGGCCAGGCGAAGTGGCCGATGCCAGGGCGTTTGTCGCCATCTTCGGCGTGACAGGCATTGAACCACATATTGAGGGCAAAGGGTTTGTCCTTGGGTTGAGATTTCAGGAATGCAATGCCGCGATCGACGATTAGATCGGTCTCGTGGCGGAGGGAGCCATCGGCTTGCTTTTTGAAGAAGGGATTGCGGCCGATCGCTTCGAACTCGTCGAAGTGAGCTTTCTGGTCATAGGGTCGCGCGCTGAAGTGCCATTTACCGTAGTAGCCGGTGCGATAGTTGTTTTCGCGGAGAAGATCTGAGTAGAGAACCGAGACGGATTTTTTAGTGGCGCGGTCTCCATTACCGGGTTGGCGAAAGCTGCGAGCAGTAAGGCCAGTGAGAATGGAGGTGCGACTGGCCCAGCAAATGGGGTGGCTGACGAATGCTTGTTGAAAACGAGTGCCGCGTTTGGCGAGGGCATCGATATTGGGAGATTTGACGACGGGATTTCCGTAGCAGCCAAGGGTGCTGATGGTTTGGTCGTCCGTGAAAAAGAAGACGATATTGGGTTGTTTTGCCGAGATGGGAGCAAGTCCGACCACGATGGACAGGAGCGGAAGCGAGATGAGAGATTTGAGGAATAGGTTCATAGGATTCATGAAGCTAGCAGTCTGTAAAACTTATCCAATCCGGCAAATCGACTTTTTAATACGCCCTTCTTTGAGGTCGGAATGGGCTTCCTCAAATCATGATGGAGACCCGCGAAATACCTTTTTGAAACACCCTTCTTTGCTCCGGTCCAAAGACGGTTTAAAAGCCCTCCCGCCAAAAGAAAATTCCTAGAGGTAATCTTTTACACCTGAGGCTGTCACCTCAATATTACAGCTTCCCTACTCCATGAAAATACGATAAATCATAAATAAGATTTCGTAATAATGACACAAGCAGACAACCAATCTAATGTTCAGAGATTCCATGCATTCCTTGGAAAAACCGCCCTTACCGCTCTGATTTCTGGGACTCTGAGTCTCTCTTCTCAAGCCGAAGACGGCCAGGATGCTGTCCTTCTGGACGATCCTGATATCTACTGGACGATGGGCAAATTGACCAGTGGGATGGACAAAGTATTTGCCGTGCTTGGCAGCGATGAAAATGGGTTACCTCTCCATGCAGAACTGAGAAGCAATACAGCCGTCCTACCGATGGTAGTGGACGGAATTGTCCCGAATTCAGATGATGGCGCCATCATGTTCGATGCAGCCGAATCACAAGCGCTGTTTGTTCCCAATTCCCCGGCCTTGAACGTCGTTCCCGGCAATCCGGGGACCGCCAATCGAACCTACGAATTATGGTTTCAACCTCGCAATCTACCGGTGACCGGCCGAGAAAACCGGCAAATTATTTTTGAAGAAGGGGGGACCACACGAGGCATCAGTATCTATTTGGATGGAACCCAGGCGGCTGACCCCACGGAGGCAGAGCTCTATATCATGACGACCAATCTGGCGGAAACTCCCTGGGGAGGTGAGGCTGGTCCGGGACCAACCGATCCTGATTTCGCGATTAACACGACGGTCTCAGCAGGGGAGATTTACCATTTGGTCTTCGTCATCGATAAGCCGGATAACATTCAAGAGAATCTCAATGGAGATTTGGTGGCATATCTCAATGGTGAGGAGATCGGACGGGTCGAGGACAAAGTCGGATTATGGTATAATCACACCGATGCCATCGGGATCGGGCGCCGTTATGCCGAGTCCGTTTTTCACGACGGTCTGGTTAGGGGAGCGGATCCGGCCTTTTTTTATGACGGAGTCATCGATGAATTCGCGATCTACGACGGAACTTCATTAACCGCCGACCAGGCACGTCTTCATTACCTGACCGGGATTCAATCGGACATGGTGCCCATTAAAAGTTTCACCTCAGACCAGGTCCGAGTGGCTTCGGGAGATCCGGTCATTCTATCGTGGGAAGTTAATGATTTTGACAGCTTATCCATCGATAACGGGGTGGCTGATGTCGCGGGCATGACGGTCGATGGAGCGGGTAGCACCACTGTAAACCCAACTGGGAGCACGACCTACATTCTCAATGGAACGAGTGATTCTTTGGACCAGCGCGCATCGGTCAGGGTGCATGTCGGGCCCCCGGTCATCAGTAGCTTTACGACGATTGGGGCTGACACAATCTTGAGCGGGAATTCGGCAACTCTCGTTTGGGAGGTTTCCGGGGAGGCCTCGCTGTCCCTATCCCCTGATGTGGGAGATGTCGGAGATCTCGACAGCGCTGTTGTTAGTCCGGTAGCGAATACCACCTATATCCTCACCGCGACCAATGAACTTGGTAGCGTGACGGAGGATGTCACAGTGACCGTTTCGAATAATGTTCCTCCGACTCTGGGTTGGAATGCCAAGGATGTCGTTGATTTGGGAGTGGAGTGGCAGCCAACCATCAATTCCACCGGAAATGCCGGAATAGTCTGGATTGGCTCGGGCACGGTTGAAACCGGTAGTTCAAATTTTAGAAACATTACCACATGGATCAATTCTCCCAATCTGGCTCTCATGAGCAATCCTGCCGATTCGTTTCAAGACGGGCTGGGCGACCCGGTTACCAAGGCGGACGTTAGTTGGGAATTCATCTTCCGCCCCGGCGACTTTGAAGGTCTCCATACCTTGTTCAATACAGGTGGAAATGGTGCTGGAACGGCCTTTGTTCTTAACGGCAGCGTATTGGATTTTCGATTTCAGAACGCCAATAACGATTCCCAGCGGGTGATCGCTTCCTCCGACCTTGCCGAGATTGGAGCGGCCTCGGATTTCTTTCATGTCGTTGGTGTGGGAGATGTTGATTCTGCAACAAGCGGGACAGCCAGATTCTTTGTGAATGGTGAGCTGAAAGCCGAGGTGACAAGTACCGGGGCCATTGAAGATTGGGATGGTGGAGATTTGGCAGAGTTGGGAACAGGGAACAACATTCCCGGTGGAAACCCCTTCAATCCTGAGTCCTTTAACGGTGATATCGCAGTCTTCAACTACTTCCAGGGTATCTTGATTGCAGAAGAACAAGCACAGGCCTTGTTTTCAGCCCAAGGGGCTTCCGCGGGAGCATTGGAAATTACTGAAATAGAGGTCATGGATCTTTCGGTGGAGCTGAGCTGGAACTCTAGCCCCGATCGTAATTACGCAATAGATATGGCGACATCCCTTGACGGAGACTGGATAGAATTGGCTGATTCACTGGAGGCGGGTGACGGCCCGGAGTCGACCTACACCGCTAATTTTTCTGAAGGGAATCCGCAGCCTGTCAAAGCCTTCTTCCGGGTTCGGGAAGAATAAGGCAAACATTCCTTACCTCGTAGGCGTCTCGCAGGAAAACCTGCGGCACGCTTCAGTTCGAGGATGGAAATGGCCTCTGATGAAACTGTCGTCCCACACCCCGTTTCATCGATGTCTTTCCCCAGGCAAACCCGGGAGGGTGGCTGCTAGATGAAGGGATTGGACAGGGAAAGAAAGGGGGTTGCTTGTTGCCACCTTAAGGGCTTCTTTATTGAGCGTTTTTTCCTTTTTCCATTCCAACTACGGCTCCGATTAAGCCGTGCCAACAGCGAGAGCTGCCGTCGTTGGAGGTCTGGGAATAAATAGAGAATCCACCAATCATTTATACAGATATACGTTGATGGACTTCTGTTAGGTCTTACTGACGAGTCTGTCTGGCCAACGGATTTCGATCCCTCGCTTGACGAGGGTATCCTGAAATTCATTCAGGTATTTTTTGTCCTTATGAAAATGCTCAGGATTAGTGGATTTCGCTATCGATTCACTGGCAAGAACACCGGCAACTTCTCCGATATTCCATTCGACTGGATGGAGCCGGTAGCAGCCGTTGGTCAGATGGGTTGTCCCGATATTTTTTGATGCTGGGATGAGGTTTTTAAGGCGGCGAGGAATGAGTGCTCCAAGTGGGATCTCAAATGGAAGTGTCGCGAAGTCGATGTAGTTGTCGCCTCCTGAGCTTGGGTGGAGATCAATTTGATAATGTCCAATACCAACTGAGTCTGGATAGCGCTTAGCGCTAAGACTCTTGGCGTCATTTAGTCCCAAGATTTTCATTCGATTTTCTACGCCGCAATGCTGCTCTAAGATAGTTGTTAGGGCTTTGATGCGACGGGATTCTCGAACGTAGGGATACTTAGCAAGTCCGTCACTGGTCCCCATAATATCACTCCTTAGTCGCAGCCCTGGCCAACCTTGACCGCCATCATCACGTGGAGCTTCTGTTTGCAGCCAATAGAGCAGCGAAAGGCTTAATTGTTTTGCGCGGGCGATGTGTTTTTTTTGTTCATCGCGATTTACATCAACCAAGTTTCCTAGCAGATAATCGTTCTGTGGCCAATTGATCAGGCTGATGTCCTGCAAGCCACTTTCAGGCAGGAAATTTTTAGCGGCTAAAATGCGTCGATACGTCCAAAGGTTAATAATGCCCTTCTTCTGTGGGCCAGTTGGATTAAAACCTAATCGTTTAGATAAGCCACTGGAGGGGTGGGTGTATTTAAAGTCTAGTAGAGGTCCCGGCCAAGGGGGCGTAATTTCGGGTGTGAAGTTTTTCCAGAAACTATATTCACTAGGTTGGTCAATGGTATGATTTTCTCCTTCGTTGTGATCAATGGCGAAACACATAGTGAAGGCCTGTTGATTGGTTCTGGAGGCTTTCTCGGGCATGTGCAATTCACCAGTGACGTTTCTACCTTCTGTGCCCACCACATGCTCGCACTTGGCCATTGGTAAAAGATCACCCAGCTCTGTCGCATCAGCAAAATAACGGCCATGCAGAATCAAATGGTTATTGCTCTCGAGATTCAACACCTCGACTGATTTGACTTCATCATTGTTGGCTTCGACTGCTATCGGAATAGTTTGTTTTAATAGCGTCAGCTTACCAGAGGAGATGAAGGGTTCCAACTTCGCCTCGATGCAGGCTAAGGCCACTCGGGGAGTGTGGCAAAGACGGGAAACTGAACCGCTACCAGGGTTTAGGGTTTTATTGCCACGGGCATCTGCAGTGAGTTGATAATTCTTTTTGTAATGGCTGCGAATTGCGTTTCTCAAATCGCGATATGTTTGCGTGCAACCGAAGCTTTCGATCCACTGATGTTCATCCGGGGGAACGCCCTGAGAGGTTAATTGACCACCAATCCAGTTAGTCTCTTCGGTCATGATGACTGTCAGTCCAGATTGGAGTGCTGATAAGGCTGCAGCGCATCCCCCAAGACCACCACCAATCACTGCGAAATCTGCAGCCAGTTCTTTCGGTGAGCTTTTGGCGTTATGGCACCCGGACAATCCCAATGAAAAAGCGGGTAGACCAACTCCTAGCGTAGCGAAGCTTTCTCTCCGGGTGATTTGATGTTTTCTAAAAGCCATTCTGAGAAAATAAACCCGTGGGAATGTGTATCAAGAGGTAATTAGTGAATCTTTGCTGTTGATGTCACTGTTCAGAATTTCCTTTAACTAGAAATACCATGGCCTTTGGATTGGACTGCTAGGAAATTACTTCAAAGCCCTCCCTCCAAAAGCAAATTCCTAGCAGTGTAAGTGAGGGATCGACAAGCGGATCGCCGCATTCCAAGATCCCGTAAATTACATCTACATTAACTTCACCGACAATATGAAAAAAATCCGACTTTTACTAAGTGCGTTCATCGGTTCACTAATCTTGCTCTCCCATTCCCAAGCCGCTTCGCCCTTCAACGGCAAGGACCTGGATGACTGGAAAACAAAGCCTAGAGGCAAGAATAAGGATTGTTGGTCAGTCGGCGTCGCCGCAGTAAATCCCGAGAATCCAAATGAATTAATTGTTAAGAATGGCACCGGCGAAATGGTCAACGCTCCGTCAAAAACCGCAGGCAAGAGCCTCGACATCTACTCCACCTTCACTCACGGCGATGCTCGAATCGAACTTGAGATCATGGTGCCGAAGGGTTCAAACTCAGGTATCTACATTCATGGAGAATACGAAATTCAAGTACTAGACAGCCATGGACGGACCAAGCTCGGGATGGGCGACATGGGAGCCATATACGGGGCCAAACCACCCGCCATAAATGCCAGTAAAAAGCCCGGCGAGTGGCAAAAGTACCAAATCGTTTTTCATGCCCCCAAATACAAGGACGGCAAGAAGGTCAAGAATGCCTACATCGAGAAGGTAGTTCTCAACGGCAAGGTGATTCAGGAAAAGATTGAGCTACCGAAGCCCACTCCCGGAGGATTGACCGGCAAAGAAATGGCCAAGGGACCCATTATGTTCCAAGGGGACCACGGACCCGTCGCCTACCGCAATATAAAGATTACTCCGCTGAAATAACCAATGTTCCGTCATTGCTTCCAGACGCTTTGGAATTGCTGGCGGGGGGATTGAAGTATCTTGGCATGCTGAGTTGATTTATCCAAGTTGACGAACTGCTTGGAAGCCTTCTTCATATCGTACAGTTCCTCGGAGCCGTCGCCATATTTCATGTAGGCCCAATTAGAGGTGCGCATCGAAGTGCCTTTGCCGACACAACCCCCTTTCTCCCCCCTCCGCTCCGGTCCAAGGGCGGCTTCAAGGCCCTCCTGCCAAAAGAAAATTCATAGCAGTCAATCGGAAGGATGATTACTGTCCTCACTCCGGTAGATTACGAAAATTTCTCGTAGGAGGAGTAAAAGTGGGATGAGCCAATGCGGGGTGCGGACGAGGGCCTCGATCAGCCATGGGTCCAGACCGTATCGAGGGAGTTCAGAATCGTAGTAGGCTAAGATGCGAGCAAGGGTGGTCAAGCCTCCCCAGCACACCATGTATGCCAGGCCAGCCCGCCGTGTGATGGGCAAGAAGATGAGCGCGACGACGATAAAATCGAGCCAGCCGACAATTTTCAAAAACATGAGGCTAGCCGTTTCCGAAAGAGGTAAGATTTCGGTTGTCATCATCCGAAACTCTAGAGGTATGCTGTAGTAACCTATTGCATAGAGTCCGTGGCCGGTGAAGGTAGAAGCGGCAGCGATGAGGAGAATCCACTTTATGAGATTTTCACGTCTTACCGAGGTGTTCTCTGCCCGCAGGAGAATGAGGAGGGCAATGGGGGTGGCAATCTGGAGGGCGTATTCCATTCCGATGCCAGCCTGCATGTCTTTTGCGACCCAGCGTGAGAAGGCGTCAAGGATGACAATGACGATTCCAGGGACCAGGAGCCATCGCGTCCAGCGGAAACGTGAGATCCCGGAAAGCCACGGAAGGAGTGCGGAAATAACTAGGAAGATCCCGATTGCATCCAGGGCGGGGCTGATCCAAGCATCAGAAGTGCGCGCAAAATGACTCCACGTGATGTCAAAATTTTTAAGGACCGGAGTCCACCAAGCTTCTTGCCAAATGAGTTCGCGGATGGGGCTATCCCAACGCCAGGTTAGCCACCCTCGCCCGAAAAAAATAAGGCTAACGACAAGCTGTAAGGTTCCTTTGCTCAGAAGGTCCGTTTTATTCCTCATGATATCCTACACTCGGTTATGTAGAAAGGGGACCACGCTTTCTTCGGTGGTTTTTTAGTCTGCGAGAATGGTCAGGACCTCATCGCCACCGCGAGGCGCCCAGAGCGAAATTCCCGCAGGGTTCTCATAAGGCTTCTTAGGATCAATCTCCCCGATTCTAACGACGTTTTCGACCTTCACGGTCTTGTCATACATCGCCTTTGGAGTGACGTGAATCCAGTCGAAGCCGTTGAAAGATTCCGCGCCTACCGTCCAGGGGAAGGCAACATCTGCCTTGCGCAATGGGGCGCCCCAACAACCTTCACCGAGATAGGTGGTCGCATTAGGGTCATCGGGAGCTGCCTTAAAGCCACCTTTCCCCCCGGCGTCAGGACGAAGGGGTAGGGTGCGTTTCATGACATGCGAGTCGGACTCCATCGCCAAGTCCAAGCCTGCTTCATAAAAAGTCTTGGCCCATTTGGCGGGGTTTCTTCCAAGTGCTTTTCCGCTGGTATGAGGAAGCATCGGCTTATGATATCCAGCGACGAGGTGAGTCACGCCATTGGCATTTTTTTTGAGGTCATTGGAAAGCCAGGCGCCCTGGGTTCCGTCAGCAGGGATTTCGCTGTTTAAAATGTAATAGCGGAAAAGATCACTACCAATGGAAAAGGCAGCGTAGGAGTCCTTAGGCATACCGAAGTGTTTGGGGATGGATTCGGGGCGGACCTCGTGATTGCCTCGATGCGGAGCGATGGGAAGAAGGTGGCCCTTTTCGCTGATGGTCAATTGCCAGTCATCCAGCCAATGACTCCATTCTTCAGCGTTATCTTGGCTGATCATATCTCCGGTGAAAGCCACGAAAAGAGGGGCCAGTTTTTTACAGAGAGTATTCGCGGCCTGCCGGACGTCTCGGAAGTTCCGTGAATCGCCACCGCAGATGAAGGTGAAGGCCTCCGGCTTGTCAGGTGCGGTCTTGAAATAAAAACGGCGACTGACGCCAAAATCATCACCGAGACACATGAAATACCAGCTATTTGGCACGAGATTTTGCAAGCGTACGAAACAGTTGGTCATGCCATCATACTTGACGACATGATTTACCTTAGCCCGGTTCGAATATTTCCCTTTCTGGCGCTCTTGGTCTGTTAGACCATAGTGGAGGGTCGCGGGATCGCCTGCAAGCTGGTTCCACACGAAGGTTGCTTTGGTAGTAGGATCCTCAAACCACACTAGCCGATATTTTTCAGTTTGAGATGTGTTGGTGTTTCTTTCTTTTGTCTGGGCGCTGGCGGGAGCGGCCAAATTCAAAGCACTCGCCAATGCGAGGAGAATATATTTACGAATCGGCTGAATTCTTTTTTGAACGTTCATCTTTTTCACTTGTTATTTTTACGACTGGTAAAGTGACTTGGGCGTCCTTGCAAAGCAAAACACACTATTGACCGATCCTAGCTAGAACCTTGGCCGATTGAGACGAAGACCTTTTCTGATTAACAACGGTTTCTACGGGACTACGAGCGTGTATTTTCCTCTGAAAGGTTGGTCTGGAAACTCAATGCGTCGCCACCGCCTACCATGGATACTCTTCTTAATCGCCGCCCTTTCTCCTCCCTCCGCTCCGGCCCAAGGGCGTGCGGATTCAAAGAGCTAAGGAATATCGGGGCGATTGTTGATCTCATCTTCGACTTCTTGAAGCCGTTCCAGTGTAATCTCGGTGAAGTCAGAACCCTTCGGGAAATACTGCAGCACCAACCCGTTGTAATTCTCCACTCCTCCCTTCTCCCACGAGCTGTAAGGCTTACAGAAGTAGCTCTCGCTTTTCAGCAGGTCATTGACAAGGCCATGCATCGCAAACTCGAGACCGTTTCGGAGGTGATGGTTTTTACCTCGAAATTTCCCAGAGTCATCACAGTCCCAATCGCAACATCTACACTCTCTTTCCCGGTGAGTTTGTAGAACTTACCAACCCGGCTCTTACGCTCATAAAGAGACAGTAAAAACCCAGTTTCGGCGGCCCCTTGAATAAGATCTGCTTCCCAGTCTCCACCGCGTATCCGCGGCGCGACTTCGGGTGGACGATTTTCGATATCAACACGGCCCTTGATCTTTTCTTTACGCCCGACCTTGTTACGCCGTCGATAACGACGGGTCCCGTTGATGCGTAGCTGCTTCCATAAAAAGCCACCGCTTTTACGATCATCCAAGGGATGTCGATAAATGGACTCGTGGCTCACCAACACCCCTTGCAGCGCCAGTTTTTTACTCATAGTCAGTTTGTAGTAAAACCAGACTAGAAAAATCCCCGCCTCTGTAACTCTAAAATTTATTCGCTAGAATTCTGAAACCGCCGGTAGCCACTTACGATCGAGTTACGCCTTATAAAAAACCCATAGCAAGTCGAGCAATCCAACTGTCACACCCGCTGCTGTATCTCGTGACTTATTTACAGCCCTCTCTGATCCCTTCAATGACACCTTCCAGCAAAAATCCCCAGCAGCCGTAGCTTTTAGAACTTATAAGAAAGCCCCGTGATCAGCTTGAGATCATTCCTCTCTTTACCTTCAGCTGGATTACTCTCGTATCGGTTTTCAAAGCTCACTTTGAAAGCGATCGTTTCCGTGATTTTCGTTTCAATACCCATTTCGAATTCAATGCGGTAGTCATTAAGATTGTCGAGCCTAGGAGAAAATGTGAAATCTTGGTAGAACTTGGCACTTTCATTAAACTTGTGCTCGAAATGCTGATCAAACAGTCCATTGAGATGAGTGGTGTCACCAAAACCTTTATCCTCGGTAGTGATACCTAGACCTAACTCCGTCGAGAAAACTGTGGTTTCTGTATTCATCCAATAATAACCGGAGGTTGCATTGACAGACAATCGGTAGCCGATGTCAGCAAAGGTGTCGCGACGAGCATCTACCCGCAGACCAATAAAATTCTTTCCAGAATACACATGTTTCCAAGTTGCTTTTCCAAGAATTTCATCCTGAGTTGCAGAAGACTCCTCTTCACCATACTTGTAACTTGCGCTACCGAAATATGCATCTGGCCCATCCTTTTTTTCGGTCTGTAATCCGAAACGTAGGAAGAGATTATCCGTGTTCCCTTTTGACAGGCTCAGCCCAAAGTCCAGGCTATTCTCCCACTGGCTTTCTTCCTCAGCAATAGCTGGAGCCATTGTCACGACGCTCGTCACTAGGGCTGATATCACATATTTTTTCTTCATCGTTTATATCTTATTTTTTTTGAATATCAGAACGCTAACGACCAACTTTCAGATGTCACGCGCTATTCCGTCACAGAAATATCAAATGACTGTCTGACTCTACGAACTCAGAACATCCCCCTTTTTGCCCCACTCCGAGCCTTCCGACCACTCCTTCCAGCAGTCCACCCAAAAAGAAAATTCCTAGCAGTCAGTCAGTCGGGGAAAACGATGGCCCGTTGATCATCGATGATCGTGCGGTCGTGCACGTGATAGCGGATTCCCTTTGCCAAGGCCGAGCGCTCACAATCCCGGCCGAGGCGGACAAGATCATTCACCGAGTGGTGGTGCATCACCGGTTCGACCTCTTGGTCGATAATCGGCCCGGCATCGAGCTCCGAAGTGACGTAGTGGCACGTCGCCCCAATCAGCTTCACCCCACGCTCATAGGCCTGACGGTAGGGGTTTGCGCCAATGAAGGCCGGAAGAAAGCTATGGTGAATATTGATCATCCGTCCCTCATATTTCTGGCAAAGCCAGTCCGGCATGATTTGCATGAAGCGAGCCAAAACAACGAGCTGAACATCCTGAGCTTCCAGCAAACTCTCGATCTCCCGAAAGCCTGTTTCCTTGTCCTTCTTCATCTCGATGTGATGAAATGGAATTCCTGCATTGTCAGCCATTTCCTGGCAATCCTCTCGGTTACCAATGATAGAAGTAATCTCGATCGGCATTTCCCCCAGCTTGGTGCGCCAGAGAATCTCGTTCAGACAATGATCGGTGCGTGTCACGAGAACTGCCGTACGCATTTTGTAAGGAAGACGGCGAAAGTGCCAATCTGCCTCCACTGATTTTCCAAGAACGTCAAATCCCGCAACAAAATCATCAACGGAAACCTGAAGTTTGGAGGTGTCGATCTCCAGACGGGCAAAGAATCTCCCGCGTTCACGATCCGTAAATTGGTTCAATTCCACCAGATTTGCTTCAAACTCGGAAGCATAGCACGCAATTTGCGCAACCAGTCCCGGTTTATCGGGGCAGGAGAGTTTTAAAATGAGTCCTTCGTCCATGGAGTCGCTAATTGCCTTAGATTAGGAGATAAATCAAGCCAGACTCTTGGCATGTTTCTGTGCTGTTGCCAAAAACCGGGTCACCAAAGCCTTTGGCTTTCCTTGATAGAGGGCCCCTATCACCAAGGGAGGGAACTCCTTCAGAGGAATCGCCCTAAGCCCCTTCGGCAGCTCCACTCCGGGGATCATCAGTCCCAGTCCTATTCCGAACCCGCGGATAACATAGTCGCGAATCACCTCCATCGAGTTGACCTCGACACTGGTGTTCCAGGTGATCTTTCGCTGTTCAAACTCGTTCTGAAACAATTGCTGAAGCACTTCATGGGGCGGCAGTCCCACCAAGGGTTCCCTGCCGATTGATCGCTTGGGGTTGTAAGGATCCTCATCAACCAGGTCGCTCAGCGACTTTGCCTTCAGCGATGAGGGAACGAGCAAGGCGACCGGAATCTCCACCAATGGGAGGGAACGAAGTCCCTCCGCCAACTTCCCGGCGAGCACGCTCACCGCGATATCGACTTGCTGGCTCGTTAGTAAATGATGGACATCAGAGGGATCCACCTCCTTCAGTGAAAGTCGTAAGTTCGGCTCCTCTTTTTTGAGATCTTCTAGAACATCCGGCAGATGATTCCGAAGCGTTGATGCGGAAGCGGCCAATCTCAGGTGCTGGCTTTCTTCCCCTCGCAAGCGCTCTTCGACATCGCGCAGACGCGAAAAGAAAGGATAACAGTAATCGTAAAGCTCCTCTCCCGCCGGAGTGAGGGCAAAGGGCCGACGGTTGAACAACTTCACCCCAAGTTTCTCCTCTAGCTGAAGAAGCTGACCGCTTACCGCGGGTTGCTGAATCCCATAAGGCATCTTACGGACCGCTGCCGTAATGCCCTCGAATTTTGCGACATAGTAGAAAAGCTCCAGGTGATGGATATTCATAAAGGTCACTATAACGAGTCAAACCATCGATTCAATCAATGAATCGATTTCTGTTATCGATTCGACAGAGAGAATAGCCCGTTGCAACTTGCCTATGTGAAATCTCTAAACGACCGAATTGCGCAAGCAGAACAGGACCTGCAAAGGCTCCGACAAGAATCGGCACGTCTGGGCTCCACCCTTTCAGAAATCAAAACAGACTCGATCCTCGCGAAAACCGAAGACCAAAGGCCGGCTCCTAAGGTCGAAACGCCAACAATCGCCGAGGTTTATATTCCGACGCCCCCGCCGTTACCATCCGCTCTCGAAGAACCTCAACCTCAAAAGGAAATTCCTGCACCTCCTGTAACTCCGGAGATCACGCCCCCATCTCTGCCCGCCTACTCCGCAGGATTTGAAATGCAACTCGGCCGAGTTTGGTTCGTGCGACTTGGAATCGTTCTGCTCACCACGGGCCTCGTCTTCCTCAGTTCTTATACCTACAAGAATTACATTCATGAGCTCGGACCCGGTATTCGTCTTGGCCTCCTTTACCTCTTCACCGGAATGCTCACTGGAGTCGGTCTCTTTTGCGAACAGTGGAAAGATTCCTTGAAGACCTACGGGCGCGTTGTGGCCGCCGGAGGGCTCGCGGGCCTCTATTACACGAGCTATGCGGCCTATAATGTCGAGGCACTCCGGGTCATCGATTCGCCAGTGATAGGCTCCCTGCTCCTAATCCTAACGGCTCTTTTCTGTGGCGGCGTCTCACTTTGGAAAAATTCGCGTCTCATGCTAGGCGCCAGTTTGGCCCTGGCATTCTATGCCGTGACCCTCAATCCACTCGGATGGATGGTGGGACTCTCGGCCTTGATCCTTTCAATTGGAGCCTCCTTAATTGCCCGCAGAAAAAATTGGAAAGAACTCTACTTTCTCACCTTAGCCGGGAGCTATTTTTCTTACGCCATCTGGGCCTTCACTGCGACGACACACCAACCTGGCGCGGAGTATTTTCTGATCATCTTCTGGCTTCTCTTTGTCAGTCTGAGCGTCGTTGAGAAGATCCCGGAACATCGCGCCTTCACCTCCGCCAATCACGGCCTCTTCTTTTTCCTCTACTCTATCAATCCGGTCACACGGAGCTGGATCGAAGGCCACTGGCTCTTCTGCCTCATTCTCGGAAGCGCCATCCTCGCGATCGGAATCCTTGCGCGAAAGCGCTTTTCGAAACAGTCGGTCTTACTCCATCTCATCAAAGGCTTGGGTCTCATCACCCTCGGCATCATTTTAAAACTTTCCGGACATCACCTCTTCCTCACCTTGCTTCTCGAGTCGGTCATCTTGATCGCGCTTCATCTTAAGATTCCAAATAAGTTTCTCCCCCTTGCCTCCTACGGCATCGCCGTGCTCTCGGTGATCGGAACTCAGGGGCAAGACGCCTTTGTTCCGACCTTCGCCTGGGTGATCGCGGCAGCGCTCTGGGCTGCCTTCGCCCTTCTTCACCGGCTTGCCGAAAAGACCGAAGCCCACGAAGCCTGCTTCGCCAGCCTCATTGGATTTATCGCCATGTTCTTGGCGCTTTCTCTCGGCGCGCTTCAAGATTTAGAAGCATGGAAAACGATGCTCTTGGTTGGAGGCCTAGGAGTTGTTTCGGCTCTTCTTCAGCTTCGGAAAATTCAGCTCAAGCTTCTCTTCGATCTTTACTGGGTGAGCTGCGCCGCCTCAGGAATCGCGCTCCTTGGATTAATCTTAAACGAGCAGACCGCCGCGATCCTTCTCACGGGAGGAGCGATGGCCTTCGCTCTTTCTTTTCTCAACCAACGAGAAAGTAAGAATACCTCAAAGCCGACCGAGAGCGAAATTCACTTCCATCTAGGCCTCCTCTTCTTCGGACTCGGACTCGCCCTCTCCGCCATGAGCATCTACTTTGGCATCGCCGATTCGAGCATTCGCATGCTGCTCTATCTCGTCGTTCCCATCCTAGGCACTCTGCTCGCAAGAAAAACGCGCTTCAGCCTCCATGCCAGCCTCCCTTTCCTTTTTCATCTAGGACTTCTCGAAGCCTTCACCTTCGAGATTGGCCCCATCCTGTTCGGACTCGCGATCCTCGTGGGCCATCTCGTCATTCTAAGAAAACTAGGGGGACTCAAAGACCATAAGGCACTGGAGAACCTCACTTTCTTACTCGCCGCAGGATTCTGGTTGAGCTTCATTTTCTACCTCTTTGACGATGGCTCAGAACCTTTTGTTCTCGCGGCCTGGAGTTCCGTAGCGCTTCTCCTGCTTGATCGACTTTACCCCAGAAAATTGGTCTCCAGCTGTGCCGTTCCGTTTTTTCTGACCGGAGTGATGGGTGCTTGGATCAGTGCTCAAGCGGGTGGCTCAAGCGTAGGACATGTTTATTTCGGCTTAATGGCTCCCTTTGCCTTGCACCTCTTTTCCTGCCATCAAAATCGAGACCCCAAGCACTACCTCCTCGGGGTCATCTCCCTTCTCGTCCTTTGGTTGACGATCACGACAGAAAACGATTCATCAGGAAGAGCTGCGAGCTGGGCGATCCTTGGAACCTTCGCCCTGCTCACCGGTCTCGTTTGCAAAAGTCGCCCCTTCCGTGTCACCTCCCTCATCATTCTTTGCGCCACTTTGGGGCACGTGATGTTGTTCGATATCATTCAACTCGACCCTCTTCCCCGCATCTTGAGCTTTATCACCTTGGGGCTCGGACTTCTTGGGCTGGGATTCGTCTACAACCGCTGGCAGGACAAACTGAAACAGATCTTGTGATGTTTGAAAAAAATGACTCACTCCACTCATGCGTGTCGTTCTCCAGCGAGTGAGTGAAGCCTCGGTTTCGGTAAATCAAGAGCAGGTCTCGAAGATTGACGCTGGCTTCCTGGTTCTTCTCGGAATCGAAGAAAGAGACACGGCGGAAGACGTCGCTTGGCTGGTGGGAAAAATCACCAAAATGCGCGTCTTCTCCGACTCCGATGGCAAGATGAACCAATCTCTCGCAGAACAAGATGGAGACGCTCTCGTGGTGAGTCAGTTCACCCTTCACGCGAGCACTAAGAAAGGAAATCGACCCAGCTTCATCAAAGCCGCACGCACCGATCAGGCAATTCCCCTTTACGAAGCCTTCTGCGAACAAATGTCCGAAGAAATCGGAAAGAAAGTAGGCCGGGGAATCTTCGGGGCCGACATGAAAATCGCACTCGTGAACGACGGCCCAGTCACCATCACGCTGGATTCAAAAAATCGCGAGTAAGATCTACTTTCGCAGCCTCACCGAGGTTCCGCAATAAGTACAGCGGAACCAGTGAAACAGGATCATGTGAATGCTCGTTGGGATGATATAGCCAAACATTCGAGACCGATGCGCTTTGATGTGCTTGCGGCAGGATTTTGGTGAAAAAACAGGCTGCCCACAAACGCGACACTTCATCCGAGAGGCGACCGTGAGATAGAAGAAAAAGATAACGAGGAATACTGCTGGCACGGCGAACCACCAAAGATTCTTCGTTTTCATCACCATGCCCAGAGCGGTGAGACTCGCAGGCATCAGAACAAACATTAGCAAAGTAATGAAAGAGGAAATCCGCATTCTCCAAATATGGGGATTCAAGACACCCCTGATAAAGGTTCGTGAATGAAGTTTTTTTCCCGCGTTCAGCCCCTTACTCACGGAAACGCGAACGTCTTGTTTTCTCTTCGACACCAAAGGGGCGATTTGCGGCTTTTCCTCGGAAATCGCGAACGAATTTCTTTTGCTGGCCGGAGGACCTTCGGGGACGTCTTGAAGAAGAGGAACTTCTTCGGGAATCGCGAACGAATTCCCTTTGCTGGCCGGAGGACCTTTGGGGACGTCTTCCGGAATCGCGAGCGGATTCTTTTTGCTGAACCGAGGACGTTCCGGGACGTTTCGCCGAAGAGGAACCAATTTCTCTGCAGGGTCGGCATCCGGCTGAAATCCCCTTTTCGGATTCGTGATCGGTGGAGTTCTGGGGAGTATCTTCTTTTCCTTCATTCCCGAGACAACTGTTTCCATCACCGGAACATCGGTCGTCTTGATCCCTTGCTCGGCGAGTCTCTTCCCATGAACTGGAATGGCCACCAGCATTTCTTCGATCTCTGCGAGTTGATCGAGGTCCGAATCAAATTGGGAGCCTTCGATCCCCGTGATTTCCCGGGCTCTCTCAATCCAGCTGATCACCTCCTTCGGTGATGGAGAGCTCTCCCGAAGGACCAACACGTTATTTGCCTTTGTCAGATCTAAATGCAGGATATCGGGGTCAGCTTGGGCGAGCTGGGAGGAATTTTCGATCCCCACGGCGCCGAGCAAGTCAATGCTGAACTTCCCTAAGCCAGGAATTTTAGAGATGGCTTGATCCGTTATCATTGCTCGCCCGATTCAACTAATTCACCTACACGATGAACAGATAAATTTTCACTATCCCAGATCGGCGCGCATTTTTTCAAGCTGAGCAAGATTAGTCTGCCACTCCTCAAGTCGTTGGCGCTCAACTTCAACTACTTCCGGCTTGGCATTGGCAACAAATCTTTCATTTCCGAGTTTATTCTGACACTTGTTGACTTCTTTTTCGATTTTTTCGATTTCCTTATCAAGACGCACTTGCTCTGCAGCCACGTCAATCAAACCATCAAGAGGCATGAAGAGTTCCCCTGCAGTAGTCACCGCACCTGGAGTTCCCTGTTCCGGCAGGTAAGATTCATCACGAGTGACGCCCTCAGCCCCCACAAGGAGCGAAAGGGTGGCAGCCTCTGCTTCGAGCCAATCAGGAGCGCTCTTTGCAATGAAACGAACGTCCTTGCGCGCAGCGAGACGGTATTCCGCTTTGAGATTTCGAAGTCGGCTCGCTGTTTCATACACTGCGCTAGCCTGCTCGCGTCCCGCCCTTACAAGGTCCGGTGAGATTCCAGAAAGAAGGGTTTCCGTCGGCAGCTCTTTTTCCATCAGGAAATCTCCTTCGGAAATGTATCCCATACGCGCCATCAGCTCTTCAGTAAGGTGAGGCATGAACGGATGAAGACACTGAAGAAAACGAGCCATCACGGCATCAAAGACCGAGAGCGTGGTCCGCCCGGCTTCCTCGGTAGCATCATCACGAAGGTCCCCCTTCACCGCTTCCAGGAACTTATCGCAGAACTCAGCCCAGAGAAAATCGTAGAGCAAGGCTCCGACTTCATTGAAACGGTAATCCGCATAGGCTTGCTCCAGTTTCACTGCGAGATCATCACAGCCCGCGAGAATATCGAGATGGTAAGGGCGCAGCGTCAACGTGCTAAGGTCCGTCTCTCCGAACGACTCACTTCCAGCCATACGACGGAAGCGGCAGGCATTGTAGATCTTATTGGCGAAGTTACGGCCCTCCTCGATCTGCGCTTCGTCGAAACGAACATCGGAGCCCACGGGCGCAATGCGCATGAGGCCAAAGCGGAGCCCATCAGCGCCATACTTTTGCATGAGATCAATCGGATCCGGCGAATTACCGAGCGATTTACTCATTTTACGACCTTGAATATCGCGGATGATCGCCGTGAAGAAGACGTTCTTAAACGGCAGCTCATTTTTAAAGCGATAGCCCGCCATCACCATGCGCGCGACCCAAAAGAAGATGATATCCGGACCCGTCACGAGATCATTTGTAGGGTAGAATTTCTTCACCAAATCAGACTCCTCGCCCACGTTTTGCATCGTGGCAAAAGGCCAAAGCCAAGAACTGAACCAAGTATCGAGAACATCGCCGTCCTGAGTCCAGTTTTCAGGATCCGCCGGAGGCTCGGTGCTAACATGGAGATCTCCAGTTTCAAGATCAGCCAAGGTGAGGGATTCCGCATTCTGGAGCTCCCCTTCTTTCTCCTTACGATACCAAACGGGAATACGATGACCCCACCAGAGCTGACGCGACACGCACCAATCCTGAATGCCATTCATCCAGTTAGCATAGGTCTTGGACCAATGCGTCGGACGGTAAGAAATATCACCCTCGGCAACCGCTGCCTTCGCTTCTTCCACGGTAGGATACTTCAGGAACCACTGCATCGAAATACGGGGCTCGATCGGCACGTCGGCACGCTCAGAAAAACCGACATTATTATCGTATTCCTCCACTTTAATCATCAACCCCATTTCCTCGAGCTTGGCCGCTGCTTTCTTACGAGCCACAAAACGGTCGAGGCCATCAAGGTCAGGAACCTCGGGGCAATTGACGGTGCCATCGGGATGGAAAACGTCGATAATTTCCAGATTATTGCGCATTCCGATTTCAAAGTCGGCTTTGTCGTGGGCTGGCGTGATCTTGAGCGCACCCGTCCCGAACTCGGGATCCACGTGCTCATCGGCCACAACCGGAATCTCAGCTGCCGGGAAAGGTCGCTTCACTTTTTTTCCAATGAACTTGGCGTAGCGCTCGTCTTTTGGACTCACCGCTACGGCCACATCACCCATGAGCGTCTCGGGACGCGTCGTGGCAATTTCTAAAAACTGTCCGGGCTCATCGACGAGCTCGTATTTCATGTAGAAGAGCTTCGACTTCTGAGGCTTCATGATCACCTCCTCATCGGAAAGCGCAGTCAGCGAAACCGGGCACCAGTTCACCATGCGTTTGCCTCGGTAGATGAGACCCTCTTTGAAAAGATCGCTGAAAACTTTCGAGACCCACTCAGAATATTCGGCATCCATCGTGAAACGCTCGCGACTCCAGTCACAGGAACAGCCGAGTCGCTTGAGCTGATTGATGATAATTCCGCCGTGCTTCTCTTTCCAGTCCCACACCTTTTCAAGGAAGGCTTCGCGACCCACATCACGGCGCGTCTTGCCCTCTTCATCACGAAGCTGACGCTCGACCTTGGTCTGCGTTGCGATACCAGCGTGATCAGTTCCCGGAAGCCAAAGAACCTCACAGCCCTTCTGGCGGGCCCGACGTGCAAGGATGTCCTGAATGGTGTTATTAAGGACATGCCCAAGGTGAAGAATCCCCGTCACATTTGGAGGAGGGGCCACAATCGAGTAAGGAGTCTTCTCCGAATTCGGATCTGCTTCGAAACACTGGGCGTCGAGCCAAGCTTGATACCAGGACTTCTCAACTTCGGTGGGCTCGTAGGCCTTGGGCAATTCAGACATCGCGGGCCGGAAATGACAGAGGCTCCTCCCTTTTTCAAGCCTACCCTTGTATGATCTGCGACTGGCCTTAAATTCCCATCATGAGTCAGTTCGAAGATCGTGCCAAAGAAGCCCTTTCCAAGCCCCAGAATGTGGGTGAAATGGCGGATGCCGATAGCGTCGGCACCGTCGGTTCTCCCGATTGTGGCGACATGCTCCGGATGTGGCTCAAATTCACGGAGAAGGATGGCAAGAAGGTCATCGACCGCGCCTCTTTCCAAGCCTTTGGCTGCCAAACCGCGATTGCGGTCGCGTCAATGGCCACCGAACTGCTCAAGGGCAAGACCCCCGAGGAAGCTCGTAATCTAAAGCCTAACGAACTCTCCGGCGACCTCGGCCCTCTTCCTCCCATGAAAATTCATTGCGGTCAACTCGTTGAGCAAGCCCTCAAAAGCGCTCTCGATGGCAAAGACGCTCCGCAAAAAAAGGCCAGCGACACTCTTCTGGGGAACCTTCAGCCGCAAAGCGGCAAGATCAAAATCGTCCCGCTCGATGAGAGCAATTCTTAGCATCCTACTCGTCGGCTTGCTTCAGGGTCAGGAATGGCCCCGCGGATTCAAGCCCGGACCCTCTCAAGGAAAGTATCAAGATCTCGGCGTCAAAGATGGCCTGCATCATTATCGCACGAAACATTACCGCATCGATAGCGAGCTTGCACTCAAACCGTCACTGCTACAAAAATTCACTCAAAGCGCGGAATCGGTCGCGATCGTTTTGGAGAAAATTCCCCTGCCTCTCTCAGCTCCTCCACAAGCTGATCTCCCGCGCATCCTCATCTGTGCCGACGAAGAATCCTTTATCAAAGCTGGAGGAACTCAAGGCGCAGCCGGGTTTTACAACGGCCGCAGCAAAGCCGTCCTCCTTCTCTGGAGTCAATTCTACCCCGATCCAAATAGCCGTTCACGCCTTGGCCCGAAGGCAGACTACTCCATCCTCGTCCATGAACTCGCTCACTTGCAAATGCATGAGTTCCTCTGGCGGACCAGGCCTTGGTTCTTTGAGGGCGTGGCCGAGTATTTTGCGGCGACCCACGGAAATGCCGGCACATTCGACTTCACCAAAATCGAACAAAAAGTCCGGGATCGCATCAAGAAACATAGTGACCCGCAGATCCCGGAAAATCGCGTCATTAAGCTATCCACCTTGCTTAATCTCGATTGGCGGGGCTGGAACCAACTCGTTGCGAAACGAGAGAACTACGAAGTGATGGAACTCTATTCCTCGTCCCTTCTCTTAACCCACTTCTATTTCCATGGCGGAGAGAAGCGACGCACCGAAGTCCTAAATTTCCTCGAAACGGCGAAAAAGGTGAGAGACCACCGAGAAGAGCTGCCCCGACTTCTCCTCGCTGAGCAAGCCGGCGTAATCGAGGCCAAGCTCGTGAAATACTGGGCTCCAAAAGGACTCAAACTGCAGTTCCAATAATGAAAGTTAGCGGGCTGCTTTGATGGTATTCTTGATCAACATCGCGATCGTCATTGGGCCCACCCCTCCGGGAACCGGCGTGATGGCGTGCGTCTTGTCAGCGACCGCCTCGAAGTCAACATCTCCGCATAGACGATAGCCGCTTTTTCGCGAAGCATCTTCCACTCGATTGATCCCGACATCGATCACGACAGCGCCGTCTTTGATGTGCTCGGCTTTGATGAAATCAGGGATTCCAACCGCCGCCACCACGATATCCGCGCGACGACAGACCTCAGCAAGATTCTTAGTTCGGGAATGAGCAATCGTCACCGTGGCATCACTTCCCTTTGCCACCAAAAGGAGCGCCATCGGCTTACCAACAATCATGCTACGACCGACAACCACCGCTTCTTTACCCGATGTCTCTACGCCTGCCGCAGCAAGAAGCCGCATGCAGCCTGCCGGGGTGCATGGCACAAATCCGGAAGAATCTTCGAGAGCCAGTTTGGCAACATTTTCAGGATGAAAACCGTCGACATCTTTCGCTGGATTGATCGCCCGCACGATCGCCTCTTCATCGATCTGAGGGGGCGGTGGTGATTGAACCAAAATTCCGTGGATGGTTGGATCGCGATTGAGCCGTTCCACCACAGCGAACACCTCCTCCTGAGTTGCCTCTTTTGAGAGAACGATTTTTTCAGAATGAAGTCCCAGCTCAGCGCACTTCTTCACCTTGGAACTCACATAAACCTTCGAGGCGGGATCCTCTCCCACCAAGACGACGGCGAGACCGGGAGTAATCCCTTGAGATTTCAGCTCAGCGATTTCCTGCGCGCACTCGGCGAGGACCTGGGCGGCTACTTCTTTTCCATCAATGATTGTCGGCATGATTTTCTGGGAGGTCGTCGATTCCTTCGAGCAGGATCTTTTGCAAATTCAAGCGCACGGTCTCGAATTCATCTTCACCAAGCTGACGGGGAATCTCAAGCGGTTCCCGAAAAATGAGCGTCATTTTACTGAAGGGCTTGGGAATGACAAAGCGATCCCAAGTCTTCAGACGCCAGCAGTTTTCAAAAAAAAGTGAGATGGGAAGAAGCGGCAGCCCTGTTGTTTGCGCCAGCTTAATGACACCCGGTTGCATCGAATACCGGGGACCACGAGGGCCATCGGGCGTGATAATGAGATCCTTCCCGCTCTTCGCCGCCTTCTTGAGCGCGATCAAGGCAGCAGCCCCCCGTCGACTGCTCGATCCTCTCACCGATCCGACCCCGTAAACTCCCACCGCAGCTTCGATGGCCGCGCCATCCTTGCTCGCACTGGCCAACACGACGGTCTCCCGCGTTTTGAATCGTTTCGTCCAAAGCGGAAGGAGCCCGCAAATCCGGTTGTGCCAAAAGACATGAATGAGCTGACGATCAGGATCGGCGAATTCATCACGCCACCCTTTGACCTCTACCCGAAAGGTAAACCCCAAGAGGTAGATGAGCCAACCTGCGAGCTTTCCACCGTAGATCGTTTTCCAATTTCCTCTGATATCATTGCTCATCGCTACACGAGGAATCCTGACCCTATGAGGGTCTCGGCGAGATACTGCTGCTTGGAAAGTTGATTGAGATAGAACTGATGACGACCCTCGTCCGGCTCGCACCAACTTTCCTCGTCGGTAATCACCGCGTAGGCTGCCATATCCGAAAAGCTAAGACCTTCTCCAGTCTGCTGAAAATATGCCACCGCAGCATGGATCGCTGCACCGAGCGCCGCCCCCTCTTCATTCTTAAGCGAGTAGCTTTTCACTCCGCAGACGTCGGCAATGAGCTGCCTCCAAAATTGGCTATCCGCTCCCCGTCCAGTGACGCAGACCGTCCCAAAATCGATTCCCAATTCACTCATCCGATGATATCCATAAGCAAGTCTTACCGCGATTCCCTCCAGCGTCGCACGGGCCATATTACTCGGCGTGAAGTTCCTCATGGTGATCCCATAAAACATTCCTTCACCGTCTTGATGCTTGGTCCCGTGTCCCAATGGAAGAGCCATAAGGCCACCCGCTCCTATTTCCGAAGAAGAAGCTGCTAATTCCATTTGTTGCCCGTTCCAGCCGTAATGATCCTGCACCATTTCCAGAGAAGCAACGGCCTGATCTTCTTCAAAATGGGCCAACCACTGATGCGTTGCATCACACCACATCGACACCTCATTTCGGGGATCAACGTGAGGTTGAGCCGAGAGTCCCCACACCGCACCAGTAACCCCGAGTTCGAGCACTGCTGTTCCCAAGCGGGAACTGCCACTTGCCAGCGCACTCATCATCACACGCCCACTGCCCGCACTCACCAAGATTTCCCCCGAAAGGCCCCAGCTTTGGAGCACTTCCTTACGAAGCCCGCCTAGGGAGGGAGCATCACCACCAAGTGGCAGAAGCATTTTAAAAAGGCGCGGATCAATGAACTCGATGATCATCTCATGCCAATTCCCCGTCTTTACATCGAGAAGCCCAGTCCGGGAAGCATCGCCCATCTCAGCACGACGAACTCCCGTCAGCCAGTAGTTGAGAAAATCGCGCGGCTGCATCACCGAGGCCGCCTTTTGAAAATTAAAGGGCTCACGTTCCTTCAGCCAGAGAATTTGCGCCGCGAGCCCATCCTCATCGAGTGCATTTCCTGTGAGTTCACAAAATCCCGGAGGTCCTCCAAACTCTCTATTAAATTGGTCAACTTGTTTTCCGGTGGAGCGATCACCTGACACCTTTGCAGGGCGGATAATTTGGTTTTTCTGATCGAGAATGACCATCCCCTTCGATTGGGCACCTACCGCCATTGCCACAACCTCGTCTTTCTTAGGACCCAGTTGCTGCAGGCAGCCACGCACCGCTTGATCAAGGGCCGTGACCCAATCTGCCGGATCCTGCTCGAGGTGGCCTGCGGGCAGGCCTTCGATGAAACTATGAGGAGCGGTCGCCGATGCGACGACGCATGCAGAATCGAGATCGACTACGATTGCTCGTGTCGCCCGTGTTGCTGATTCAACCCCTAAAAAATACATTGAGTAAAACTTCTGATAAGTCAAACGGTCAAAGCGACTTCTGACAAGCCGGATCACGGAAAACTCAAGGTATTGTGAATAAAAAGAACGCTGGAACTCCTGCTTACTGGCCGTAGGCTCAAGCCAAGAAAACTCAAATGATCACCGTCACCGATAAAGCTGCTGAAGAATTGATTGCGCTCCTCAAAGCAAAGGACGCGCCGGAGGGCTCGGGCCTACGACTAGGTGTAGAGCGTGGAGGATGCGCCGGCTTAGCTTACACCATGCGTGTCGGCGTAGTTGAAGACGGCGATGAAGTCATCGATTTGGCAGGAACCCGTTTTATTGTAGCCGCGGATTCCTTCGATTTCCTGCGCGGTTGCTCAGTCGAATTTACCGATTCTCTCTCTGACCGCGGATTCAAGATTTTCAATCCAAATGCCGCTCGCTCATGCGGTTGCGGAACTTCCTTCGAGCCTAGCGAAGAAGGCAAGAAGCCGGAATACGACCCTGCCCTTGATGGCACTCAGTGTAAGTAAGGGATGGCCAAGCAAGAAATCGAAGAGTTTGTAAAGAGCCGCCCACCTCTCTTCTGGTGGCTGCTCGCCAACATTCTCGCCATCGCCTTCGCGATCACCTCCTGGGTGATTTGCCTCAACTTATTTCGTGATCCAACCAATGCCAAGAGCTATCAACTCATGATCAAAGTGGGCCGACTAGACCCGCTCGAAAAGTTCATTCCTACCTCAGCGCCCAAGCCCCGTCGGACGGCTGATCCTCCGGAACTGGAAGCGGAATTCGAGCGCTTTAAAAATGAAGACCTCCAGGCTCTCAACCACGAGTTACTTCGGGCTTACGTCACTAATTATGACAAATCGGAGTTCCTCACTTACGTGAAGGGCGAATTCAAAATCCTCTCCACCCGGACACTCACCGACGAGGACTTCCTGCCATCAGGCATCGTGGTGAAAGCCCAGGCGCAGGTAAAGCCGGACTCGCTGTCGGACCCTCTCGATTACCCCGTATTTATTGAGTGCATTTTCCCAACTGATGACGACGCAATCGCACTCTTCGCCCCTGGCGACTCACTCGTTTTAGAAAAGGTGCGCGACTGCGCCGCTATTCTTCATGTGAGTTCGATAGATTACGAAGGCGACAAGGTTCTTTATCTTACCGTCGTCCCCCTATGCGGGGACAACTATCCCCTTCCAGATGGAAAGCAAATCAAAGTTAAGCCTCCTAAAACAGCAAACGTCGGTGCACCTCTGCCCGTCATGCGCTAATCCCCTTTCCCGATGAGCAGCTGGAACTCCTCGGAGCAAAGAATACGCGGAATCATCTGGCGCCAGAGGTTCCGGCGCGTCTGGGAATTCACTTGGCGTAGCTCACTCACCCTTCTGATTCCTGCCCTCTTGGTCGCGGGTTGGTTCTTCTATCAAGCGAGTAAATACAATCTGGATGAAGTCGCGAAGATGCCAGCCCGCACCGTCCTCTTCGATCGCGAAGGCCGTGAGTGCGGAACCGTCCATGGAACCAAGCGACGGTTGGTCGATGCCAAAGAACTTCCTTCTTTTTTCAAAGATGCACTTTTTGCCCGCGAAGACGTTCGCTTCATGACCCACAACGGAGTGGATCCACGGGGTCTGGGAAGAGCCACTCTCCGAAACATCATAGACTTCGATTTCACCCAAGGGGCATCGACTCTCACAATGCAACTCGCGCGGAACACCTACGACCTTCGGGCCAAAAAATCGCTCAGCCGTAAAGCGCTCGAAATCGCACTCACCTATCGGATCGAATCAAATTTCAACAAGGATGAGATTCTCACTCACTATCTCAATCGAATCTATTTCGGTGCTGGCTGTCACGGACTGGAAGAGGCGGCTCTCACTTACTTTGGAAAAGATGCCACCCAACTCAATCGCGGCCAATCTGCCTTACTCGCTGGAATCATTCGAGCGCCCCACGCCTGCAGTCCATTCCGTAATCTGGAAGGAGCGACCCGCCAACGTGACGAAGTTGTGGAACGCATGCTCGCTTTGGAAAAAATCGACCTGACGACATCTGGAGACATTAAAGCAGAACCTCTCGAGCTACGCGACCCGAATGACGAACTCCCTTCATCCGGCCACGCGGAACGAGCCTTAAGAAGACCTCTGGAAATGGTCCTCGATTCCTCGCAAATCACCGAGGGCGGCCTTAAAGTCACCTGCTCGCTCGACCGCGACCTTCAAAAGAAGATCGAAAAAACCTTAAACAACCTCCCCCTTCCTCGAGGTAGCCAAGCCGCTTCAATCGCTCTCGATCACCGCAACGGTGATATCCTCGCAATCGTAGGGTGCTTAGGTGAACAACCGACCGGATTCAATCGAGCCCTCGATATGCATCGAGGCTTGGGTATTTCCCTTGCAGAGCCCCTGATCAACGCCGCTGCCCTGGAACGCAGTCAGCTCCCGGTTCCTGGAAAACCAGTCACCACCGGTCGGCAACTTGGAGAAACCGAAATGATCCGACTTCTCAAGCGCTTCGGACTCGATGGACAATTCGGCAAAGGCGACGACCTCTACCGCGGAGATTTTACCGTCTCCCCCCTCGAATTGGCGACCGCCTATGCCACGCTTTTAGGAGGAGGTCAGCGCCCGACTCCCCGCTTCATATGCAAGGTAGAGAATAGAGTAAGTGAACTCTTCAATCGTCCGGCCGCCTTCTTTCCTGCCTTTTCACCCGAATCGGCCCCCAAGACGCTTTCCGGCATCTTGTCTGGTTATTCAATCGCAAGGTTCGATCACTGGAACATCTACCTCCACGAAGATCGAATCGTGATCCTCTGGATTGGCTTCGACAAACCGCAGCGACTTCAGTTGACCCGCGAACTCACCGACCTCCTCGAGACGCTTACTTTTTGATCCCCTCAGCAGTGAGCAAGATAAGATCCAAAGCGTAGCGGGTTTGAGAATCGCTCACCTTTTCGAGAAGAGCGTTGGCCAATTCGACGATTTCCTCCCATTCCCCATCCTTAACTCCCTTATTCATGACTTTCGCAAATCGGGCCATCGTCACCGCAGTCTCAAAATGGAGTGAGGGACTTTCGCTCTTTCCTAAGATTGGAAGGTAAGAACTCTTTGAGTCATCCCCTCGACTGCCGACCTCAAAATCAATACCCGCCAAACGTCCTTCGCCCGGACTCAGTTCAAGTTCGTAAAGAAGAGCAGTCGGGGAGTCAGATTTAAAGATGGATTCCTCCGGACCCTCTCCTTCGAGATCGGCACTGGCAAGAAAACGCGCTGAGATCACCCGATTCGGTTCCAAAACAAGATTCCCTTTTAAGATTGGAGCCGATCCTCCGGGTTTGATATTCGCCACCTGAATCAACAGGAGATGCTTTGTTGCATCCCAGGGACAGCCTCCCAACTCGGCCGCCATACTGACACCCGCTACCTTTACCATCGGTTCAAAAGAGCCCTGCCCAGCATTAATCCATTCTTCGATCTTCACCGCTTTCGGAATTCCTTTACTGAGCGAGCGTTCGTATTTGAGTAGATCAACCCTTCCCATATTGAGAGGAAGAGGCAAAGCGGTCAGCTCGTTCACCATTACCTTTTTTGCCGAGAAGCTCTGCCGCTTGCTCGCAGTTTCGGTTAGAATTGTAGAAGTATCCGAAGGCCCTAAATCTCCATCGTTCCCTCCTGCCACCTGTGAATCCCCCGCGCCAGAATCTATACCAGTGAGACCGCCAGGAGCATCGACCACCGTCTTAGACAAGAGATAAAACCCCAAAGTCACTACCGCCGCCACTCCGCCGATCGCTAGAAACGATTGGCTCCGTAGCTTGCGTCGGTTCTCAAGGACAATGACGTCCGCATCAGGACGCTTCCCCGCTCTAAAGACCTCTTCGTAGCGATCCTCTCCCAAGGTCAACTTCGAGCCGCCAAGCGATTCGGTGATCAAAGCACCAAATCCTTCCAGCTCTTCCACCTCCCTTGTGAGCAGGGGATTCTGGGCAAGCGCGACTTCCATCGCAGCACGCTCCCGCTCCGGGAGTTCACCGAGAGCAAAGGCCGTTAAACGGGGATCGTCTTTTGTGATCTTCATCTTCTTAAGCTGTTTGAGGGGTAAGATTGACGGTGAGGTCTTTGGGAAGGAATCCCCGGACTCGCTTGAGGCCGGTGTGGATCAGGAAACCCACATTCCCCTCGCTGAGGCCGGAGACTTCACTGATCTCCTGATAACTGAGTCCTTGTTCGAACTTTAAGAGAATGACTTCCCGCTGGTTTTCAGAGAGACGCTCAAGCCCACTCCTCATCTGAGCGACTCGTTCTTCAAGGTCTACTCTTTCGGCCGGGGTTCGACGAGTAGTGGCTACTTGGGCTAACTCATCCCCGTTTAAGGCGACGACCCTCTTCTCCTTCCGTAGGACATCTAGAGCCCGATTTCGACAAACCGTGAAGAGCCAAGTCTTCAACCCACCTCTCACTTTCTCGATATCCTGCTGATAAAGTCGAATGAAGGTGTCCTGCACGACATCCTTCGCACGGTCAACATCGTGAAGAAAGGTGATCGCATACCCGATCAGCGGCGACTCAAACTCTTTGAGCGCCTGCCTCACAAAGTCATCGTGCGTCGTTATCATCTCCACCTCTTCTTTTGCCATACAGTTTTGAATTACCTTAGGAACGTTCCTCTAGCCATCTTCCTTAGATCTATTTTCCCACGATTAGACTCTTCTATTCTACCGCTACATTTTTTCTTAAGAGATCAATCACCCAAGACGGATAATAACCGGAACAATTTGCAGGTTTTTTGAGAAAATCTAGTATCTTTATTAACAAATATTAAAAATAAAGTTGACCGTTATTCGAACCTTGGTTTAAAGTCCGTCTCGACATGAAAAAATTTACTCTCACTTCAACTCTCATTGCAGTGCTCGCTCTCACAGCAGCTGGAGAGTCCAAGTTCAGCATTCTGTCACAGATCTCAGCTAAGGAAAAAGACCTCCATCGTATCCAAACCGAAATCTCGGCATTGAAAGGACAGCTTACCGGGACCTCATCCAACAAGACGACCTACACCGTCAAATCAGGCGACACTCTTAGCTCAATCGCTCGCCAGAACGAGATGAGCTATACTCAGCTCATCAAGTGGAACCAGATCTCCGATCCTTCCCTCCTCCAGGTCGGACAGGAACTCATTGTCGGAGAAAATAGCAAAGTGGCTTTCGCAAAGACCGCTGCTGAGAAGAAGGCCGCCACTCCAGCGAATCCCTTTAATCACACCATCAAGAATGGCGACACCTTTTACAGCATCGCCCGCGTAAATGACATTTCCGTTGGTAAGCTCACTCAGCTCAACCCTGGCGTAAACCCCACTCGTATCATGAGCGGTCAAAAGCTAAAAGTTTCCGGTTCACCGGCCGCTGAAGTTCAGACACGCTCCAGCTCCGCTAAAAAATCTTCGACAAGTGCACTCACCCGCAACGTCACCTCCAAGAAATCCACCGCAACTCCGATCTCGACTCGCAAGAAATCGACACCGCTGCCGGCGGCTAAAATGGGGGCAACTCCACCCCCGACTCCTCCTAAGATAGAGGAGTCGATGTCAGCCACTCCGAGATCCGTTTCCTCGGTCTCTTTGACCAGCGAAACAACATTCTCAGACTTCGCTTCCAAGCACCGCACCTCCACTGAGCAGCTGAATTCACTCAACGGGTGGAATTACCCCCGGGCCACCCTCCTTGCACGGGGCTCAGTGATCTACGTGCCGAAGTAAGATTTTCCAAGGCAAGAATATGGCAGATCGACACCCGGTGGTTCTTTATTGGATCACCGGGTGTCACTTTTTGCGGAAATGAGTTTTGCCTTCAGTCTGAGCCAAGCTCTCCCATAGTCGCCCCGTAAATCCACAGCCCCAATCGCGCTTACGATGAGGAATCATCCTTCGACCTACTGAATGGCCTACGAATATCTTCAAGAACAAGGTAAACAGACGGCAGCAGAATCAAAGTAATCGCCGTCGCGAAAAGGATTCCGAATCCCAATGACACCGCCATCGGAATCAGAAACTTCGCCTGCATATCGGTCTCTAGAAGCATCGGCATGAGCCCCGCAAACGTGGTGAGCGACGTGAGAATAATCGGCCGGAAACGACGGGCCCCCGCTCGGGTAGCGGCCTCGTAAACCGAGAGACCTTTCTTACGATGCCTGTTTACGTAATCGACCAGCACAAGTGAATCATTCACCACCACTCCCGCAAGAGCCACGATGCCACACATCGACATGATACTCAGATTTAGCCCCAGAAAAATGTGGCCAGCGATTGCTCCCACCATACCAAAAGGAATCACGCTCATCACAATCAAAGGCTGAATATAACTCTTTAGCGGAATGGCCATGAGCACATACATGAGCATAAGTGCGCCCACAAAACCGATACTCATCTCGCGCATGCTATCGCGCTGATCACTCTGCTCACCCTCATAGGTGTATCGAACCCCGGGGAACTTATCGCCGATGACATCGAGCACTTCCTTGGTGTAGCGACCCACGATTTCATTCGAGTTGTAGCCACCAGCGAGATCAACATCCCCTTTAAGACTGATCGTTCGGAAGCGATCAACTCGGGAAATTGTCGCTGGCCCCCGACCATAGTCAGGCTCAACGATCTCCAAAATTGGGACTTCCCCACCCTGTGGAGTGCGCAATTTCATTTGCTCAAAGTTCGCTAGTGAACGCCGCTCTTCCTCGGGATAACGCACCATCACCTTCACCTCGTCCCTTCCGCGCTGAAGCCGTTGCACTTCGTTTCCATAAAAAGCATCCCTGACCTGTCCCATGACATTCGCCAAATTAAACCCAAGCGCTTTCCCTCGCGGTGTCAGCTCACGAACGATGAGTTCCTCACGTCCCCGACGATCCGAGTTCGAGATCTCAATCACGCCCTTGTATTCCCTCAGTTTCTCGGTCGCCCACTCGGCTGCATCCTCAAGCTCATCGCTGTCGTTTCCAGTCAGATTGATATCGATGGCATTACCACCACCAGCGGTCTCCGATTTAAAGCTAAGTGCCACCACGCCCGGCAGGTTCCCAACGAGTTCCTGCCAGATCACCTTGATCTCCCCTGAAGAAATATCGCGATCCTTGGCCGGCGTCAGCTCCAGCGTAACTTCACCCAGATGCGTTCCTGTCGGAGGTCCACCCGGAGAAAACCCCCCTTGAAAAGGTTGCATCCCGGAAGTCGCAAGAACATTCACCACGATCGAGTTCCCCTCTCTGTCCTTGATTTCACTACCCAATTGCAGTGCTGCTTCCTCAAGCTTTCGAATCACTTCCTGGGTTTCTGAAAAGGGCGCGCCCAGAGGCATCTCAAGTTTCGCCGAAAGGATTTCGCCTTCTACCTTCGGAAAGAACTCCCAAGGAACCCATTTATTGGCGACCAAAGCAACGGAGAGAATCACCAGCGAACTAAAGGCAACCAGAACGATGTAGCGAAAACGTAAACAGAGCGCCAGAAATGGGGTGTACACAACATCCACAAACCGCAGCAAGCCTGAGGAGATCGCATTTTGGAGTTTCGAAAGTGGATTCCGTTTGGGCTCGGACGAAGTGGGCTTCAAAAGTGCCAAGTGGGCCGGGAGGACGAACTTCGACTGCAAAAGCGAAAAACCAAGAACAGGAATGACCACCAGCGGAATGTTGGGCCAAATTTTTCCACTCACTCCACTGAGTCCCAGCATCGGAGTGAAGGCCGCCATCGTCGTGAGAATTCCAAAAATCACCACCACGCCCACTTCATGCGTCCCTTTCCAGCTCGCTTCGCGCGGATGCTCACCACCTTGAATGCGCGTGTAAACATTCTCACCGACCACGATGGCGTCATCGACCACGATTCCAAGCACGAGGATGAAAGCGAAAGCCGAGATCATATTGATCGACACACCCAGCTCCGGCATGAGCCAAATGCCACCGGCAAAGGAAACAGGAATTCCCAGAGCAACGAGGAAGGCCAAACTAGGACGAAGGAAAAGCGCGAGCACCAGAAGAACTAGCAACAAACCCCAACCAATGTTCCTCTTTAGGAGATCAAGGCGGCCCTGCAGCATGAGGCTGGCATCATTCCAGACTTCCACTTCAACTCCGGGAGGCTTGTCCATTTGCGCGAGATATTCTTTCGCGAGAGCAGCAATCGTCAGAGTGTCCTGCTCCCCCACACGGAAGACATGAAGAACAACAGCCTCCCGCCCATTAAAGGTCGAGGTGAGTTCCACATCTTCGAAACCATCGATCACCTCGGCAACCTGATCCAGTCGAATTCCCGAGCCATCGGGAAGAGTCCTTACAATGATATTTTGAAAGTCTTCTCCGCGATAACGTTTACCCACGGCCCGCACAACAATTTCGCCCGATGACGTTTTCACCGAACCACTTGGGAGATCCAACGAAGTCCCTCGCACAGCGGCAGCAACATCACTCAAGGACAAACCATACTGGCGCAATTGGTCTTCGGAAACCTCGATGGAAATTTCGAAGGGGCGGATCGATGCCAACTCCACTTTCTTGATTTCGGGAGCCCCTTTCAGAGAGCGCTGAATCTTGGCAGAAAATCCGGACGCTTTTTTACTCTCATAATTCAACAAACCATCGCGAATCGACTCGGCATACTTTCGCAAGCTCGCCTCGTCGGTCTCCGCACTGATCGCCAAGCTAAGGATCTGGCGATTGACGATGAGTTCTTCATGGACTGGACGTTCGGCATTTTCAGCAAAGTTGCTGATCGCATCGATCTTCGTCTTCACGTCATCCATGACATTGCGCGTCTCGTATCCGGTATCTACCTGAACCGTAAGCGCCCCGATATTCCGACTGGCATTTGAGGTGACGCGCTTGATTCCCTCGACATCCGAAATCGCTTCTTCCATCGGAATGATGACGCCATTGACCACCTCTTCGGGAGTGGCATTGGGATACGGGACACTGACAACGACGGCATCGAAAGACGTCTCAGGAAAGATCTCTTTTCGAAGCTGAAACCACGTCGTAAAGCCCGCCACAACAACGGCGAGCATGAGAAAGTTGGCCGCAACATGATTACCGCTGAACCATTTAATCGCTTTTTCCATGGCTTACTTAGGCTGGGATTCTCCGGTTGAAGCGGCCTCAAGTTTCATCCCAACCACCGGGAGTTCCTGCTTCGTTAAAATAACACGTTCCCCCGCTTCTACACCCTCGGTCGTATAGACAAAATCAGCGGAGCTCCGCCTGATTTTTAAGGTTCTCAACTCGAGTTCATTTTTCTCATTCAGCACGGCGACCTGGTCTCGCCCACGCACCGCATTTCGCGAAACCGGAATCACCCCTTTCAGCTGAGCTCCACTGACCAAGGCCCGCACAAACATTCCAGGAAGCGGGGTCCTGAAAGCTTTGGGCGCTTCGGGATTCGGTTCAATTTTAGCGATAACATAGGCCGAAAGAGTGGTCCGATCCACGTCGCCTTCCGTACGGATAATTTCAGCATCCCAGTGATATTCCGTCCCACCAAGCGTCGCGGAAATCTGCACCTTCGCATCGGAAGGAAGTTCTGAAAAATCGGTAAGCGAAAAGGGAAGACGCACCTCAAATCCAGAGGTGTCGTAAACCTCACCAAGTCGTGTACCGGTTACAACAGTCGCCCCGATATCGAAGAGAGCTTCGCTAACCCGACAATCAAAGGGAGCTTGAATCCTTGTTCGAGCCAAATCCTTGTTTGCCTTTTCAAGCATCGCTTCCGCGGAAACCTTACGAGCCCTCGCACTCGCAAGAAAAGGAACCCGGCGAACCATCTCGCTCGCTGGCTGTCCATTACCAATCTTCTTCCAATCACGCGCCGCTTGATTGCTCTGGGCCTCTTCCTGTTTCACCAATAGTTCCGCGTCGGCTACCGTCGCTTTCGCCTGCGCTACCGCAGCCCGATAATTGACTTCATCGAGTTCAAGAATGACGTCGCCTTTCTTAAACTCCTCCCCCGCTTTAAAGCGCGGATCAACAAAGATGATTCGACCCGTGACCTCTGTGGTAAGCACGGTATCACGACGAGGCGAGACGAGTCCCTCGCTGCTAAGAAGGAGATCAACATTGCCTTTCTGAACAACCTCGACTTCGACCACGGGAACGATGATGACGCTTTCCTTTTTCTCTGCTTCTGGAGCGAATTTCTTGAGAAACGAAATAGTAGCCCCACTCACCAGGGCGATGACGAGACAGACAATGAGCGTGATGGCGACGACAGATTTCATGGAGATTGTTTTCCTACGCGGTAATCACCGCCAAGTGCAAGGTGGAGACTGACCCGATTGTCGAGACGAAGTCTCCGTAAGGTGACCAGTTGTGAGGCTAACGTGATCCGGTTTGATTGCGCTGTGATGAGCGTCAGGGCATCGCCGGTGCCACCGGCATAATCGGCATTCGCTGCCTCCGCTGCCTCGGTGGCACTCTTTAAAGCTGCTGACGTTGCCTCTCCCCGCTGGGCCATGAAGCGGTCCGCTACAAGAGCCTGCTCGACTTCACCAAAGGCATTAAGAACGGTGGACTGCAGACTTGCCAGTGCCGCGCGGTCGTCGGACTTCAGTCGGGAATATTCCGAGCGCAAGGCTCCCCCCGCCCAGATCGGTTGACTGAGCGCTCCCGCCAATCTCCATACTCCAAAATCTGAATTGGTAATATTACTGAAAGAGTCCGTTGTCGTTCCACCACTCGCAGTGATTTTGATGCTGGGATAAAAGGCCCGCTTACCTTGCTTCAACAGACTTCCCGAAGAAGCAAACCGGCGCTCGGCAGCAAGGATATCAGGCCGACGTAAAAGAAGTTCCGAGGGCAATCCCGCAGGAGGCATCGGTGGGATCGACGGAAGTTTTTCCGAAGAACGAATCGCCCCGGCCGGATATCGTCCCAAAAGAAGCTCGAGCTGCCGAATCGCTTGCTCTCGCTCCCCCTTACGCTGAGCCAAAGTCGCCTTACTCGACTCAAACTGACTCTCCGTCAGGCGGAACTGGGAAGCCGAACCTCCTTTTTCCGCAAGTGCGTTGGTGAAACGATCCCGAACAATATCCATCGTTTGTTCAAACAGTCTGGTCGAGGTCTCCGCAAGCACGATTTGCTCGTTCCCCTCGGCAAGGGCCAACCATGCCCTGATTACTTGAGCTGCCAGTGAAGCACGCGCCGCGCGATAATTTTGCCCCTCGGATTGCGCATCAGCGATGAGTGCAGACTGCCCAGCGCGGGCGAAGCCCCAGATATCGGGTTCCCAATTTACCGACAGGCTTGCCCCGTAATTTTCAGAAAGTGAAGAAGGAACCGAGCCATCACCGAAAGGAAATCCGACAAAAATTTGTTTAGATCGAGCCCCGTTCAACCCCGCCTCCACCGTTGGTCTCATCGCCGCCCCCGCTGTCCTCGAAGCGGCAATCGCACGATTTACCCTCTCCGCAGCCATCCGCATATCCGGGTTTGCCGAGAGCGCCTCATCAACTAATGAGGCACCACGGCTTCCACCGATACGACTGACCCAGCGAGTATCGATTCCCGCCCTTCCTTCATGGGTGGCCGACCATCTCCTTGGAGCTTGGTCCCCGGCTTCCTTCATGCGCGATTCAGGCACCGTCACGGCGCAGCCCACCAGAGCGCAGCAGACTAATGTGAGAGGTAATAATTTCATCCTTGGCTTCCGTTTAAAAATCCTGCCTCACAAAAATCAATCGCTCTCTCCATCGTCCGCTCCATTTCCTCCCGCTCGACAAGGCCCTTGGAAATCTTATTCAGTAAATCACCATGCATCAGGACATTCGACATCACTCCAAAAGAGAAATGGATCGACCAAAAAATGTGCCTGGAATCACTCCCTCGAATCGCCTGCTGGAAGGCCGGGACATAGCGACCAGCGACCTCATGAAACTGCGCCATCAGGATCTCGGGCAACTCGTAGGATCGCTCGCTGACCAAACGCCCCATAAGCTTGAAGAACAATTGCTCACTGAGGGCACTTGCGGTGAGCTGCGTGAGCAAAGGGTCAAAAAAACCATGCAGAAGCTTCCTTACTGACGGATCTCCCTCTCTCTCTAAACAATCAAGGTTCTTCAACCTCGCTTGATTTACGGGAGAGACCAGTTCGGTCACAACCGCATCGACAAGCGACTCTTTGGAACCAAAGTGATATTTCACTGAAGCAACATTGGCTCCGGCTCGGCCGGTGATCTCTCTGAGAGAGACATTCTCAAATCCATTCTCCGCGAAAAGCGCCGCGGCAGCATCGCGAAGTGCTCTCTTCGTGCCAACATGTTCCTCCTCTTGGGCTGCGCTCATCAGTTTCAAGCAAGTGCTTAAATGCCTTCTCAATATTTTCAAGCAGATGTTTAAATTTTTTTCCTCCCTCATTCACTCTCCTTGGGAGATCATTTCTAGGTGATTGAACTCCAACACCGAGATTGCCTTGAAGGCTTGCGCGATATGCCGGAGGCCTGTGTGGACGTCGTCGTGACTTCTCCTCCCTACAATCTGGGAATCAACTACTCGACCTATGACGACACCGGAGATCGCGACGGCTTTCTCTCTTGGTGCCAGGAATGGGCCACAGAGATCAAACGTGTCCTCAAACCCGAGGGATCGTTTTTCCTCAATGTCGGAGCAGCTCCTGCGAATCCCCTCATGCCTCACCAGCTCGTTCTCGCGCTGACGGAAAAAAAAACTGATTTCGTCCTCCAAAACACTTTTCACTGGGTCAAATCGATCACGATTAAGACGCGAAAAGGCGAAGAAATTTCGGCTGGTCATTTTAAGCCCATCAACTCCAAGCGCTTCGTCAACGACTGCCACGAATATGTCTTTCACCTCACCGCTAGTGGTGCAGTTCCCCTTCAGCGTCGGGAAGCCGGAGTGGAGTATGCCGATAAATCAAATATCGCACGCTGGAAGCACACCGACGGCAGTGACAAGCGCTGCCGTGGAAACACTTGGTTCATTCCTTACGACACCATCAAATCACGAGACAATGATCGCCCCCATCCCGCGAGCTTTCCCGTAGACCTCGTTAAACAGTGCCTCACACTGCACGGACTTGACGAAACGACTCATTTACTCGACCCCTTTCTGGGCATTGGCACCTCGGCGATCGCAGCGCATCAACTCGGAATCGATTCCTTCACCGGATTCGAGGTCGACGAAGGTTATCTCGAAGTCGCCCGAGAACGTCTGGACACCCTTAAGAACGACCGCACTCTTTTCTAACCACAACCTCATGGAACAAGCATCCGTCGAAGAATTCACCATCGTTGAATCTATTTTTCTCCGCGAAAAAAACTGCCTTCTTTTGCGGGCAGAATTCACCCCCATCTATACCGACTACTATCTTCACTTGATGGAGCTTAAGGAACGCCACCCCGCAGGACTCGATTCCACCCTCAAGGAATTGCTCGCTGTCCTCACCTTGCATCTCACCGCCCGACCTTGGGCCGAAACCATCGCCTGGACCGCCAATCTTCGCGCCCCCCGTGCTAATTTTTTCGCGACCGGCTCTTCGACCAGCGAGTATATCACGGGCCGCCTGTTCACCGAGGATGTCCGCGAACCTGATCGTAACTTCCTCTACTCTCAAACCACTGTCCCCGGTGCCGAGGCCTCGCTTTCAACCATCGAGGTAGAAAGCAATTCACCCTTGGAATGGCTCCAACATTTTTACGAGCAATCCGAGCAACGCCCCGCCAAGGCCTTCCAACTTTCAGGAGATCACTTTGCGTTGGTCGCAGCGCAACCAGACTTCGATGAAGAATGGTTCGCCCAACTCAGCGCAAAGGAGCTGGAGACAATCACCGATTACGCTGCGCATAAGGTTTTGGAAACTCGACGATTCAAGTTTACTTGCGGCTGCACCTTGGAAAGAATCCTTCCCGTCCTCAGTGCTTGGAAAGACAAACCCGATGAACTCTTCGGTGACAAAGACACCATCTCCGTTCAATGTCCCCGCTGCGCCAAGAAATACTCCGTCAGCCCCGGAGACCTGAAAGGTGATTAAGCTACTCAAGCTTTCCATCAACCACTTTTAGGACAGGCAAACTCTCGCTGCTTTCCCACCAGTCAAGGTTCGTCGTCGTGATCAACTTCTGAGAATCAGTCGGAAGCCTCTCCATCAGCGCGTTCCGACGCCCAGGATCCAGCTCACCAAAGACGTCATCGATGAGGTAAACCGGCTTCCGTTTCCCCCGATCACGGAGAACTTCTCCTTGAGCGAGTTTGAGCGCCAACGCCAGAGTCCGTTGCTGGCCCTCGCTACCATAATCGCGGGCAGATCGTCCCATGATCCTCAGCGTTAAATCATCACGGTGGGGCCCGGCGAGCGTCACTCCCCGCCTCATCTCCCGCTCCTCCACTTCTTGAAAAGCCCCCTCAAGATCTCCTTTTGATCGATCCAGATAATCGATTTCCAATTCTTCAGCTTTCCCACTCACCCCGGCATGATTCTCTGCCGCTCGTGGAGTAAGATCCTGACAAAGAATTTCACGACGTCGGACGATTTCCGACCCATGCTCGATGAGCATCCGCGTGTAAGCCTTCACTTCGGGCTCATGAGGAGAGAGACCCTTGAGATACTTGTTCCTGCCCGCGAGCGCCTTTCGGTAGCGCATCCAGTGGTCGCGGTATTCCGGGTCCACTTGCGATGCTAGAAAATCGAGATACTTTCTTCTGCTCTCTCCGCCTCCACGCACCAAATCGAGATCATCGTTTCCCATCCAAACCACCAAACCGCTTTCCCTCAGGTAGTCCTTCCTAGCGAGAGCGTCATCCCCATCGAGCTTCATCGAGAGACCCTTCCGATCTCCCCGAAGCTGTAAATCCTGCCCATTTACCTTTCCCGCGATCCCAAAGCCCGCCGCGCCATCCCTAATAAGCTGCCGAACTTGCCGGGCACGAGGCGACTGCAGCCGCAGTAAAAGACAGACCGCTTCAAGCATTGACGTTTTTCCCTGTGCATTCCCTCCCACAAAAATTTGCCCCTTGGGAGCAAGTGACAGCGCTACCCGCTCAAAACAGCGAAAATCAACCAACCGTAAGCTCTCAATCACTTCCTAATCATCCCTGCCGTGTCATATTTTGGCAACGCGAAATAATTTCTTCTTTTTTCTAAGAAAAATTCCGCTTCGCCGTTCCTCTCTCACAGAAGTGGCCCTTTTCTTTTCTGGCCAAATCAGTTCCATCTACTAAATTCTCCTAAGTCCCAGCGAAAATATTGACATGAGTCTTCACGCACAACTATCTCCCGAAGCCCAAGCGCGCCTCCAGGCTCAGCGCCGAACCTCCACCATCAGCTCCCTGGTCATCGCCCTCCTTGTGATGGCTCTGGTCGCTGTGATCTTACTGATTATCGGAATCAGTCTCGATAAGAAAGATATTCCCACCATCGTCAGCTATAGTGCTGGAGCGGAAACGGAAGAAGATCTCGATCGTCGCAAGGTGAATACCAATACCCAGCGGAAGCCTTCTTCTCCATCCTCTTCGATGGCGAAGGTCATCGCTTCCACCACTGCTTCTCCCACTGCAATTCCAGTTCCTGAAATTGATGTTCCTGATCCCAGCACCAACTTTGGTGACGGAGATGACTTCGGTTCAGGTTGGGGCGACGGGGGCGACGGTGCCGGTGGCGGATTTGGCAACATTCCAGTCACCATGAAACAGCGCTGCTCACTTGCCGATCGCCTTTCTCGTCTTGAATCCAATGGCGGCACCAAGGAGTGTGAAGATGCCGTGGTCAACGCGCTTCGCTGGTTCAAGGAGAAGCAAAATAAGGACGGCTCTTGGTGTGGAAGCCGCAAGGTGTCCATGACCTCCCTCGCCCTTCTTGCCTTCCTCGGCCACTGTGAAACAGCCCAGTCCGAAGAATTTGGCGAGACCGTTTTCGCCGCTGTCACCTTCCTCGTCGACAAGTCGATGAAGAACAACGGCAAGCTCGCCGACGACTTCAAGGATGACCACTGGTGCTACGAGCACGGCATTGCCGTCTACGCCCTTGCTGAAGCATACACCCTGTGCGTGAAGTCATTCAGTGAGAACATTCCTAATCTTGAAGATGCTGTCCAAGCCTCTGGTCAGTTCATGATCAACAGCCAGCACCAAGGTGGTGGCTGGGAATATGCTTACAAGGAAGACAACACCCGTGGCGGAGACACCTCCATCGTCGGTTGGCACGTTCAGGCCCTCAAGGCCCTCAAGCACACCAAAATTGAATTTAAGAATATGAGCAAGTGCTCACGTCTCGCCCTCGACTACATGGAGAGCAAGCAAATGAAATCTGGTGCCATCGGCTACTCAAATGCATCTCTCCATGGTGAACAAGATGGAACCACTCTCGCCGCTGTTGGAGCTCTTTGCTTCCAAATGTGGGATAAATCCTCTCACTCGGTCGCCCGCAAAGCCTGCCGCTTCATTAGCAAAGAAATGAAGTTTGAGTGGGAAGGACCTGACTCGGACATCTACGGCCACTACTATGCAGCTCAGTGCATGATCAACTATGGTGGTGACTATTGGAAGAAATACAACACGCTCTTCCGCGATCAAGTCCTCAACAACCAGAAAAAGGATGGTTCGTTTAAGAATGTGAACACTAACGGTAAAGGAAAAATTAAAGCCGTCGCAGCTGCCTTCGCTGGAAATGGCGACGTCTCGGATCACTACCGCACCGCCCTTGCGACCATGATGCTGGAGGTTTACTACCGCTTCCTCCCTTCAAGTCAGAAGACAGGAGGCTAAATCCCTTTTTCTAATAAGCTTTCACGCCCCGATGGTGATTCACCGCGGGGCTTTTTCGTAGCCTCAAACCGCTGCCCTTAGGAAGGGAGATCCCTCACCGCTCTCCTGACAAGATCAAGAGCACGATGACTGGACTGTTGCTTGAAATCAGCCCGGCTTCGTGGATGACATTCGAGAAAGGTTTCAACCCCGGTGGGCGTTGCGATGCCAAAACAAACCGTTCCTACCGGCTTTTCTTCCGTCCCTCCCGTGGGTCCGGCAATTCCTGTCACGCTAATCGCAAAATTAGCTCCACTGACCCGCTGGGCTCCCAGTGCCATTTCTCTGGCCACTTCCTCACTAACCGCCCCATGCCTCCGCAGAGTTTCCTCCTGAACACCGATCAATTGATGCTTGGCCTCATTCGAATAAGTCACAAATCCGTGGGTAAAAACCGCACTGGCACCTGAAATATCAGTGACACGACTGGCAATCAGTCCCCCCGTGCAACTTTCCGCCGTCGCAAGGGTCGTCCCCTTCTCCGTCAGCATCCGCACCACCACTTCCTCAAGAGAAAAACCCTCGTCACCGATCAAAAAATCACTGAAAGCCGACTCTGCAATCGTCCGGCCAGCAAGAATGGCCTCTGGAGATCCAATAAGGCGAAGATCGACCTCTCCCAACCGAGCGCAGTAGCCCACTTCGAGCCCTTCGATCTCAGCCAACTTTTCGTCAATCCCCTCGTGAAAACTACTTTCGCCAATCCCTACGAATCGCAACTCGCTGACTTTGGAAATTGTCTCGACGCCAGAAAGCGCCTTCAGCCGAGGTGCCACTTCCGCATGAAACATGGGATAGAGTTCCCTCGGTGGTCCGGGGAGAAGAAACAGAGCACAATTCGCCGAACCACTGAGTCGCGGCGGCGTGTAGATTCCCGGCGCAGTGCCATTTGGATTAGGAATCACATCCGCTCCCACCAAAACTTCTGCCTGGCGAAGATTCGCTTTCACCATCGGGTATTTCCTCTTCTCAAAAAATTCGTAAAGCGAGCGCTTCGCGCCTTCGTCTACCATTAACTCCACATCGAGAGCCTTCGCAGCAGCCTCGCGTGTGATGTCGTCACTCGTCGGCCCCAAGCCACCGGTGACTAGCACCGCCTCGCTCCGCGAAATGCATTCCGCGAGCGCTTCCTCAATCGCGACTCCATCGGGAACGGTCGTCTGACGCTGCACGCGCAGGCCCATTTTCGCCAGTTCCTGACCCATCCACGTTCCGTGGGTGTTTGCCGTCGATCCTAGGAGGAGTTCGCTCCCGGTGTTGAGAATCTCAATCTTCATCGTCTTCAGGCTCAGGACGCCAGATAAGCTGCTTCGCATCCCCCCAAAGATCTTCCAGCGCATAAAGTTCACGCATTTCAGTATGAAGGACGTGAACCATGACATCGACAAAATCCAAAACAACCCAACGTGTCGAGGCCTTACCCTCAGTGCGGAAAGCATGCTCCCCCGTCACCTCTGCCACTTTCTTTTCAATATCACGGCTTATCGCCTTGAGGTGCGGCATTGACGCCCCCGAGCAAACGATCATAAAATCGGTGATCGTAGAAATCCCACGCACATCGAAAATTCGAATATCATCGGCCTTCGTCTCATCGGCTGCGTGTGCGCAAGCCAGCGCTAATTTTTCTCCTGAGTCACTCATTCTATCTTGGATCGAGAGGATTACAGCGCCGATTAGACGCCTCCGGTGTTGCTAAAACAAGTGATGCAAAACCCTGTGGTCCCACCTGCTTCCCGAATCACCAGCTTTTGTTGCCAATGGGAAAACTGGTGGAGCGTAGCGGATTCGAACCGCTGACCCCCTGCATGCCATGCAGGTGCTCTACCAACTGAGCTAACGCCCCTTTACCAATGCTTCAGGACGGCGGATTCGTAGGGGCGGAACGCCGCGCATGCAAGGAGAAAAAGATTCGTCGTTGGCGAAGATTCATGAAGTGCTAGCTTAAGCCCAGCCCCAAAAAAGGCTAAATGACGATATGACATGGCTTTCACTCATCCTGGGCATCCTCCTTCTTGGAATCGGAGCCCATGCTCTCCCCTCCCCTCCGGCCACTCCCGAAGAGGTTAAGGCCACCTCCGCAAGCCTCGCAATTCTCTTTGGGGGCTTCTACGTGATTTGCGGCATCTTCTGCCTTAAAATGGATAAACACGGGCGTATTGCGGGTTCCCTCATTTCCTTCGCGGGCGTTCTCCTCGCCCTCTACGAACTCGTGCCTGCAATGCTTCGTCATGAGCCCCTTCCCGCTCCTCTCGTCCACGGAGGACTCCTCATTTCTTCCCTTATCATTGTTGCTAAGGCCGTCATTGCATGGCGCGGCAACCGCGCCGTGAAGGTCGTTTAAAGTCTGACTCACGAAAAAAGCGGCGTCCCGAAGAACGCCGCCCTTGAAAAATGAATGAATCCAACTGATTCATTTTTTAGCCTCAACAACTATCGCTAGCCGCTGGACCACGACCTTTGAAGGTCAACTCAGCAATACCCGACTTGTCGAGCTCTCCAAGGCCTGAGGTCACCATCTTGTCATACTGAGCCTTGGTGGCGTCGTTCACAGGAAGGCTTAAGCCCAGTTCTTTCGCGATATCCCCGGCAATCCCGGAATCTTTCGCTGCGTGCTCAGCGGAGAACCAGCACTCGTGATCACGATCGATCATGTCCTCGGAATCCGTCTCAAGCACCCTGCTGTTGGCACCGGTTTGAGAGAAAATATCGCAGACCATCTTGAGGTCCAGCCCAAGCGCGTCAGCAAGACCAAGACCTTCGGCAAGACCAGCAGTATTGATGTTCATCACCATATTCACGAGAGCCTTCACTTCCGCAGCTTTACCAATCGGACCACAAAGACTTAGGTTCACCGAAAGTTCTTCGAGAAGCGTTTTGTGCTTATTGAAGACCTCTTCATCTCCCCCGATCATGAGGAAGAGTTTTCCTTCACGTGCCTGGGAAATCGAAGACGCCATTGCTCCTTCGAGCACTTCAGCACCCACTGCTTTGCCCGCAGCATAAACCTCTTTATGGATCCCCGGTGAAAGGGTAGCGCAGTTCACGAACGTCTTCCCAGCCGACCCGGAAAGCAATTTATCTCCCTCACCAAGGAAGATCGCCCGCATCGCGTTGTCATTCGTGACCACCGTAAAGATGATTTCTGCGGTTTCGGTCACTTCCGCAAGCGTCGCGCAGTCCTTGGCTCCGAGCTCACCTGCGATCTCTGCCGAGGCTTCTTTGTTCACGTCATAGACAGCGGCCACGTCGTGTCCACAATCCAACTGAAGGTGTCGAGCCATATTGGCTCCCATGCGGCCTACGCCGACAAATGCTACTTTACTCATAGTAATGTGTGTTTATTTGAATTCTGGATAGAAAGGATTGTGCGCTTTTTCTTCGCCCACAGAGGTCATCGGCCCGTGTCCCGGACAAATAACGGTTTGGTCTTCGAGGGTGAAAATCTCACCACGATTGGTGGCAAGCGCATCGTGATAGGAAACCACCCCACCGCCCATCGATTGAGCAAAAATGGCGTCTCCCACAATGGCAACCGGACGACCCAAGCCATGCACCACATAGGTGGTTCCCGCTGGCGAGTGACCCCAGGTTAAGCGAGTGGAAACACGGAGCGTCCCGACCGAAAATGAATCACCCGAGGCAAAACGAGTTGCGCCATCAACCGGTTCCATCCCATTGACATAAACCGCCGCATTCGGATACGCAGCCGTCACCTTATCCCGATCTATGATGTGATCGATGTGCGTGTGAGTGAGAAATAGAAACTTCAAATCAAGCCCCAACTCACTCACCGCAGCCAACGAATCAGCAGCATTGGCGCCGGTATCAAAAAGAGCCGCCTCCTTAGTCTGCGGATCCCACACAAGGTAGGAATTCACCGTCATCGGATCTTCGGGATCGTCATCGAATAGCGTGTTGAACTGCTTCAAGCCCTCGAGCTCCACGACCTCAGGACGCCACGAACCATTGGCTCGCTCCACCAAGGTGTTCCCATCAAGCCCCAACGAAGGAGCAATCGCCCGCACCGCTGCTTCGTCAAAGTCGCCGCCCTTCAGCTTTTCAATGACATCCGTCTCCACTCCCGTAAGGAAGGAAAGGATACCGTCTGCCATCCCCGTGCCCCGCAGGGTCTTACCGATGATGTCGTCAAAATTATCTTCGAGTTGAATCATAAATCGTTATTTTCGTGAGAATCTATTTCAGAGGGTAAAGAGCGATGACCCGCCCAACCTTGCTGTATTCGGTGCAAAAAAGCTGACCCTGCGGGCCAAACTTCACTCCATGGGGAGCCGAAAACGCCGAATCGTGCAGGTCCTTCGCCGGAACACCGTTCGTTGCCCACTGCTTCTTATTCGGATTATCCAGAAGAGCCGAAACAATTTTGCCGTCTTTATCCATCAATACGAGGCGACCTTCGATATCCCCCACCACCGCCAAATCACCCTGCACATCCACATCAGCTGGACGTCGAAGCGGCTGGGGTCCGTAGAGACCAATCCACTCCAGATCCATCGTCAGGTGCATCATCCGACGACCATCCCGATCACAAACCAGAAACCGTGGCTCGTCATACCGTAAATCAATCGCCGCACCGTGGCAGGCCGTAAACTGATCCTTCCCCGTTCCAGCTCCGCCGTAGGTCTTCACCAAAGTGCCATCAGATTTCAAGCGGTGAATCTTCTTCGAGCCATATCCCATGAAAAAATAAACATCACCACTGGGCCCGACCAAAGTCTCGGTAAGCCCATTCATCCCGCCCTCAATCTCACCCGTTTTCTCGTTCGGAAGAGTTGTCACGACATTCCCCTCCAGGTCAAATTTCACCGCCCGACTCTTCCCCGTCTGCGATCCCCAGATAAATTCCTTTCCTTTTTCCTCGACCGTCGTGAGCGAGTGCATCCCGTTGAGTCCATTCTTCAAGGTCCGGACAAACTTCCCAAAGCGGTCAAACTTCACCACCCCGGGTCCCCCAATCGTCGCCACATAAACGTTCCCCGCCTTATCAAGAGTAAGATCGCCGTGCAGCGCACCAATGTTCTTCCCTTCAGGCATCGCGCCCCAACCAGGCACCGTCACGTATCGATGACCCTCCGCTCCCGTTTCGGTCGCAGTAGTAATCACATAACCCACCCCCACCGCATGGTCATGCCCTTCATGGGCTTTCGCAAACGAACTAAAAACAAAACAAACAATAAAGGAAGTAATCTTCATAACTCAACCATGCTGTCCGACAGCAGACACAGGAAAAGGAAAAAACCTCCTAAACTCCAATCGGATGCCAAGTCGTCTTAATTTCCTGGAAATCAAGAATGTGATACGGGCTTTCCTTCAAAGGTGCGTCCTTCTGATGACTCACTCGTTTGAGGTTCTCAGCCGATTCCAGATCAAGCAACTTCTTCTCATCTTTATCGTTCGAGCAGAGCAGCACCGCATTCACATCCATATGCTTCGCAAACTCAGGAATCAACTCGGCGCGCTTCCCTGTCAAAATATTTACCACGCCTGCCGGCACGTCTGAGGTCGAAAGGACTTCTGCAAAGGTAATCGCCGTCAGCGCATTCTCCCCAGCCAGCACAATCGCAGAGTTTCCTCCCACAATCACCGGAGCCAAGGCCGAGACCAACTCAGGCAAACTTCCCCGCCTTGGAGCAATAATCCCCACCACCCCGGTCGGCTCGGGAACCGAAAAGTTAAAGTGCGACGACGCCACCGGGTTCGCCGACGAAAAGAGCGCCTGATACTTATCGCTCCACCCTGCATAGTGGACCAAGAGATTGATCGCTTCCGAAACATCCTTCTCAGCTCTTTCTTCAGAAATCCCGTGCGCAACAAGTTCCACCACAAACTGGGCACGCCGCCCTTCGAGCATCTCTGCGATCCGATAAAGAATCTGCCCCTTAAGATAAGCCGATGCCTTTCCCCAGCCACCGCTCGCCTTGCGCGCCGCCACCACCGCTTCACGGAAATCCTTCCGGCTCGCCCAGGAGGCATTCGCCAGGAGCTCGCCATCCTTTCCGCGAACGTCGAGCACGCGACCGGACTCGGTCCGGGGAAACTTTCCGCCAATGAAAAGCTTGTAGGTTTTTTTGATCGTCATGTCGGAAGAAATTAGAAGTTGAGATATGCCGCCAGCCCGTGGACACCGCCTTCACGGCCAATACCACTTTCCTTGTAGCCACCAAAGGGCGAGGTCGGATCGAATTTATTAAAGGTATTGGCCCAGACCACGCCAGCCTTCAGCCCGGTCGTCATCTTGAAAATCTTGGAGCCCTTGTCAGTCCAAACGCCACCGCTCAAACCGTATGGCGTGTTGTTCGCCTTCTCGAGAGCCTCCTGCGGAGTCCGGAAGGTCTGAATCGCAAGTACCGGCCCGAAGATTTCCTCCTGCACAATCCGATGACTCTGCGCGCACTCTGTAAAAAGCGTCGGCTTAAACCAATTCCCCTTCCTCGGAAGTCGCCCTTCCGGCTGCCAGATGCACGCCCCCTCTCTCTCACCCGCCTTCACCAGCGCCTTGATCCGCTCCAGTTGCTCCGCCGAGTTGATCGCACCGATGTCGGTATTCTTATCAAGCGGATCACCCACGATGAGCGTTTCCATGCGCTTCTTCAGTTTCTTGATCACCTTGTCCGCAATGCTCTCCTGCACAAACAAGCGAGAGCCCGCACAGCAGACATGGCCTTGATTGAAAAAGATGCCATTCAAGATCCCTTCGACCGCTTCGTTAATCGGCGCATCTTCAAAAACAATATTCGCGGCCTTGCCACCCAACTCGAGGGTGAACTTCTTATCCGTCCCCGCAATCGCCCGGCGAATCGCCTTGCCCACTGCCGTCGATCCCGTGAAGGCGACCTTGTCGACGTCCGGATGCTCAATCAACGCCTGACCCGTCTCACCAGCACCAGTCACAATATTGACGGTTCCCGGCGGAAGTCCCGCGTCCTCAAAAATCTCTGCCAGCTTCAGCGCCGTCAGCGGCGTCGTCTCCGCCGGCTTCAGCACCACCGTGTTTCCACAAGCAAGCGCCGGAGCAATCTTCCACGCCGCCATCAGGAGCGGAAAGTTCCAGGGAATCACCTGCCCCACCACCCCAAGAGGCTTCGGCTTCACTCCCGGGAAGGCGTAGTCGAGCTTGTCCGCCCAACCCGCATGATAGAAAAAGTGGGCCGCCACCAAAGGAATATCGACATCGCGGCTCTCTCGAATCGGCTTCCCGCCGTCCATCGACTCCACCACCGCCAGTTCACGCGAGCGCTCCTGAATGAGACGCGCAATCCGAAAAAGATACTTCCCGCGCTCCGCACCCGAAAGCTGACCCCACTCGCCCTCGAAAGCCTTGCGCGCAGCCTTCACCGCTTGCCCCACTTCCTTCTTCCCGGCCTCACCGACCTTCGCAATCACTTCACCCGTCGCCGGATTGATCGTTTCAAATTTCTTGGACGCTTTCACCCACTTGCCGCCGATGAAAAGGTCGTAGCTCTTCTTAATCTTAAAGTGATCCTTCGACTCCGGAGCCGGAGCGTAATTACCGAAAACGAAATTGTGTGGTCCTGGTTCTGTCTTAGCCATCTTCTTAGTCCTTCGTAAAATAATCCCCGCTCTGGTAACGACCGGTTTCTTGTTTGCGAATCTGCATTAGCAGATCGTTCGTCAGTGAGCTCGCTCCAAAGCGGAACCACTTATTTGTAAGCCATTTCTCGCCCAGCACTTCACGCACCATCACGAGATACTGAATCGCGAGCTTCGCATTACTGATGCCACCCGCAGGCTTCATTCCCACCATCTTGCCCGTGCGGTCATAATGATCTTCGATCGCCTGAAGCATCACCAGCGTCACCGGAAGCGTCGCCGCAATCGGCACCTTCCCGGTCGAGGTTTTGATAAAGTCAGCTCCGGCGGCAATCGCGATATCACTGGCCCAACGTACGTTGTCATACGTCGTCAGCTCACCTGTTTCTAAAATCACCTTCAAGTGCGCACCTCCGCAGGCTTCTTTACAAGCCGCCACCTCATCAAAGATCGCGCGATACTCGCCCTGCAAAAACTGTCCGCGCGAAATCACCATATCGATCTCATCCGCTCCTTCACCCACCGCATAACGCACCTCCGCAAGGCGTTCCTTCAAGCGCATCTGCCCCGATGGAAACTGCGTCGCCACTGACGCCACCAGCACACTGGATCCTTCGACCGCTTTCGCCGCCGTCTTCACCATCCTCGGATAAACACAAACTGCCGCCGCTGGCCCCACTGAGGGATCACCCGGGAGAGGCTGCATCGCCTTCTGGCACATCTGCCGCACCTTCCCCACCGAATCCGCTCCTTCCAGAGTCGTCACGTCCAACATCGTCACCGCGAGTTTCAGAGCAGACATCTTCGTCCCCTTCTTAATGCTCCGGGCACAAAAACGCTTCGCACGCTCTTCAACGCCGACTTGATCAATCGTCGGACTCTCCCGCCGATCAGGGAAGTTAAGAACTCCTGCTTTCACAGCGAAGAACCTACCGCCGATCCCCCTCAGAGCAATGCCCGATCTTTCGAATCGTCGGCAACCAAAAAGAAAAACTCATGGGGACTCCTCGCAATAACTCTCACAATAATTTTATTCATTGGTTTCACTCCGACAAGGTGCTCAGGGGTCCCCATCGAAAAAGCAAAGGAAGCCAATTAACCCATTCAATACTTAACATTCCGCCTCTTCCGGTCCGGCTCTGTAATCCCCGCCCGCTTCCTAAGCTCCTTGATCTGATCCCGCAAGTGCGCCGCCTTCTCAAATTCCAGCCGCGCCGACGCCTTCTGCATCTCCTCCTCCATCTCGCGAATCACCTCAACCGCATTATAGATCATCTCGTCCTCCGCCACCATCGACTGGTTCATCTTCTCCCCCTCCGAGGTCCCTTTTCCTCGCTCGTGTAAACTTTTCTGCACCGCCCGCACCACACTCTTCGGCGTAATCCCGTGCTTCTCATTATGCTCCTGCTGCACCCGCCGACGATGCTCCGTCACATTGATCAACGCTTGGATCGAATCCGTCACGGTATCGCAAAAAAGCACGCACTCCCCATTCAAGTGACGCGCCGCCCGACCCGCCGTCTGAATGAGGCTTGTCTCGTTCCGCAAAAATCCTTCCTTGTCCGCATCCAAAATACAAACCAAAGACACCTCTGGCAAATCAAGTCCCTCACGCAGCAGGTTGATTCCAATGAGGATATCAAACTCCGCCGCCCGCAGTGCCCGCAGAATTTCCACCCGCTCAATCGCATCCACATCCGCGTGAATGTAGCGGCATTTTAAATCCACTCCCTGCAAATACTCCGCCAAGTCCTCCGCCGTCTTTTTCGTCAACGTCGTCACAAGCACTCGCTCCCCCTTTTCGACCCGCTGCCGACACAGCTCAATCGTATCATCAATCTGTGCCTTAAGCGGCAGCATGGTCAGTATCGGATCAAGCAGTCCCGTCGGACGAATGATCTGTTCCACAATCAACTGCTGACCCGCACGACCCACATTGAAATCATCCGGGTCCTGCGCCGAACCACTTGCTTTGATCGTCCGGTTAAGACGTTTCGCAAATCCGGGATCAAACTCGGGATCGTTACGGCCCTTGATCGGAATAAACTTGGGATTATCCGGTCGTGAATTCACGATTTCAAACGGCCCCGGCGTCGCACTCACGTAGAGACGCTGGTTCGTCATCTTCATGTATTCATCAAATCGTAGCGGCCGGTTGTCCATGGCACTCGGCAAACGAAACCCGTGATCAACCAAGACCGACTTCCGACTCTTATCACCCTCAAACATTCCCCGCACCTGCGGCAGTGATGCGTGACTCTCATCCACCATCAGGAGATAGTCATCCGGAAAAAAGTCCAGCAAGGTGTAGGGACGATCACCTTTTTTTCTCCCAGTGATATGTCGCGAGTAATTTTCAATCCCCTGGCAAAATCCCATCTCCTGCATCATCTCCAGATCATACTCGGTGCGCATTCGAATCCGCTGGGCTTCGACCAACTTATTATTCTTCTCAAACCACGCAATTCGATCATTCAACTCCTGCCGAATCGCCACCATCGCCGTCTTGAGCTTCTCCTTCGAACTCACGAACTGCTTCGCTGGATAAAAGACATAGTCCGTCACTTCATCGATTACATGTCCACTTATCACATCGATCGCGGAAATCCGGTCGATCTCATCGCCAAAAAACTCCACCCGGATTGCGGTATCCTCCAAATAAGCCGGCCGGACTTCCACCACATCTCCCCGCACCCGAAAGTTCCCCCGCTGAAACGCAATATCGTTCCGCTCGAACAACAGGTTCACCAACTCGTGTAAAAACTCATCCCGCCCGATCTCCATCCCCTTCCGGACGCCATACATCATGTCCTTGTAATCCTCCGGATTTCCCAAACCATAGATACAGCTCACCGACGCCACCACAATCGTATCCGGTCGCGTGATCAACGACCCCATCGTGCTCAACCGCAGTCGCTCAATCTCCTCGTTAATCGACGAATCCTTCTCGATATAGGTATCTGACCGAGGAATATAGGCCTCCGGTTGGTAATAATCGAAATACGACACAAAATACTCCACCGCATTGTCCGGAAAAAAGGCCTTAAACTCGGAATAAAGCTGCGCCGCCAGCGTCTTATTGTGACTCATGATCAGCGTCGGCCGCTGAATCTCCTCAATAACATTCGCCATCGTGAAGGTCTTACCCGACCCCGTCACCCCAAGGAGCGTCTGATGCCGATTCCCCGCCTTGACCGAGTTCACTAGCTTCGCAATCGCCTGCTCCTGATCCCCCTTCGGACGGTAATCACTAGTCAGTCGAAAATTCACCCCCCAAACCTAACCAAGCTCCCCCACATGTCCACTCCCGGCAGTCCGACCCTCGAAAGAAGTCGCGACGCCCCACCGCTTAGCTTCGCGAGCCTCCTCAATCGGGTCTCAGCTTCCTCTATATTCTCTGTGAACACCCTTTTACCTCCCTTCACAAGTCGGACTACCTAAGCTAAGCTTGCTACTTGCCCCCTTCAAGACTCCTAGTAACCTCTACCCTTTCAAGGTGTCTTAACCAAAGACAGTCTGATCTTATGAGAACTCTCCTCCTTCTCCTCACCTTCTCAGCTAGTGCCCACGCCCAACTTGCGAATCTCTTCACCATCGGGATCGACGACGGCTCCACCAATGAGTTCTCCCAAGAAGTCACCGACACCAACCCGCCTTCCGCCACTGCCCTCGACGACCACTACTATCTCGCCGGAACCGACCCAGCCGATCCCCCACGCCTTAACGATGAGGAAGTCACCAATTTTGAATGGGCCATCACCACCTGGGGGCCCTCGAACCACATCCACTTCCCTCTTACTGCCCTCCAATCAGGAAACGACGGAATCATCACCGTCAACCTCGACTTCATCTGGTCCGGCGTGAGCGGCGGAGGAACTCCATCCAGTGAGGTCGCGATCAGCTTCAATGGCGGCCCTGTTGTTTACACCACTCCTTCTTTCGAAAGCTACCGTATCTTCTCCTTCTCCGTTCCCACCAGCACCATCACTTTAAACAACGGAGCGAACTATCTAACAATGACTCGCTCCGGCGGCACCAACAATACTTGGGTCGCCATCGACACCCTCTCCATCGACCTCGACCCCACCGCGCTTCAAGACGCCGATAACGACAGCCTCCCGCTCTACTGGGAAACCCTCTACCTCCTTTCCGACAACGACGCCTCGGACGCTTCCACCGACTTCGATGGCGACACCCTCACCGCCCTTCAAGAATTCACCACCGGCACCAACCCACGCTTAGCCGACACCGACGCCGACCTCCTCACGGACCAACTCGAAACAACCACCGACCCTCTCAACCCCGACTCCGATTCCGACGGTATCCTTGACGGAAACGAAACCACCTCCAACCCCGCCCTCGCCGATTCCGACACCGACGGTGCTTCCGATGGCTGGGAGATCGCCACCGGATTCAACCCGCAAGATAACTCATCCACCCCGCCCGCCTGGGCCGGTTCCATCGGTATCAATTTCCGCTCCGGAAGCGAAGAAACCCGCGGCCTCTGGCCCGCCGTCTCTCCTAATGGCCTCATTCCACAGCTCAACTGGAACCACACCGAAACCCTCCGCTGGTGGCGCGTCTCAAGTGGCAGCCCTCTCCTTCCCGGAGACACCACCAAGATCGAGCTCCCCATAGCTGGAACCATCGTTAACTCCGCGGGCGTCTCCACCGCGATGACCATCAACTACACAAACGATGGCGTCCGCACCTCCTCAAACTTTGGATCCCCCGCCGCTGACCTCCTCCACAGCTACCTCGCCAATGACACCACCTTCCCCGCCACCCTCAACCTCAGTAACATCCCCTTTGCAAGCTACGACCTCTACCTCTATCTCTCAGCCAACTATATCGGCGCCATCAGCAAGCTTCGCTTAAATGCCGACTCCAACACCGACCAGACCTTCCGCTCTCGCTCCGTCTCCCCGGTCTCCACGTTCATCGAACCCATCGCCTCCCCCGGACCCGGAAATCCCTTCGCTAACGTCGTCCGCCTTTCCGGCCTCTCCGGCGCCACTCAGGCCCTCGAACTCTTCCAGGTCGCTCCTGACAACGACACAACTGGCATCGCGGCCATCCAGATCGTCAACACCAGTATCGACACCGATTCAGACAACCTCCCCGACTACTGGGAACTCCGCCACAAATCCAATCCCGGCGTTTCAAATGCCACCGATGACCCCGATGGCGACGGCCTCAATCACTTGGCCGAATTCACCGCTGGCTCGAACCCCAACCTCGCCGACTCCGATGGCGACGGCCTCAACGACCTCAACGAAATCAACAACGGCACTATGGTAAACTACGCCGACTCCGATAATGATGGCCTCTCCGACTTCGACGAACTCAATAACACCTTCCCCAGCAACCCGCTCCTCGCCGACTCTGATTCAGACGGCATCAATGACGCCGCTGAAGTCGTCTCACATTCCGACCCACAGTCAGCCACCTTCTCCACCCTCCCCATACCCTCCTTCCGATCTTCTCCCACCGGACTCCTCTGGGAATCCACCGACCTTCAGTTCGTCATTGATCATAACTCTCCTCCCGAGATTAAAGGTGGCCACAACCGTAACGCCATCGAATGGCACGTCCTCAACCGCCTCCAAAACAACAACTGGCGCACCTTCCGCATGCGCCTCCGTCAGGTAAATGACGGCCTCGGCTACTCCTTCAATTCTTACAACGATGGCGGCTTCGCCAAATCCGGAGGCGGGAACAACAACATCAACAACAACGCCAACCTAACCGCGGCCCTCGGATTCAGCGGCCACGGCCCTTGTGACACCTCCGACCCCCTCACCTTCCGCATGCAGGCCACGGAAACAGCGGGCTCTTGGAGTCTCACCTTCTCCATCATCAATCAAACGACCGCCACCACCGTCGCGACGCACACCTTTTCAAACGTCACTCCCGCCTCCACCATCCTCGATCAAACCGCCCTCTGGTCATCCGATGGCGACAACGACCAATCCGACTTCAATCTCGCATACGGCGTCTCCCTCTTCCGTAGCACCACTCCCATCCACCAACTCCCCGGCATGGCCCACTGCGCCGATGCCGATAACGATGGCATGAGCGACGCCTGGGAAACCACCCACTTGCTCAATCCAAATGACGCAGCCGATGCCGCACTCGACCCCGATGGCGACAATCTCACCCACCTTCAGGAATCCCTCCTCGGCACTCTCCCAAACAACCCCGACTCCGACAATGATGGCGTTAATGACGATGTCGAAACCGACCAGTTCACCAACCCACTTCTCGCCTCCAGCAAGCCCCACTTTTTCACCAGTCCTCCCGCTTCCACCTCTGACCTCAACGGCAACGGCTTCTCCGATGTCTGGGAAAATTTCTTCCAAACCGGCTCGCTGAACCCTCTTCTCGATTCCGATGGCGATGGCATCTCAAACCTCCGCGAAGCCCTTGCTGGCACCGATCCGCTTGATGCCACCTCAAATTTCCGGCTCTCCATGACACCTTCCTCCACGGCAGGTTTCTACGACCTCCAGTGGCCCAACATACCTAACAAAGCCCAGTCACTCGAGTTCTCCGCCAGCCTCACCGCTTTCGGCACCCACTCCGAGTCACCCGGCCTCATCGGCAATACCTACACCCTCACCACGGAAACCACCGGAGACAGCCAATTTTTCCGCGTCTCCATCAGAGATCGCGACACCGACATCGACGGCCTCTCCGACTGGGCTGAAAACATCCTCGGCTCCTCCGCCACTTCTGCCAACTCTCTCGCCCGCTCCGTCCCCATTGATACAAATAACGACGGCGTCCCAGACACCACCGTCTTCGGTGACCTCGCCTCCTTCCACTCTCGCTACCAAAACCAAGGCGACTTCGCCTCCGGCAACACGCCCTCCACCACCACTCCGCACGACGCCGCACGCCTCCTTCTCCAATCCACCTTCGGCCCCACCATGACCGATATTGAAAAGGTGCGCTCCATGGGGATCGGCGCATGGATCACTGACCAGATCGAAACCCAACCTGCCACCCACCACCGTGACTACATCGAGAAAATCATGGCTGACTTCGATGGCCCCCGCACCAAACTCAAGCACTATTCGTACAACGCACTCAGCGACGTCGTTAACGGAAACAACGTCCAAACATCCTTCGCTCGCGCTGCCATTTCCGGCCCCGATCAACTCCGCCAGCGCACCGCCTTCGCACTCTCCCAAATCCTCGTCATCTCACGTCGCGACGCGGGCCTCAAAAACCGCCCCCTCGCCGTCTCGAAGTTCTACGACCGCTTCATCGACCAAGCCTTCGGCAACTACTATGACATCCTCCTCGACGTCTCCCTTGACCCCTGCATGGGCCTCTATCTCTCCCACGTCGGTAACCAACCACCCGACCTCGCCCTCAACCGCTTTCCCGATGAAAACTACGCCCGTGAGGTGATGCAGCTCTTCTCCATCGGCCTCTGGGAATTAAATAACGACGGCACTAGAAAACTTGACTCACTCGGCAACCCTATCCCCACCTACACCAACTCCCAAATCACCGAGATGGCCCGCGTCTTCACCGGCCTCTGGTATGGCAAGAACCCCTGGGGCTCCGGCGGTTCGCAAGACAACGATTTTCTCGTCCCCATGGAGATGTTCGCCGACCAGCACGATTTTAGTGAAAAGATCCTCCTCAATGGCTTCGTCATTCCGGCCCGCCCTGTCTCCCAAGCCAACGGTCTCCAGGACATCCGCGACGCCATCCGCAGCCTCGTCGAGCACCCCACCTGCGCGCCCTTCATCTCGAAAGGCCTCATTCAATTCCTCGTCACCAGTAATCCCACTCCCGCCTACGTCGAGCGTATTTCAAATATCTTTATCGATAACGGCAGCGGCGTCCGCGGCGATCTCAAAGCCGTCGTCACTGCTATCCTCACCGACCCAGACGCCCGCGACCCCGGCATCGCCGCAGGCGAAAACTTCGGCCTCCTCCGCGAGCCCGTCATCCGCACCATGCACCTCGCCCGCCTCGGAAAAATCAACCGCTCTGGCGAAGCCCTCTGGTGGGACAATACCTTCCTTGAAGAGACCTTCCAGGCCCCCTACTCCGCCCCCACCGTCTTCAACTTCTACCGCCCCGACTACACCCCGCCCGGCGCGCTCGATGCCGCCAACCTCGACGGACCCGTCTTCGAGATCACCAACTCCTACACCGCCGTCTCCGTCCCCAACACCCTTTGGGACATCATCGATGACGGCTTCGAAAGAGGCAACTCCTACCAATTCACCCCCGACTACAGCGACCTTCTCCCCTACGCTCAAAATCACGAAGCCCTCATCGACAACCTCAACCTCCTCGTCTGCGGTGGCTCCATGTCCGCCACCACCCGCACCAAAATAAAAACCGCCCTCGATGCCATCGACCCCGATGACCACTCCGGCCGAGTCCGCCTCGCCATTTACCTCGCCATCATGTCCCCCGAAGGCGCCATCCAACGCTAAAAACAACCAAGCCCCTCAACCTTCACAACTCAGGGTTTCACCACTCACTCTTCACAACTCGCCATTCGAATGACCCCTTTCCAATCTCTCTCCCGTCGCAAGTTCCTCGGTGAATCCGCCTGCGCCGCCCTTGGCTCCTCCGCCATCATGTCCACTCTTCTCAACCTGAAGATGGCAAACAGCGCCGTCGCCTCCGGCCTCCCCGCCTCAGGCACCGATCGAAAAACTCTCGTCTGCGTTTTCCTCCACGGCGGCATCGACTCCTTCAATCTTCTTGTCCCCAACGACGCCCGTTACTCCGAATACACCGCTGCCCGCGGAAACGTCGCTCTTTCCAACACCTCGCTCCTCGGGCTCAATCAGGTCGCCGGCGGCGATGATCTGGGCTACGGCCTCCACCCCGCCACCTCCGGCATCCAAAGTCTTTTCAATGGCCTCGGTGGCGACACCGCCAAACGTCGTCTTTCCTTCCTCTCCAACGTCGGCACTCTCGTCCAGCCTACCGATTTAACTCAATACCGAAGCGACTCCCATCCGCTTCCACGCTCCCTCTTTTCCCACATCGACCAAGCCGAGCAGTGGCAAACTTCCCTTCCCCAAGGCGACAACAAACTCACCGGTTGGGCCGGCCGCATCGCCGATTGCCTCCACTCCACCCACAACCAAGATTTGACCTCCATGAGCTTATCCTTCGATGGAAATAATATCTTCCAAGTCGGTCAAAACACCAAGCAATTCGTCATGACCACCAATGGCGCGCTCACCTTTTCTCAAAACGACGACAACGCCAACCACCCCTCCTTCCAAAAGAATCTCGCTGTCCGCTCCCTCATGGAACAAGAGTATTCCAACATGATGGAAAAGGCGTTCGCCGAACTCACAAAGGACAGTGTCGAGCAATCAGAGATTGTCCAGCAGCACTTCGACGCCGTCCCTGACAATTTCATCTCCACCAATATGCCAGACACCAAGATCGGCCGACGCCTCCTCGGCGCCCTTCGCATGATCAAGCTCCGTCCCGAGCTCGGCCTCCGACGCCAAACCATCTTCCTCTCCATGGGCGGCTGGGACCACCACGCAGCCCTCCTCGAGCCGCAGAATGACATGCTCGGCGAACTCGCCCCCGCACTCGAAGCCTTCCAAACTGCGCTCGAAGACGACCTCGGTCTCGGCGACTCCGTTGTCACCTTCACCGCCTCCGACTTCGCCCGCACTATCCAGTCAAACGGCTCTGGAACCGACCACGCCTGGGGCGGAAACCAAATGGTCTTCGGAGGACCCGTCGATGGCGGAAAAGTCCTCGGCCAATTCCCGAATCTCACCCTCGGCGGACCCGACGACACCAGCTCGCGCGGACGCCTCCTACCGACCACCTCAGTCGACGAATTCTTCGCCGAACTTCTCCTCTGGTTCGGTCTCTCCGGCACCTCCAACTTCGAAACCGTCCTCCCTAACCTCAACAACTTCTTCGACGTCTCCACCGTCGTCCCCACCAACAAATCTACCTTTCCTCTCGGCTTCATCAAACCGAACACCTTCTAAAAGGAGTCGCAGTGCCCCCGCCGCTAAGCTTCGCAGGAAAAACCTCAATCAAGTTTCGTGTATTTCGTGATTTGAAAACCTCGCCGACCAAACCCCAAGGGGCGACATAACGTAGCCCAAGACAACGCCCTGGGTATTCCCACTTTAAAGAAGAGGACACGCCCAGCACTCCGCCGTTTTAATCAACTTATCCATAGCCCTCAGCTTCCACCCCGCCTTGCGAACAAAGATTAGGCCAGATCCGCAGTCAAAACCATCCCAACTCAAACTCCACAAAAAAATCGGCGTTCATCTGCGTAATCTACGGATAAATACCACAACTACCCAAGCCCCTGTCTTCTCCTTCTTCTCTGTGGTCAAAAACCCTCAACCTCCAATGCGCAAACATCTTCTCCTCATCCTCACCATCGGCTTCATCCTCGGTCTTCTCTGGCTCCTCGTCTACTCCCTCCCTGATTCAGGGCCAACCCCGGAACCCGAACCTACCAGAAAATCCGTCCCACCGCCCACCGACCAAATCCCTCCCACCCGCGAGTATCCCGAACAAGCCATGGGCGACCGTATCCTCGCCGACTACGCCTCATTTTCCTCCGACGGAAAAGAAGATATCAAACTCTTCTACAACTACCTCACCAACGTCTTCCTTCTCCTGAAAAGTCGCGACACCCGCCAGTATGCCATCAACGAAGACCTCGCCGACCTCCTCCGCGGCAAGAACGACTACAAAACCCCCTTCGTCTCGCCCGACTCCCACATCTTCAACGAGGAAAAAATGATCATCGATCGCTGGGGTATCCCCATCCATATTCACACCATCTCCCACGACCGCTTCGAACTCCGCTCCTCCGGCCTCGACAAAAAAATATTTACCGAAGACGACCCCATCTGGCCCCTCCCCCAACCCGAGTAGTAAAGGAGTAGTGGTGCCCTCGCCGCTTAGCTTCGTGAGTATCACGCCTTGGCTCACAGGGCGAAGGAGGAAGCCCAAAATCACTCCAACCACCCCACGAAATAAATTCACCACTCCTTCTCTTCACCGCGATCTTATCCATGGTGAGTTGTGACAAAGGAAATCCGAAAACACCCTCGGCACCCAACGTAAAACGATTGCTTACAAAATAGCCCGAACAATTCGATACAGCTTCGGTCATTTCATTCTACCTCTGTCCATCACTCGGAAAAATGATATCGCATCGCCAACGACCACAAAGAACGACCTCTTCCCCGACCAAGCTGATCATCTCTCGTGATCGAATCTCAAATTTTATCACGCATGCACCAACAAAATAGAATCCACCGCGTGATCTTGATGTAAAATGTCAGACACCACCACCAAAGGCGTCCCCTTCGCCACATCCCGCTGACTCGTCAGCAATTTTACTGCACTCGAAATCGTATCCCGCGGCATCTCCGAAAACGGCACTTCAAACGCTCTCACGCCACGCGATAATGTAAGCGCCTGGCATACCTGCGCATCCGGCGTAAACGCAAAAATCGCCGACTTCGGCCTTAACAAGGCTGCCTGATGAGCCGTTGCTCCGGATTTGGTAAACACTATCACCAGCGCATCCGGAATCGAATCCGCAAGCCCCAGCGCCGCCTTGATCGTCTTCTGCTTCTCCGTCTTCAGCGCCGCCTCGTCACCAAATCCCAGCGCACCCGATCGTTCGATCCGCCGTGCCACCCGGTCCATCAGTTCCACACAGCGCACCGGATATTTCCCCACCGTCGTTTCACCTGACAACATGATCGCGTCAACTTCCTCGTAAACTGCGTTCGAAACATCCGTCACCTCGGCACGCGTTGGGGTCGGACTGTTAATCATCGATTCCAGCATATGCGTCGCCACGATCACCCTGCGCCCAATCTTATGGCACCGCTTCACAATCCGCCGCTGAATAATCGGCAGTTCCTCCACGTGCACCTCGATCCCCAAATCACCTCGCGCCACCATGATCACATCCGACTCCTGTATGATGTCATCCAAATGCTTCATCCCCTCTTGATCCTCAAGCTTCGAAACAATCTGCGCCGTCCCGCCCTCCGCCTTCAGCGCCGCACGCAACTCACGCACGTGCCCCGCATCCCGCACAAACGATCCTGCCACAAAATCAGCCTTGCACTCCGCCGCTACCTTTAGATCAGCATGATCCTTCTCCGTCAGCGCCGGTAGATTCAAGCGCACCCCCGGTAAATTAATGTGCCTCCGCGACCCCATCGACCCCGTCGTGAGCACCTCACAAATCATGCGATCCTCCGCCATCTGGCCCACCTTCATCAGCAACTCACCGTTATCCACCGTCAGCTCGTCTCCCTCCGAGACATCCTTCATCAACCCAGTATAATTCACCGTGGTCGACTTCTCGATCGATGGCTCCGATCCCTCCACACGAAACTCCACCTGATCCCCCTTCGTCAGCTCGATCTTCCCTTCCACATCCCCCGTCCGAATCGACGGCCCCTGCAGATCAAAGAGAATTCCCACCGTGCGCCCAACTTCCCTCGAAGCCTCGCGTATCCGCAACACAATTTCACGACACCAATCGTGCCGCGCATGGCTCATATTGAGCCGAAACACATCTGCCCCCACCGCAATCATCTCCTTCAACTTCTCAGGCGACTCCGTAGCCGGCCCCAAAGTACAAATAATCCGCGTCTTCCTCATCTTCGGCATGCCCAAATCCTGCCACCCCTTCAAATATCTAACAAGACTTCCCACCATCAATCACCTTCATCACCCTTAGTAGCAAAAGCTCTTAGCCTCTGATTCTCCCCCACCGAAATTTAATCTATCTGACATAGAAAAACGACGCATCCCTGCGTATCCTCCACCCAGCATGCGCACCTTCGTCCTTACCTTGGCCCTCGCCCTCACTCTCCCCCTTGGAGCCAAAATCGACTTCGCCACCCAGGTCCAACCCATCCTCTCGGACAACTGCTACGCCTGCCATGGCCCCGACGAAGCCAGCGTCGAGGCCAACCTCCGCCTCGACCAGCGAGAACTCGCCATCAAAGGCGGCGATTCCGGCTTCGCCATCGTCCCAGGCGACGCCGCCAAATCCCTCCTCATCGAACGCATCACCGCTACCGATCCCGACGATCACATGCCGCCCATCGCCAAAAAAGCTTCGCTCAACCCCGCGCAGGTCAAAATCCTCACCGACTGGATCAACGAAGGGGCCGAATGGGGCGACCACTGGGCCTTCACGAAACCCACACGCCCCGCCCTCCCCGAAGTCAAAAACACCGCCTGGATCAAAAACGAGATCGACCGATTCATCCTCGCCAAACTCGAAACCCACGACCTCTCCCCCTCTTCTCCTGCATCAGCCCGCACTCTCCTCCGCCGCCTCCACCTCGATCTGATTGGCCTCCCTCCATCCCTCTCCGATCTCTCTTCCTTTCAAATCTCAGCTCTCAAAGCTCAAATTTCAAATCTCCTCGCCTCTCCCCACCACGGAGAAAAATGGGGCCGCGAATGGCTCGACGTCGCCCGCTACGCCGACTCCGCCGGATACGAAAAAGACCTCCCTCGCGAGATGCATTTCTACCGCGACTGGGTCGTCAATGCCATCAACTCCGACATGGGATACGACGACTTCGTCATCAGCCAAATCGCCGGTGACCTCCTCCCAAACGCAACTCAAGACGACATCATCGCCACCGGATACCTTCGCCACTCCATGTCCAATGAAGAAGGCGGAGCCAAGCCCGAGCAATTCCGAGTCGAAGGTATCTTCGACCGCGTCGACGCCGTCGGCAAAGGCATCCTCGGCATCACCACCCAGTGCGCCCAATGCCACACCCACAAGTATGATCCGCTCACCCACGACGAATACTTCGGCATCTTCGCCTACCTCAACTCCATCCGAGAAGCCTCCCACCCCGCCTACTCCAAGCCCGAGCATCAAAAAATCGCCGACATCAAAAAAGCGACCACCGACATCGAGTCCCGCCTCAAGTCCGAAGTCCCAACCTGGCAAGCCGACTACCAACAATGGCAAACCGAACTCCTTGTCCTCCCAAATACAGAATGGATCGTACAAAACATCCACCAATTCGGCGACGACGGGCAAAAATACCAAAACCTCCCCGACGGCTCCCTCATCAATCAAGGCTACGCCTCCACCAAGATGTCCGCGCCCTTCCAGCATAAACCCACCACGCTCTACGAAGTCCGCTCTGTCAAAATCGAACTCCTCAACGATCCCTACCTCGCCCTCAACGGCCCCGGCCGCTCCATCGCCGGCACCGCCGCCCTCTCGGAATACCAGCTCAAGGCAAACGGAAAAAACGTCACCTTCAAAAATGCCGCCGCCTCGGTCAATCCACCCGATGCCAAACTCGACCCCATGCGCTACCCGCTCAATGCCCAGCGCGGCCCCGACGACCGCAACACCGGCCACGCCGCCTACGCCATCGACGGAAACGACAAAACAGCCTGGACCAACGACCTCGGCCCCGGTCGCTCAAACGACCCTCAAGTCCTCGTCATGGAATTGGAAACACCCCTCCACGACGCCACCAAGCTCGACCTAAAAACCTACCTTTCCCAGCGCCACGGCGGCTTCAATTCCGATGACAACCAAACCTTCAACATCGGCTGCTTCCGCCTCTCCTTCTCCAGCGCCCTAACCAACCCCCGCGACACCCTCCCAC
>OJHF01000020.1_pt1 | contig 64983 bp, 50 predicted proteins | sample 1594891 | NCBI WGS metagenome assembly OJHF01 (sample SAMN05416737, study PRJEB24817) | seawater metagenome | isolation source: Sea water | place: Canada:Atlantic | collected 2013-07 | reverse complement strand
TCTACACAGAGTAGATCGTCGGCAGCGTCAGATGTGTATAAGAGACAGGTGCGGAGGGCGGGGGGGAGGTTGCTCATTTCTTCCCAGGAGCGGGCGCGCTTTTTGTAGATCCAATCGAGGATCTGGGTGGTGCGGTATACGGGCTGGTCTTGCTCTTCTAGGAGTTCCGCGAGTTGGGTGCGTGTGAGCATGTGGGCGGACTTTAGCGGAGGCGGAGGGGAAAGCCAATGGTGAAGGGGAAGCTTGTGGATGGGGTGGAGTTGGGATAGTTCGCCGATAATCATGGCGAGTACTGACTGCCTGAGATCTCGCTACACTGCGAATGAACGCTTTTTGACGCTGGCGGCGATCATGACGTATGAGGTTTGCTCGTCACGGGTTAGTGCGACGGCGGCTGAGAGCGTGATCGATATAGACGAGGTTGAGAGGAAGCATCGCAGTTATGTGGTGTGCGATGACGAGGGTGGCCGGATCGGGCTGGTGGCAGTAACCGCTGACAGCGAGCTTTGTAAAGCGGAACCGTGATTTCTCGGTGTTTACAGAGACGTCGATTATGGAGTCGGCCAAGAAAATGATCGATGCGGATGTTCGTCAGGTGCCGGTGGTGAGGACGGCGGTTGAGTAGAAAAAATGGACGGTGACCACTCCTGAGAGTCCGGGGATGGAGTGGATGAACGCGGCAACGACTTTGCGAAAATTGTTAAGGTATTAGAGGAGAGCTTTTTGAGGTTACTTTTTTCCGATGGATGAGGCAGGGTTTGGGTATGGGTGACCATGGAAATGGGAATAGTCTGCCAAAGGTTTTGGTAAGGCGGGAGCTGGCACAGGCGCTGTTTGGACCGATGAAGGAGCAGCTTTGGTCAAGGGGTAGCCCGGTCGTAAGAGAAGATCGGGTTCCTTATGGTTCCGAGCGTCAGCGGGAATTACGAACACCTGATGAGGTCTTTGCGGAGGCGGCCTGCGAGGTGGAGAGGATCATTTGTGGGCACGCGATTGCAGGTTGGCGGGTGGACGACAAGGCGCAGAAGAGGATGCGCCATGATATCGATGATTACCTTTTTGCCCTGCAGCGTGAGGCGGAGGTCGATCTTTCACTTTCGCAGGTGGATGACTTTATTGATCAGGCAATTTTGATCACGAAGGGGTGTCTCGAAGATTGCTAGTTTAGCGGCGGAGACTTTTTGAGGAATTGTCGGGACGAAACGCCCCGGTTCCTCTATGCGAGGGTGCGGTGGTCGCCGTTTCTTACGGTGATTTTATCGCGGTCGAGGCGCTCGAGGAGGGGCATGAGGACTTTTCTCGAGGTGCCCAGTTCCTGACGGAGTTCGGAGGCGGTGCCTTGGCGGTTTTTCTCGAGATAGGCAGTGACGGTAGCGATGGCCGAGTCGTAGGCTTTTTTGCTGAGGGTGACCTTGGGATCGAGGGGGATAATTTGTTGGGTCCGCGAGAGGAAGCGGTAGGCGGCTTCGTGATTCGAAGTGGACTGGAGCTCGCCAGGGAGGGGAGGAGTCAGGCCGGTGCTGTCGAGGGTCTTGAGGATCTCGGCGGCGGGAGCCTCGAGTTCCGAGGGGAGTTCGAGGGAGTGGCTCTCGTGGCAGACGAGGTTGTCGCTGACGCGGAAGTCGTTTTTAGAAAGCCAGCTAAGGAGGGCATCGAAGAGGCCGGGGATGCCGATGGGGGTGCCGAGGTTCTTTTTCAAAAGCTCGGTGCTCATGCCTGTGTGATCGGGGTGGGACTTGTGGTAGTTCTTGACGATTTTAGCGCTCGTTTTGGAGAGGTCTTTCCAGAAGGAGTGAAGAGTGACGTATTTGTCGCCGACGGGGCTGATGAGGTTAGCCTTGGTGAGTTTTTTGAGGGCGCTCTTAATTTCAGCAGGAGAAAAGGGGAGGGCCCGAGAAAGAGTGGTGATGGGGAGAAAATGGTCACGCTCGAGGTGGCTGCGAAGGATGAGACCGAGGTCGGTGGAATCGGAGGCGCGCTCGATGAGAAAAGCCTGGCGGTCTTCGTCGCGGAAGTGGCGTCGTGATGGATGCGGATCGAGGACGACGGCGCCGCCGAGGGTGGCTTCGCCGGAGATTTCGCGCAGGACAAGGTGTTCGCCGACGAGAGTGTGGATGGGATGGTCGAAGCGGAGCTGGGCTTGGGCATCGGATCCAGGAAGGATGGTGCTACCTTCTTCGGCCATTAAGAGGCGTCCTTGAGAGCGCCCGGAGCCGTGGTGGACGTAGATTTTTTGGCCATTTTTGAGGGGGCGAAGGGTGCCTTTTTGCCCGGGTATGGGCCGGGCGGCGCGAGTGATTTGGACGTCGACCTCGGTGGAGGCAGGTGCGGGTGTTCCTCCGACGAGGAGGTGGCCTCGGGAGATTCCTTTTTTTCCTTTGGTAGAAAGGGGAAGGTCGGGGAGGTTGAGGGCGGTGCGCATGCCGGGGCGGGCTTCGCCAAGGGAGGAGGAATGGCTCTGGATGGAGCGGATGTGGGTGCTGAGTCCGGAGGGATAGGTTGTGAGGGAATCGCCAGTCTTGACGCATCCGCCGGTGAGGGTGCCGGTGACGACGGTGCCGACGCCTTTGGGAGAAAATGCGCGGTCGACCGCGAGACGGGGCTGTCCGTAGTCGCGGGGCTGGGGGGTGTCCCAGAGAATCTTGGTGAGGGTGGCTTTGAGCTCATCCATGCCGAGCCCAGTGGGGGCGGCGATGGGGCAGATGGGGGCCTTTTCAAGGGCGGTTCCCTTGAGGTCATCGGCGAGCATTTCTTTGACGAAGTCGATGTCCTCGCAGAGGTCGGCCTTGGTGAGTGCGATGACGAAATTACTGATCCCGAGGTAGGAAAGGATTTGAAGGTGTTCTTCGGACTGGGGCATCCAGGAGTCATCGGCGGCGACGATGAAGATGGCGAGGTCGATGGCTCCAACGCCGGCGACCATGTTGTTGATGAAGTCGGCGTGGCCGGGGACATCGACGACGCCGATCTCGAAGGTGTCGTTTCCGGCAGGAGTGGGGAGGGAGAAGTGAGCGAAGCCGAGCTCGATGGTGACGCCGCGCTCTTGTTCTTCGGGGAGGCGGTCCGTGTTAGCGCCCGTGAGAGTTTGGACGAGGGTGGATTTTCCATGGTCGATGTGACCGGCGGTTCCGATAATATAGTGGCGGGGCATTTGGGCGGAAAATTCTAAATTCTAGAGGGAGAAATTCTAAACCAAGATGGGGGAAACTTAGAGGATGGCGGCGATGCGGCCTTTTTCGAAATCGTAGGGGGTCATTTCGAGGCGGACTTTTTTGCCTGGGGTGAGGTCAGGTTTTTCGGAGGCGAGAGTCTTGGAGGGGTGGCCGATGATTTCTTTGCCATTGGGGAGGCGGACGCGGAAGGCGCGGTCGCTCAGGACGGCGAGGATTTCGCCGGTGGTGGTGATCGGTTCAGTTGGCACACGGCGAGGGTGGCGAGAGATGAGAGGAATGTGAAGTCGTGAGGTGAGTTTTAGGGCGCTGGAGGGGACTTTTTTATGTCGAGTTCACGATGATTCCTTTATTTATGGGATCTCCCCATGAAACTGCCTGTTTACTTTTGTCACTTTTCTGCGCTTCTTCTTACGATCTCAGCCGTATCGGCGCTGACCCTTCAGATTGATTTTAACGACTCTGGTGTGACTCAAAGTGGATGGCAGTCGATTGCATCGGGCGACAACGAACTGGGCGATTCGTGGTCGAAGAATTTCCCCGGGGGGATCGGGTTGGATGTGGATTCGATTGGTTCGGTGGCTCTGGATGACCGGGACCGGGGCACAAATAATGGAGGAGGCGGGGAGGCGTCGATGTGGCGGGATTTTCTTTTTGCGAACGGGAGTTTTAATAGTGCGCCGGGCTCCGGGCTCAACCTTTCCTTGACCGGCTTGCAGCCGAATACCGAATATCCTGTTAAGATTTGGGGCTATGACTCTGGATCGGGAGGCGGACGGGCTGCCGATTGGAGCGGTGGTGGCTCGGCGACTCAAAGGCTGACTTTTACGAGTGCTCCTGCGACTTTGGCAAACAATGTGGTGACACTAGGTGTCACGACCGATGGTTCGGGAAATGTGACCATCACCGGGATTGTTTCAGCGAGTAATCCGCAGGGTTCCCATAATGTCTTCATCAATGGTCTGGAGATTGGTGATGCGGTATCGACCGATGGTCCGACGGACATCGTGCTTTCCAATTCAAGGGTGGCCAAGACGGCCCCGATCGGCACGGCGGTGGGAAGCCTTTCCACCACCGACCCCACTCCCGCGGATACCTTTACCTACACGCTCGTTACGGGCACGGGTTCCACAAACAACACGCAATTTAGTTTCAGTGGAAGCATCTTGGAGACGGATCGGGACTTGAGTGGATTCTTGGGGGGGACGATTCTCTCAGCGCGAGTGCGATCGACCGATGCCGCGGGTGCTTTTACGGAGAAAGCGTTCCAAATCGAGGTGGTGAATGATTCAGATTCCGATGGACTTGATGATTCCTGGGAGCTGGTTCATTTCCCTAATCTAACGACGGCGACTGGAAGCGGGAACAACGACAGTGACGGACTGACCAATTTGCAGGAGCAGTCGTCGGGAACGAACCCAACCTTATCTGACACGGATAGCGACACTCTCGACGATGACGATGAGATCAACGTGCACGGGACCGATCCTCTTTTAGCGGATACGGATGGTGAGGGAATCAATGACGCTGATGAGCTTTCATCAGCCAATGGCTACGTCACCGATCCCACGCTCGAAGATACTGATAGCGACGGCTTCAATGACGCACTCGAGATTTCCGAAGGAACTGATCCGACCAATTCGGGGGACTTTCCAAACACTCTCATTCCTTTGCGGCTGAATGAAATTTTGGTTCGGAGTAGCACGGGCCTGAGAGACGGATTCGGAAAGAGGGAGGATTGGATCGAGATCTACAACCCCAACAATTCAATAGTTAATTTGGACGCTTACTATCTCACGGATAATGTGACCAATCTTACAAAATGGAATTTTCCCGCAGTCTCGATTCAAGCCAACAGCTACCTGATCGTTTTTGCTTCAGGGAAGGACGTGATTGATTCCGGAGGGGACGCGCATACTAGTTTTAGTCTTTCGGCCTCAGGTGAGTATCTCGCGATTGTGCGGCCGGATGGGACTACGATTGATGACAGTTTCTCTCCGGTTTATCCCGAGCAGTTTACCGATATTTCCTATGGAATCCCCGCAGCTGGTGGGGTTTCCGTCTTTTTTCAAAACAATACCCCCAGGGCCGTCAACAGCAGTGCGACCTATCCGGGAGTGGTCAAGGATACCAATTTCTCAGAGGATCGGGGATTTTATAGCGCTCCGTTTGCGCTTGAGATTTCTTCAGCCACTCCGGGAGCGACGATTCGTTACACTTTGGATGGCTCCAAGCCGACCGCGAGTTCCGGGACGATTTATTCCGGTCCCATCAGTATCACGACGACGACCTCGGTGAGGGCGATTGCGACCTTCAGTGATTGGCTTCCGACCAATGTCGATTCGCACACTTACCTCTTTGTCGACGATGTGGTCCAGCAAGGGACCTCGGTCCCGGGATGGCCCTCCAACTGGGGGAATGATAGTGACGTTGGCTTGGTGCCATCGGATTATGAGATGGACCCGCGTGTTGTGAACAACACGAATGGCTTGGGGGTTTACACGGTACAAGAAGCCTTGCGCGATATTCCGACGGTTGCCATTTCGATGAGCCAGGGGGACATCACCGGCGGAACTGGTGGTGTGTTGACCAATCCAAAGGGGCGCTTTGAGCGCGAGTGTTCGATCGAATATATTCTTCCCGATGGCTCCACTGGTTTTCAGGAAGATTGCAAAATCGAGACGCAAGGAAACGCGAGTCGTCGGCCCGCCCGAATGCAGAAGCACTCGATGCGTCTGACCTTTAGTTCCACGGTAGGAATACCCAAGTTGAATTATGATCTCTTTCCCGATTCCGAGATCAACGAGTTTAACAAGCTGGTTCTCCGGGCCTGCTTCACCGATTCATGGGCGCTCGCTTCGTGGAGTTCGTCGCGCTATCGCCCGAACGATTCGCAGTATACCCGCGATGTTTGGATGAAGGATAGCATGTCGGACATGGGCCATGCGAGTGGTCACGGAAACTTCGTACATCTCTATTATAACGGCGTTTATTTCGGCGTGCACAACCTCACCGAGCGGATCGAGGATGACTGGTATGCCGATCACATTGGTGGCGAAAAGGAAGACTGGCTCGTGAACAAGGATCTGACCTCGCCGCCATCGCGCTGGAATACGATGATGTCGATTTTGGATGGCTCGATCACGAACAATGCCACTTACGAGCAGTCGAAGGATTACCTCGATATCGAGAATTATATCGACTACATGCTCCTTCACTACTTGGCAGATGCGGAGGACTGGCCGCACAAGAATGGTTACGCTGCGGCGAACGCAACGAGCGGCGACGGGAAGTTCCGATTCCAGGTCTGGGACCAGGAAATCGCTCTCGATAAATACAGTTGGAATCGCTATTCAAGCGCATCGGGTGCAGGTGATCCCTTCCAACGGCTGCGTTTAAATGACGAGTTCCGCATGCTCTTCGCGGATCGGGTTTATCAGCACATGTTTAACGGTGGAGCCCTGAGCGAGTCGAAAGCACAGGATCGTTTCCTGAATATTTCAAACATGATCGATAAGGCGATCGTGGCCGAGTCGGCCCGCTGGGGAGATACCCAGGCGAATACGACGTATGGAAATACAGCGAGTAGCTCGACCGACATTGATAGCGATCACTACCCGCCGACGATCAATAGTCCGATCTACTTCACGCGCGAGCAGCACTGGCTCGTTGAGAGAGACAACATCATCAATAATTACATTCCGACGCTCCATGATGTGAGCGACAGTCGTTCCATTGTTCGGGAGCTGCGGGGACAGAATCTTTATCCCTCCATCGATGCCCCGATTTATGCCCGGCACGGAGGGGTGGTGCCGAACAATCATGATCTCACCGTGACGGCTTCGGTGGGAAACATTTATTACACCACTGATGGGAGTGATCCCCGGGAAGTGGGTGGCGGTATCAATCCCGGAGCAGGGATGCTTAAGGGAGGGGCGGATCTTGACACCTTTATTGAATTTGAGGCGACCGGATGGAGGTATCTCGATACCGGAGTGGCGCAGAGCGATAGCGAGGTGGTGGTAGGACATCCGGGTTACAATGCCAGCGATTGGAAGCATCCGAATTACAATGAAGCTTCCTGGGGAACCGGCCAGGCGATGCTGGGATATGGGACGGTGGGGAGCTTAACGAGAAATACCACGGTAGGCCCCGCATCGACCCCACGCCATTTGACGACCTATTTCCGCAAGGAGTTTTCGGTGACGGGTGCGGCAGATTACACTGAGTTGGTAACCCACATCATTCGTGACGACGGTGCCATCGTTTATCTTAACGGAAAAGAATTGGATCGCACGAACTTGATCTCGGGAAATATTGACTATTCTCAACTCGCAACGAGTGCGAGCCCCGAGGACGAAGTGGTGGCACTTGATACCTGGAATCTTTCTCCGGGAGACCTGGTGGAGGGGGTCAATGTTATCGCGGTGGAGGTACATCAGCAGTCCGGCAGCAGCAGTGACCTGGGACTCGATCTTCGCTTGCGTGCGAGCAAGCCGAACGCGGGATCTTCCGCTGTCACGCTGACCGAGACCGGGACGCTGAAGGCGCGTGCGCTCAATAGCGGTGAATGGTCGGCGTTGACCGTGGCGGACTTCATTGTCGGAACGGCTGCTTCGTCGGGTAACCTGGTGGTTTCAGAAATCTACTATAATCCTCCGGGGGCCGACGAGAGCACCGAGTGGATGGAACTCATGAATGTCTCGGGGGGAACGATCGACCTGACAGACGTTTCGATTACCGGAGTCACATACACCTTTGCCTCCGGCACCCTTCTTTCGGCTGGTCAGCGGATCGTTTTGGTGAAAGATCAGACCGCATTTGCCGCGGCTTACAACATTGCGGGAATCAATATTGCTCCTGGAGTTTTCACTTCTAGCTTGAGCAACAGTGGTGAGGTGATCGCGATTGTAGATTCGTCTGGGGCGGTCGATGTTCAGCGCTTCCAGTATCTCGATGTGAACCCGTGGCCGACGGCTCCTGATGGCGATGGTTACTCGCTTGTTCTCATTGCGCCCAGTGATTCACTGGATCATGGACTTGGGGCAAATTGGCGATCAAGTGCTGCGATCGGAGGCACTCCTGGAACCTCTGATTCCGTGATGTTCGCAGGTGACCCGAACGCGGATGCGGATGGCGACGGTCTCTCTGCTTTCCTGGAGTATGCCTTTGGCTCTATTGCCGGGGATGCTGGTGGAAGCCCGGAAGCTGCAATTGTGGTGAGTACGGGATTCCTTGATGATGACGTCACTCCTAGCCTTAACATTTCCTTCCGGAGAAATGTCGCGGCGGACGATATTATCATCGGAGCACAAGTGGCGACAGACCTTCAAGGCTGGAGCGATATGGGGACGGAGCTTGTCTCAGCCATTGCCAATGGGGATGGCACGGAAATGGTGATGTATCGATCAACGACCGCCTTTGCTTCGATTCCGATGCAGTTTATTAGGCTGATCGTGAGCTCGAGGTAGAAGTATTAGAGACGATAGCGGGGACAGCTATCCTACGTTTGCCCTTTTTAGGACCAAGACATCCTGATAGACGCGTTGGCATGCGTTTCTTCTGCTTGTTCATTGTTACTCTTCTTCCGCTTGGGGGGACAAATTAATCCAGGGCTCGCGCCGCCGGTTGAGGAGGCCAAGAAAAAGAGCGAGGCGGCTCGTGATCCGCGCCAAAGTAATCGTGGCGACGGACGCAATCAGGCAATCAAGAAGAAGGCACCTGAAAAGGATGCGGAGCTTGCGAAATACTACATCAATCTCAAGACGTCACCCCGGCCAAAGAAGGTGGAACCGATTGAGACGACCCTTCCGCTGAAGCTTGAGAAGGGGACGCGGATCGCGCTGATCGGAAACCTTTTTCTCGATGCCGAGCGTCGCCATGGCCCCCTCGAAACCTTGTTACATCAGCATCATCAGAAGCATGAGCTGACGGTGCGGAATCTCGCTTGGCCTGCTGATGAGATCGATCTTATGCCGCGGCCCGATAACTTCGGTGATCTCGATCAGCATCTGCATTATTTTAAAGCGGATGTCATCATCGCGGCGTATGGGTTCAATGAATCGATTGCGTGGGAAGAGGGGTTGGCTGCCTTCAAGAAGCGTTTGGACAAGTTTGAGGCGAAGAAGGAGGTAAAGAAAGATAAGTGGAGCAAGGAGGAGAAGAAATTCGATCAACAGAAAAACTTGGTCACCCTTAAGGTGGGAACCGTGCCGGAACGTCTTCTTTTTACGAAGGACAAGCTAACGGTGAAAGCGGGGCAGCCAGTGAAACTCGTTTTTTCAAACCCGGATGTGACGGAACACAACCTTCTCATTCTTGCAAAGGATACGCCGATTCAGGAGATTGGTGAGGCGGCTAATTTGATGGCAGCCGATCCGGAGGCGGCGAAGAAGGATTATATCCCAGATGACATGCGCATCATGCATGCGACGAAGATGTTGAAGCAGAGACAGACTCTTCGTTTCATTGCTCCAAGTGAGCCTGGAAATTATCCCTATCTTTGCACCTTCCCCGGGCATTGGACGATCATGAAGGGGGTCCTGGTGGTGAAGTAGGGTGTGGCCGACTTGCACTTGGCAGGAGAGCTGCCGGGGCAAGAAAAAGAGCCACACCCGATATAGGGGTGACTCTTTGGCAATTTTTTTCGTTTGGTCTTACTCTTTGTCCGCTGCTTCGACTTTCATCTTTTCGAGGCGGGGTTTGAAGCTGGCGGCTCCCTTTCCGTATTGGCTTTCGGGATCCACGGCGACGATTTCGTCGAGAAGTTTCTCAGCGGCCTCGAAATTATTGTCCTTCATGAGGATGTTGAATTTGATGCTCAGGATTTCTTGCTTTTTCTCGCCATCGACCTTGTGAATCGTGATGAACGAATCGACGAGGGCGAGTGCTTCGTCAGTCTTTCCAGCTTCCATGGCCGTCTGGAGTCCGGTCTCCAAGCCAAACATGGCTTGTTCCTGGTTCTTCTTCGCAGTGAAGCCGGTGACATCTTCCGGGTCGTTCTTGATGATTTCTTCTTCGGCCTTCACATAGTGTGAGGCGTGGCCTTCGGGCATTTCTGCGAGGATTGCGAAGAGGGCTTTTGCCTTATCGAGACCTTCGGATTTTCTGGCGGTTGCGAGTTCCTCACCGAGTTCCTTTTTATTATTTTGAATTTCGGAGAGGTGCTTGAGGTAGGCTTCGGGACCACCTTTTTGATAGCCTGTTTTGGCGTAAGGACGGCCTTGGGCATCCATGAGGAGGATGCTTGGAAAACCCTTAATGGCGTAGCTGGCTTGAAGCTTTTCGTTTTGGGCGATGGTGGCTTCGTCCATCTTCGACTTGTCCCTAGGGTAGTCGAGTTCCACGAGGATGTAGTTTTCGGCGATGCCCTTCTTAAAGGGATCGTGCTGAAAGACTTCTTCGTTGAGTTTGATGCACCATCCGCACCAATCGGAGCCGGTGAAATCAACCAGAAGGTCTTTATTTTCGGCTGCGGCCTTCTTTTTGGCGGCTTCAAAGTCGTGCATCCAACCCTCACCACCAGCGAAGCTGAGGGAGGTGGTCAGGAGGGCGAGGGTGGTAATGAGGGATGTTATTTTCATTCTTCGTTCGGTAAGGGAGTGGACTCTCGCGCTTTATTCCCGTGGTGTCGAATTGAATTCTGGGAAGAGATTCAAGGGGAGACGCTTTTTGCGAGAGTGAGTTCTGAGGTGAGTGGGGTTAATTTTATCAAGGTGGCCGACGAAACTTACTCGCTTGCCCGCTTGTATTTTAGCGGGTTTGGGTGTGGAGGCGCGGTGGGGAACTTCGATCTCAATACGAAGGATCATGCGTGCAAGGAACATCCAGCGCTCATGTATGATGGAGATGTGATCGGGGAGGGGGCTCCCCGGATTGTGGAAGCGGATTTTGAAAATAAGACTTTGTTTCCGATCCACCGGAAGAGCTGCATTCAACGAATGCGATGCTGCAATTTGCGAAGCGCCTTGGCAGCTTCCATGTCTTTGCCAAGTCGGAGTTGAGCGAAATCTATCCGGGTGGCTTGGAGAAGGCGCGGAAGTTTGTCTGCGACACCCTGGAGTCTGGTTTCTTGATTAATGACAGATCTGGTCAGTTTACCTTCCGGACCTTTCCGCGCATCGCGCAGATTGCGCCGGTGCAGGGATTTGCTTTTTTCGACTTCAATAGGAACGGGCACTTGAATCTCGAGAGGGCTCAAAATTTCTACAATCCCCAGTTTGAAACGGGGCCTTATGCCGCTGCGGTTGGGCTCTTAATGGTGGGCGATGGTGCCGGGGACTTTACTCCAGTTGAGCCGAGAGAAAGTGGCATTCGTTTACGTAGTGATCCTAGTGGACTGGAGACTGTCGATCCCGGTGGTGATGGAGTCCTCGATTTCGTTTGTCCGCTCAATCACGCTCCCTTGTTTTGGCAAAAGGGAAACTCTCTCAAAAAATGATTATTAAGAATGCTCTTCTCTCTGTTTTCACAGCCTCAATCGCGGTAGCGGCGAAACCGAATATCGTTTACCTGATCTGCGATGACCTTGGCTATGGAGACATCCAATGCCTCGCTCCCAAGACTTCCAAGATCGCGACGCCTTGTGCGGATCAACTCGCCAAGGAGGGAATGATTTTCACCGATGCGCATTCCGGTTCTTCGGTGTGCACGCCCACGCGCTACGGGATTATGACGGGGCGCTACAGCTGGCGCACGCCGCTTCAAAAAGGTGTGGTCGTGGGCTTTGCTCCGAACATCATCGCGGAAAATCGTCCCACCGTGGCGAGCTTTTTGAAGACGCAAGGTTACCACACCGGGATCGTTGGGAAATGGCACATGAATTTTGACTACCGTGATTCGAAGTCGAAGGAGCTTTTAAAGCGCAAGAAGCACAAGCGTCCGCCGGTGGGCTCGCTCATCGCCGATGGTCCGCTCACCCGAGGCTTCGATTATTTTCACGGCTTCCACCATGCTCGGGAGATGGAAGCAGTGATGGAGAATGATCGTGTCATTGAGCACGATGATCCGATTAATATGCTCCCGCGACTGACGAAAAAGGTCGTCGAGTATATTGATTCCCGCGCGGGCAAAGAGGATCCCTTTTTTCTCTATGTCCCACTCGGTTCGCCCCATACGCCGATTCTTCCATCGAAGGCATGGCAGGGCAAAAGTAAGCTCGGCAAGTATGGCGATTTTGTGATGGAGACGGACGCGGTGCTCGGCGCAATCAGCAAGGCACTGAAGAAGCATGGGATGAGCGAAAATACGCTCGTTATTTTCACGAGCGACAATGGCTGTTCGAAAGCGGCTGATATTCCCAAACTGGCTGCCGGTGGGCACCAAGTGAGCGCGTATTTGCGTGGCTCGAAAGCGGATATTTGGGAGGGCGGACACCGCATTCCCTTCATTGTCCGCTGGCCGGGGAAGGTCGCTCCTGGCACGAACTCCGACCAGCTTATCTGCCTCACCGATCTGCTCGCAACTACCGCTGGGATTTTGGAGGAAAAGGTTCCTGCTGGGAGTGGCGAGGATAGCGTGAGTTTTCTCCCCGCCCTCTCTGGAAAGCCCATCGTCTCTGCCCGCAGAGGAGTGATCCACCACTCCGTCTCGGGTCACTTCGCCTACCGCCTCGGCAAGTGGAAGCTCGCTCTCGCAAAAGGCTCCGGCGGTTGGTCCGCGCCCAAGGAGAATCAAGTTGCTAAGGACCAAGCGCCGGCACAGCTCTACGATCTCGAGAGCGACCCCAGCGAGACCACGAATCTCTATCTCAAAAAACCAGAGATCGTGAAGAGACTCCTCACGCATCTCGAAGAAGACGTCGCCCGTGGTCGCACCACTGATGGACCTGCTTCAGCGAATGACTTCCCTGACATCCGCCTCTGGAAAAGCGGGAAGGCACCTGCTAGGAAGTGAGTCGCGTTACCTCCCTATCTTCCAATCATTGTTCCTCCTTACCCAAGCAAGATTCACAAAAACAAAACGTCAGTAATACCCCCGGACCATCCGACCCGATGAGGGAATGGGGCCACCACTAGGCTTTTTTTCACACGATCCTCAGGATTTTCAATCTTGGAAGAGCGAGAAGAGCCGTCAGAGTGATCTCAAGAAATGACATCCTCTCGACTTGCTCCCATTTTCTTCGGTATCTTCAGCAGTGCAGTGTTAACAGCGGTTCGACCCAACGTGCTCTTGATTCTCGTTGATGATTTGAAGCCGGCGCTTGGGTGCTATGGCGATCCGCTTGCCAAGACTCCACATATTGATGCGCTGGCATCCCGGGGGATGCGCTTCGATCTTGCTTACTGCAATCAGGCGGTTTGTGCGCCTTCCCGCTTTACGCTGATGCTGGGGTCGCACTCGACCTCGACGGGGCTTTATGGTTTGGGTTCGAACTTGAGAGCGAGGATTCCTGATGCCGTGACGATGCCGCAGTATTTTGCGAAGCATGGCTATCGGACGGAGTCGCTTGGGAAGGTTTTTCATATCGGCCACGGAAACGAGGGAGATCCGAAGTCGTTTTCGGTGCCGCATTTTAAAGAAAAAGTGATCGAGTATCTCGATCCGGCATCGAAACCGGAGGGCAAACTGACCCGGGAAGAAGCGATGTTTACCAACACGCCTGCTCCGAAAGGGGGGATGAATTCGCTGCCACGGGGTGCGGCCTTTGAATCACCGGATGTCGGTGATGATGCCTATGCCGATGGCCGGGTCGCGGTGGAGACGATCAAGCGGCTTCAGGCGGCCAAAAAACGTCGGGGTGACGACGGGACGCCCTTTTTTATCACCGCAGGATTTGCGCGGCCCCATCTTCCATTCTCGGCTCCCAAGAAATACTGGGATCTCTATCAGCCCGATCAATTCACTCTCGCTGGGAACAAAGATCACCCGAAAGATTCTCCGGCGGTGGCACACAAAAGAGGAGGGGAGATTCGCAATTATTTCCCGGTCCCGGATAAGTCAGACAAACGCCAGATCGATGATGCTCTCGCTCGTCAGCTCATCCATGGCTACTATGCCTCGACTTCCTACGTTGATGCCCAGATTGGCCGAGTGATTGCCGAGCTGGATCGATTGGAACTCAGCGACAATACCATCGTTGTTCTGTGGGGTGATCATGGCTTTCATCTCGGTGATCTTGGAATCTGGACGAAGCACACCAATTACGAGCAGGCGAATCGCATTCCGATTTTGATCCATGCTCCCGGAGTGACGAAGCCTCAGAGTGCGACCAAGCAGCTTGCTGAGTCCGTCGATATTTACCCCACGCTTGCAGAGCTGGCCGGACTTCCCGCTCCTGCGGGTCCCCAGCCGATGGACGGACTGAGTTTGGTCCCGGTCTTGAAGGATCCAAGGGCGCGTGTCCGTGACCATGCTTTTCATGCCTATCCTAAAAGAAAACTGGGGCGAGCAATTCGGACCAAGCGCTACCGCTTGATGGAGTGGAGGGGCAAGGGTTCGACGGAATACGAACTCTACGATTATCAGAAGGACGTCTCGGAAAAGGTGAATATCGCGAATCAGAAGCCAGTCGTACTGGATCGTTTGAAAGCAATTTTGGCGAAACATCCCGAGCCGTGGAAGAAGGCGAAAAAGTAAGTTTGGCGGATCGCTGAATGAATCGTACAGTAACTGCGTAATTAGATCATGATGAAATCGAGTATTTTTCTTTCTGCCCTCCTTTCGGTGGGATCCCTCTTCGCTGATGATGCGAAACCTGTTTCACTCTTTAACGGGAAAGATCTTACCGGGTGGCACAGCGATGTCCCGGCCGCGGATAAGAAGCCTGACATTAAGCCCAGCTTCGTGGCTCGCGATGGCATGCTCGTCAGTCTGGGGAAGCCTGGTGGTCACCTCATCACGGACAAGGTTTACGAGAACTATCGCCTCGAGGTAGAGTATCGCTTTGTCGATCAGCCCGGAAATTGCGGGGTCTTGGTCCACTCTTCCAAACCGCGTGTTCTTTACGAGATGTTTCCCAGCTCGATCGAGGTCCAGATGCATCACACTAATGCCGGCGACTTTTGGTGCATCGGCGAGAACATTGAAGTTCCCGATATGGTGAAGCGTCGGCCCAAGGGTGAAAAACAGAAATGGGGTGGCGCACAAGGCGATTCCCGTCGGATTTTGAATCTCACCGATGGCTCAGAGAAGGCGGTGGGCGAGTGGAACAAAATGGTTATCGAATGCCAGGGCAACGAAGTGAAGGTCTGGGTCAATGGTGACTTTGTGAATCACGGGAAAAACTGCACGGTTTCCAAAGGGCAGATCGCAGTTCAGGCAGAGGGAGTGGAGGTCGAATTTAAGACGCTCGATATTTCTCCCTTGAAGAAGTAGCCGCTTCTTAAAGCCTACTTCTTCGCGCTTTTGAGTGATGCGAGGTAGGCGATGAGGAGTTGACGATTCTCGATATTTTTAGCGAGAGTGAATTGGGGTTGGTCGCTGTTTTCGAGGAGGGCTTTACTAGTTTCCCGCGACGGGATATTTGAGGTGAAGTCTCTGCCAGTATTCTTTCCAGTATTGGTCGAAGAATTCGAGTCCGGCGATGCGGATGTCTTCAGATTCTTTGGCGACGGGGGCGGAGGAGGGATCGTAATTTTTCAGGTGTCCTTCGCCAGCGCGGTCCCGGGGCGAAGCGAAGCTCCATTTATTATCTCCGAGGACGTCGGCGAGGAATCTTGCGAAGACGGGGTCGTAAGCTTTGATCTGATCACGAGTGTGAATGTGATTGTGATCGTGGTCCATGGTGCGGTTTGTGTTGTACCAACACTGGACACCTTCGGCGAAATACTCGGCGCGATTTTTGGCGGCATAGCATCGTTTCTTTCCGCCGAAGACGATGAGGATTTTATCTTTTCCGGTCACGTTGACATCGGTAGTGGTGGGCTTTCCGTTGACGAGGATATCTCCTCCATTGAGGCATTTTTGGAGGAGTGTCGATGGTTGGTCGGGGAAGGCTTTAATCAGTTCGTCAAGTAAGCTGACCGTTTTGTAACCGGTGATTCGACGAAAGCGTTGCGCGGCCCGGCCATCGTTCCAGAGTCCCATGGTCGAGGCGTTGATGAAGGTCCGGGTCCAGCGTTTGTTGAGTTCCTCGTCAAATCCTGCGCCGTGGATGACGTGGCCGAATTCGTGGATGAGAATGCTTTCGATCTGCATCCCTCCTTCGTATTCCATGACGTCTTCTTCGGCGAAAAGGACGACGTTTCGGCCTTTGACTTTGGTGAGGAATCCTCTTTGCCGCCAGTTGTAGAAGTCGAGTTCCTTGCCGGTTTTGTCAGACTTGAATTCTGGAAGGTCTGAGGTGAGCTCTTCATGACCCACGAGAAGGCAGAGGACTTTTTGATCGCGGATGCGTTGGGCGATGGGAGGCTTGAGGTCCTTCATCATCCGGTCGAAGAGGTAGGCTGCTTCTTTGTGGACGACATCCGGAACCTCATTTGAGGTGGCGATGAGAATGTCCTGCACCATTGTCGTTTTGGTGTAGAATGCAGGATCAAGCTGGTATTCAGCGGCAATTTCCGGCTTCAGGGATTTAATCTCATGAGCGGTGGCTGCGGAGAAGAGGATGAGGGAGCTTAGGACAGCGAGGCGTCTGAGTGATTGATGAAGTAATCTGGACATGGGTAAAGGGGTTGGAGGGATTATTTGGCGAGGGAGGCCTGAAAGGGGAGTTCCCAGGCAGTGAGCCAAACCGAAGGGGTAAGATTTTTTCCGCGGTCTTTCATGCCCAACAAGACTACTTCGATGTTTTTCCGACCATGGAGTCATCGAGCGGGAAGAAGAAGGTGTCATCGGTTTTCTGTCTGCGGACGGGGCATTCCTCGGTGGCGAGGAGGATAAGGCTGCGAAAGGGAGGGATGGTTACTTTGATGGTGTCGCTGCCTTGAGGTCGTGTCCGAGAATTTCTCTATAGGGGAGGAAGAGGTGCGCTTCTCTCGGTCCAGTGTCACTAAGGCTGATTGTTTGATTGAGGAAAATCGTGCAGGAACCATGGGCTTCCATAGAGCTGGCGTGCGAGTATTATGGAGCGGTTGAACACTTGGAGGATGAGGTCTTCGCTATGTTCCCGGCATGATTCCATGAGGCGTATAAAGGCGGATTGCTTTCATCCCGGAGCTGCCCGCAGACGGCATCCATTTTAAAGAGATGGAAGTGGTGGTCGCGGCAAAGGGGCCGAATCCATTGGGTTGTTGTTCTCTAAATTTCCGGGTGGTCGGTTTGCCGTAGTAGCGGGGTTATCGATGGCTCCGGCATCAAAGGCGTAGATGTCGAGCGTCACGCCGTTCTCGTCTTTGAGCCATTGGCAGAAATCGAGGTTGGCGTGTCTCTGGGACTCGCTTGGGCTTTCGTTAGTATTATTGATCCAAGTGAAGTAGTGCGCTTTTGATGGGGTTGATTCGTCTGCTCCGGGAAAGATTGGCGATAACGATATTCTCGGTTCGGGTGATGAGCTTTTCTGGCGAAACAAGCTGCTCAGCAGGTGTTGCTGAGCAAGCCATGGCAGAATCCCAAAGTAGATAATAAAAAAGAAGAGGGACGACTTTCATATCCTAACGTTTAGTCGGAGAGGTTTGCGTCGATTCCTTTTGCGTCGATTCCTTTTGCGCCGGGATACCAAGCGGGGAGGACTTTTGTGTCCTGCTTGAAGATTGCCAAAGTCGCCTCCGGGACGTGTTTCCGGTCTGCGATGATGGTGTAGACGTGTTCGGTGAACCAGTCGTCGTAGAGCGTCCACTGACCCTTGTTGCCCTTTGAGTCTCCCCAGCTGTTTTCGACGAGCCATTTGTTTGGCGCGCCATCCTTGAGGTCGACTCCCATGAGGACCATGGCGTGATTCGAGGCACCAGAACCAAAGCGGGAACGCTCGGCTTTTGAGAGGTCGAGGTTGACATCGAAGAGGGTTTCGTAGTCGAAGAGGTCGATTTGCATGAGCCCGTGTTCGGTGGACTGGTCCACGCCCATGTTGACCGCAAACCACATGGGCTCGTTTGCGAGGACGGATTTGACCGCGATCTCTTTCATCTCTTTCATCTCGATATTGGCAAAATGCATCTCGTCCTGGCCGGCGATATTACGGGCCCGCTCGAAACGATAATGCGCTCCGATTTCTTGGCTGGGATCATTGTAGAGGCAGACGAATTCGTTTAGATCCACGCCTACGAATTCTTGGTAGAAAGTCTGCGGGGTGTATGACTTGAATCCGGAGAGTTTTGCATTTGCGACCTCGATTTCATTCGTTTTATCATCGTTCTTATCCTCTGACTTCGGCTTGGCCTCATAGCGCCAATTAAATTCGGTGGGCGGTTCGCCGAGATTGATCGCGAGGAAGCGGTAGATTTCCTGAAGCCCCTTCTCCTTCAATTTGCGAAGCTTCTTAATCTCTGACCCTTCCTGATTTTCCTTTAAAATTGCGGCTGCCTGAGTCCGGAGGAGCTGGTCGAGGACCTTGTTCATCGTGCTCGTGTTCTCACTGCTGTGGGTTTCTGGCATTACTGAGGAGGGAACGACGCCATACTTTTCGATCAGTCCGGTGACGTAGTTCCACCAGCCTCCGTCGCCCACCATCCACTCGTTGATGAGGAGCCACTCACGGTCGAGGCGGTCAGCGTCCCTGAGCTCAATGATGTCCTCAAGGTAGAGGTTGGATTTTTCCATCTTGTCCCAAAACTGAAGATAGGAAGTGGAGAACTCAAAGCTCTCCAAGCCGCGCTCTTGAATGAGCTTGGGACGCATGACATTGAAGCCTGCGAACATCCAGCAACGTCCCGATGATTTCTGATTTGTAACGCCCTTTGTTTTGATCTTGTGGCTAAAATGGCCGTCTTCTCCTGCGATGATCCGGCGGTTGAGCGCGAGATTGTTGATCGCGTTATTGGTGACAGCGTTATATCGTATTCTGTCTCCAGCATCCATTTCGTATCCGTCTTGAAGCTTAGAAATGAGATTGGGCGTTAAGGCCCCGTCGGATTGTGCATTTGCAGACATCGATAGAATAAAGGTGATGGCCGCGAATGCGGAGTAGTAGTGGTTCATGGGTTCGCCCCACGTATAGAGAACCCAAAGCTTGTGGCAAGACAGTGGCCGTCGAATCCTAAGAAGCTCCTCAATGGGCGTCGGCAGGCGGTGGCATGGTCACGATTTCATTTGATACTAGCTCTTTGGTTTCAGGACAAAGCTGCTCCAACAATTATTGACCCGCGGGTCCCACGAGTTCGACGAAGTTGCCATCAGGGTCCTTGACGACGGTGAGGTAGACTTTTCCGCCCGATAGAGCCACGGGTCCTTTAGCGAGGATCTTGACCCCGGCCTTCTTGAGGCGGGTCACCGAGACGTCCATATTTTTCACATGAATTGTAAGATAGCGGAATCCCAACTGGCTGGTGATATAAGTTTGGGACCCTTTTCTTGGGCTCTCCTTGGCCTGCATAAGCTTGATCTTGGTCGCTCCTTTTTCTTTCCCGAGAGCAAGCGTTTTGATCACAAGTGCTTCTCCGTCACCTAAGCCGGAGTCTTTCACCACTTGGGAATCAGCAGTAAAACCACCCACTACCGAGAAGCCAACCGCCTCGGTGTAAAACTGAATTGATTTTTCGAGGTCTCCTACCATGACACCGAGATCAATCGTGGTCGTCTGGAATTCGGATTCTTCTGCAGAAAGAGAGGCGGCAAGAAGAGAACTGATGAGAATTAGAAGAGGCGTAAATTTCATAGGAGTTCCTTTTTGAGGAATTTTCCTGCACTTGGCCAGTTTGAAGCTGCTGTAATTGAAAATACTTCTTTTGCTCGATCTGTGACAACAGCGGCGATCGTCCCCAATGCTTTTTTGACGCGATCCACAATCAAATTCACTGGAGAGAAATATCAGCCTACGAATCTGCACAAATTTCCTGATTGTGGAGGAGCAGAAGACGGGGAGTGAGGAAGAGAAGAAAGAAAAACGTTTCACGGGGCCAAGAGGAAGGAGAGTGCGGGCGAGGTTGGGTTCTTGACCTACCGAAACTCCGCTACAATCGCATCGAGTCCGCGAACTTACTAAAACAGCCCAATGAACTATCTTCGCGATATGAATGAGCGAATCACCGATCGAATCGGGCAAAAGAAGTGGTCAGCCCTGTATTCGGGGAATGCGCATCACGGTCAAAGTCAACGATGTGCTCAAATATCTTGCGAGAGATGAGTCGCCAGAAAATCCGTCCCTTTCTTTCGGAGGGATCGGCAGCTTTTTAAAGAGAAAAATTCGACGGGGGTTTCCAGTAAAAAAATGGAGCTCACCTTCCCGACGAGACAGATCAAGAGAAAGGGCCTGCTGTGGATGCGCGGAGGGATTAGGTAAGCAGTTCTCTGGGTATTGGGAGGAAGATTACCTCCGCCAAAAGTAAGAGATGAAACACTTCATCACTTCTCGTCACTTTAGGCCGTGCATCAGCGGATCGTCCTAAATTACCAAGGACATGAAAGCCAAGCTCGCCATGGAGCTACAGAAGTTTTATAATCGTTTATGCGGTAAATTCACCAAATAGATCATGCCCACTATTCCAGTTTCCAAAGCTCAATCTGAATACGATGTCATCATCGTCGGCTCCGGTGCCGGAGGTGGCCAAATGGCCTACACACTCACGCTTGCCGGATTAAAATGTCTCATGCTCGAAGCGGGACGTTCTTATGATGTGGCGAGCGAGACTCCGATGTTTCAAACGGGGAAAGATGCCCCGTTGGGTGGCGCTTCCACGCCCGACAAAGACTTCGGCTTTTTCGATGCCACGATCGATGGTGGTTGGGATGTTCCCGATGAACCTTACACGCAGGCGAGTGATAAAGCAGAGGAGCAGTTTATGTGGTGGCGTGCTCGTATGATGGGGGGGCGGACCAATCACTGGGGTCGCATTTCGCTGCGGAACGGGCCGTATGATTTCAAACCGTATTCACGAGATGGTCTCGGTTTCGACTGGCCTATTTCCTACGATGATCTTGAGCCTTACTACACCAAGGTCGAGAAGCTGATCGGAGTTTATGGATCAAATGAGGGGATGGAAAACACCCCTGATTCGCCTGCCGGAGTTCTCCAGCCACCGCCTGCTGGACGGGTGGGAGATCTCATGATTCAAAAGAATGCCAAGAAGACCGGCGTGCCGGTGGTGCCGATTCACCGGGCGGTTCTCACGAGACCACAGGATGGCAATAAGCTAGCTCCCGAGCTACATCCGGATAATCCGAAAGCGCAGAAGATTGTCGCTGACTCGATGAATACGCGGGCTGCTTGTTTCTGGGCCACCGAGTGCGGACGCGGTTGTAGCATTCGGGCGAACTACCAATCCACGACCGTTCATCTTCCCCCTGCGCTTGCGACGGGAAACCTCGATATCATTCCGAATGCCCACGTGCGTGAAGTGATCGTGGGGAAGGATGGGAAAGCGAAAGGAGTTCTCTTTATTGATAAGACGACGGGCAAGGAAGAGCGCGTGAAAGGCAAAGCGGTGGTGCTGGCTGCGAGCAGTGGTGAGACGGTTCGTATTTTACTCAACTCGGCGAGCGGCGATGGCATCGCGAACTCCAGCGGGTTGGTGGGGAAATACATCATGGATACGGTTGGCTCTGATATGCTCGGCCAGATTCCATCGCTCGAAAATCTTCCGGCACACAACGATGATGGTGCGGGCGGGACTCATTTCTACAGTCCGTGGTGGCTTTACAAGGAACAGAAGGCGGGCAAGCTCGACTTCGCTCGTGGCTACCACATCGAGATCGGCGGGACGCGCGGTATGCCGAAGGGGAATAGCCCGGTTCCGACGCACTATTTGAAAGGCCTTTATGGCACGAAGCTTAAGGAAGCGGCGCGCCGTTACTACGGCTCCTTTGTCCACCTCGCCTGTCGGGGCGAAATGATTCCGAACGAAGGTTCTTTCGCCGAACTCGATTCCGAGGTGAAAGATAAGTGGGGCATTCCGGTGATGAAATGGCATTGGAAGTGGAGTGACCATGAAACCAATATGGCGGTTCATGCGCAAAAAACTTTCAGCGAGATTTTTGAATCGGCGGGAGGCAAGGGCCTCTTCGATCCGAAGCAGGATGCGCGCAAGACCATCCTGAAGGGCGGTCAGGTCATCCATGAAGTGGGGGGCGCGATCATGGGAGCCGACGGAAAGAAGGCGGTCTGCAACGAATGGAATCAGACCTGGGATATTAAGAACCTTTTCCTCTGCGATGGTTCTCCCTTCGCCTCGAATGCGGACAAGAATCCCACCGAAACAATCATGGCGCTCGCCTGGCGGGCCGCCGATCACCTCATCGAAGAAGCCCGTAAAGGGAACCTCTAACAGAATCGAAACCATGGACTCACAAGATTCACAAAACCGTCTCCCACGTCGTCGCGTTCTCCAAATCTTCGCCGCCATTACGGCCGCCGAGGGCCTCGGCGTCGCCGCCACCTTCGCCCAAGCGCGCAAACCCGCGCCTACTGGTTACGGACAAGATCCCAAGCTGAACCACAGCTACGAGCGAGGCGAAGTCTGGCCCCTCACTTTTACTGATGCGGAAAAGAAAGCCGCAGTCGCCCTGGCAGACGTCATCTTTCCTAAAGACGACCTCGGCCCCGCCGCCAGCGAAGTCCGAGTCGCCGACTTCATCGACGAGTGGGTCAGCGCTCCTTACCCGAGCCAAAAAAGTAACCGGAAAGTCATTATCCCCGGGCTCAAGCAACTCGACGAGAGATCAAGGGCTCAGTTTAGAAAATCCTTCGCCGACCTCACGTCCAAAGAAAAGGAAGCCCTCTGCAATGAACTCGCAAAGGGAGATAACTTCTTCAACACTTTCACCAGCTTAGCCGCCGGAGCCTATTACAGCGACCCGCGCTGCTGGCCCGCCCTGGGCTACCAGGGAAACATACCCATCGGCGGCGCTTTTCCCGGTCCGCCGGAAGCGGTCCTTAAGCAAGCCGGCGTCGAGCAGACGGTGGCGATCGAATAGGGTCTTTTGGATGAAAGTCGGGAAAGATTGTCCCCTCTTTGGGGACTGTCTTGGTATGCGGGAATAACGTTAACTTTATGAGGTGTTTTATACGGCCCCTGCTCAAACACGACCGAGCTACATAAAAATGATCACGAAAACCCTATCCAGAAATTTTACCCATCGCTTGCCGCGTCTTTCTTCAAGCCTTTGGCTGGCAGCCTCGTTATTAGCCCAGAGTGAAGTGCAGGTGGATTTTAGCCATTCCTATTCCGGAGCGGCAGGTGGATTTCAAAATGCCGGTGCCATCACGCTTGCGTTTACAGTAGATGCTTCGGGTGGAGTCGTTCTAGATGCTTCCTGTGCGCAAGCCGGACCGGCGGCCTATGTCGATGACTTCGACGGTCAGGTTGGAACGGTTTCTAATCCGGCGATGTTCGGGCAGAGCTTTACGATGATGCTCTCGCTGGCGGTGAATCCGGCAACTCTACGGATTGACAACGATGGTGGAGGACTCGCTATCCAAGGACAGAATCCACAGAAGATCGACCTCTCAACTGAGGTGCTCAATGTGGTTCTCTCCGGTGTTGCTGGGTCTTTCGAGTTACACAAGGTGAACTTCGTCAAAGCGACCACCTCGGTGGGTACCGCCTTGGATATGAATTTGGTGTCTTATCCTCTTTCTGGAGTAAGTGGGATGATCGATGTTTCGGGTCAGGGAATCGTCGGGAATTTTTCGATCTCTTCGGCTTCGGATACCAATGCTCAGGGATTTGTTTTGAGCGGCCTTGAATTTAATTTGGTTGCGCCTCCGGCTGGTCCGCCTGAGTTCGACAACGGGTCCGGGAATCTGAATTGGACAACGGTCATGAATTGGAATCCGGACGGCGTGCCGATCGCGCCTACCGATGCCTTAATCGCTGGGTTTGATGTTGTCCTTGATCGAGCTGTTACGAATGGGCCTAGAGAGCTAACGATTCAAGACGGAACGCTCGCAATTCGTGGCACCGGAAGCCTTCCTCTTGATTCAATGGTCATTGGGCGCGACCTCCAGTTTGAGGCGAGTCTTGTTCTTGAGGGGGCAAGCGCTACCGTGAGTCACAGCGAAAATGGTTCAGGAAATTTTGCGGTGGGTTCGGCAGGAACGGTGGAAACACGTCCGGATGCTAGTGGCGGTGGTTCGCTTGAATTGGGTACGGGAGAGTTGGTCCTCGATCTGGGTTCGCAATGGATTCTCGATGGCTCCGACTCCAGTGGTCCTTATACTCTTGGCACTCGGTTTGTTCTCGCGAATTATGGTTCGTGGTCAGGAAGCACGATGGGGGTGGCGACGCGAAATTTTGATTTGGCGGCGAACCAAAAGCTGGAGTTGATGTTGGGAGCGAATTCACTCTCCTACGAAATCGTGGCTCAGACAGCTGCGAGTGGTCCGAATATTATCATCATCAATGTCGACGACATTGCGGGCGGGCAACATTTTGGCTTCGAAGGACGCGACTGCCTGACCCCGGTGATCGACTCGCTGGCGGCGGGAGGGATTCAGTTCACGGAGGCCTTTGCGGCATCTACGGTTTGCGGACCGTCGCGCTATGCTCTGTTGAGCGGGCGTTGGCCCTCGAGGAATACGAGTGCGAATTTTCTCGCAAAGTTTCCACTGGGAACGCTGGGACGTTTTGGAGTGTCAGACACAGAGTTGGAAGACGATGGTGAGAATTTGGGAGCGTGGCTTCAGCAGGCTGGGTATCGCACGGGTTTTGTCGGTAAGTCGCACGTTTGGGAGGACGATGTCAAAAATACCGCCAGCTGGACGGGCAAGGGATTAATCCAGTATTCAAAAACGGCGGACCCTGCCACCGATGTCACCGCCAACGCTGCGATGAAGCACAACCACCGGGTCTTATCCCAGCGGATGAAGACGGTGGGATTTGATTTTGTCTCTGGATTCTATTCCGCCAATTTATTGGAGCTCAGGAATGATCATCTGAATGTCCATAATCAAGAGTGGATTACTAAGAACGCCTTGGATTTTATTGAAGAAAATCATGACGAGAGTTTCTTCCTCTACATGGCGCCCACCATTAATCACGGCCCGGTGCGTGATGACTTGAGCAAATCCCTGGGGGCTGATCCGCGCTACACCAGTGCGGGATTTTTCCCGAACCTCGATTATTCGTTCATGCCGCTGCGTCAGGAAATTCGTGATGAAGTAGTCGGTGCGGGCAAGCAATTGATCTCGGCCCGCGAGACGTGGATCGACTACTCGGTAGCCGCGCTTCGGAACAAGCTGCAGTTTCACGGAATCCAGAATGAAACCTTGATTATCTTTACTTCCGACCATGGGGAAAAGGCTTTGAATGTCACCCCAGTGATTTGGGGGAAATCTTCTCTCAACGATCTCGGAATGAAGGTGCCTCTGGTGATGCATTGGCCCAATGGAATCACTTCTGGAGGACGGAGATATCCTGAGTTGGTGTCACAAATCGATTTTGTGCCGACGCTCCTCGAGTTGGCCGGCGCCTCGGATCTACCGACGCGCCCTATCGATGGACTCAGCTTGGTTCCTGTCTTGAATGGAAGCAACGCCCCGCTGCGTGATGAAGTCTTCTGTGAAATCGGATATGCGAGAGGGGTTCGCACGAAGGATTCAAAATACATCGCTGTGCGCTATCCTCAATCAGTCTACAACAAGATTGCGAATGGCGATCTCTGGCCAAACTTTTTTACCAAGCAGCTAACCGAACCTCGCCCTTATTACACCAACAATAGTAGCCTTGGTGCCAATGTGGAAAAATCCAATCCGACCTACTTTGACGACGATCAGGTTTATGATTTGGTTGCGGATCCACAAGAAGAGCAGAATATCTATAAGACTTCTCCGGGGAAGGCGCATGATCTGAAAAAGCGATTGGCAGAATATCTTGAGTCGATTCCGGACAGGCCTTTTCGCCATTTTAACGATTCCTCAATCGAGTTTTCTCCTGCTCCGGCGGCCTCGCCAACAGCGCCGAGCGGAGTGCGATCTCAATTCCTCGACCTTGAGAAAATTCGCCTGAACTGGAATGACACCGCAAACAATGAACTCGGTTTTATTGTCGAACAGTCGAATGGTGGAGGCGATTTTGAAATCGTGGGGGAGTTGCCAACTGGCTCCACTACTCAGGATATTCCCGTTGATCCGATGGAGGAGGATATTGTTCTTCGGGTTTCCTCTTACAACGCGCGAGGAGATTCGGCCGGAGTCGATTCGGTGGACCTTCTATCGCCCGATAATTGGCGCTATCGTCAGTTTGCCGATATTGATCCGGCTCTCAGTAATCCGGTGAGTCAGTGGGACTTTGATGCGGACGGTGACGGACAAACCACTTTGTGGGAATATGCCTTCGCGACGGATCCTCGGCTTGCCTCATCGGTCCTTCGTCCGGAAGTTTCGACGACTCAAGTCGGTCTTGATTCCTTTCTGGAATACCGCGTGCCGCGTGCTTCCCGCCGAGATGTCGAGATCGCGGGAGCCGTGTCACTTGTCCTGATGATGTGGAAGACGGGTGCCCCAGATTGCCTTTTGATCAAAGATGAGGCGGACCATTTACTTTATCGTAGTGTCACTCCGATCGAAGACGAGCCTCGCCAATTTATCAGAGCTGAAATTGTCCAACCGTAAATCTTCATTTTTTTTCTGAAAAAACTTACTTTATGAAATCCTTATTTTTCCTCGTAATTTCGAGTGTCTCTTTGCTCACTGCCAAGCAACCTAACATTGTCTTTATTTTCTCAGACGATCACGCCCCGCACGCCATCGGTGCTTATGACGGTTGGCTCAAGAAGGTGAACCCAACCCCTAATATCGATCAGCTTGCCTCGCAGGGCATGCTTTTCGAAAACAGCTTTTGCACCAACTCGATTTGTGGTCCTAGCCGAGCGGTTATCCTCACAGGGAAGCATAGCCATCACAATGGGTTCATGAATAACGGAAACAAATTCGATGGTGGTCAGCAAACCTTTCCCAAGCTCCTTAAAAAGGCCGGCTATAAGACTGCAATTTTTGGAAAGTGGCATCTCAAATCTAAGCCTCAGGGCTTTGACGAATGGAAAGTTCTCCCTGGCCAAGGAGAGTATTATAATCCCCGCCTTCTCACTGCTGCTGGAGAAATTAAGACCATCGGACACTGCACGGATGTCGTCACCGACATGGCCGTCGATTGGCTCAAAGAACAGTCCAAGGGCGACAAACCTTTCGTCCTGATGTGCCAGCACAAAGCTCCGCACCGTAACTGGATGCCCGCCCTTCGTCACCTCGACCTTTACGATGACATCAAAATACCAGAGCCTGCTACGCTCTTCGACAAATGGAAAGACAACGCTTCACCCGCGCGCTGGCAGGAACTCGAGATCGATGGTCATATGCACCTCAATTACGATCTCTTCTATGACCTCACTTTAGAAACTCCTCTCGAGGGAAAAGTGAATTTTGATCGGTCGGGGGCCAAGAATCTTCACCGAATGACTCCAACCCAACTTTCGATTTGGAACTCGCATTGGGATCCAAAAAACGATGCCGTTCGGAAAGCGCAACCTGAGGGCAAAGACCTCGTCCGCTGGAAATACCAACGCTACGCCAAGAACTATCTCCGCTGCGTCAAGGGCGTCGATGAATCAGTGGGCACCATCATGGAGAACTTAGAGACCCTTGGCCTCGCGGAAAATACCATCGTCATCTACTCTTCTGATCAAGGCTTCTACATCGGTGACCATGGCTGGTTTGATAAGCGCTGGATGTATGAGGAATCTTTAAAAATGCCCTTCATCATCAAGTGGCCCGGTGTCACGAAGCCCGGTTCGAAGGATCAGCATTTGATTCAAAATCTTGATTACGCGCCCACTTTTCTCGAGGTGGCCGGAGCCGAGATTCCTGCCGATCTTCAGGGCAAGTCACTCGTCCCGCTTCTCAAAGGCGAGCTTACCGCCCCAAATTGGCGCAACTCCATTTACTACCACTATTACGAGTTTCCCAGCGTCCATATGATCCCGATGCACAATGGAATTCGCACCGACCGCCACAAGCTCATCAACTTCTATCACTTCGACGAATGGGAGCTCTATGATCTCAAGAACGACCCCGATGAACTCAAGAATCTTTACAATGATCCGGCTCAAGCAGGCTTGGTGACAGATTTGAAAAAGCAGCTCAAGGGGCTTGTGGAGCACTACGGCGACACCACCGTGACTCCGGAGTATTCTGATGAGAAGGTGAAGAAATTCCGCACGGAACAAATGCGTGTTCCGAAGAAGCTCTAGTGGTTATTAGATTGATGGTTTTGATCTATTCCCTAAAGGGGGGTCTGAGGTGTCCCCCCTTTAGGGAATAGAGAAGAATGGGGGGGCATGCTATGCTCAAGAATGGCTTCATTATTTAGGTTTCTTGTTTTCGCGTTCTTATGTGCCGAGGTGGTTTGGGCGGAGCCGGTGCTTACGGAATTCTTGGCGTCCAATGACTCGATTCTGGCGGATGAGGATGGCGATTTTTCTGACTGGATCGAGATTCATAATCTGGATGGGGTGGCTTATGACTTGGGGGCTTACGCGCTCACTGATAATACGGCGGATCCCTCGCAGTGGACTTTTCCGGCTGGGGAGATGTTGGCTCCTGGGGCTTTTCGGGTGGTTTTTGCATCCAATAAGGATCGGAAGGTTGGCGAGTTACATACTAATTTTAGACTTGGGAGCGACGGTGGTCATGTGTCTTTGACGAAGAGTGGAATTTTCGTGAGTGGCTACGACTATCCGGTTCAGAGTGATGAACAATCTTTTGGGGTTTCGTCGGGGGGGCAGGTCGTTTTTTTTACAACTCCGACTCCTGGTTTAGCGAATGGAGCGGGGACGCTGGCAGGGCCAATGTTTGATAGTGTTCCGAGTGAGCCAGTTGAGCCCTTTGCCGGTCCTTTGGCTTTAAGCCTGCGTCCGCGAGCGTTGAATGGGACGGTGGCTTCGGTTGTGGTCTATTACCGGAAGAATTTTGAGAGTGAAGTGACTCTGAGTCCGAGTGGTTCTGGTGGAGTCTATTCAGCAGTGATTCCTGCAAGTGCTTTTGGGCTGGGGCAGATGACTCGGTGGCGTTTTGAGGTGACTGATTCAAATGGGTTCGTGACGACGAGTCCGCCGTTTCTTGATCCTGAGAACTCGCCAAAGTATTTTGGAACGGTGGGTGCGGATCCTTCGGTTGAGTCCAACTTGACGATCCTTCAGTGGTTTATTGAGAATCCTGAAGCGGCGGCGATGCGTTTTAATGATGGCGAGCGCGGGGAGCCTGGGGCTGTTTTTTACCGGGGGCAATTTTATGACAATGTCGGCTTCAAGCTCCACGGGCAGACCTCGTCGCAATTTCCGAAGAAATCTTACAACCTAGATTTTAATAAAGGGCATCGCTTTGAGTGGAGCCCGGATGCGCCGAGGGTGTCGGATATCGACCTGCTCACGAACTGGGCTGACAAATCGAAGGTGCGACATGTGTTGGCTTATGAAGTGATGCGCGAGTCGGGAGTGGCGGCCCATTTTGCTTACACCGTGCGGGTCCATCAGAACGGTGAGTTTTTCTCGACGGGGGACTTTATCGAAGATGCTGATGAGACTTATTTGGAGCGAGCGGGTCTTAATCCGGAGGGGGTTCTTTATAAGGCCTATGACATGCGTTTGAATAAGGATTTAGGGGATGTTGCGGGCTTTGGGATGCAGAAGAAGACGCGGAAGGACGAAGATAACTCGGACTTGCAGTCGCTCATCGATGCGCTTGATCTAGAGGGGGCTGATTTGGAAGATTACCTTTTCGACAATATCGATCTACCCAGCACGATTAATTATCTGGCAGCTCTTCCGGTGATTCGCAATGTCGATTTACAGCGTAAAAATTGGTATCTCTATCGTGACACAGGGAAGAGTAATGAGTGGGCGATGTTGCCGTGGGACCTCGACCTGTCCCAAGGGCGTGAGTTCAATCAGGTTGATAAGTATTTCGATAATTCACTTCTGACGGAGGGTAAGATTTTCGTGGGCGGTGCGGTGCGTTTGATTACGCGGATTCGTGCGAATCCTCAGATGAAAGAGATGCTGATGCGGCGGATGCGGACGCTGCATGATCGTTTTTTACAGGAAGATTCAACGCCTTTGTCGGAGCGCTATTTTGAACGACGTTTGGATGAGCTTTCGGCGCTCTTTGATGATCCATTACATGCCAAATCTGATGCTCAGTTAGATTTTGAGAAGTGGGGGTCGTGGCTGGATAGCGGAGGTGATCAAGTCCCTTACACTCTAAACCATCCTGATGTTGAGACGATGGCGGAGGCGATTACTCGTTATAAGACGGAGTATCTTCCGGGACGAAGAGATGAAATTTACGAGCATCAAGTGGTGGGTAAAGGAGGGGAGATTCCGCTGCCGCAGAAGGAAATTAATCCGGGTGATGCGGCGACGTTTGTCATGGCTGGGAGCGCTTCTCGGTTTCTTATTCCGAGTGATGACTCGGCTGGGCAGGCTTGGATTGGGGGCAGTGAGCCTTTTGATGACTCGGGATGGGATTCTGGCTTGGCAGCGATTGGTTATGACTTGGGTTCTGGGTATGATGGAGTTATTTCCTCGGATGTGCAGGGGGTGATGTGGACGAAAAATGCCTCTCTCTATCTGCGAGTTCCCTTCGAGGTGGTAGATAAGGATGCCCTTCAGGGGCTTGAGCTGAGGATGCAATATGACGATGGATTTATCGTCTACCTGAATGGAGTGGTGATTCAGGAGGTGAATGCGCCAGCTAGTCCTACCTTTGATTCGACTTCGAATGGAACTCACGAGGCGGATTCCTCGATCTACGACTCTTATGACGTCTCGGCACTTATGGGAGCGCTCCAAAATGGTCCTAACATTCTTGCGATTCATGGATTTAACCAGAGCAAGGCGAACGATGATTTTATTATTAATCCAGAGCTCATCGGAAATCTCCCGCAGAGCAGTGATCTGGTGAATCCTCAACTGGTGATCGAGGAGGTTGAGTCGGCCCCGGCCTCGGGAAACCAGGACGAAGAATTTATTAAGATTACCAACCCGCACTCGAAGGCGATTGATATTTCAGATTGGACCTTGAGTAGTGCGGTGACACATCAGTTCAAGCCAGGAACCGTGATTCCATCGAATAGTAGTCTCTACGTGTCTCCGGATGTGACCGTGTTTCGTAATCGAGCCACGAGTCCGACGGGAGGAGAGGGGGCTTTTGTGCAAGAGGGCTATTCTGGGCACCTTTCCAATCAAGGTGAAATAGTGATTCTTACCGACGATGAAGGAGTTCTGAATCAGGCCTTCAGCTACGAAGGTGATGCGAGCGACGCGCAGCTCTACCTTACTATTTCCGAGCTGATGTATCATCCTGAGCCTGATGGAAATGCTGAGTTTATCGAACTCGTCAATACGAGTGAGAGTGTCACGCTGGATTTGACAGGGATTCGTTTTACGAGTGGGGTGGAGTTTGATTTTACGGGATCAGCGATCACCTCGTTACCTCCAGGAGCGCGGGTGCTGGTGGTTCGTGATCTAGCTTCATTTGAAGCGGCTTACGGAATAGGACTTCCAGTGGCGGGCGTGTTTCAAAATGAGAGCAAGCTGAGTAACTCTGAAGATATAGTGAAGCTTGAGGACTCGCTGAATAATACCATTTTGGAGTTCCTGTATCGGGATGATCAAAGCTGGCCTGCACTGGCAGACGATGGTTACGCGCTTGTTTATGTCACTGGTGATCTGAATGATCCTGAGAGTTGGCGGATCAGTGCTGCACTGGGTGGTACGCCGGGAGGGAACGATTCGATTGGGCTTCCGGCTTCTGGTGATCTTTTAAGTTATGCACTGGGTGAAGGCGGGGAGTTTTCGATGAGTGGTGAGATTTTGAGTTTTCCTCGCGTGATTGGAGCTGATCAAGTTGAGCTTCGGATTGAGCGATCAACTGATCTTGCGAGCTGGCAAAGGGCCACTGATCTCGAGGTTCTTTCTGAAACACCGATTGGTGGTGGGCGCATGATTGTGACCATCGGAGGTCCCACGTTGACCAGCGACCTGAAGTATTTTTACCGACTCTTTATTTCTACTCGATAAATAGATGAGTGGCTCAATCGCTTTCCTACTCTTTTCCGTGCTGAGATTACTCAGCCGTGGCGATGTCTATGCTTAGTAGAAAAGCAGTGTCGATCTTCCTGTCCCCACTTTGGGGACTACCCACTAAAGCTATTTCGCTCTAATTTAAAATCGGTCGCAGGACTCACCTAAAATAGAACTATGAAAAAAACGTATTGCAAAAATTTAATCGGGCTTCTCGCACTTGGTGTTGGAAGCCAAGTATTTGGAGCTGTTTCGCTAACCTTTCCGGTGGCTTCCGAGCTTGCCGGTCCGACTCGTCTGAATCTAGGCAACTCGCTTGATTTTGAATTCACCGTTGATGGCTCCGGGAACGTGACCGTTAATGCTACTACTGTCAGCGCGAACGCCGATTCGATCGCGACGGTGAATGGTTGGGATGGTCCCGCTGGAACAGTCTCTGATGCCGCCCTATTCGGAACCACCTTCACTTTGACCTTGGCGGGTGAGCGGAGAGACAACTCAGGAGCTTTTCTTGCTACTGCGATATCCGGTGATGGTCTTCAAGGTGGAGGAACGCTCGCCATCTTCGGTCAAAATGCGAGTGTCATTGACGGCTCGACCCTTCCTAATACGAACATCGAGCGTCTTGGCATGACTGTTTCTACAGGCGCTGTCGTGGCTTCGCTCAATTCGTTTACTTTTACGGGGAATGCTAATTCGGACCCGACCGTGACCACGGGTGGAGCTTCAGTAAACTACTTCAACCATGGCACTGGCACCGTGAAAACTAGGTTCGATGATCTTTCGATCACCAATGGTGGCACTATGAGCTTCGAAATTCTTGGAGAAGAAGCGGTGGGAGACCCAACGGAAGGATATCGTCTTGCTGGATTGAGCTTCGATATCACTTCCCCGGTTCCCGAGCCTAGCACTGTTCTTTTGAGCGGATTCTCTCTACTTGGATTACTGGTTCGTCGTCGCTAGTCGATTTGATCAATTTTTCAGATTCCATCATAGAAAGAACAAAGAGGTAAACTCCTCTTTGTTCTTTTTTTGTGCCTGTCAGTAAGCACTAGATTTGGGGGGGCTGGGGCCGGATCGAGAGAAAAGCACTCGATGGGAGGTAAGGTGTCCTCGAGAAGTGGTGCTCAAGTTGGTAAGGGAGCTTGGCCCAGACTGCCCTACCACCTCACACCCTACCTATTTTCTTCCATATCCTCGAATCATGAATCATCATGCTGGGCAGTATAAAAGGGGTTTTGCCTCTTATGATTTCGCAGGAGACTCGCTACGGATTTGGAGTCGCTTTGATGCGGGCGAAGAGCTTTCCGTCAGTCGCGAGAGATCGGGCAATGGTGAGTGAGATCGTATCTGGTTCAGCGTCGTTTTCCTCCACAGTGACTTCAGCAGAGGAAACATCGCCGACTGGAATTGCAGTCCAACCTTGGAGGTCAGAACCATATTCCACAACGAGTGAGTGGGAGCTTTTAGAGTCGTCATTTCTCAAGAAAGAGAGACTCAGCTCAGTGGAAGAAAGGGTGTTGGTGGTGAAAGCCTCGCCATTGTGTTCCAGAGGAGAAGTGGCCAGAGCGAACTCTAGGATATTGGCGAGGCCATCGGAATCAGGGTCGTCATTTTCGCCATTGTTTTCAGCATTAAGACCATTGGCTCCAACCCATAAGTTGAAGGGGTTCGCTCCTTCGCCAGCATTGAGTTGCCCAGTGGCTTCATCGAAGATGTAGTCAACGCCACCGGAGCTCAGGGCCCAGGTGTCATCCCCTTGATCAGTCCAGTCAGTAATTCCAAACTCAGCGCCGAAGGTATTACCCGCAAGATTTGCAGAGTCGATCAGGACCCAAGTGCCCTCGGAGGCTGCCTCGGTGAGATCGATGGTCATTTTGCCGAGGAAGTTGAATGTCCCGGTCCCATTTCCAGTGATCTTATTGCTGACGCCGCTTGCTTCTGGTTTGAAGTGGAGTCCACCGGGGGGGGGGACATTGACAGAGCCTTCATCAATGATGACATCGCCTATGAAGGTGCTGGGAAGACGGAAGGCAAGGCGACTGTTGCCGACCTTGGTGATGGCGCCGGAGCCACCGATACTTCCGACTGAGACGTCGAACCCATTTGTATCGATGGTGATGCCATTCGCGTGTAAAATTGGGGTCAGGGCGAATCCTCCATGGATGAGGTTTCCGGTATTCATCTGCGCCTTGATCGTTGTGCCATTGAGGTTGACGATTTGGGGGACGGTGTTGGTTTTGCCGGAGAGAATCTGGTCAACATTGAGGATTCCTCCGTTGAGGTTGAGAACGCCGACGCTGTCATCGTTTAATCCGAGGACGAGGTTGCGGGTGGTGACTTCAGCGTCTCCGCTCATGGTCATTTCTCCGGTAGAACCTGAAGTCAGAGCTCCGATTCTGAGTGCTCCGTTGGTTTCCAAAGTGCCACTGGAGATGGAGTAGGAATTCTTGTGAACGGGCTTTTCACCCACATCAAGGCGGGTGGTAAAGATGGAACCTCCGGTTTGGGTAAAGGTATTTGTGGTGGTGTGGTCGGGAGTGGATTCAGCGTTGGTCTGCACGCCCATACGGATGGGGCCATTCACGTTGAGGAGTCCTCCGGACATGTTGTATTCGGAGTCTCCACGGTTTGCCCAACCGATGTTAAAGCCGCCTTCTGCATTGAAAGTTCCTCCTGATTGGTTGAGAGTCCCTTTACCGAGGTCACCCTTGATATTTCTAGCAAAGGCAATCCGAAGATTCTGAACGGTGGCAGTTCCTCCACTAAGGTTATAGGTGCCGGTTCCGCCGAATGCGCCAACCTTGAAGTCACCGCCCGCGGCTCCATTGTGACTTAAATCTCCGCCGGTTTGGGTGAGGATTCCCATCGATAAGTTATCGCGACCGATGTCGAAATCTCTTGTTGTTACAACGATTTCACCTCCTTCAGCGAGATTTAGATTTGCGGGGTTATTGGCGCGTCCTACACGAATAATACCATCGATGATCGTAAGAGAGCCTCCATCATTCACGTTGAGGGTTGCGGGGTCCACTGAACCGCTGCTGCCGAGGTAGAGTCCGCCGGTGGCTTGGGTGGCTGGGGCTCCGGCAATGAAGGGTGTTCCGACAAGTCCACGAGAATGATTGAGGTCGAAAGTGTTACCGTCGATGAGTAGTTGAGTCAGATCTGAAGCGCCTGGGGCGGAGGTGGAAACTGTGGGAGTGCCTGTCGAGATGCCGGCGTTGTCTCCCGTGCCGGGTGCGGAATTGAGGGACCAGTTAGAGGCGGTGTTCCAATCACTTGAAGTTGCGCCGCTCCACTCGTTATTCGTGGTGTTTTGCGCAGTCGCGAAGGGGGAGATCAGGATAGAGAGGGAAAAAGAGAAGGGGATGAGATGATTGTTTTTCATGAGACGAAGTATGGAGCGTGAAAAGGGGTGGGTCCCCCCTTTCCATGAATATGATTCCTACCATGGTCTTCTCGAAAGACTTTGCGCTAGTCCCCAAAGAGGGGACAAATTGTGTGCTTCGCTTACTGGCGAAACTTTAAGATTGCCTCAACTTTACTCCGAACATGGAGCTTGGCGCAGATTCGCTTCACGTAGGTGCGGACTGTTTCTACGGTGATGTTGAGTTGGTCTGCGACCTCCTTGTAGATATAGCCTGAGGAAAGGAGGGTGAGAACTTCACGTTCGCGGGGCGAAAGAGACTCATTTTCCTCTACGATCTCTCGGTCTTGCCGAAAATACTGGGTGATTTTACGGGCGATGTGGCTGGAGAAGGGTACTCCTCCGGTGTAGACGTTGCGGATGGCCTCGAAGAGTTCTTCGGGGGCGCAGGTTTTTAGCAAATAACCGCTGGCGCCTTCGCGGAGGGCGTTGAAAATATTGTCCTCTTCCTCGTAGGCGGTGAGCATGATGATCTCGGTATTCGGACAGAATTTTTTGAGATCCCGGATGCACTCGATTCCGGATTTTCCGGGTAAGTTGATGTCAAGGAGGATGACGTCAGGTGCCATCGCGGGGATTTTTTTTAAGGCCTCTTCTCCTGAGGAGACGGAGAAGCTCACTTCAATGTCGTCAACGCCTCCGAGGATTTTGATAAGCTGTTCTTTGAGCAAGAGATCATCTTCTACGAGTACGACGTTTTTTTTCGGAGAGTTCATGATAATTCTTAGTATTCTTTCTGCTTTAATGGGGCGGAGAGGTAGATCTGGAATCCGCCTGTTTCTGCTTCTTCCATGGTGAAGGTGCCATTGAGCTCCGCCATTCGCCGCTTCATGCTTTCGAGACCGTTTCCTGGGGTGATTTTCTTTTTCTGAGAGCCTACTCCGTCATCGCTGACAACAATCCGGAGTTGCTTATCATGGAGTTTCACTTGAAGCCTGACTTCTTCAGCTTTGGAGTGCTTGAGAGTGTTGTTGAGAGCCTCTTTGACCAAGAGGACGAAGTGATGACGGAATTCCTGGCTGATGTGAATGTCATCTTCGACGTTATCGGCATCGATGCGGCAGCGCATGCCACCGACCCGACAAAGTTCGCTGGCGATACGACAAAGAAAGCCGATGAGAGATTCGAGATCGTTGTTTTTTGGGCTGAGCATCCAGACTGTTTCTGAGAGGCTATTAGCGAGTTCTCCAGTGAGTTGAGTGATCTGGAGAAAGGATTCCTTTGACTTGGAGTCCTCTTCTCTCATGCGAGCATGGGAGCCGATGAGGGAGATTTGTGAGAGGCGGGTGCCGATGTCATCATGAAGATCCATCGCGATGCGCAGGCGTTCTTTTTCGAGGAGGCGGGCATGTCGAACGGCGCGGCGGATCCGGTGTCTCACTGCCCACCTGAAAAAGAGCAATACGGTGGATGCGATGGCCACGAGGCAGAGAAGCCAGAACCACCAAGATTTCCAGAAGGGGCGGGGGACGATGTGTTGGATGGTCTTGATGTTGCCTGTTGGCTGACCGTTGATATCGAGTTCTTCGGCTTCTAAAGAGTAGTCGCCGGGAGGCAGTCGGTCATAGGTGATTGGGCGAGGGCCGCCTTTCCCGATGGAGTATGCTTCCTCCCACTTGATGATGAGAGCATCGCCTTTAATCAATTTTACAAATGACCAGTCGGCATGCGCCGTGATATCGGTATCAATGAGTCTCAGCTCTGTTGGAAAAGCGGGGCCCTCGTGAGCCATCGAAGGACGAGTTCCTGATCGATTCCAGATGCGGATGGGGGGATCTACTTGAAGGCCATCGGCAAAGAATGGAGAGATTTTTTCGTTTTTGATGACGGAAATATTGAGCCCCTTGATTGCGTAGATGCCGACCGCTTGGGGAGAGCCGGACGAGGTTATGATCAGTTGGACTTGTTTCGTATTTGCGGGAATTGGGATCTGATGCTTTTGGGTGGAATAAGGAGTATTCTCGAGGTCGCCAGTCCAACCGGGGCTCTGCTGAGTGACAGGAAAGGCAATCCGTTTGACTTTATTTCCGCCGGATAAAATAAAGCGGATCACAAAGTTCATTTCATCCGAAGGTTCGGTCCAATGAGTGTCTAGTCCTGATAAGCGGTGACGGACCCGAAGCTGATTTGGCTTGATTTTGAAAGTCGGAGACGAGAGCTCTAAGTTCTGGGAGGGAAGGGCGTCCATCGAGAGGCTGCTTTGGGCGTAGACTGCTTGAGTGCCGAGTATAAAGGCCATTGGGAAGACCTTCACGAAGAACGAGAAGGCGATTTTCAGGGAGCGATCAGGAAGGTCCATTTAGAAGCTGAGGGAAGCGGTGAATTTCCACAGAAGGTGGGAGAGATTCTACGTGAAGTCGCTTTTAGAGATTATAACGCTCAGGTCGAAGATAATGAATCGAAAGGAGAAAGAGAAGAGCGGGTGCTGTCCCCAAATACGGGGACACATTTCTAGGTTGGGGCTAAAAAAGACCGACGGGGTGTTCCAATCGGTCTTTTGAAAGTGGTGGCCTTAAGGACCTACTAGGGTGCTTCTACTTGGGTAACGTTGTAGAAGTATTTTGGCTCTCCTGAGGAGGGAGCACCGGGATCCAAGTAAGTGTGGGTGGCGTCGGCTGCGACTACGGAGTCGTCCAGCTCTTCCCAGAGGGCGGATTCCAAGGTGGTGCTGCGCTCGACGGCATAGGTAGCTCCGGTGAGGGAGGTGAAGGTGACGATGACTTGGTCGTTCTCGGTATCGACGACGACGCTGATGATCTCTGGGTCGACTTCTTCCACGGAAAGGAGGGCGGTAGTCATTCAATAATGACATCATCGACAAACATCATGAGGCCTCCAGGATTGTCTTTGTCCGCCCAAGGTCGGCTGGAACGAGGTGACTGGCGCGCCGCCTGTGTCGAACTCGGGGATCGTGATTTCGCCAGAGAGTTGGCGGGTGTCTTCTCGAAAGGCGGGAGATCACTCGGTGGGGGAGAATCCTTTCCAAGCTATTTTGAGGAGAGAGGAACTCCTTGCGACGATCGACTCTTCTGATTTCCCTGTAATCATCGAGAACGAGCTACTTTCGGCCAACGATATGGATCCGGTCTTCTCTACGGCGAGACGGTGGGCGAAGCGTGATTCCGAAGGTTATATCGCTTGGCTTAAAACGAAATCGTGGCGCTTTATGATGCGGGAGCAAGGATATGGTCATGGCCTCACCGATCACTTAATTGATGAGATGGTGAAACATGACCCTAAGTGAGCGTGGGAAATTGCTGGGGATATGGCCAGAAAGTAGGCAGTTCTATGTCTTGTCCAAGTTGTTAACTTCAGATCCCGCTACGGCGAAGGGGATCATTCAAGAAAATCGCGTCGATTTTTCGCTGAACAAGAATACTGGGATGATGGTGAAAGATCCAATGAAGCTGCTTCCCTTGGTCAATGAGCTTTTACCAGGGCGGGGGCGGGGCGAGTTGAAGGGTATGTCTCTTTTTGGGTCGATGACGGGGATGATTTGAAGGACTTTGGAGAGGGCGGGGACGTAGTTTTTTTCTCAGGCCTTGGGGTCGTTGAGTATTTTGAAGAATGCTTCGCCAACTTTTTGGGTGGAGCCGGGTCTTAGGGTGACGAGGTTGGGCGGAAAGAGTGCCGCAAGTGAGGCAGGCGAGAGAGAAGACGAAGGGAGGATATGATGGCTTGAGCCAATAGATTACGGAGCGACTGGCGTGATCTTGCGGCCATCGGCAGCGACGGGGAAAAGAGCGCCTTGGGCTTTGAGATGGGCTGTCATTTCTGAGAAGAGACGCTTGAGCTCGGCGGGGTTTTTGGTGGAGAGGTCGGCTTTTTCGAAGGGGTCGGTGCGGAGATTGAAGAGCTCGTAGCGCCGCGTCTGTTTCCCAACGGGGTAGTGGTAGATGAGTTTCCAGTCGCCGTGGCGGAAGCCGGTGTAGTAATCGCTGCGGTGTTCGTGGGGGAAGTGGCTCAGGAAGATTTCGGGGCGGTCGGGATTTGGGGTTCCGTTGAATTGGGCTTTGAGGTCGTGAGCGTCGATGGGGTGGTCTTTGGGAATTTCCTGGCCGACGAGGTTGAGGATGGTGGGGAAGAGGTCCATGACGGTGGCGAGCTGGGTCTGGGTGGTGCCTTGGGAGATGGGGAGTCGTTTTTGGTGGGGGTTAGCGGGGTTTGGTTTGGCCCAAGCGGCGATGAAGGGGGCGCGGGTGCCGCCTTCGTAGTGGGCGCCTTTTTTTCCCCGGAGCGGTGCCGAGCTGCCGTAGTCGTGCGCGCCGCCGAGGGGGGCATCGCCTCCGTTATCGCCAAGGAAGAGGACGAGGGTGTCTTCGGCGACGCCGAGTGCGTTCAGGTGGTCGAGGAGATCGCCGAGTGATTTGTCCATGCCTTCGACGAGGGTGGCGTAGGCTTGGGCATTTTTAGGCTTGCCGGACTTGAGGTAATTTTTCGCGAAGCGGGTGTCGGAGTTGAAGGGGGCGTGGAGGGCGTAGTGCGCCATGTAGAGGTAGAAGGGCTTTTTTTCCTCGGTAGACTGGCTGACGGCTTTCTTCGCTTCGATGGTGAGGGCTTCGGTGAGGAAAGTGTCGCTGCCGTGGTAGTCGGTGAGGTGGGAGACGCCGTAAGTGTTTTTCTCGTCCTGTCCTTTGACTTTGTTGCCGTAGTTTCTCTTGCCGTAGTAGCTGCCGGGTTGGCCGATGCTGTCGCCGCCGATGTTCACATGGAAGCCAAGATTGAGCGGGTTTTGGCCTTCGTGATCGTAGGGGCCGAAGTGGCCTTTTCCGACGTGGATGTTTTGGTAGCCGGATTGGGCGAGGAGGTGGGCGAGGGTGAGGCTGGACTTGGTGAGGCCGGTCCAGTTCCAGTTGGCGGGGGTGAATTTTGAACGGTTGTTGGATTTGGGTTTGATCCAGTTGGTGGTTTTGTGGCGGGTGGCATTCTGGCCCGTCATGATGGAAATGCGGGTGGGGGAGCAGACGGACTGGGCGTAGAACTGGCTGAAGCGGGAGCCCTGGGCGGCGAGGCGCTCCATGTTAGGCGTGCGGTAGAAACGGTTGAGCGGGTGTTTTACCGGGGTGCCTTTTTCATCGGTGAGAAAGGGGAGTGAGGTATCCATTGCGCCCATGTCATCGACAAGGAAGAGGACGATGTTGGGCTTGTCGGCGGCGGAAAGCTCTGAGTTTGAGAGGCTAAAGCCCAAGAGGACGAGAAGGAGTTTGGGAGAGTTCATGGAAGGGATGATTGAGGCGGATTGTAGCTGGGTGGAGGGGAATGCCGAGAGTGGAATTTGGAGGATGCATTCAGCGTGATGTATAGTCACGTTTGTCTCAGGAGAAGATTTCTCGTGTTGATGTCGGGTATGAACATCGGCCATTTCGCCCATGTGGATGACGGTAAGTGTTCAAAACACCGGCAAATATTGGAGGACACACGACGATATGAAACTCACTGCCTATTTCGTCGCCAAACAGGAAAACTACAAGGATTTCCTCATCTAGACCGAGACGCTCGCACTGATCTGATTGCTACGTCAGGAAGGAGCAACATCTGGATCAAGGAGAGAGGCTTGGGTGAGGAAAACTCTATCCGCAGATTACGCCGATGGACGCAGATTTGGTTAACGGGATTCCTCCTACGCCCAGAGGGCTTCTATGGATGATCGGCTCCAGATCAGCGGAGAAACCCCTACTCTCGCTGCAAAGATTTCAGAACGAGAATGCGAAACTCCCGAGCCGGGAGGATCAGCGTCGTCGTCTGATCAGAAGGAACGAGACGAGCAGGAGGGACGACGAGGAAGGCTCGGGGGCGGGGGTGGAGCCTGGAATCAAGGCGAGGGCCGTGGTAATATCGCTTTCATATGAGCCAGGGTTCAGCATGGTGTGTTCCCATGACTTGATCGGTGATTTGACCGGAGCCGCCCGAGGCATTTTCACTATTCACGTAAAGGGTGCTCCCACCGAGTCCGAGTTCGGCTAGGGTATTAGTGATGGAGTAGTGCTTGAGTGAGCTATCGATCGGGGCGTTTGTGTAGACAATCCAAAGGTCGGTCCCGGAAACTGCAAATTCTCCACTGACAGCGTAATTGTAGGTTGTGCTGAAGATGCGTGAAAAGGAGGCTTTGTCATTGTGAGCTTAAATGACTAGGGTTTAAGAATGTCCGATAGCCCTGAATCTGCGCCCGAGCCTGAGTTAGCTCCTTCGAGATTGTTTTCGTTGGATGTTTTTCGGGGGTTTGTCATGTTTTGGATCGTGGGGGGCGAGGCGATTGCGCATGCGCTGGCAGGGTTAAACTGGGGGGAGTCGTCGGCGCTGGATACAGTGGTCTTGCAGTTGACGCATGTGGAGTGGGAGGGTTTTCGGTTTTATGATCTGATTTTTCCGTCCTTTATTTTTATCGTTGGGACGTCGCTGGTGTTTTCTCTGAGCAAGCTGGCGGCGCCCGGGGATCGGAGGGGTGCGACGCGGCGAGTGATCAAAAGAGGGCTCTTGCTTTGGTTGATCGGGATCATTTTTTACGGGGGAATTTCGAAAGGCTGGTATGATGCGGAGATGCATGAAGGGGTGCGGCTGCTGGGGGTGCTGCAAAGGATCGGGATTTGTTATTTGGTGACGGGGTTGTTATTTTTGCATGTGCCGTTACGGGGTCTGGCGGCGGCGTTTTTGACCTTACTGGCGGGGTATTGGGCTTTGCTCAGTTTTGTGGTGGCGCCGGGGCAGGATACGGTAAGTTTTGCGGAGGGGAAGAATCTTGCGGACTGGTTTGATTCCGAATATCTGCCCTTCTTTAAGTGGAAAGTGACGCATGATCCGGAGGGGATTCTTTCGACGCTCCCGGCGATTGCGACGTGTTTGCTGGGTGTCTTTGCGGGGATTCTTTTGAAGGGCGAGACGCTGACGCGGGCGAAGAAGTGCGGTTTTCTTTTGGTAGCGGGGGCGGTTTTAGTTTTCCTGGGAAATTATTGGGGGGAGCACTTTCCGGTGATCAAGAATCTCTGGACTTCGAGCTTTGTGCTGCTGGCGGGTGGTTGGAGTTTAGTCGTTCTTGGGGTGTTTTATATGGTGGTGGATTGGATTGGATTCAAAGGCTGGGCGATGCCCTTTGTCTGGATTGGGATGAATCCCATCATGATTTATTTACTGAGCAGCGTGGTGGACTTCAACGAGATTGCGACGCGGGTTCTGGGCGGCCCCCTATCGGGGTGGATCGATGGAATAGTGCCGGGGCTGGGTGCCTTGTTAATTGCGCTGGCGGGAATGGCTCTGGTGCTGCTGCTCTGTCGGTTTCTCTATAAAAAAGAGACTTTCTTCAGGATTTAGCGGGCCTTCCTTGTTGATAGAAGCCGGGTGGGTTGATGAGATACGCGAGGGCGCAAAGCGGTTTGTAATGGCCGCTCAAGCTCGGGCGACACATCACTTAATCTGCGGATAAAGGCCCCTCAGTCATGATTTCCAGGGTTCAGAAAGCAGTCCTTCAATGGTGATTTTTTTGACCCCAGGAGTTCCTCATTCAGTAGCCAGAGTTTCCGCAGATGCTTCGAGCGTTGACCCATCCGAAGACAAAAGATTAGACTGCGTGTCATGCAGAAACCACTTTCTCGATCCCTTCGTTTTTTCGCTTCGATTTTCACTTTCACCAGCCTGCTTTCGGCGCATCTCTCTTTGGGCGAGGAAGATATGAGCAAGCCAGTCATCACCGTCGAAAAGAAGAAGGATGCGAAGGGCAATGAATCCCTCTACATGTATATCGACGGCGTAAAAGTCCACGAGACGGATACCACGAAGCAGCCGCTCCCTCCAGTAGTCACTCCCGGGGACAAGCCCGCGGCTCCTCCGTCCGATGCCGTCGTCCTCTTCGATGGAACCACAAAATCCTTCAGTAAAAATTGGACCGACACCCAGGGCGGCGTGAGTAAGTGGAACGTCGTTGATGGAGCGATGGAGTCGGTGCGCGGAGCAGGCTATGTCCAGTCCAAGGCTAAATTTGGATCCTGCCAGCTACACATCGAATGGGCTTCCCCCGCTAAGGTGCAAGGCAACGGTCAGGGACGCGGCAATAGCGGGGTCTTCCTGATGGGAACCTACGAAGTGCAAGTGCTCGATAGCTACGATAACCAAACCTACGCCGACGGCCAAGCTGGCGCTCTTTACGGCCGCTCAAAGCCTCTTGTCAATGCCTCCCGCAAGGCCGGGGAATGGCAGAGCTACGATATCATTTTTCATCGTCCACTCTTTGATAAGGACGGCAAGGTGACTCGTCGCGCGACCTTCACGATTCTCCACAACGGTGTCTTAATCCAAGACCACATCGGTCTCAGCGGCGGAACCGGATGGCGCGGCCCCAATGCCGCCTCCGAATACAAGGCCCACGCTGACAAGCTCCCCATTTCAATGCAGGATCACGGAAACCCCGTCCGCTTCCGCAATATCTGGGTCCGCGAGCTGAAGGACAAGTAAGCTATCTCTGCTCTATGATCACCGGAGCCAAGTAAATATTGCGATACGCCACACTGGGGTGATCGCCCTGTAGATGGATTGGCCCCGGCTGCGTGGGATCCGTGATGGGAGCGCCCCCGGGCAGGCCATGGACCGGTTGGTTATCGATGACTTTTTCGCCATTGAGAATCACCGTCATATGGCGATCAACTAAGGTGAGATCATAAGCCTGCCATTCGCTTCCCGCTTTCCCTGCGTTCTTTGACGGCGCAAATGCGGCCAAAGACCGAACCCACTCCTTGAAGCCCTTGCATCCGACTATCGCGGTCAACGACTTGCGCTTCATACATCCCCCGCAGGTAGACGCCACGCAGGGGAAAATTTAGAACGAGGATCATGGGTCGAGGCCTTGTAAGTTAATGTAGGTCAGTAGGAAATCCCGAAAGATTGATTAAGTAATCAATCCCATCCCGATAAGCGCCTTCCAAGCTCCCCCCCCTTAAGGCAACCTTTTGAAAAAAGACACCCAGTTCCCTATGTCCCGATTTTTCATCCTCCTTCTCCTCCCGACTCTCGCCTTCGCTGAAACCAAACCGAAGAAAAAGAAAAGATTCAGCCCGAAGCTCGACGCCACCGCGTCCGCCGATCAGCTGCACCCTCTCTTTAAACTTGAGAACGTTTATCCCCTTCAAGACATTTCTCTAAAAGTCTCCGCCATGGCCTTCGACGGTAACGACCTCTACCTCACCGTCTTCACCCCCGACCGCCAAGACCAAGCCCCTTTTATAGAAGGCGAAGTCTTCAAGGTCACCGGCCTCATCGGAAATTTCGACCGCTCCAAGATCAAAGCCCACCGCCTCATGAGCGACCTCTACGAACCTACCGCCATCGCGGTGCATGAAGGAAAAATCTACCTAGGCGAGAAAGACAAAATCTCCCGGCTCGAGGACCGCAACAACGACGGGCTCTTCTCCACCGATGAAAAAGTCGTCCTCATCGACGGACTCTCGCAACCCAACTTCCACACTTACACCGTCGGCTTCAACACCATCGTCGAAGAAGGAAAAACTTACCTCGCGGGAAACCTCACTACCTCCATTCGCCTCGGGGGTTCCCGCGATCTCAATCTCACCGTCAATCCCAAGACCAAGCGCGGCTCGACCTTCCTCTTGGGCCCCATCACTGGATCGGAAACCTCAGCTGATGTCGACATCTCCTACTACGCCGGAGGCTACCGCACCCCGAATGGCTTCTCGGTCGGCCCCGATCAAGAGATCATCGTCCTCGACAACCAAGGCGTTTTCAACCCCTCAAACGAATTCATCCGCCTCACCCGCGGTGCCTTCTACGGCCACTACCTTCTTAAAAAGGACAACACCAACACCGCCGCCTTCCAGCCCGAATCCGTCGACTCCAATACCGGCGGCTCCCGCTACCAAACCCCTCCCACCGTTCACCTTCCACAAAGCATCGTCAACCGCTCCCCCAGCCAACCCGTCATCCTGAAAAACCTCGAAGGACCGCTCTCCGTCTACAACGGCCAATGGCTCTTCGGCGATGTCACCCTCGGCCGCCTCAACCGCGTCTTCCTCGAAGAAGTCGAAGGCGTTTGGCAGGGTTCCGTCTTCCTCCACTCCGGCGGCCACGACCGCGCAGGCGTCACCGGTTTTACCGCGGGGACCAACCGCATCGTCGAAGGCCCCGATCAAAACTATTACCTCGGTCACATCGGTCACGGCGGCCTTTGGCAATTCCTCGCCAAACCCGGCGAAGACTCCAAGCCACCCTACGGCCTCCAGCGTCTCTCTCTTCGCAAGCCCCACGAACTCCCCGCCGACTTTAATGAAATGGTCGCCCTCCGTGACATCCCCGGCGGACTCGAGATCGAGCTTTTCAAACCAATCACGCAAGCCCAACTCGAACAAGCCAAGTTCGATACCCAACACTGGACCTACGTCCCCACCAACGGGTACGGCGGCCGCAATTTCGCCCAGCAAGCGCTCGCCATCACCAAACGTGAACTCAGCGCCGACGGCAAAAAAATCCGCCTCTCCCTCCCCGGCATCCGCGACAACTCACCACCCTTCATCACCCACAAAAATTACAGCAACGAAAACGTCGGCTGGGTCATCCAGGTCAAAGTCGACCAACTCCCGCTCTATAAAAATACCGCGTGGTATACCATGATTCACCATCAAGGAGGAGGATCGCAGGCCGCCGTCGCCCAAACCATTTCCGCCAAGAAAAATCCCCAAGCCTACGCCAAGGCCCAGTTCGCGGCCATCTGCGCCGCCTGCCACTCGCTCGATGGCACCCGCCTCCCCGGCCCTTCTTTCAAAGGCCTCCATGGCAAAACTCAAAAAGTCATCCGTAAGGGCAAGACCATCGAGATCACCGTCGATGACGCTTACCTCCTCCGCGCCATCGCCAATCCACTCGCCGAAGCCCCCCTCGACTACCCACCCGCCATGCCTGCTCTGAACCTCTCCCCAACCGAGCAAAAAGCCCTCGTCGATTGGATCAAAACGATCAAATAATGTCATCAATCTAACTTCTAAAACCATGCGCCGCCTCCTCTCCCTCATTTTTGGATTTTGTCTTTCGAGCTCAACCCTCTCCGCCGTCGACAAGCCCAACATCGTGATCTTCCTCGCCGCCGACCTCGGTTGGGGCGATCTTCCTTCCTACGGCCACCCGTTCAGCAAGTCCCCTGTAAATAGAATGAACCGTGTAAAAGGCTGCGCCCATGCGGTGGGTTGAAAAAAAGAAACTGCTAATGATGAAAAGCACTACCAGAAACCAACGGCATGACCGTGAGGGAGCCTGCGGAGGCAGGCTATGGGAGCAGGAAAGTGCACCGGGAGGGTGACTCCGAGAGGGATGCACGGTCGCGAGCTCAAAAGCGAATTAATGCTTAGAAACCGAATTTCCGGAAGGGGATTGGGAGCACGTTCGTCATTATTTGATGACATGACGTTTGAGAACCGCCGTGCTACAAAGCATCTCCATGCCCACGAAGTCATTTCAGCTTAGCCGAAGGCATACCCGTATGGCCGGTGGTAGTTAGAACCTACCGTCTACCCAATTCTGTTCTTGGATTATTATCGGTCAGCCGAGTCGTAGTTAGAAGCATCGGAAACGCCAAGAGGATCATTTCCAATATCCGAGATTTCTGCTCTCAACCCCAAGCGGGCCCGCCGTGGGAACCGCTCGATAAATTCGAGAACATCGACTGAAATGAGGCAAGTATACCGCATCTCTAAGCTGTGACACGGCGATTAAATTTTTCAAAAGGACGTCAAAGCAATGGCGCTCTGGGGTCAAACTCCGATTTAATTACACAACTTCCTCGGCGTCGCAATCTGCGCCTTGTTCGGCTTCCTCTTTGCTTATTTGATTTGCTACCCAGCCATATAAGCACCGGTCCGATGAATGCTGCAAAAGAAAGGACGAATACGATCCATTTAGCATCTCGGAGTTTGCGGCTGCATCTAGCTGAGTGGGGAATTCGGATACTTCCGACAAGAGCGAAAAACTCTTATCACAATGCCTCCGATTGACACTGCGAGTCTTGCAAAATGCACCATGCTTCGCAGCGAAGAAGTGTTGCGCGACACCTGATTATAGCTCGTAACTCACTGACCACAGGCCGCTCGAATCCCAAAAGAATAGCAATACTCCCTAGCGGTACGCCAATAAAGCAAACGATGGCTATAAGGAGGAATCAATTATTCCAACGTTACGGTCTAATCATTTTCTTGCCGAATAGTTTTATTATGCTGGGGATCTGCCTTTCACCTTGTTGAACGAAGCCGCTAGTGCGGCAGCGCTGGAGCGTGGCCGACCTGGTCGAGTATACGAGCGCGGAAGCTGCGCGATCACTCCAAGGCTTGCGGTGCCTTGCTTATTTTTTCTGTCCCAGACGTCTCTCCTTGAGATAATTCCCAACATTCCTCGTCCATCATCCAAATCACCGCCGCGTAGCGAATCTCTTGGCGGCGGAGGTTGAAAATGGTCTGTCGCCTAGCGACTTGAGCGGCACTAATCAATGGTCCCAGTGCTTCCGCTTCTAGTGCTTCAGTTTCTACTACTTTAGCTTGCAGTAATTTAGCTTCCAGTGCTTTAGCTTCTAGTGCTTTAGCTTCTAGTGCTTTAGCTTCTAGTGCTTTAGCTTCTAGTGCTTCCACTTCTAGTGCTTTTAGTGCTTTTAGTGCTTTTAGTGCTTTAGCTTTTAGTAATTTTACTTCTAGTGCTTCTACTTCTAGTGCTTCCGCTTCTAGCGCTTCCGCTTTTTTTTGAGCCTCTTTCATTGCGCGCCAGCTCTGAATCAACTGCCTTGCCTCGCTTCTTACCGACTCCGTACTACGCACGGGCTTCGTCTCCGTCTCACCGAGGTGGAGCATGGTGTTGATCTTATCAGTGACCAAAGTCGCTCCGGGGAGCGCGGGCTTTTCCGTCTGATGGGCCTTTGCTAGACCGCTCACCAATTCCTTGGAGCGCTTTAGCTGACCCCATCGCGCCCACTTTGTGAGATCGGGACGCTTTACGTTTTTGTATGTAGGCAGCCCAGAGGTGTCCTTCACGAAGTGAACGTCGCTGTATTCCGCGTCGAAGAAGTCCCGAACTTGCGCCAACCACTTTCCTTTCTCGCTTTGCAGAATGGCTTGCCACTTCTTCACTGATTCAGCCACCTTGGGATTGGTGCTCGCGGGTAAGGGAAAGGCGGATTTTAGATTCTCTATTTCGCCGTCAATGAGCCCTCCCGTGCGCAGGAGGCTCTGTAATTTGACCTTGTTTTCCCGCATCTTGATTTCAGCGTCGACGGCAACCGCAGCATGCTTCCAGACGTCCGTTTTTGCGGTGTGGGAGATATCTTTGATCTTACTGAGAGAGGCGAGTTGCTTGGGGATCTGGCTGACTGGCTCATTGAGCATCTTGATCAGCGACTGAGGATTCAGCGCCTCACCCGCCGAAATCTTTACCGTCCCTTTGACGTTCTGCGTGAATTGTTGGATAAGTGGCTGTTCTTCGTTGGCCTGCTCGTAGGCGCTAAGAGCTTCGCTGTAATCGTGATTACGCACCTTCATGAGTTCGGCAGCTTCGCTCCAGCTCATCTCCACTAGATCGAAGGGGGACTGCGCTGAAACTTCCTCGGCATATATCGCGCCCTCAACAACGGAATGCTCCGTTACTGAATCCATGACTTGTTGTTGAACACAACTTGTTGTAAGGGCGACCATTGGCCCGAGAAACATCATGTTACTTGCCCTCACAAAGCTCTTATACGGGCAGTTGCTCAAACTCTTTCGGTTTAAAAAAAATGGTGATGACAACATTCGTATCAGAAAAATTCTAATGTCTTAATGGAGAGGTTAATCAGTCAAAGGCAATCCGATTCCAGACTGAACCTGGTGCGGAAAATATGCAGCGAATCTTTTAGAGAAAATTTCCATGAAATGCTGGTAGATAAAAGGCTACCGATTCTTTTTACAGGCATTATCCGGGGAAGGTTTGATGGCCTTTAAAGGCCGCTGCCACTTAAGATTTGAGCTCGGCTCAAAGATCGGACAGACCACTTTTCTCCCCGTCCGCAAAGCATAGACGATCAGGGGCACGCCTCGCAGATCGCGAGGGGTATCGCTCTGGCCAAACCCGAACGACAGGTGTTCTGCCTGGACGGTGATGGCGCGATGTTGATGCACATGGGCAGCACCACGAACTTCAAGCACGTCATTTTAAATAATGGCGTGCACGATTCCGTCGGAGGGATGGCGACAGCTGGTTTGCGAGTCTCTTTTACGGAGATCGTGAAGTCGTGCGGCTACTCCGAAGCGTGGCGCGTCGAACGTGCTGACGACATCGCTGAAAAGATTGCTGAACCTCGTGCCGTGAGGGAACCCGCGATGTTGGAAATGATGGTCAAGAAGAGCGCTTGGGCCGGCCCCTAACCCCGCGGTCGAAAACAAGACAGCCTGCACTGAGTTCCTGTCCGATTGATCCCACATTCGGGACCGCCCTTTCCGAAAATCGCCCAGGAATTCCGCTCTTTTGGAACTCTAGGTGGCCTTTATTCCGGCAGGAGATCCCGTCACCCTGACCCGTCGCCCGCAGTCGGGATCCACATCGATAGCTGGGGCGACCCAGTGACCGCATCGGTGACGGATGTCATCACCGGTTTGACCAAATACGAATGCCCCGGATGGAAAATAATTAACGATAATTTGGCGTGGGATATTTTCCCAAATACAGCTGCGTCAGCAGCCGAAGGGACTCCTTCCAATGGGGCGTTCTTTCTCGATCTAATACCAAGTAGCAGAATAGAAGAGACAAATGCCGGAGTGATTTTGCGAGAGGGCAAGGCGCGGCGAGGGGTTGGGCACGGTGACTGATTGGGAACGCAGCCATCTTTAAAAAGCACCCGGCTCTCTCCACTTCCGCGAAGCGCTAGAATTGAAAACTTTAAAATAAATATTTGTCTCTTCTGTTTTACGGATTGGTATATCGAAAAGAACGTGGCAAAAGGTGGGGTGAAACGCTCTCAGAATTAACGAGTTCGACATCTCACTCAAACACCCTTCAATTATCAGATTTTTCGCTGACATGGATTCTCCGGTTCATGAACCTCCTGCTGAACCAATGGTAATCGAAAGCGGACTTTATTCTTGATGCGGCAAAGCGCGTTCCATGTTTTATCGGTAATTTCAGGACCTTCGGGAAAAGTGAATGCGTTACCGCAGGTCATACATAAAAAAGCCAGCCGCACCCACACCAAGGACAATTGAGCTGAGCCGGAGTCAGCAATTTTTCCATCATCGCAGGAACAAAGGTCGTCGCTAAATTCTTTCCGATATTTTATTTCTTGGGGGGATTCTCCCGAGTTTCGCAGACCGGCATTTCTACCGGGCCGCTTGAAATAATCATTTACTGAGCCTTGAGCAGTTCAGCCATCGCTTTGCCCATGGCGTCGCCCACGTTCATATAAGTCTCAGCGTTGCCGCTGTAATGGCCGCCGGAGTCTCCGCCTTTCGACAAGGGGTGCGTGTAAACGGCGGCGACATTTCCTTTGAACTCCGGGTATTTTCCGGACTTACCATCGACTGCGAGCATGGCGTCGAGGATCTTTCCGCCGCCATCGGTCGCGCCCTTCACAGTCTGACCAAGCGAGGCGGTGACGAATTTGGCATTGGGTGCGTTGAAATCTTTTCGAAGGGCTTTGATGAGGTTCACGAGGTTGTGTTCGTAGCGGCTTGAGAGTGCCTCGCTCCGGCGGTCGCGGTCACCCTGCCACCACAAGAACCCGGCGACTTCATACTCTTTTGCCCCGGGGTAATATTTGTCGAGTTCCGCCAAGACTTTTTTCGCGCGATCAACATCACCATCGTATTGCAAACCGGCATACCAACCGATCTTCTTGGGCTCCTCGCCTTTCTTCCACTTTTCGGGTGATCCCTTGTAGCCAGGGTGAACCCAAGTGACGCCCTTTGAGTCGGTATGCTCAAAACCCTCGCTGCCCGGAGGAAGCAGGTCCCAACCGAGGCCGCGGTTTCCGATGCAGCTTTTCAGAATCATCACGGGGGCATCAACGGCATTTCCGACATGATGGCCGATGCCAAATTCAGGGCCAATCTTACCCTCCCCGATGGTCATCCACTCGTTATTGAAAAGCCTCGTTTTACCCGGGCCGCCACTTCCCATCACGCGCACATTGCGGACGTCCTGACGTTCGGCCCACTGGCCCTCTTTATCGACGAGATAGGGATAGAAGTTCTTTTCCTTCACCGCGTGTTCGAGCGAGCCTTCTCCTCCACTCACCTTGCCAAAGCCGAGCATATTGGATTGGCCCATCAGGATGTATACCTGCACGGGCTTGCTCATATCGGCCGGCTTGCTCTCGGCACTCGCGCCACCGGTAATGGCTAGACTCATTACAGCCAAGAGGCTTGTAACTTTCATTGCTTTGTAATTTTTCATGAATAGGATCTTTTAAAGATTTTCGCGGGATGACAAAAAATGACCCGCAGTCCGATCTCATACGGCTTCAACGCCGCCCACTCTTACGACAAGTGTGGGCTGATTTGCGAATAACGTGCGCCGAAACGAGGATCGGCTCACTCTGAGGGGCCCGGTCCCAAACGATCACCTTCGATTCTCTCGACCTACTCTAGGTCCTTTTACGCCGAAGCCTTGGGCGCAGAAGGGAGCCCTGCAACCTAATCTGCGGGCATCGGTGCAATCTGCGAATAGCCTCCTCAACCCAGCTCCTCCGTTTAGATTCTATATCACATAAAAACATATTATATCCTACACTCCGAAACAGCCGAAATCCGCACCATTCAGGGCAGGTGCCAATAAAGGACCCACGGCATGCCTGGATTGAGGAGATGACTTAAGGCTTAGGCGCCATTTTCGATAGGTGACTGCACGCTAGCACGTAATCATTTTAATGAAACCAACCACGACGAAACGACTGATCTCTTTTTGCGCTTCCTTCTCACTGATTGGGGCGGCTGCGAATGCAAAGGCACCCGAAGAACAAGCGGGATACGACAAAGCCAAGGACCAAGGCGTCAAAGCACCGGAGGGCGCTGATATGCCCTTTGATGGAACGATGGAGTCAGTCAAAGAGAATTGGGAAATGTGGCCCAAGCAGGACATGGCCGTCACTTGGAAGGTGGTGAAAAGTCCGACCGACGACAGCAAGGTGCTCATGACCGATGGCGGCAAGAAGTGGGGAACCCACGACCTCGTCACCAAGAAAAAGTATCACGATTTCGAAGGCCACGTGGAGTTTGTTCTGATGGGCGGCCGAGGCGATGACAAGGCGGAAGGCTATGCCAACAGCGGAGTTTACATGCAGAACCGTCATGAGTTACAGATCGAATCGCCCAAGGGCAAGAACATCGCCGATCCTTACGGTTGGAAGATAGGGCCCCACGGAATCGGGGCGGTCTGCATGGAGCATGTTCCCAAGGGCAACGCCTGGCGTCCCAATGGCGAGTGGCATTCCTTCCACTTTATTTTCAAGGCTGCTAAGTGGGACGGTGAAAAAAGGACAGAGCCCGCTCGTCTCACCCTCTGGTGGAATGGTATCAAGGTCCACGACAACGTCCCCGTGAAACACGCCAATGGCGGAGTTAAAAACGGACCCACTGACGAGCCGCTCAAACTCCAGGAACATGGACAAGACGTCCGCTTCCGCAATATTTGGATCAAGGACCTCAAGTAGAGGGCCTACGATGCTTCAAAGGCCTACGATACTTGCTTTGGCGGAACCAAGAGAGTCCTCGCCACAAAAGGTGTCCTTTCATTGCGTAATTTTACACGAAGGCTTGGGCTGCCTGAGTTAGAGGAAAAAGCTCGAATGAAACCTGCGCTGGAATGTTAAATTCAGGCACGGCACGACTAAGAAGTTTGTCCAGCCGTTCGTGCCGCCGATGGACCAGACGGCATTCATGACGGAGATCGTCTGTATTCTATCTACTATTCAGCCTCGGCAACCCGGTAAAAGAGACGCGTGGCACCATCCGGAAGTTCGGAATCAGTGTAGGAGGTCACTGCTCCTTCGCTCGGGTGGTTATCGGTGATCTCTTCCCAATCTTCCAAATTGAGCGAATAGAAGATGAGGTAGTTGCGGTTGGGCTTGGATTGCCACGTGATCTTGACTGAGGGTTCTCCCTCGACTTCGAGGGTTTCGATGTCGGTAAACTCAAGAGGGACTTTTTTTTCGAAAATCGCGGATTCCCAAAGTGCGGCGACTTCATTATCGGTAAGAACTCGATCCAGCCAAATCGCAACCTCATCTTGCGCGCCCGAGTGCGTGGTCGAATCCGTGGGATCTGCACGGCGTCCACCGATCTTTGCCAATCCAGTGTCGGTTCCCCAGCCGGTGGTATCAGGTTGGAGATTTTTGGTTCGATCAACGCCGTTAATCCATAACTTGAAGTTGGCGGCCCGCTCGGTCCCCGTGGCCCCCTGGGTTGAGGCGACGACATGGAACCAACCAGATTCAGGGTCAATTAGACGGCGGTCAGGTTCGCTGTCATCCTCACGGTAGAGTGTGCGTTCGGCTCCTTCTCCGGAATTACCGGGATCAACGGCCAGGACGAGGCCGTTGTTGGCGGTGACAATCTGGAAGCTCTTGGTCGGGTCCGTGATGTTGTTTGTAAAAAGGCGGTCGCCTCCTTGCGCGGGTCCGGCTTTAAAGAAAAAGGCCACCGTGATTGAGCTGGAGGCATAGAGGTTGCCAGCGCCAAGGGTGACGTGCCCTTGGTCGTTACTATAGTGAGCTAGATTGTCCTCACCTCCGAGGCCCGGCACCGCGACCCCTTCAAAGAGTTCCAAGGCTCCGGGTCCGCCGACCATCGGACCATTGGCGTAGGATCCGTTGAACAAGCCGGGAGCGGGCGCATTGCCCATGGTATCGATGGCACCACCCACGGTGTCCGTTTCATTCAGTTCATAGTAGTAGGTTGGCGATAGCCCCACCACGGTGTTCTGGTAGTTTGCAGCCTGGGCGGCTCCGACAGTGAAAAATCCGAAAGCGATGGCCAGCCGGGGGATGACTGACCCTGCGGTCAAGTTGGGAAGAGAAGAATTTTTTTTCATCGCAGGGTAGTATAGGAATAAAAAACAAAAATGCCAAGGATGGAAGAGATTTAGCTTTTTGGGTGACAGTGTGTTCATTCTAGAAACGGAGGAATTGGTGGAGAATGCGAGCTCCTTCGTGAGCGAAATATCTACTCCGCCTGAGAGCTTGCCCTGGAGGCTCTCTGCTATTCATAGCCTCCCGGAAACCAATCAAAGGTCTGTTCTTTTTCCTTGAAGTTTCTCCCCTCGACCTGAGCTCATCTTTTTAATACCTTCCCAGAGAAATTCATTCTTTAGGTCACATTTCCATTCGCATGCTTCACTCAAAAAAATTCCCGGCAGCCACGGTCATGATTTTTCTTGTGATGATCATTGCCGGACAACTGACTCGGGCAGATGAGACCGCGGGCATCGAGTATTTCGAAACCCATATTCGGCCTCTGTTCGCCGAGCATTGCTACAAGTGCCACTCGGCCGATGCCAAGAAGCTCAAAGCCAACCTCTATCTTGACTCCCGTGCCGGTTGGCAAAGCGGCGGCGATTCCGGCCCCGCCATTGTTCCCGGTAAAACGGAAAAATCCCTCCTCATCCACGCCGTTTCTCATACCGATGACGACCTCAAAATGCCGCCGGAAACACGGCTTCCCGATTCTGCGATTGAAAAATTCACTACTTGGGTCGCGATGGGCGCGCCCGACCCACGCGAAGGCGAGGTGAAAGAAAGATTACCCAAGATTGACCTTGAGAAAGGCCGCGAGTTCTGGTCCTTCAAGCCACCCGTCAACCACCCCGTTCCCATGGTCAAAGATCCCTCTTGGCCCACAAGCGAGATGGACCGCTTCATCCTCGCCCGCCTCGAATCCGAAAACCTCACCCCGTCTGGTGACGCCTCAAAGCACACCCTTCTTCGTCGGGTATTCTACGACCTCATTGGCCTGCCACCCTCACCAGAGGAGATGAAATCCTTTCTTGATGACACATCGCACAGCGCTTTTGAATCTGTTGTTGATGACCTCCTCGCCCGCCCCGAATTCGGCGAGCGCTGGGGCCGCCATTGGCTCGATGTCACCCGCTTCGCCGAGTCTAGCGGTGGCGGCCGCTCCCTCGTCTTTCCCGATGCCTGGCGCTTCCGCGATTACGTCATCGACTCCTTCAATCAGGATAAACCCTACAACCAACTTGTCCGCGAACACCTCGCCGGCGACCTCCTTTCGCACTCATCCGTCGAGCAAAGAAACACCCAACTTATCGGCTCCGGATACCTTGTCCTCGGAGCCCTCAACTACGAATTGCAGGACCACGAACTGCTCAAAATGGAATTTGTCGATGAGCAAATCGACACCCTCGGCCGGACCTTCCTCGGCATGACCCTCGGCTGCGCCCGCTGCCACGACCACAAGTTCGACCCCATCCCTACTGCCGATTACTACGCCCTCGCCGGCATCTTCCAGAGCACCGAGTCCATGGGCAAGGGCAGCGCCGCTTCCGGCGTGACCTCCTTCGCCACCACTAAACTTGAAGTCACCAACTCAGGCGAGATTGAGCAAGCCCGCGAGTCGCTCGCAAAACTCTCGACCCAAATTTTCACCCTCAAGAGCCAACTCGGAAAGGAGCTCTCGCAAGGCTCTCTCAATCCCGCTGACCTCCCCGGCATCGTCATTGACTCGGCCGAGGCCAAGCTCATTGGCGACTGGAAAAAATCGAGCCAAACGAGCCCATGGGTCGGCGAAGGCTACCTTCACGACGAAAACCTCCTCAAAGGAAAGAAGCAGGTCGAGTTCTCCACCACTCTGCCCGAGACCAAAAGCTACGAAGTTCTCGTCGCCTACAGTGCGGGAAGCAACCGCGCCACCAACGTCCCTGTCATCATCCGTCACGCCGATGGCGAAACCACCATCTCGATCGACCAAAGCAAACCGGCTCTCATTTACGGCTGCTTCATCAGCGTCGGCACCTTTCCCTTCACTAAAGATCAGTCCGCTTCCATCACCATCTCCACCCAAGGCACCACCAACCACGTCATTGCCGATGCCGTCAGCTTCGTGGCCCCGGGTTCATTCAAAACGCCGTCCAGTGATCGCCAGAAAAACGCAGCCAAGCTCAAAAATCTCGAAAAAGAACATAAATCTCTTACCTCCAATTTCAAGAAACTCCAACCTGTTACCATGGCGGTCTCTGAAGCAGACACCATCGCCGATGGCCATGTTCACATCCGCGGTCAGGTCCGCAATAAAGGCCCCAAAGTCCCGCGTGGTTTCATCACCGTCGCGATGAAACCCGAGACCTCCGCCAATATTCCAGCGAAACACTCCGGCCGACTCGAACTCGCTCACTGGATCGCTGACCCCGAAAATCCGCTGACCGCCCGCGTCATGGCCAATCGCATTTGGAAATACCTTCTCGGCGAAGGCATCGTCCGCACACCCGACAACTTCGGCCAAACCGGCGAACTTCCCAGCCACCCCGAACTCCTCGACTACCTTGCGCTTCGCTTTATCGAGGACGACTGGTCCATTAAATCCCTCATCCGCGAAATCACCCTCAGCCGCACTTACCAACTTTCCTCACAAACCACTCACCACCGCGATCCCGAGAATCGTCTCTTCGGTCGTGCGCCTCGCAAGCGCCTCGAAGCCGAGCTCATCCGCGACACTGCCCTTTTCGTCAGCGGGCAATTTAACCCCGCCCGCGGCGGACCCACCATCCGCAAGGCTGGACAATACGACCTCAACTACACTTTCGACTCCACCCGCCGCAGTGTCTATGTTCCTTGGTTCCGCAACTCCATGCTGGATCTCTTTGAAGTCTTCGATGCGCCCAATCCCAACCTCGTCGTCGGAAAACGCACCGTCACCAACCTCCCTACTCAGGCCCTCTTCCTGATGAATAGCTCCTTCATCCGCGAACAAGCCAATCTCACCGCCCAACGCCTCCTGAGCGAAAAAGCCACCATCACCCGGGCCTATCAACTCATTCTCTCCCGTCCGCCGACCGGGAGCGAACATGCCTCCACCCAATCCTTTCTTGACCGGTTTAATCCCGATCAAAAGGAAGAAGCCTGGACTCAAGTATGCCAAACTCTCTTCGCCTGCCTCGACTTCCGCTTTCTCGATTAAAAAGCCATGAGCCACCATCGCCGCCAATTTCTCAAGTCCGCCGGATGCGGCTTCGGTTCCCTTGCGCTCTCCTCCCTCCTTGGGCAAGCCGCGCAAAACAATCCGCTCTCTCCGAAGCTTCCCGTCCTTCCCGGCCGCGCCAAGCGCATCATCTTCCTCTTCATGGCGGGCGGCCCCAGCCATGTCGATTCCTTCGACTACAAACCCGAACTCATCAAAAGCGACGGACAGACCTTCGACTTCGTCGGCGTCCGCAAAGACACCTTCGGAAAAAAGAGCCAACGCAAGCTCCTTAAGCCCCTCTGGGATTTCAAACAACACGGCCAATCCGGTCGTTGGGTCAGCAGCCTCTTTCCTCACATTGCCAAGCACGTCGATGACCTTTGCTTCATCCACTCCATGCACACCGAGGGAGTGGCCCACGGTCCTTCGACTCTCTTTCTCCACACCGGCGCCACCAATCTCGTCCGCCCGTCGATGGGAAGCTGGGTCACTTACGGACTCGGCTCCGAAAACGAAAACCTCCCTGGCTTTGTCACCATCATGCCCTCCGCCAGCAAAGGCGGACCGCGCAACTACTCCAACGCCTTCCTTCCCGCCATCCATCAAGGCACCTGCGTCGGCCGCGCCGGACTCCCGGCGTCCCAAGCCACCATCCGCAATCTCAAAAATCCCCACCTTCCCATCAATTCACAGAAGGAACAATTCGACTTCCTCCAACAACTCAACCGGCAACAAGCGCAAAGCAAAGGCGACCAAAATCTCAACGCTGCTATCGACTCCTTCGACCTCGCCTTTCGGATGCAGATGAATGCGCCCGACATTCTTGATCTCTCCGGTGAATCCGAAACCACCAAGACGATGTATGGCATCGGCGAAAAAGCAACTGAGGACTACGGCCGCCAATGCCTCATGGCCCGCCGCCTTGCCGAGCGCGGCGTCCGCTTCATCCAGGTCAACTACTCCGACGAATCCGTCAACCCACGCTGGGATCAACATTCCGACATGCCCAAGCACGAGGATCACGCCCGCGCCACCGACCAACCCGTGGCCGCTCTTCTACAGGATCTCAAACAACGCGGTCTACTTGAAGACACCCTCGTTTGGTGGGGCGGCGAATTTGGGCGCACTCCCTTTTCTCAAGGAAAGGACGGCCGCGACCACAATCCGCGCGGCTTCACCACCTGGCTCGCCGGCGGTGGCACCAAACCCGGCTACGCCCATGGCGCGACCGATGAAGTCGGCGACACCGCCGTCACCGACCGCCTCCACATGCACGACCTCCACGCCACCATGCTCCACCTCCTCGGCCTCGACCACGAACGCCTCACCTATAACTACGCTGGCCGCGACTTCCGACTCACCGACATCGCCGGAAACGTCGAGAAAGCCATCATCGCCTAGTTGGCGCGTCCCCCCATAGAGGTGGACAAATAATAATGGGACATTCTCTTTTGGGATTTGGAGTGGTATTATCCTGAAAGCTGGAAGGAAATCTTCCCGTAGTCCTATTTCTTCATCTTATGAAAAAGCCACTCTTTCTTACCCTCCTTTGCGTCCTCTCCATTGGCCTCTATGCGGCTTCGAATGAGAAGCCGAGTGAACGTGAACTGGTAACTCAAAACATGCCGGAGATCGAAGCTCCTTCGAAAAAATACAAGGTGCTCTGTTTTTCAAAGCCCTATGGATTTAGGCATTCTTCGATTGAGATTGGAAAAACGATGATGGAAGTCATGGCGGAAAAGACCGGCTTATTTGATGTCACCTTTTCCGATGATCTCACCGAATTCGCTCCCGATAAGATTAAGCAGTATGATGCGATCTGTTTGAACAATAACACGCACCTTGAAAACGGGATGAAGGATCCCAAAATGCGCGAGACCTTCATCAACTATGTCAAGAAGGGTGGCGGAATTTTCGCCATTCATTCCGCAACCGACGGTGGGTGGCCTGAGTATGTTGATATGATTGGCGGCAACTTCGCCGGCCATCCCTGGGGAGCCGGCGGCACTTGGGGGATCGCTAACGAAGATTCCAAGCATCCCGTGGTGAAGGACGTTTTTGGGGGGAAGAATTTCACGATCAAAGATGAACTCTATCAGTATAAGGATTTTGATCGTGCCAAGAACCGCGTCCTTCTGGCGCTCGACATGTCCCACGAGGAAAACCTCAAGCGAAAGGGCAATCGCGCCGACAATGATTACGCGCTCGCCTGGTTGAAAAAATACGGCAAAGGCCGAGTCTTCGTGAGCTCGTTTGGTCACAATAAGGAGGTCTTTTATAACCCGGAGATTCTTAAAATGTGGACTGAAGGGTTTCGATATGTGCTGGGCGAAGTGGACGTTGATACTGTGTCCGTTCCCAAGCCAGCGGCGCAATAGGCGGGCTTGCCTGCGTGTCATTCGGGACAGGCCTTTTATTGAATTATTGTGATTCATGCTTGGGGAGAATTTTTAGGATCTCAGTTCTTGTTGGAGCATGCAAAATAATGCAATTATTTTCCTGATCCCAATGAATCCCCGCCTATCTCTTCTCCTCGTCCTCACCGTTTTGTTGTTCGCTAAAACTGATCTCCAAGCAGAGACTCCACCTTCCAGGGGGAACTTCATCCAGCTCTTCAGTGCGAACACTGCGCTGCAACCACCTACTCAGGAAGAAACGCCAAGCGCACTGGTCACCCACATCGCGGATCGTGCGCGCGATCGCCATGCCCGGGAGTCGCAGTTTCATTCTTATGATCACTACCTCTCCTGGTATTGGGAAGAGCGCACGATTGCTGTTGAGATTGTCGATGAGGTCGCCAAGGGCGGCACGGACATCACGTTCAACTACACCACTCTGGCTCCGCTGGGTGCAGCGGAATTCCGGACCTTCTTTCGAGGAATTGGCACCGTGGCGGAGTATCACAATAACCAAATCGCGGAACTCGTCAGACCCAATCAATACAGCGCGACCGTTTCCCAACGTTATCCCAACGGGGGTGCTTTGCAGGTAGGAGATCGGATTGAGATTGAGATCAGCATGTTCCTGGCCGCCGTCACGCACGGACGGAATAATTACTACGGCACGACCATGCTCTATATCGTGGGGCAGGGGATTGTCCCTTGGGAAGGCCGCACGATTGCTCCCGGACCAGTGCGGGATTCATACCCTCTTCCTGAGACGGCTTGGCTCGGAGGATTAACGACTCTTCCTTATCAATATTCGAACGAACCAGAGGATCATTTTAAACAATTGGCAGGCAACATTGCCCCCATCAACGCCCAGCCTTTCATGCTCGGTCGGCGTCTCCACCATACTGATTTTGAAAATGGCGCTCATTCAGAGTCGGGCAATCCCAACTTCGCCATTCACGCAAACAAGATTGGGCCCTCCTACATCGCCAATAGTTGTGTCGCGTGCCACAGCAATAATGGTCGCGCTCTGACTCCGGCACTCAATGCGGACATGTTCCAATCCGTCGTGAGGGTTGGGAGCGATTCCTCTGGATCAGCCCATCCTACTCTGGGATCCGTTTTGCAACCGCAGAACACCAGCCCCAGCGCGGAAGGCTACGCGATGATCTCGAGCTACACCACGATGGACGGAACCTACGGAGACGGAACGTCGTATTCTCTACGTAAGCCGAATTATTCCTTCACTGGAACGACTCCCTCTCACTTCTCGACTCGTGTCGCCCCGCCTCTTGTTGGAATGGGCCTCCTCGAAGCGATCGAGGAAAGCGCGATCATGGCCTTGGCCGACCCGAGTGATGATGATGCCGACGGCATCTCCGGGCGGATTCAATCCGTCACTGATCCTGAGACCGGGGAGTTACGAGTTGGGCGCTTCACCTACAAAGCAAGCCAAGCAAAACTCAGCCACCAAATCGCGGGCGCTCTTAATACGGACATGGGAGTGACGACCTCGCTCTTTCCAACCCTTGACGGGGGAACGGCCCCGCAGAGTCCGGAAATCTCCGACCGCGATCTAGATCTCATGTCCCGCTACGTCGGCCTGCTTGGGGTGAGTGCTCGTCGTGACCACTCGGACGACCAAGCGCTTGCGGGTGAGCAACTCTTTCTCGCGGCCCAATGTGCCAAATGCCATGCCTCTGAATTTACCACCAGCCCCTATCACCCCATGGCGGAATTGCGGAGTCAGACCATCCGGCCCTTTACCGACCTCCTCCTCCATGACATGGGCCCCGGATTGGCGGACAACATGGGAGAGCTCAATGCGAGCGGAGCGGAGTGGCGCACCAGTCCTCTTTGGAACATCGGGCTCACCTCCCGGGTCAGTGGTGGCGAAGCCTACCTGCATGATGGGCGCGCCCGGAATCTCTCCGAAGCGATCCTCTGGCATGGCGGCGAGGCCGAAGCTTCCAAAGAGAATTTTCGCACCATGTCGGTAGCGGATCGCGAGGCGCTTCTTCAGTTTTTGGAGTCTCTCTAAATGAGTTGATTCTGGACAAAGGAGGCTGGAGGATCGGAGTTGAGCCGATGGAAGCGAGGAGGCGCTAGAATGAGCTGGAAAATGGATTCAAAGGACTATTCCCCAGCGATTACGATGAGCATTTGTCCGGCTTCGTTAAGGGCGCTTCCTTTGCTGTGAAGAAAGGCAGAGAAGACGAGGAGCTGGTTTCCTTGGGCGTCTTTTACTCGAGAGATTGCGGGGTTGGAAAATGCTGAGGATTTTTTGGGCGTGCTCGGGCGGATTCTTCCAAGGGGAAGGCCGTTTTCATCACAGAGAAAAATCCCCCAGGAGCCCCAGTCAAGGCGGGTGCTTTGCACTTCCTGGAGATAGTAGGTTTTGCCCTTCCATGAGAACTTGCTGCGATCTCCGAGATTGCCATTGCCACCGAGTTTTTTGATGGCGGTGTTGATCGTTGTCGCAGGTGCGGCTTTCCATTCCTTGAAGTCGGTCAAGGTGGCGTGGGCGAGTTGATCGACCCGGACGTTTTGGAAGTAATGGAAGCGCAGTTTGATTTCAGAATTGGAAAAATCCTTGGTGCTCGTTTTGACTTCTTCAAAGCTTGGCGTACCTTCTGCGGTTGGGGCAAGGGTTCGGGGAATGTCGATTTCACGAGAGAATTGTCCCGTTTTTAAGTCGTTGAGACTTTGATAGAGGCGGAGCCGAATCCAGCAGGAATTGGGCGCGTCTTTTTCATAGGCGAGAAGGAAGGCGCCATCACCCGTTTCATGGATCGTAGCTTGCGAAGCATGTTGGTCGAGTTCCTTCAAATGGCGCCATTTTTCGAAATCAGGCGAGTGAGTCAAGTGGATGGCGAAAACGCCATTTTTCAAGGAATGCGAGACTCCGTAGTAGCCTTCCTTGTCTTTGTTTCTTGGCTGAAAAACTTCCAGGCAATCCATGCCCCGACCTTCGTGATCGCGGAGCTTGAAGACTCGGATCTGGGCTTTGTCGGTGTTTTCGAGTGTGTTGCTAAGAGACTCCCATGGCTTGTTTTTTCCTACCGCGGGAGCGATTACGAGGATCAGAAATGAGAGAAGTTTTTTTGAGAATGAAGAGATCAATTTGACGAGGGAGTAAACTTCTTTGAACCTTAACTTGCCTCTGATCAAGACGCAAGGAGTAGGTCATTGGTGCCCTCGAGGAGCTGATTGGAGTATCTTAGAGCAAGCTGACTATTTCGGCTGTTCACCCCGCAAACTCCCTGGGGTGATTCCTAGCTGCTTCTTGAAGACATGGCCCAAGTAACTTTGACGGTTAAATCCTACGATTTCGGAGATTTCGGAGAGGCTTAAGTTGGAATTTTGAAGCAGGACTTTTGCCCTGGCGAGTCGGACTTCGATTAAAAAATCTCGAATGGTCATTCCTGTTTCCATCCGAAATCGCCGTTGAAAGAGGCTGCGCGAAATTCCAGCCTCACGCGCTATGTCGTCGTTGCCCAGTTTGCTGTCAGAAAGATTCTCGTAGATAAGATGGACCCCCAGGGCAACTGCGGGATCGGTGATCGCGCGGGTGTTTGAAGACCGCCTCGTGACCAACTTGATGGGCTGGACGAGCAACGGTCGGCTTGGCGGCTTGGAGCCTGCCATCATCTGATCGAGCAAGCGCGCCGCTTCGTAGCCTATCTTATGATGATCTAAGCGCACACTGCTCAGAGGCGGCATTGAAAGGTCACAGAGAGGGCGATCATCATCCACCCCGACAACTGCCACTTGCTCAGGAACGACCATGTTCTCTTCGCGACAAGCGTCTAAAACCATCAATCCACCATCATCGCGCGCTAGCATAATTCCCACTGGTTTCGGTAAGGCGCTGATCCAAGTGCGCACTGCGTGACGCGCTGCCTTTGAACCGGGTGCTTGATTCACTGGTGGCTCGAAAACGTGAAAAGTGGTATGCTGCTCGCATTTTTTTCGCAAAAATTGGCATCGCCTTTGAGACCAACCTTGGGTTCCATTCTCGTGGGGATAGAAGCCGATATGATTGAACCCGCGATCAAAGAAATGCTCGGCTATGAGGTCAGTGATTCCCCGATCATTAGCGTCTACCTGAGGGATTCCGAAGTTTTCCACGGACCTGTTTACATCGATTATTGGTAGCCCACTGGCCCGCAGAGTCTGCGCCATTGCACCATCGCCTACGCGGGCAATAATGCCGTCCACTTCTGATTCCCGTAACCACTCTGAAATCGCAACATGATTACCCTGCGGGACACGAAGCAAGCGCCAATTGTCGAATTCATGAGCAAATTTGGCGATTCCCCGCAGTGTTTCGCGTCCCGGTTCGAATGAAGTGTAAACAAGAAGGGCAATTCGTTTACGAGAACTTGAAGCAGTGATATTCATGCGCTTTGCTAGAAATCAGAAAAGTATGAAAGGACTTGCTAGTCCACTTACCCGATTTCGTAAAAAAAATATCCAATTTCGTAAGAGTTGACGAGGATTACCCTCGATTATTTGCTCTTTTTTAGGAACGTCTTCACTTGAATTGGTGCGCCTAGAGCGCAAAAACACTCACCTCATCCCTCATCCCTCTAGCTTCTGTAATCATATGAACCTCCGATATAAAATACCGAAGCATTTAGCCCCCACTGCTGCCATCTTGGCCGGTGTGAGCAATCTTAGTGCTGATGTCCCCGCTGCCATCCTTGCTGCAATACCCGATTAATCCTTTATAACTATGAAATTTTCCTCAAGCCTCTCATCCATCACATTGGTCTGTCTCTTATACACATCTCCGAGCCCACGAGACAAGAGGCAAT